>ERZ1026894.163-NODE-163-length-51536-cov-22.835551_pt1 | contig 51536 bp, 41 predicted proteins | sample MGYA00380177_ERZ1026894 | MGnify/ENA primary metagenome ERZ1026894 (study PRJEB33269, sample SAMEA4719813) | human gut metagenome | biome: human-associated habitat; feature: organic feature; material: feces | place: Cameroon | collected 2013-10 ... | reverse complement strand
TCAAGGCCGGATTTGCCGACAACGCGAAGGCGATTGATCTTGTCAAGGATGCCATCGGCTCGCTTCAGGGCTCTCTGGAGGAGAAACTTGCGGCTGTCGAGAAGGCTGTGAAGGATCAGACGATGGATCTTAGCGCGAAGCTGGTTCTTATAGAGGGGACGGTCAAGGCCGGATTTGCCGACAACGCGAAGGCGATTGATCTTGTCAAGGATGCCATTGGCACGCTTCAGGGCTCTCTGGAGGAGAAGCTTACCGCTGTGGAGAAGGCTGTGAAGGATCAGACGATGGATTTGAGCGCGAAGCTGGTTCTTATCGAGGGTGCGGTCAAGACTGGTCTTGCGGACAATGCTGAGGCGATTAAACTTGTGAAACAGGCGGTAGAGTCTCTTGAAGGAACTGTCGAAGAAAAACTTAAGGCTATCAATGAGACAATAGAAAGCCAGACCAATACCCTGTCCGGGAAACTTGCCGCGATTCAGGGTTCGTTGGATGCCGGTCTTGTGGGAGAAGACAGCACGCTCGGCCTTGTGAAGAAGGCTATAGATGCCTTGAACGCTACTGCGGGAACGGCCAATGATAAACTGGACGCCATCAAGAATGCGATCGACTCGCCTACTTCTGGGCTTAACGTGAAGCTTGAGGCTATAGAAGAGGCTTTGTCTCAGGGGCTGATTGATGTGACTAAGAAGCAGGATTTGATTCTGGCCGCACTCAACAGTGCGTCGACATACCATTTCACTGATGATGAACTTCTTGAGAAGGGGCAGGATTATTTATTGGTTGACGCCGCCTTCTGGGAGGCCAATCACGAGAACTATGAGGTGGTAAGGAAACTTAAGGAGTTGATTAAGTTATCTGTGCCACATAAATATAAGTTCTGGATCAAACTACCTTCCGGCAAGTACCCGATATCAGGCTCCGAGGACACAAGTTTTTATGGCCCCCTTTACACCGAAGGAGGAATTATGAAAGAAATCATGAACTCGGGAGAAGTGATTCTTGCGGTTGATTGTGACTCTTATCTCGATCCGAAGTGGCACACTGTAAATGGACACAAATGTTACTATCTTAAGAAAGTCCATAAAGGTTGCAGATACAATTTTGTAGTGAAAGTGGGCGAAAGGGCTGCCGGCAAGAAACTCAAGGTGGAGGGTATGAATTCCAAAGATCGTTTCATTCAAGTCACTTATGCTCAAGTTGGGGAATGCATTGAATATTGGCATCGGTCTGATGCGGTAAAGACCAGAACAGGAGTATGGGGATTTCAAGAGTTGCAGTATTACCCGTATCAATACCCGGATAATTCCGTAGAGTTTATAATAGTCGAAGATAATTAATACCATTCGCTACTTATGAAAAGATATTTGACAATCATAATGTTGGCCTTGTCCTCGGGCCTCTTCGCAGATGTTGTGGCGCAGGAGCGGGGGAACAGTGCCTACCGCACCTCCACCTGGGGCCTTTATGCGGAGGGCGGCGCAACGATGGTGCACGGACTGGGAATGTCAAGCGTGGACGCGGCGCCGGGTATGAATATATTCCCGGAGATAGGTGCCGGAGTCTCGTTCAACATCCGTCCGTGGATTCGTCTGGGGCTGAACTACGATTTCTCGAAATATGCCCGTGAGCAGCGGTTCTCTGAGTTCCAGCCTATTGAGATTCCTGCCGGGACCGGAACTCTTTCCGAGCGGTACGGCGGCCTAGTATATTCAAAGATGTGGACACATTATCACGCCGCTGACATGACTCTGGAGTTCAACATCATGGAGCTGTGGAGGAATCGTCAGGACAGACGCTTCAACCTTTATGCGGGAGCCGGTTTCGGCTGGCTTTTCGCCAGTGGCAACACCTACGACATCTCGATGGGACATGAGCGTTGGAGCGGGTCGTACAAGGAGACGATAAACACTTGGCTGGATGCGGTGAACTCCAGGCATAAGTACGATGTCGGTTATGTTCCGATGCTGCTGTCCGCCGAGTTTGACGTGAGTCCCGTGGTGACGGTTGGCCTGCAAGGCAATTACAAACGGCTTCTGAAATGTGATAACGCTCCCAAAGGGATCGCCACAGGCTCAGTGGTCTTGAGACTGAATATTCTTGGCTCAAAGTCAGGTTATAAGGGCACGGGACGAAAGTTGCGTGAGTCCGAGCTTGCCTTGGCCGCGATGACCGTGGCCGGGGCGGCAGCCAAGGCGGACTGTGAGGCTTCCGGCAAAGCCAAGGATGAGGCTCTCGCATCCGCCAAGACCGAGAACGCCGCGCTGAAGTCCCGGGTAGAAGCCCTTGAGAAAGAAAACGCTGAGCTTAAGGCGCGCCGCACCAATGAGGTTCTTCAGGATCTTACCGTTCAGTTCTCCAATGACAGTTTCAAGCTCAGCGCTGCCGCGAAGGCTGATCTTGACGCTTTCGCTGAACGTATGAAGGCTTTGAATGAAACCGAACTTGTCGTTGTCGGAGAGGCTTCCGCTACAGGTGCCAGCGGACATAACCAGCGGCTCAGCGAACTGCGTATCGAGACAGTGCTTGACTATCTGCGGAAGCAGGGAGTTGATTGCAGCCGCGCTTTCCGCCAGCCTCTTGGAGATTCCGGCAAGGACGCTTCCGACGCAGCCCGCCGCGCGACGATCCTTGTTGTCTCCCGTGGAGAGTAAATGACGGATAATTAACCTGTTGAATGAGTATGCTCCCATCTGTCACAGATAGGAGTATATTCATTCGATATTATTGATAATATTCATTTTTATTAATAGGCGAAAGCCACTGAAACCCGATTTTATGAAAAGATTTCTTCTAACCCTATCCCTCTGCTCGCTGGTGGCGGCGGTTGTTTCGTGTGAGTATTACTCCCCGGACATCAGATTTGAACAAACGATTACGAATGACTACACTGAGATTGTCAAGGCTTTGCAGGATCAGACAATGAGCATTTCAAAGAGGTTGGAGCTTTTGGAGGATGCTATGAAGAGCCAGACAATGACCGTCTCTGAGAAGATGAATCTTCTTGACGCGGCCTTGAAAAACCTGACTATGACTCTTTCCCAAAAGATGGAGCTTCTTACAAAGGCGTATGAGAACGGTGTCCTCAAGTACGAAGAGATGACAGGGAAGCTCGTCGATGAGATAAGGTTGATGAATGCGACTACAACGGAAAAACTTGAGGCGCTCAAGGGGGCGGTTGAGGCGCAGACATCGGATCTTGTGACCAAACTGGACCTCATAGAGAAGGCTCTCTCCCTCATAGCCGAGAAGGCGGAGGACGGATTCGACAGGAACGCCGAGGCCATAGGTCTTGTGAAGGCCGCGGTCGAGTCGTTGACCGGTTCGATGGAGGAGAAGCTTGCGGCGATAGAGTCCGCCATCAAGAGCCAGACGACGGAACTGGGCTCGAAGATGTCTCTCATCGAAGCTGCCGTCAGTGCAGGCTTTGCTGACAATGCGAAGGCCATAGGGCTTGTGAAGGCCGCGGTCAACTCTCTGGAAGGGACTATCGAGGAGAAACTGACGGCTATCCGTAAGGCTATCCGGAATCAGACGGTTACCCTGTCGGGCAAACTGGAACTGATCGACGCGACGCTCAAGGCAGGATTCGCCGACAACGCGAAGGCTATCGGCCTTGTGGAGGATGCCATCGGATCCCTTGAGGGCACGGTAGAGACGAAACTGGATGCGGTCAAGAGGGCTGTCAACAGGCAGACAAAGGAATTGGGGCAGAAGATGAACCTGATCAGGGCGGCGGTAAGGAACGGCTTAGTCAAGAACGCCGAGGCGATTGATCTCGTGAAACAGGCTGTCGAGTCTCTCGAAGGGGCAATGGATGAGAAACTTGACGCGATCAACAAGGCGGTGGGCGACCAGACTGGCGCGTTGTCTGAAAAACTGGCGGCGATCGAGGGCGCTATCCAAGGCGGCCTTGTCGGAGAGGACAGCACGCTCGGCCTTGTGAAGAAGGCGATAGACGCCTTGAACGCGACGGCCGGCACGGCCAACGACAAACTGGACGCTATAAAAGATGCGATAGATTCTCCTATGTCAGGGCTTAACGTGAAGTTGGATGCGATAAAGGAGGCCGTGGCAAAGGGCTTGGCAAGTGTGACCGAGAAGCAGGATTTGATTCTGGCCGCGCTTAACAGTGAATCCTCTCATAATTTCACAGAAGACGAACTGATTGAGGTCGGGAATGACCATCTGTATGTGGACGCTTATTTCTGGAAGAATCATGCACAGGATGATTACGAAATAAATAAAGTGCTTAAAAAAATGCTCCCGCTCTGTTTCCCGGGCTCCTTTGAATTTGTCTATCGAAAGGATGGCGTTGACTATCCTCTTTCCGGGAACAAGGAGGGAAGTTCTTTCGGAAGGTTATATAATAAAAATTCTCATCCGAGTATAGATCCGCTGGATGAATTGATTCTGGCGGTGTCGTTGCGTGAAGATGGGAAACCTAACGTTTCGCCACTCAACGGGCATGATTGTTATTGCCTTCAAAAGGTGTATAAGGATGCGTGGTATGACTTTGGGGTAGCAAAAGGGGGAATGGCCAAAGATAAGGAGCTGAAGTGTATTGTTCCGGCCAGCAAGGACGACTCATTCGGAAGGCAGAACAGTACCGAGATACGTTATTCTGTCAGGCTCAAGGCGGAAAAGAAAGATGGTGTTTTCGGTTTCCGAGGTCTGCCGACCAAAAACTACATACTTGTCTTTGCCGACAAGTAAAAGTAATAATCCTCATCGTGGAGAGTAAATAACAGATACTAAACGCACTAAATGGATGTCCTCCTACCCGTTATGGGTAGGAGGACATTAGTTTAATATTATGATATTCAGATGATTGTCTTCCACGGCGAAACAGTGGTATGCTGGTGTAGTGCCACCATACCACTGTTCCCTACTCCCGGAAGCCTTTCGAGGCGCGGAGGAGGTGACGGAGTGAGCTGGTGAGCTCACGTGTCTCCTGAAGGAGGTTCAGATAGAGGTAAGCGACTGTGATATTCTCCTTGGAGGACTGCATCCTCTGCATCTGGGCCTCACGGGCCTCCTCAAGGCAATCCTTCAGCTCCTCGGCCTCACGGCGGACCTCATCGACTTCATCGTATGAGTCTGTCTGGAGAATCTTCTCGGTACGCCTGAGGATGAATAGAACCGTGTCCCTCAAAGGAATATATTCCTTGATCTGTTCTTTGCTCAGCGGAATGAAGTTGTTGTCCACGTGCTCTTCGCAAGGGTCGGCGATGCGCCTCAGGCAGTATAGGATCTCTTCACAGGAGTTCCTTCCGAGGTGGAACCAGGTGTTCTTCTCCATCGCGACCTCCGGGTCAATTTTACGGAACCCGATCATCTCCTTACGTCTGCTGTTCTTCAGCTCCTCCCTCTTGCGTCTCATGGTGCTCTCAGCCTTGTGCAACATCCCGAGATCCTCCTTGATGAAACCATCGGTGATCTGGCGGAAGGTTGTGTTGACATATTCAAGGAAATCAGACTGGCTGTCGGCTATGTGCTTGCTCAGAAGCGTAAGGATCTCGCTCTTGTCGGTGCTGAGCATCATCTGGTTGAAGGTCACGTCTCCGTTCTCTTCCTCCGCCTTTTTCTTGTAGCGGATGTTGCTGCGGATGAGCAGGAAGATCGCGAGCGCCATCATTATGCAGGCGGCCACGAATCCACCCAGATGCATCAGCATCGCCACGAGGAAGCAGAGGATGAAGGCGGCTCCGGCTGTGATGAACCAGCCACCGATGACGGATACAACGCCTGTAACCCTATAGACTGCGCTTTCGCGACCCCAAGCCCGGTCAGCCAGTGAGGAACCCATCGCCACCATAAATGTGACGTAAGTTGTTGAGAGAGGAAGCTTAAGAGATGTCCCGAGGGCGATAAGTAGACCGGCTACCACCAGATTTACCGTGGCTCTGACCTCATCGAAAGCCGCTCCTTCCGGAAGTCTGGCCTCGTCTGTGTTGAAACGCTTCTCGCACCAGTTCCTGACGTTGTCCGGCACGACATCCTTGAAGAAATTCGCGGTGTTGTTGGAGAATCTGACCAGAACCCTCGCGATCTTGGACGAACCGAACATCTCGTCACCCTCGCTCTGACGGGAAAGATCGACCGAGGTCTTGATCACGTTGCGTGCCTTCTTCGAGGTCGCGAGCGAAAGGACCATTACCGCACCTGCCGCAATCAGGAATATGAGCGGACTCTTGGCCGGTCCGTCCAGTGATGACATCATAAAACTGCCGGGATCCGTGGCCCCGCTTGAGGCGAAATCAATGTATGATGAATATCCCGCCAGCGGCACGCCGATGAAGTTGACGAGGTCGTTGCCGGCGAACGCCATAGCGAGGGCGAAAGTGCCCATCAGCACCAGGACCTTGAACACGTTGACTTTCAGGAAATATAGGACCTGCATCAGGGCTGTTGACGCGAGGAAGCATATTCCCAGAATGGCAAGGGTGTGATTTTGGATATATTCGTAGATCTCAGGCGTGACGAAAGACATGCTTTTGATGCCTTTGAACAGCATGAAGTAGAAGATGGCTGTCGTGGCGACGCCCCCGAATATTCCTATCTTCCACTTGAGGTTCTTCTTGTAGGTGAATGTGAAGACAAGACGGGAGATGTACTGCAGGACGATTCCGAAGAAGAACGCTATGGCGACGGAAACGAATATGGCCATGATCATGCCGAGCGCCTTCTCCGTGTTCATCAGGTCGCCTACCGTTAGTCCGGTGGTGTCGTTCGCCAGCTTCAGGAGGACGAATGCCGTGGTGCCGCCGAGCAGCTCGAACACAAGGGAGACCGTCGTGGATGTCGGCAGTCCGAGGTTGTTGAATATGTCAAGCAGGATCACGTCGGAGATCATCACGGCGAGGAAGATGAACATCAGCTCCTTGAAGGAGAACATCGCCGGATGGAATATTCCGTGTCGGGCGACCTCCATCATTCCGTTGCTCATCGTCGCTCCCATGAACACTCCGACAGCGGCCACGATGATGATTGTCCTGAACTTGGCCACTTTGGCGCCTATCGCTGAGTTCAGGAAGTTGACGGCGTCGTTGCTGACTCCGACCATCAGGTCGAACACCGCCAGCACGAACAGGAATACCACAAACACAAGGTAAATCTCACTCATAATTTTTCTCTACTATTACGAACGCAAAATTCACCATAAAATGTTACCGGACGATTGCAACCGTGTTACATTTCGGTTACAATCTATTGTTTGTATTGGTGGAGCTTCGGCAAGCCCAAAGCATAGCCACTTGACAGCGGAAAAATCAAATGGCGGATTTTGGTAACGTGCAAAATCCGCCATTTGCCTTTTTCCGCTGTCATCAAGCACGGTAGAAGCTGGCTTATGATTGTGTGTGCCCCTGTCTGGGTATAATGTTCCAACCCTTGAACCGAAGTGACTACACAACATAAAAATCCCTCTGAAAGATTTCCAGAGGGATAGCAAATGGATGTGTCGGAAAATTATTTAGCCTTACCCTGCTTGGCCACAGCCTCCTGCTTGCGCTTGAGCTCCTCAGGATCAGCGAGATAGTAATCCTTCACGAGATTGAGGTCGTCATCGAACTCGAACACGTAAGGAGTCGCTGTCGGGATGTTCAGGCCGACGATGTCAGCGTCTGAGATTCCCTTGAGGTGCTTTACGACACCACGGAGGCTGTTGCCGTGAGCCACAACCACGATGTTGTCGTGCTGCTTGAGGGCAGGGAAGATCTCGCACTCCCAGTAAGGCATAACACGCTCGATGCAGTTCTTAAGAGCTTCTGTGCGAGGAATGTACTGGTCTGGAACGAGAGCGTAGCGAGGATCCTTGGTAGCGCTGTTAGGATCGTCCTCAGGAAGGTTGTGAGGAGCCACGTCGAAGCTGCGGCGCCAGATGAGCACCTGCTCGTCACCGTACTTCTGGGCGGTCTCGGCCTTGTTCAGACCCTGAAGCATTCCGTAATGCTTCTCGTTGAGTCTCCAGGTCTTCTTTACAGGGATCCAGTCGAGATCCATAGCGTCGAGGACGTTGTTGAGGGTCTTGATGGCTCTCTTAAGATAAGAGGTGTAGGCCACTTCGAAGGTGATTCCGGCCTCTTTGAGGGCCTTTCCGGCGTCGAGGGCTTCCTGAACGCCCTTCTCGCTGAGGTCAACGTTGGTCCAGCCTGTGAACCTGTTCTCCTTGTTCCACTGGCTTTCGCCGTGACGGATAAGTACTATTCTTTTCATATTCCTAAAAATTTTGGTTTATTCCAATTGCCCGGTCACTGAGCATGTCGAAGTGACCGGGCTGCAAATTTACATCATTATTCCGATTCGTCAAATTGGTTGCCCATAATCATAAGCAGCTTGTCGCCGACCTTGAGCTTGACTGATCCGTCAGGAACAATCAACTCACCGTCCCTCTTTATCATCACAACACGGGTCCCCTCCGGTAATGCGACTTCCTTAAGTGTGTCACCGGCCGCGAGATCCGTCTCCGTCAGCCTGTGGTCCATCAGCTTGCCGGCCTCCTCCGGGATCTCGATTCCGAATGTCTCCGGAGCCTTCTCCTGAGGCAGGGCAAGGTTCAGCTTGCGCGCCACCGCAGGAATGCTCATGCCTTGGATCAGCATGGAAACCATCGTGATGAAGAATACGATGTTGAAGATCTGTTCGGAGCCCGGAATGTCAGCCACGACAGTGAATATGGCGAAGATGATCGGAGTGGCTCCTTTCAGACCTACCCAGGAGATGAGCACCCTTGCCCTGAACGAGAGCTTCCTGAAAGGCAGGAGCGAGATGAACACCGCCAACGGACGGCCTATAAAAGTAAGGAATATTCCGATGAGAAGTGCCACGGGAGCCACGGACAGCATCTCCTTAGGGTTCACGAGAAGCCCAAGCGTGAGGAACATTCCCATCTGCATCAGCCAGGTGACCGTGTCGCTGAACCTGAAGACCTCTCTCTTGTGGGCCATCGGCTTGTTGCCTATGATCACACCGGCGAGGTAGATGGCGAGGAATCCGTTGCCGTTGACGAGTCCGGTGATCGAGTAGATGAAGAACCCGATGCTCAGCACGAGGATGGCATAGAGTGAGGCTCCGTTCAGTTTCAGTTTCCCGAGAGCCCAAGAGAAAGCCCTGCCGAGACCCACACCCATAATAGCTCCGATTCCAAGCTGCATCGTGAATGTCAGCAAGGCGTTGCCGATCATCCGTGGGTAGTCGATGTCGATTCCGGAGGCCGGCTCGAAAAGCTGCTGGGCGCATTGGATCAGCACGATGGTGATGACGTAGGCCATCGGGTCGTTAGAACCGGACTCCAGCTCAAGGACCGGCTGGAGGTTCTCCTTCAGCTTCATCTTTGCGTTCCTCAGGATGTTGAACACTGACGCTGAGTCGGTTGACGACATCACGGCCGCAAGCAGAAAGCACATCACGGTGGACATTCCCTCGGAGAGGTGTCCCACCCTTGTCAACAGATAAATGAATCCGCCCGTGAACAAGGCCGTCAGGAACACCCCGACGGTGGACAGCACGATTCCTTCTTTTAGTACGGGTTTTATTGTGTCGAACTTCGTCTCAAGACCGCCGCAGTATAGGATTACACATAGCGCTATGGTACCGATGAACTGTGCGATGTGGAAATTGTCGAACGCGAGTCCTAACCCATCGACACCGAACGCCATTCCGACGACGATGAACAGGAGCAGGACCGGGATTCCGAACTTGAAACCGGCCCGGCTGATGAGTATCGCCGTGAAAATCAGGATGGATCCGATGAGGAGTATATTCTCAGGGGAAAACTGTATCATATTATTCTGTGTTTCTGTTCATAGTCGCGGCACCAGTCCCGCAGCGGGCAATCGTCGCATTTCGGGTTTCGGGCCGTGCACGTGTACCGTCCATGGAGGATCAGCCAATGATGTGCCCTTGCCCTCAGTTCCGCCGGGATGTACGACTCCAGTTCCTTCTCGACAGCCTCGACTGTCTTTCCGTCCGACAGTCCCATCCTGTGGGATACACGGAAAACGTGCGTGTCAACAGCGATGACCGGTTTGTCATAGATCACGGAGGCAAGCACGTTGGCCGTCTTGCGTCCGACTCCCGGGAGTGTCATAAGCTGGTCTATGTCCGACGGGACTTCGCCGGCATATTCCCGCAACAATTTTTGAGCCATTCCGATGAGGTGCGCGGCCTTGCTGTTGGGGTAGGAGATGCTTTTTATAACCGCCAGCACGTCCTCGAACGACGCGGAGGCCAGATCCTCGGGCTTCGGAAACCTTCTGAACAGTTCCGGTGCGACCATATTCACCCTTTTGTCCGTGCATTGCGCGCTTAAAATCACCGCCACAAGCAGCTGGAAAGGGGATTCGTAGTGCAGTTCGGTCCTGACTTCCGGTTGGTTGGCCTGGAACCAGGAAAGTATGTGATGGTATCTGTCTTTTTTCAGCATAGGTCTAAATGGTCAGAGCCAGATCAATAACCTCGTCGTTAAGGTTCTCCTTGCACCTCTCGTCCTTGCAGACGAAGACCCTGCCGGGATATTTCTCGAAGATGGTCCTGTTGTGGGTCACCATCACGATGGCCGTGCCGTCCTCCTTGTTGATTCCGGTCAGCAGGCGCAGGATTCCGTCGGCGGTCTCGTTGTCAAGGTTGCCGGTCGGCTCGTCGGCGATGATGAGCCTTGGCCTGTTCAGCAGGGAACGGGCTATGGCGATGCGCTGCTGCTCGCCTCCGGAGAGCTGGTGTGGCATCTTGTGCGCCTTGTTCTCCATCCCGACATCGGCCAGGACCTCGACGATCCGTTTGTCGATCTCGTTCCGGTCCTTCCATCCGGTGGCCTTCAATACAAACTCCAGATTGCTCTCGACCGTCCTGTCCATCAGCAGCTGGAAATCCTGGAACACGACTCCGATCCTGCGGCGGAGATAAGGAATATCCTTGTCTCTCAAGACGTTGAGCTTGAAACCGCAGACCTCTCCGGAGCCCTTCTCAAGAGGGTTCTCGCCGATCATCGTGCGGATGATCGAAGTCTTGCCGGTTCCGACCTTGCCGACGATGTAGATGAAGTCTCCCGGAAATATGTCCATATCAAGCCCGTAGATCACGGTACTTTCTCCGTTCACGATGTCCGCGTCCTTGAATGAGACCAGCGGCTCGCTTTTTGATGCTGATAGCGCGTTCACTTCCATAGTAACGCAAATATACTTTATTTTTCGGGTATATTTAGGAAATATGTATGTTATTTTTCATTTTCCTTAAGTAAATTTGTAGAATATTTTTCGCTGATGAAAATGATTGGAAACTATATGAAAAGCAAACTTGCCGCAGCGTTTCTGGCGGCGCTCTCACTTGGCGCGGGGACGGCCGTGTCGGCTCAGGAGGCCGGACAGTACCAGTACCGTCTCGCCACCGAACTCTACGGACACGGGATGTTCGAGAGGGCGGGAAGCATATTCGGAGAAATCTATGCCGGAACCGGGGATGTGACCGCAGGCGGCTATGAGGCCCTTTGCTCCGTCCGGCTGCAGGAGGTCGGGAACGAGACCTTGGCCGATGAATATATCGCCGCGCACCCGTATTCCATCCTCGTGCCGCAGATTCATTTCTACAAGGCTCTGAATCTGTTTGACAGACAGGATTATAAGGCTGCCGCCGCCGAGTTCGACAAAGTGCCGGAGAAAAGGCTGCCGGCCGATCTGGTCGCTGAATATGCTTTCAAACAGGCATATTCATACTTCGAGACCGGGGATCTGGCGAAGGCCAAGTCTTTGTTTGAGAAGTCGGAGAAGAGGGTGCAGTCGGACTACACCGCGCCGTCGAGATATTCATTGGGCTACATCAACTATTCGGAGAAGAATTTCGATGAGGCGTTTGATTGGTTTGAGAAGGCGGCGAGAGACCCTCGTTTCACCGAGATGTCCAATTCCTATATGGTCGAATGCCGCTTTATGAGGAAGGATTATTCATACGTCCTGAAAAATGGTGTCAAGGTGTATGAGAACGCGCCGAAGGAGCGTCAGAGGCATCTCGCGAGGATAATCTCCGAGTCCTACCTGGCCAAGGGCAACACCGCCAAGGCCAAGGAATATTACGATGTGGCCCGGAGCGGGGATAACGATATGGACCGCAACGATTATTTCTACGCCGGCTCGCTTCTCTACGCCACAGAGGACTACAAGGGAGCCATCGAGAACTACTCGCTGATGCGGAACAGGACCGACTCGATCGGGCAGATAGCGAACTACAATCTGGCCTACAGCTACATACAGACTGGTAACAAGGTCGCCGCGCTCGACGCATTCAAGGCCGCCTCGGAACGGTCGTTCAACCCGGACATCCAGGAAGACGCGCATTTCAACTATGCCAAGCTGTCTTTTGACCTGAACCACAACCCTTCGGTCTTCAACGACTATCTTACCAAATATTCCGACAAGAAGAAGGGAGAGAGGATCTACAGCTATATGGCGCTGGCCTCGCTCTACAGCCACGATTACGCCGGAGCCGTGGAGGCATATTCCAACATAGATATGCTGGACAAGGACCAGAAAGCCAACTATATGAAGGCCAATTACCTGCGTGCGGAGCAGCTTGTGGAGACCGGCTCCTGGAGGGACGCTGTTCCTTTCCTCAGGGCCTCCTCGTTCTATTCGGACAAGCGCTCTCCGTTCTCGCAGCTTTCGAGGTACTGGCTCGGCGAGTCCTACTACCGCAGCGACCAGTTCGACAAGGCTCTGGAGACTTTCAAGGACCTGTACAACAACTCGGCGCTTGAGGGCAAGACGGAAGGCCGGCTGATTCCTTACGATCTGGCTTACTGCTACTTCCGCCTCGGCGACTACGACAACGCCGCCAAATGGTTTGATGAATATCTCCAAGGCCGCAACCTGACCGAGGGGGAGGATGCCGCCGTGCGCCGCGCGGACTGCGATTTCATCCGCAAGGACTACAAGACAGCCGTCACTGAATATGAGAACGCCTTGAAGCGTTTCCCTTACAAGGACAATCTCTACCCGAACTACCGCGCCGGCATAGCCTACGGACTTATGGGGAATATGAACGGCAAGATCGGAGCGCTTTCCAAGGCTCTGAACACAAATCCGTCAGTGGAATATTACTCTGACGCTATGTTCGAGCTCGGAAGGGCCTACGTCGCCGCCGGCAGGATCGATGACGCTGTCTCCGCTTTCACGAAACTCCGCTCCTCCACCAAAGACAAGACCATTGTCGCCCGCTCCCTCATCGAGCTTGGAATGATTTCAAGGAATATGTCCGAGTACGACCAGTCCCTTGGCTACTACAAGCAGGTGATCACCGAGATGCCCGGCACTGAATATGCCCAGGACGCTCTTCTGGCCATCGAGTCGATCTACCAGTCGCAGGGACGTACGGACGAGTACATTGATTTCGCCGACAAGGCCGGTGTGATCAAGGACAAGTCTGACAGCGAGAAGGAGACTATGTACTTCAACGCGGCCGAGCAGGTGTTCCTCACGGAGAACTACAATAAGGCTTTGGCCTCTCTCCAGACATATCTTGAACGTTATCCGTCCGGTCAGAAAGTGCCTGAGGCTGAGTTCTATGTCGCTGAGTGCTACAGGAATATAGGCAAGAAGGAACAGGCTTGCGATTGGTATAGGAAGTCTATGGAGAAAGGTGATGGATCGGCGTTCGCCGAGACGGCCATCCTGAACTTCTCAAGGCTGTCCTATGACCTGCAACGCTACAAGGATGCGTTCGGTGGCTATTCCTCACTGCTTCAGGAGGCCAGGATAGAGAACAACAAGCACACGGCCAGAGTCGGGATGATGCGTTCCGCCTACAAGGCCGGAGACTGGACTTCGGCACAGTCCTGCGCGGACAAGGTGAAGGCTGACGGAAAGAGCACGGCGGCGGAGATCCGTGAAGCTGACTACTTCAAGGCCAAGTCGTTGCTTTCGATGAACGAGCGCGAGGCTGCGTTTGAGATATTCGCAGGCCTCAGTTCCGCTCCGTCCACCGCCGAAGGTGCGGAGGCTGCCTATATGATCATTCAGGATGCCTGCGACCAGGGTAAGTATGACACCGTCGAGAAGAAGGTCTATGCGTTCGCCGAGAAGGCCGGGGACCAGAGCTATTGGCTTGCGAAGGCGTTCATCACCCTTGGTGACTCGTTCGCCGAGCAGGATAATCTCGCTCAGGCCAAGGCCACGTTCGAGAGCGTCCAGAACGGCTACAAACCTGCCGAGGGTACGTCAGATGATGTGCTTGACAATGTCAGGATGCGTCTTGAGAAACTTAAAACCATGATGTAGTGGAAATGAATATGAGAAAGATATATCTGGTTTCCGCGGCAATGCTGATGACCGCCGCGGTCTCTTTCGGACAGAATTTCAATCCGACCGTCGAGGTCACCAACACCTATCAGGGCAACGCTTCGGAGGTCCACAAGCCTTTGCTTGGGATGAACGTGCCGGACTCGCTGCTTCGCTTCGATCTGGATTTTGACTACGAGGTGTTTGAGAAGCCTTACCAGGGAGCCTACAGCTTCAAGCCTTATATGCTGAATATGAGACCGGCCAAGGATGCCTGGAGGGGACGTCGGCTTTATCTCAAGGCCGGCGCCGGGTACACTCTCCACCCTCAGTTTGAGTTCGTCTATAGCCCTGAGCAGAGCGGGCCGTTCCAGATGAGCGTGTACGCCAGCCATAAGTCATATTTCGGTAATTATCACGAAATCAAACCGGAATTGCAAGACGGACTTTACCGGATGAAGAAGTCAGGTGGAAAGTTCGGTGGTTATGATGCCTTGACATCGGCGGGTTTTGACGGTCGTTATAACTGGGACAGGACCATTTTGTCATTCGGAATCGGCTACTATGGTCTAGCCGCTAAGGACTCTGTGATGTCTCGTTCCTACAATGCCTTTGATTTCAACGCAAGAGTCCGCTCGAACAATGATTCCGAGTCGTATTTTCTTTACGACATCGGATTGAGGGGCAGGGTTGCGAATGACGGATTGGATTACAAGTCATTCTCTTTTCCTGATGGTGTCACGGTTGACAAGCAGAATGAAAACCGGGTGCTTCTTGACGGTCTGGTCGGCCCTGTTGTGAACAACAGCAGGAGCATTCTGGTCGGATTCGAGGCTGAATCGGCCTCCTACAGCAGGTTCTATGACGGAAACATAGGACGTGTCGCCCTGATTCCAAGCTACAGATTTAAATCAGGACGGTGGAACCTGAATCTGGGTGTCAAACTTGAGTTTATGTTCAGAAATGACGCTGACACGTTATCATTCGGCAAGATGGGCGGTGGAAAAGGACAGATTGTCTATCCCGACGCGCATATCAGTTTCGCGGCGGGTGGAAACGTGGCTCTCTATGCTGACGCTACCGGTGGAAGCCGTCTGAACACATATTCATCACAGATTTCAGAGAATCATCATCTGAATCCTTCGTTCCTTGTGGCTCCTGTGTATGAACTCATTACTCCGCTGGTTGATAACACTGTGGAGAAAGTGAACGCCAGAATCGGCGTCAGAGGCAGCGCCGCGTCTTCGTTTCAGTTTGACGTGAACGGGGGAGTTGGTCTTTATGGCAACGCATTGATGGAGTCCGGCTTTTTCAATGCAGAGGGGGATCTCGTTCCTTCTCTGACATATTCGGACATTAACCTCATCTATGCCAATGTTTTGCTTGGTTGGAAGTCGAACCGTGTGAAGGTCGATGCGGATTTCCGCTACAGGGGTGTGTCATTCCCTGACAAGGATGCTAAGAATCTTGGTTTCGCGCTTCCTAAGTACAGCGGCGGTTTGAGGGCGACGTATGACATCAGTTCCCGTCTTTATGCTGGAGTGGCCGTGGAGGCCTCGTCGTGGCGCGAGGGCAAGTGCGTGTCCGCTGTCTCCGAGGAGTTGGCCAAGGTCCGTGTGCCTGGATATGTGGATCTGGGCGTGAACTGCGGCTATAAGTTCAACAGGAAACTGGAATTCTGGCTGGAGTCCGGCAATCTGCTTTGCCAGGCCATCCAGAGGAATCCGTTCTACGCCGAGAAAGGCCCTTGGGTCACGGCCGGAGTCTCATTGAATCTGTAGATCAAGGAGAGAGTACTTAAATATAGATCGGGGGCAATGTGGAAATAAATTTCGCATTGCCCCCAATTTTTTGTAACTTTGTTTGTTTTATGGAAAACCATATACACTTGATAAAAACAGGCGATAGAATATGATTGAGAACGAAGAGATGAAGAAAGCGGAAGAGCAATATTCCGCAAGTAGTATCCAGGTGCTGGAAGGACTTGAGGCGGTGAGGAAAAGACCTTCGATGTACATCGGCGACATCGGGGAGAGGGGACTCCATCATCTTGTCTATGAGGTGGTTGACAACGGTATTGACGAGGCGATGGCCGGTTACTGCACCGAGATCGGCGTCACAATCCTTCCTGACAACTCGATAAGGGTGTCGGATAACGGCCGTGGTATCCCTACCGGAATGCATCCTAAGGAGCACCGTTCCGCCCTTGAGGTCGTGATGACAGTCCTTCACGCCGGTGGTAAGTTCAACAAGGACAGCTACAAGGTGTCCGGAGGTTTGCACGGAGTCGGTGTTTCCTGCGTGAACGCCCTTTCCGACAGTCTGGTCGCTGAGGTTCACCGTGAGGGGCATATTTTCGTGCAGAAATATTCAAAGGGCAAGCCGCTCGCCCCTGTGGAGATTGTCGGAGACTGCAATGACACCGGAACCATCATCACATTCCATCCGGATCCTACCATATTCACCCAGACAACTGTCTATAAATATGACACCCTCGCCGCGAGGATGCGTGAGCTGGCCTATCTGAACAAAGGCATCAAGATCACCATAACCGACGAGAGGGAGCTGGTTGATGAATATGTCACAGACGAGAACGGCAACTCGAAGCCGACCGGAAAGCAACTTTACCGCGGGGATATTTTCTATTCCAAGGAAGGCCTCAAGGAATTTATTGATTATCTTGACGCCGGCGCCACACAGCTCATCCCTGAGCCTGTGTGCGTGCAGAGCGACAAGGTGATACCTATCGACATCGCCCTCTCGTACAACAACGGATTCTCCGAGAAGATATATTCATACGTCAACAACATCAACACCATAGAGGGTGGAACCCACCTTCAGGGGTTCAAGATGGGTCTTTCGCGTTCGCTGAAGAACTATGCGGAGAAGAACAATCTGCTCGCGAAGTTCAAGGGTGACCTCGCGCCGGAGGATTTCCGTGAAGGTTTGACCGCTGTGGTTTCGGTGAAGATCGCCGAGCCGCAGTTCGAGGGACAGACCAAGACGAAACTCGGTAACCCGGAGGCGACCTCCGCTGTGTCCCAGGCCACTTCAGCGGCTATGGACCAGTACCTTGAGGAACATCCTAAGGAGGGTAAGCTGCTCATAGAGAAGATCGTGCTTGCAGCCACCGCCCGCAGCGCCGCCCGCAAGGCCCGTGAGATGGTGCAGAGGAAGACCGCTATGACGGGAGCCGGAATGCCTGGCAAACTGGCTGACTGCTCTGAAAGGAATCCGGAGATCTGCGAGCTATTCCTCGTCGAGGGAGATTCCGCCGGTGGAACAGCCAAGCAGGGACGTGACAGAAGGATCCAGGCCATCCTCCCTTTGAGAGGTAAGATCCTGAACGTGGAGAAGGCCGCGGGTGACCGCGCGTTCGACAGCGTTGAGGTCAGGAACATCTACACCGCCCTCGGAGTGACTGTCGCACAGGAAGATGAGAACGGTGAGAAGAAGATGGATCTGAGCAAGTTGCGTTACCACAAGGTCATCATTATGACCGATGCCGATGTCGATGGAAGCCACATCGCCTGCCTTATCCTGACGTTCTTCTTCCGCTATATGTTCGACCTCATCAAGAATGGCTATGTCTATCTCGCCACACCACCGCTTTATCTGGTGAAGAAAGGTAAGGAGGAAGTATATTGCTGGACAGACGAGCAGAGGTTCGAGGCCACGGCACGTCTCGGCAAGGGCTCAGACAAGGGCGTGACCGTGCAGAGATACAAAGGTCTTGGTGAGATGAGTGACCAGCAGCTTTGGGACACAACTATGGATCCGGCCAAGAGACGTCTGCGCAAGATCACGATCGACAACGCAGCCGAGGCCGAAAGGACATTCTCAATGCTTATGGGTGACGATGTCCCTCCAAGAAGGCAGTTCATCGAGGAGAACGCCCACTACGCTAATATTGACGCATAAATAATTAAAACAGAATACAAAATGCTTGACATTTTTGACAGAATCGAAAGGGACTCAGGCGGTCCTATCGGACAGTATTTCAATCAGGGTTTCGGTTATTATATGTATCCGAAACTTGAGGGCGAGCTTGGACCTCATATGACATTCAACGGGAAAGAGGTCCTGAACTGGAGTCTGAACAACTATCTCGGACTCGCTAACCATCCTGAGGTGCGCAAGGCTGACGCCGAGGGTGCCGCTAAGTGGGGACTGGCCTATCCAATGGGAAGCCGTATGCTTTCCGGCCACACCGCCCTGCACGAGAAACTTGAGAGGATGTTCGCTGATTTCGAGAAGAAGGAGGACGCGTTCCTGTTCAACTTCGGCTATCAGGGAATCGTCTCCGCTATCGACTGCCTTACGGCCCGTCACGATGTGATCGTCTATGACGCTGAGGCACACGCCTGCCTCCTTGACGGAATCCGTCTCCACATCGGAAGCAAGTACAAGTACCGTCACAACAATATCGTTGACTGTGAGAAGGTTCTGGCGAGAGCCTGCAAGGAGGCCGAGGAAAGCGGCGGTGGTGTCCTTCTCATCACCGAGGGCGTTTTCGGTATGACCGGAGCGATGGGAATCCTTGACCAGATTGTCGAACTCAAGAAGAAGTACAGTTTCAGGATATTCATTGACGACGCGCACGGATTCGGCCTTCTGGGCGAGCACGGACGCGGAACTTCCGAGGAACTGCATTGTATGGACGGCATTGATCTTTACATCGGAGCGTTCGCGAAGTCGATGGCCTCGATCGGAGGCTTCATCGCCGGCCCTCGCAAGATCATCAACTACCTGCGTCTGAATATGCGCTCGCAGATGTACGCCAAGTCTCAGCCTATGGCTTTCGTGTACGGCAACATCAAGCGTCTTGAGATCATTATGTCACCGGAAGGCGACGAGCTCCGCAAGAAGTGCTGGCACGTCACCCACACTCTTCAGGAAGGCTTCAAGAAACTCGGATTCGACATCGGTGAGGCCCAGGCCTGCGTGATTCCGATCCACATCGATGGTGGCGGCGTGGCCCAGGCCACAAAGATCGCGATGGATCTCCGTGAGAACTACCGCATCTTCTGCTCGATGGTCATCTACCCTGTCATCCCTAAGGGAATGGTGATATTCAGAATAGTATGTACCGCCGCCCACACCGACGAAGACATAGCGTACACTCTCAACGCTTTCAAGGAGATCAAGCAGAAACTTGACGCCGGAGCGTACGACGGTGATGACATCGCGGTGAAGACCATTATGTAATTAACTGCTGATTAGTGGCTTATATGCATCCTGAATATTTCAAGGATAAGGTCATTATCATAACAGGAGCCAGCTCTGGAATAGGGTTGGCTTCTGCCCGTCTCTTCGGATCGTTCGGAGCGAACGTCGTTATGGCCGCTCGCTCGCTGGACAAACTCCAGGATTTGACTCCGTCGGTGAACGCCGATCCGGACAAGGTTCTGTGCGTCAAGACTGACGTGACGAAGGAGGATGACTGCCGGAATCTCATCGATTGCACGGTCCAAAAATACGGCCGCATCGACATTCTGGTGAACAATGCCGGAATCTCGATGAGGGCTATGTTCAAGGACTTGGATCTCAGCGTGATCCGCTCTTTGATGGATGTGAATTTCTGGGGCACTGTGCAGTGCACGAAATTCGCCCTGCCTTACCTGCTCCAGAGCAAGGGACAGGTTGTCGGCGTGATTTCGATCGCCGGGTTCTCCGCCCTTCCCGCAAGGACAGGATATTCAGCGTCCAAGTACGCCATCCGTGGATTCCTTGACACCATCCGCATCGAGCATCTCAAGGACGGTCTCAATGTGCTCGTCTTCGCTCCGGGGTACACGGACTCCAATGTCCGCAAGGCCGCGCTGACGGCTGACGGCAGCCCTCAGGGTGAGACTCCGCTCAAGGAGGACAAGCTGATGAGCGCGGAGAAGTGCGCCGAGTATCTTGCCAAGGGACTGGAAAAGAGAAAGTCACAGATGATCCTGACAGGACTTGGCAAGATCACCGTGCTGGCCCACAGGCTTTTCCCTCGGTTGACGGACAAGTTGACCTACGGATTCATCGCCAAGGAGGCCGGAAGTCCATTCAAATAGAGACAATATGAAACTACCACGCCTGTCCATAAACTACAGAGTTCTGATCCCTTTGGTCGTGCTGTTTGTGATCCTCACATTGATGTTCCCGAGGACCGCAAAGTTCAGCTATGACTACAGGAAAGGCTCGCCGTGGTCTCACGAGACTCTTATCGCGCAGTTTGATTTCCCGATCCTGAAGACCGAGGAACAGCTCAGGGAGGAAAGGAGCCGGAACAAGGCTGTGGTGGTTCCGTACTACAGGTACCGTCAGGACATCGTGGACAATTGCCGCAAGGCCGCCGAAGGAATTGATATGGGGGGATATTCATACCTCCGTCCATTGGTTCTGTCGGCTATGGACGGCATCTATTCCAACGGTGTCGTCGCTGATGAGGGGGTCCGGCTGGACAACAATGCTGATCCATCCGCCGCCGTCTTGTATGTCCAGAAGGACAAGAGGGCCGGGAAAAGGCCTGTAAGCGAGGTGTTCAAGGAGTCGGAGGCAAAGAACCGCCTGCTTTCCGTGGTCTCGGCCAAATATCCTTCAATCAATGCGGATTCTGTCCTGAGGACCTCGGGAATATACGACTTCATCACCCCTAACCTTGAATATGATCCGAAGACGACCGAGCTTGTGCGTTCGGAGTCTTCCGCTCAGGTCTCGACGACACAGGGCTTTGTGAGCGCTGGGCAGCTGATTGTCTCGGAAGGCGAGATCGTCACAGCTGAAATCGCACAGATGCTGGATTCCTACAGGGTTGAATATGAGAACAGTATGGGATATGGCGGGCCTCGTTTCCTGTTCTGGCTCGGCAACGCTTTCATAGCGTCTATGCTTGTGCTGATGTTCTTCCTTATGATCTATTTCCTGAACAGCCGGCTGCTTCTGGATCATCACAAGTTCTGGTACTTGATATTCATATTCATCATCGCTTCTATTCTGGCGTTGAGTATCAATAAGTTTGCCCCTAAGTGCCTGTATTTGGTGCCGTTCACTCTGACGGCCCTGTACTTGGAGGCGTTTTTTAAGAACAAGGTGATCTTCCCGATCTGCTGCGTGTCGTTCCTGCCGCTGCTGATCTTCGCCGAGAACGGAATCGTGCTGTTTGTGATGTTCCTTCTGGCAAGCATTGTGGCTGTGTTCGTGTTCAAGTACTTCAATCAGGGGTGGCAGCAGTTCATAATGTCCGGAATAGTCTTCCTCACGCTTCTGGTGACATATTTCGGGTTCCGGCTTATCGATATGGTCAGCGATGACCCTTACATAGCCGTGCTCTATATGTTCATCGGCTCGATGCTAATAGTGGCAGGCTACCCTCTCATCTACCTTTTCGAGAGGATGTTCAATCTCGTCTCCAGTTCGAGGCTCCGTGAGCTCTGTGACACGAACAACAAGCTTCTCCGCGAATTGGAGCACAAGGCCCCTGGCACTTTCCAGCATTCGCTGCAAGTTATGAATATGTGCGATGCGGCCGCCCGTGCCATTGATGCCAACGTGCTGCTGGTCAGGGCAGGAGCTCTTTATCACGACATCGGTAAGATGAAGAATCCTCTCTGCTTCATCGAGAACGAGAGTATGTCTCCGGGCGGAGTGCATTATCACGAGCATCTTTCTCCTAAGGAGAGCGCAAGGGCGATAATCAAGCATGTCTCCGATGGCCTTGAACTGGCGGCGGAGAACAGATTGCCGGATGTGATCCAAGACTTTATCCTGACGCATCACGGCACGTCCAACACATCGTATTTCTACAACAAATACCTTAACGAGGGAGGCAATCCGGATGACGTTTCGGATTTCTTCTACCCAGGCCGCAAGCCTCAGACAAAAGAGCAGATCATCCTGATGATTTGTGACACCTTGGAGGCGGCCTCCAGGACGTTGAAAGATAACTCGGCGGCCACATTCTCGGTCTTTGTCGAGAATATTGTAGCATCCAAGATGAAGATCGGCCAGTTTGACGAGGCTGACATCTCGATCAAGGATCTGAACACGGTGAAGGAGACGCTGAAGGCTTACCTTTCACAAATTTACCACGAGAGGGTCGTTTATCCTCAAAGAAAGAATAATTAATTTAAAATAATATTTACAGAATTATGGAAGTAACAAAAAATCAAATCGATGATCTTAACATCGAACTGACCATCGCCCTGAAGGCGGAGGACTATGCCGAGCAGGAGAAGAAAAGACTCTCCGCTTACAGGAGAAACGCTGACTTCAAGGGTTTCCGCAAGGGAATGGTTCCCGCGTCGCTCGTAAAGAAGGTCTATGGCGACCAGGCTCTTTACGAGGCCATCAACGGTGTTGTCTCGGAGCAGCTCGACAAGTTCATCAAGGACAACAATCTGCATATTCTCGGCGAGCCTATCGCCAGCGAGTCCCAGAAGGAATTGGAGTGGAAGGATGGCAACGATTTCGAGTTCAAGTTCGACCTCGGACTGTCTCCAGAGATCAACATTGATGTTGACAAGGATGACAAACTGCCGTATTACAATATCGAGGTGACCGACAAGGCTAAGGCTGCCATGAAGGACAGCATCCTCAGGCAGTACGGCCAGCTCGAAGAAGGCGAGGCCGCAGGTGAGGAAGACTATGTAGTGGTTGACTTCAAGCAAGGCGAGAAAGCTGTCGAAGGTGTTTATGTCGCTGTCAGCAAGGTTGAGGGTGACGCGAAGAAGAATTTCCTCGGAGCCAAGGTTGACGCTCAATTCGACGTCAATGTCAACGAGGCGTTCACCAACGAGACCGACAGGGCTTCCATGCTCAAGATGAAGAAGGAAGAGCTTGCCGCCCTTGATCCAGTCTGGAATGTCACCATCGTGAACGTCAAGACTTTCGTTCCGGCCACCGAGTGCCAGGAGACTTACGACAAGGTCTTCGGCAAGGATGCCGTGAAGACAACCGAGGAGTTCGACGCCAAGATCGCCGAGAGGCTTGAGGCTAACTACAAGCAGGAGGCCGACTACAGACTTTCCCAGGATCTGCGCAAGTACCTCGTTGACAAGGCCAACGTGAACGTTCCAGAGGCTTTCCTCAAGAGATGGCTCTATGAGAACAACAAGGAGAAGTTCAGCAAGGAGGACATCGAGAAGGAGTTCGACGGATTCCTCGGCGACTTCCGCTGGCAGCTTGTCAGAGGCTCTCTGATGAAGAAGTTCGAGCTCAAGGTTGAGGACAAGGATATGCTTGAGGCAGCCAAGGCTTACGCCGCCTACCAGTACGCTATGTACGGAATGGGCAACGTTCCTGAGGAACTTCTCACCGATGCGGCCGCGCAGATGCTCAAGGACGAGAGGCAGATGCGCAACATCGAGGAGAATGTCGAGAACGAGAAGGTGATCGCCGCCGTCAAGGAGAAGATCACCCTCCAGAACAAGAAGATCTCCGAGGAGAAATTCCGCGAGCTTAAGTAATTATGGACAAGGAGTTTCAGAAATATGCGACCAAGGGTCTTGGACTGAGTTCAATGACCCTTGACCGCTATCAGAGAGCCACGGACGCCTACATCAATCCGACCATCATCGAGGAGAGGAAACTTAATGTGGCCTCGATGGACGTGTTCAGCCGTCTGATGATGGACAGGATCATATTCCTTGGTGTTCCGATTGATGATGATGTCGCGAACATCATCCAGGCTCAGCTGCTGTTCCTTGCTTCCACCGATTCCACCGCTGACATTTCCCTGTACATCAACACTCCAGGGGGACAGGTGACTTCAGGTCTGGCCATCTATGACACGATGCAGCTTGTTGAGCCCGACGTGGCCACGATCTGTACGGGAATGGCGGCCTCTATGGGTTCTGTCCTGCTTTGCGCCGGCGAGAAGGGCAAGCGTTCCTGCCTGCCTCATTCCAGGGTGCTGATCCATCAGCCTCTCGGAGGCGCCCAGGGTCAGGCTTCTGACATTATGATCGCGGCCAAGGAGATCGAGAAGACCCGCAAGGAACTCTATGACATCATCTCCCAGCATTCCGGACAGCCTTACGACAAGGTGTTCGCCGATGCGGACAGGGACTTCTGGATGACAGCCCAGGAGGCTCTGGAGTACGGAATGGTGGATGAGATCCTCACAAAGAAATCCAAGTAATGCCTCAGAAAAAGAATACCGGTACAACTAAACATTGTATGTTCTGCGGCAGGTCGGAGCGTGATGTCCCGTTCCTGCTTCAGGGCTTGGACGGCTTCATCTGCAGCGATTGTGTCGAGCTTGCCCACGACTACCTCAAGGACACTATAGGCGGCGCTTCCAAGGACGGCAAACCTTTGGGACGGCTTGAGGCCTTGAAAAAACCGGTGGAAATCAAGGAGTTCCTTGATGAATATGTCATCGGGCAGGATCGTGCCAAGAAGATGTTGGCCGTCGCGGTCTATAACCACTACAAAAGGATCAACCACAACCTTGTGGACCGTCCTGACGATGGCGTGGAACTGGAGAAATCGAATATCCTGCTGGTAGGTCCGACCGGAACCGGAAAGACATTGCTGGCCAAGACGATAGCCAAACTTCTGGACGTTCCGTTCACCATCGTGGACGCGACCGTACTGACCGAGGCCGGCTATGTCGGGGAGGATGTCGAGAGCATCCTCACGAGGCTTCTTCAGGAGGCCGACTTCGATGTGGCTAAGGCCGAGAGGGGAATCGTGTTCATCGATGAGATCGACAAGATCGCCCGCAAGAGCGACAATCCGTCCATCACACGTGATGTTTCCGGTGAGGGAGTCCAGCAGGCTATGCTGAAACTCCTCGAAGGCAATGTCATTAACGTCCCGCCGAAAGGAGGCCGCAAGCATCCTGAGCAGGAGTTCATCCACGTGAACACGCAGAACATCCTGTTCATCTGCGGAGGCGCTTTCGAGGGAATCGAACGCCGCATCGCCCAGAGACTTAACACACAGGTGATTGGTTTCGGCGCCGCCCAGAAGCAGGTCGTTGACAAGAATAATCTCTTGAAATATGTCGATGCTCAGGATTTGAGGGCTTACGGTCTCATCCCGGAGATTATCGGCCGTCTGCCTGTCATCACCTATCTTGACGCTCTGGACCGCGAGGCTTTGCTTAGAATTCTGACCGAGCCGAAGAACGCCATCCTCAAGCAGTATGCGAAACTGTTCGAGATTGACGGAATGACTCTCAAGATTGAGGATGGAGTCAGGGAACTCATAGTTGACACCGCCATCAAGAACAAGCTCGGGGCCCGTGGCCTGCGCTCGATCTGCGAGCAGATTTTCGATGACGCGATGTACGACGCTCCGTCATCCAGCAAGAAGACATTCACCGTCACCCTCGACTACGCCAAATCCAAGCTGGAGAACGTGTTGTAGACCTCGTGGATGACACCTGGTTGAAAGTAATCCCCAATGACATGGCCTTCTCCTGTCCGTCACGGGTGGGAGAAGGCTATGTCGATATATTCATTTATAATGAATAGCTCTCAACTCATTCTGGGCAGGACTATTCCTTTCTCTTTCTGTTGGCCTCCCTGGCCATGGTGAACAGCTCCTTGGGGATGTGGCAGTAACCTCCGGGATTTCTGTCGAGGTAGTCCTGATGGTACTCCTCGGCTCTGTGAAAGTTCTCCAGAGGCCCGCACTCCACGGCGATCGGGGCTGTGTGCCGCCAGGAGAGCCTCTCAAGGGAACGGTGTATGACAGGCTCGTCAGCAGGATCAGAGAAATAGATCCCGGTTCTGTACTGTGAGCCTCTGTCGTTGCCTTGACGGTTGACGCTTGTCGGGTCGATGGTCTTGTAGAATAGGTCAAGCAGGTCATTAAGCCCGATGGCTTCGGGATCATATTCAACCTTCACTGTCTCGGCGAATCCCGTCCTGCCCGTGCAGACCGCCTTGTAGTCCGGGTTGGTGGTTTTGCCGTTGGCGTAGCCCACTTCCGTGGCTTTCACGCCGCTGATCTGTTTGAGGAAATGCTCCGTTCCCCAGAAACAGCCTCCGGCAAGGTATATCTCTTTCATACTCGTGATTTCTTTTGTTTGCGCAGCCGCCTCCACCTGGCCTTGAAGGGTAAGGAAGCAGGCGACCGGTATTATTATGTTCTTTATTTGTTTCATCTGACTTTCTTTTTGATGTCTTCCTTAAACGCCTCGATCTCAGAGTCCTCGAAATCTGTCCCGAACTTTTTCCGCAGAAGCAGACTATCGATCCGCTCCACTTTTGAAGCGTAGGAGGCGCACCATTGGCAGAGGCGAAGGTGAAGGTTGAGGCGTGTCCGGCGCAAAAGTGAAAGCTCTCCGCCGAGATTCCTCTCAATCTGTTCGGGCACATGACTGCAAGGCATGATGACCAGATGAAGCAGGGTGTGGAGTATCTTTTTCATCGTCTTTGCTCTAAAGATTAAACCAATTTATCTCTAAGCACTTGCGGAGCCGCATCCTGCCCCGGGACAGAATCTTCCAGAAATAGTCCTGGGAGACCATGAGCTCGTCGCAGACAGCGGCTGTCTTCCTGTCCTCAAGGTAGTAGAGGCTTACGGCTGTCCTGAATTGGAGGGGAAGCCGGCTCACGCATTTGGACAAAGCATCAAGCAGTCCGTCCCTGTCTTCGTCTCCTTCATGCGGGATTGGCCAACCGCCCAGGACGGAATGGTCTGTCCACGAGCCGCTCTCGTCAAAGAAGGCACTCAGACTGACGTTTTCCGGTGAGCGGAAACTTTTCCGGTAGAAGTCCGCTATCTTGTTCTGAAGGATGCTTCTGAGCCATGTCCTTGGGGAACTTCTCCCCTCGAACGACTCATGAGACCGGGACGCGGAGAGGAATGTCTCCTGCACAAGATCCATAGCCTCCTCTTTATCAGCGACTTTGCCCAAGGCATAGTCCAACAGGTACCTTGAGTGGTCGTCCACCCATCGGGAGAGAGTCTCCCTATGCTTGTCATCAGCGTGTGCCATGCAGGGTTGAATGTGATTTTGAATATTTTTAAATCAGCAAACTTCGAGCCAACGTGCAGGAAAGCGGCGGGAGGCGATTGTCTCCCGACCGCTTTCCGCTTTTGGATGTCAGCCTCTTACTCAATCGTTATCTTGAGAACCTGTCCGACAGACGGTACAGGGAACTCATTGCCCACCTTGGCTACTGGCTTGCTTTCCGGTTTCGGAACCCCGCCGAACAGAGCCTGCATGTTCCCTGCTCCCGGGTACTGGCTCACTCCCGTGCCGGAATCAAACAGCGCCGCTTTCGACGTGATGTCGCCACGGTCAAGAGCCGGAATGGTCATCTCGTTGGCATAGAACCAGTCGTTGGAGAATCCGTACATCGTGATGAACGCAAGCTTGCATCCTTTCGCGGCCTTGTACCTGACTGACACCTTCTGTCCCGGACCCACCGGAGTGTCACCGGCGACATAGACTCCGTTCACTCCTTTTGTTTTCATGAGATTGGCTTTGAGTTTTCCAATGTCACCTGACTGCGCGATTTCCTTCAGTCCCATTCCGGAGTCTTTCTTTCCCGGCTCGAACACAGGATTCATCTCCTTGTCGTAGATTACCACCATAACCGGAGATATTCCTGTCATTATTCCCGTGTTGGCCTCAAGCATTGTCTTCAGCGGGGTGATGTCACCCATCTGGGCGATGGCGGAGATTTCAGGGTTGGACTTCACACCGGCGGAGAAGAACGGTTCTGGAGCCACAAGCGACTTGCCGTCAAATGCGGATACAGCCCATACACCAGGGGAGAAAGGAGTCTCGTGTTCCGTCCCTTTGGATGCGTTCATGATTGTCAGGGTGAACTCGGAGGCAGTCTCCTCGTAACTCAGGGTCACTTTCAGCAGCATTCCGGCATCCACCCCGGAAACCTCGGTGATCGGCTTGGATTCCGCCTCCCCGGTCATGTTGTCCTTGGTGCCGTTGTCCCAGAGTTTGATCTGGGATGACACGTCGCCGGTCATCGCCTTGCCTTTGGAGTCAAACAGCATGATTCCTGGGTTTGCCGGCGCGAAGAACCAGTCCTTCGATTTGCCGTACATCGTGACGAACATCACAGACTGTCCCTTTCCGGCGTTGAATCTGAAGTTTACGCTCTGTCCAGGCATAACGACAGGCGGAGTCCCTTCGCCCTTGAACGATCCGCTCTGGACGAACTTCTTAGGTGTCATTACGTTCTCAACGGAGAATGTCCTTTGCTCCTCGACATGCTTCATCCCGTCATCTTTCTTGCATGAGGCAAGCGTCAGGCCTGCCAGCGCCGCAACCGCCATCGCGGTGATTGATAAAATCTTTTTCATAATCTAATAATATGTTTGATAAAAGTTACTGTTGTCACTCTGCCCTATTAGTCGCACCGGACAGAGAATCCTGACAAGGAAGAGTAACTTTTTTCGGAATTATGCACTTTAGGCTTGTTCGTAGTAAAGGCATATTTACGTGGCATTGTTATGGATTGCAAGCCCAAAGTGGATTGTCGCGGACATCAATGAATACCATAGCCTCTCACTATCAAGCTTTTCAGAGACAAAAATGAGGGCAAACGTTACTCAACAGAGCCATCCGACACCCTCCGGGAACGAAAAGAGGCGTATATGCATCCCAAAAGTGCAGAAGAAGTCTTCGTGCGCGTGCCGGATCGCCTTTCTGAAGTGACAAAGGAAATAATGTCTCCAATGAATGCTCAGCAGCACCCTCGGGAGACGAAAAGTGGGGGAAACGTTTCCCAAGAGTGCAGGCTGCACTCTTGAGGAGCAAAAGAGGCCGAAAGTGTTACCGAAGGGATTCGGAGCAAGCCTAAAGTGCATAGTTCCGATTTTTTTTGAATATTGAAGACTTGGCCTCCGCTCTTGACTTTACCGGGGGATTTCGCTATTTTTGTGAAACGCAAAAAACGCAAAGGAATGAAGGAATATATTCAAGAAAACAGGGAACGGTTCTTCGAGGAGCTGTTCTCTCTCCTGCGGATTCCGTCCATCAGCGCGAAGCAGGACCACAAGAAGGATATGGAACGTTGCGCCGAGAGGCTGAAGGAGCTGCTTCTGGAGGCTGGGGCCGACGAGGCCGGAGTCTATCCGAGCAAGGGTAATCCTGTGGTGTTCGGCAAGAAGATCATCAACCCGGAGTGGAAGACTGTGATGGTTTATGGCCACTATGACGTGCAGCCGCCGGAGCCGCTTGAAAAGTGGCACACCGATCCGTTCGAGCCGGTGATCAAGCAGGACCCGACCGGTCAGGAGGCCATCTATGCCCGTGGAGCCAACGATGACAAAGGTCAACTCTTTATGCACATCAAGGCTTTTGAATATCTCCTTCGTAGCGGCAAACTTCGCCATAACGTGAAGTTCATCTTCGAGGGCGAGGAGGAGATCGGCAGTCCATCCCTTCCGGCTTGGGTCAAGGAACATAAGAAATGGCTTGGAGCCGATGTGATTCTGGTTTCGGACACGACGATGATCTCCGACAAGGTGCCTTCGATCAATTGCGGTATGAGGGGAATGGCCTATCTGGAGGTGACTCTGACAGGTCCGGATAAGGATCTGCATTCCGGACACTACGGTGGCACGGTCGCCAATCCTATCCAGACGCTTTGCGATCTGATCTCAGGGCTGATCGACAAGGACGGACGCGTCACAATTCCGGGATTCTATGACGATGTCGTGGAACTTTCCAGAAAGGACAGGGCACAGCTCGCGAGAGCCCCGTTCGATCTCAAAGAGTTCGAAGAGTCGGTGGGTGTCAAGGCTTTGCGTGGAGAGAAAGGTTACACTCCGCTTGAGAGGATCGGCATCAGGCCTTGTCTGGATGTGTGCGGAATCTGGGGCGGTTACATCGGTGAGGGGGCCAAGACGGTTCTCCCGTCAGTCGCTCACGCCAAGATCTCGATGCGTCTCGTGCCGAATCAGGAGAGCGCGAAGATCACGAGGATATTCAAGAAACATCTGGAGAAGATCGCTCCGAAATATTGCCGCATAGAGGTCAAGCCGTGCGAGGGTGGGGAGGGATTCCTCATTCCGATTTCGTCTCCGGCGTTCCAGGCTGCTTCAAAGGCTATGGAGGAGGTTTATGGCGTCAAGCCGGTTCCGAGTCGTGGCGGCGGCAGCATCGCTGTGCTTGCGGATATGCAGAAGATCCTTGGAGTGGATCCGCTGCTGATGGGATTCGGCCTTGAGAGGGATACAATCCATTCTCCGAACGAGAGTTATCTGCTCCGGCAGTTCTTCGCCGGGATGGAGTCCATCGCCAAGTTTTATGAATATTATGAATAGAAAAAAATATGACAACAGCAGATTTATATTCCCAGATAAAGAAAAAAAGTTCGATGCTATGCGTCGGCCTTGACACCGATTTCGCCAAGATCCCCGAGTGCGTGAAGGCCGGCAGGACGGTGGGCGAGGCTGTGCTGGAGTTCAACAAGCGCATCATTGACGCGACCGCCCCGCATTGCATCGCCTTCAAGCCGAATCTCGCTTTCTACGAGTGCCTCGGAGTGGACGGAATGGCCATTCTCGACAAGACGGTTGATTATATTCGTTCAAACCATTCGGAGCGGTTCATCATCGCGGACGCGAAGAGGGGAGACATCGGCAACACCGCCAGAATGTACGCCAAGAGCCTTTTCGAGACCTTCGACTTCGACGCCGTCACCCTTTCCCCTTACATGGGCAGCGAGACAGTCACCCCTTTCCTTGAATATCCCGGCCGCTACGCCATTGTCGTGGCTCTGTCCTCAAATCCGTCCTCTGTCGATTTCCAGACAGCAGAGAAAGGTGGCAAGCCTCTCTATCAGGTGGTTATGGAAAAGATGATGGAGATCTCCACGCCAGAGAACATGATGTTTGTCGTCGGTGCTACCAAGGCGGATAAACTGAAGGAGATCAGGCAGTTCTGCCCGGACAATTTCTTCCTTGTGCCGGGTGTGGGAGCGCAAGGCGGAAGCGCTGAGGAGGTTATCGCTAACGGCTCCAACTCCCAAGGCGGCCTTCTGATAAACTCCTCACGTGGAGTTCTTTACGCCTCCTCCGGTGAGGATTTCGCCGAGGCAGCCGCTGCCGTCGCCGCTCGCACGGCAGTGCTGTAATTACTGGTCACTGAGCTTGTCGAAGTGACCACAGACCAACAAGATTCTTTGGCAATGTTGTCAAAGCATCGTAACAAATTGCTGTCTATGTGGTAAAGGCATTCCTCCATGGCAAATTTTTGTAACGTAAACAATTTGCCATGGAGGAACGCCTTTTTAATGAGTTGCTCGATGAGGCGTTGTTTAGTAACCTTCAAAAAATAACCTGCATCATCTTAAGGAATCTTTTCGGTCTAAATCTCTTTTCTCATCAGTCATGTGCCACCGGCACACTCCTTCTTCGAAAATAGATCTATCCTCGAAAATATTCTCTTAATCTGAGGCAACTTATTTTTTTCATGTTACTTAACTACCATTATTACAGAAATAAGTACCAAGATTACACTTCCTTGACGGGAGGTGGTGGAATTTGTCCGAGTATTGCATAAATTGCGGTCGGAAATTAAATGATGAATATGGAGGAAATTTACAAGATAGAGACCATTGAGCAGTACAACAATATGTACGGCTTCAAGACTATGCATCCGCTGGTGGCTTACGTGGAGTTCAACGAGAGCAACAGCAAATTCATTCCCGGACGGCACACGATGGGATTCTATTCATTGTTTTTGAAGGAGACCAAGGGCTGTGTCATCAATTACGGCAAGACCAAGTACGACTTTGACGGTCAGACGATTGTGAGCATCGCTCCTGATCAGGTAGTTGGTTACGAGTCAGTGGCAGGTGTCCCGAAAAAGGCTAAGGGAATCCTTTTCCATCCGGACTTCCTGCACGGTACGTCGCTTGAGCGCAAGATGAAGGACTACACGTTCTTCTCCTACGCCTCCAACGAAGCCTTGCATCTTTCCGAAGACGAGCGCAAGATCATCGCGGACTGTATGGCGATCGTCAGCAAGGAACTCCAGAATCCGATAGACCGTCACACAAAAGGATTGATTACCACGAATATAGAACTGATTCTGGACTATTGCCTCCGCTTCTACGAAAGGCAGTTTGTCACAAGGCAGGACCTGAACCTCGGCGCGATCGCCAAATTCGAGAAACTGGTTGGTGAATATATCGCCTCCGGTAAGACCGAGACCGAGGGCCTTCCGACAGTCAAGTACTTCGCCGACAAGGTGTTCCTCTCTCCGAACTATTTCGGGGATATGGTCAAGGCCGAGACCGGAAAGACAGCTCAGGAATATATCGCTGTCCGTCTGTTCAGTTACGCCAAGCGTCAGCTCGCCTCGCCGGAACTCTCTGTCAAGGAAGTGGCTGCTTCGTTGGGCTTCCTCTACCCGCAGCACTTTGTGAGGTTCTTCAAGAAACACTCCGGGATGACCCCGAGTGAGTACCGCCGCCAACAATCTTAATGAATATATGAAACTCAGGACTTTAGCCTTGATATTCACAGGCATTCTAATTACAAGCGTTAATCTTATGGCACAGAAAGAAACATTAACTGACAGGCAGCAGGCCATTGTGGCAATAGCTGCCAACGAGGCTCGCGGCGACCTTGCCGGACTGGCCTCAAGCATAGAGTACGGTCTCGATAACGGGCTTACAGTCAATCAAGTGAAGGAGATCCTCTCCCATCTGTACGCCTACACCGGATTCCCTCGCTCCCTGAACGGACTTGGAACTCTCCAGAAGGTTCTGGATCAGAGAACCGCTGACGGAAAGCAGACCGAGATCGGCCCGGAGGCTTCGCCGATTCCAGAGGACTTTGACGCTCTCAAGGTCGGAACGAAAGTTCAGACACAGTTGAGTGGCAAACCATTTAACTATGCCTTCTGCCCGGCGGAGGACTACTACCTCAAGGCCCACCTCTTCGGCGACATATTCGCAAGAGATGTTTTGACTTGGGCTGAAAGGGAGTTGGCGACAATCAGCGCGCTGGCTTCGATCGAGGGGCTTGCTCCGCAGCTTGGCTCGCATGTCGCAGGTTCAAGGAATATGGGTTTGAAGGATGATGAGATCCACGCCATTCCTGCCGTTCTTGCTGAAAAAGTCGGAGCGAAAGAGGCTTACAGGGCTTCGCAGGCCATCGCGAAGGTCTTCGGTGAGGAGTTCACGGAAAAGCAGCCGTTCGCCGATATGGATTTCCCTAAGGGACAGCCGAACAGCGCCTATGCCCAGTACTTTATCGGTAACAGTTTCCTTGCTCCGTTGAAGCCGGTGAATCTGACTGAGGGCGAGTCCACGGTTCTCCCTATGTCAAATGTGACCTTTGAGCCTGGCTGTCGCAACAACTGGCATATTCATCACGGGGCAAGACAGATCCTGATCTGCGTCGGCGGCGAAGGCTGGTACCAGGAATGGGGAAAGCCGGCCATCAAGTTGAAGGCAGGGGATGTGGTTGACATTCCGGAGGGTGTGAAGCATTGGCACGGTGCGACAAAGGACAGCTGGTTCCAGCACATCGCCACTCACGTCGCCACCGGAGGAGAATCCAGCAACGAATGGCTTGAGCCTGTCACGGATGAGCGATATGCCGCTTGCGGGAAATAATCAAAACCAGATAACATTATGAAAAGAATTGTTTTTATCATCGCGGTTGTGGCCTTGGGACTAATCACCGTCACAGCCTGCGGACAAAAGAAGGAGAAAAAGAATATGACTGAGAACAAGACACTTGTGGCTTATTTCTCTGCCACCGGAACGACAGAGTCTCTGGCGAAGAAGATTGCCACCGCGACCGGCGGGGAACTCTACAAGATCACCCCGGAGGCTGAATATTCCGCCGAGGATCTTGACTGGACCGTCGAGACTTCACGCTGCTGCAAGGAGAACGCTGATCCGTCATCCCGTCCTGCCTTCGTGAAGACCAAGGAGAATCTGGATGCCTACGATGTCGTTTACCTTGGTTTCCCGAACTGGTGGAACGGCGCGCCAAGAATCATCAACACCTTCATCGAGGCTTACGGCCTGAAGGGCAAGACCGTGATCCTGTTCATGACCTCCGGCGGCAGCGGAATCCAGAATTCCCTCAAGGTGCTCGGGAAGCAGTATCCGGAAGTCAATTTCAAGACCGGCAAACTCCTGAATGGTGCCAGCCAGAAGACCGTTGACGAGTGGGTCAAGAGCTTGTAGATGAACGGCTTCATCAGACCTGTGCGATTGGACGATGCCGAGCGCGTCGCTTCCATTTACAATAGATACGTTTCAAAGACCACCATCACCTTCGAGACCGAACCGGTCCCTGTTGAGGTGATGCGTGGTCGTATTGATTCTATCTCCTCAGCCTTTCCATATTTTGTCTATGAATATGATGGTGAGCTCATTGGCTATTGCTACGCCCATCTCTGGAAAGAGCGCGAGGCATATTCAAAGACCCTTGAGACCACTGTCTATCTCGCTCCCGAAGCCTGCCATAAAGGAATCGGCCCGCTTCTGATGACCCATTTGATTGACGAATGCCGCCGCCAGGGCTACCACGCCCTCATCGCCTGCATCACCGCCGACAACCTCTCCAGCCTACGGTTTCACAAACGCTTAGGCTTCCGCCAAGTCTCAAGATTCTCAGAGGTCGGCCGCAAATTCGACCGCTGGCTTGATGTCATCGACCTCGAACTCATTTTGTAGTTTTCCCACAAGAGCATTTATTCCCTTTTTTGCGCCCGTGGAGGTACTATTTTACCCCCACGGGCGCAAAATATAGTGCTCTTGCGCTCGTGATGATTAACCATTCCGGCGCGTTAGAAATGTGCGGTTACCAGAATAAATCCTCCAGTGTCACTTCGCTTTGGACAATGTCACTGTGGGAGTTTTGCTTGATCCCGTTTGTGGTGATCAGGGTCAGCAGGACAGATTTCTTGGTCTGTGTCTCAGTGCGGAAAGTGTCGAGTCGTGTCGAGAGTTTCTGCTCCTCAGCAAGCGAGATCTCGAACTTGTCCTTACTGTACTTCATCTCGCAAAGGTTTATGGTCTCATCCTTGCGGTCGATCAGAAGATCGATTTGAACACCTTTCTTGGACTCGCTTCCCTTGCCGCGCCAAGAGCAGGCCAGAGTCTGGACTCCGGAGATTCCGAGAGCCTGCTTGATCTGTTTCAGGTGGCACAGGCACAACATCTCGAACGAGAGGCCGCACCAGGTGTTGTGCAGAGGGCTGTTGACGGAGGTTGTCCAGAAATGCTCGTCCTGATAACTGTTTTTCTCTATGAATCTGAAATAGAATAAAGTGTAGAAATCAATCAGTTGATAGAGCGATGAACTGTCCAGCCTCTTTCTGTTCAGTGATATATTGCTGCCGAAGGGAGAATATTTCCGTATGAAACCGCAGTTCTCAAGTTCTTCAAGAACAGTGCTGAATGCCCCGTTGTCTGTCAGGCCGGTGGAGGCAAGGATTTCCTTTCTCGTCAGTCCCATCCCTTTTGTGGAGAGGGCGGTGATGACTTTTATGTGCGAACCGGCATTCTTGAACAAAGCTTGATAGAGGTCGCTGAACTCATCCTTCAGTTCAGCGTTGGAGGAAAAGAAAAGAGAGTCGATGTTTTGCGCAAGGCTCTTTGACCGATCCATCATCGACATGTAGTAAGGTATGCCGCCCATTACCATATAGCATTCGGCGATCTGTTTTCGGGAATATGAGAAACCATATTCCTTGAAATACGCTTCGCACTCCTTGAGGCAGAATGGCTCAAGGAACAAATGGTGCGTGAGGCGGTTGTGGAGTCCTCCGCGGCTGTGGATCAGGTTGTTGATCATCCAGGAAGTCGCAGAGCCACAGACTATCAGCTTCACATCATCTCGCAGTGCGGCCCAACTGTTCCAGAAGTTCTCCAAAGCTGCGATGAACCCGGACTTCGGGGTGTCCATCCAAGGCAGTTCGTCAATGAATATCACCTTCTTCCCCTCCGGCAGTGTTTCCAGATAGCGGGACAGTTCATAGAATGCCAGAATCCAGTTTTTCTGGATATTCAGTCTCTCCGAGCCCGAACATTTCTGTATGGCGATAGCGAAGGCAGTGAGTTGCTCTGCCTTTGTGGCCCCGTGTACGCCTGTGACATAGAACGAGAACTTGTCCTCCGCCGCCATTCTGATAAGGAATGTTTTCCCCACGCGCCGTCTTCCGTAGAGTGCCACAAACTCGGATCTCCCTGAATCCAAGTAACTTTTCAGAGCTTTCATTTCCGCTGTCCTTCCGATAACTTTCTGTGCCATATTCAAGTGATTTTCTGCGCAAAGATAACCTTTTTGATGCCATTGCGCAAATTATCGAGAGATTTTCTGCGGTACCAGGGTGTTTCAAAAAGTATTGCGCATATTATCATTAAATAATCTGCGCAGATATGAAGCTTGGGTAAGACATCAAGTCGGAGACAGCTTTTTTCAAGATGATAATTATAGAATACTTTTAACCACGGCTCTTTCATTTAAAGTAGAAGTAATGATATATTGCCCCTTACCCGATCCATTGCGAAGCGGGTATTTTCTTTGTAGTTATATGTCAGAAAGTTATGCTTTTGTCAAAATCTATTTTTTTGTCATTTTTGGCGAAGGAAACGTAAAAGCCTGGTAAAGCCCATTGATACCTCCCTCAGGAGCTCAGCCATCCCCTTTTTCTTGTCGTTCCTCTTTTTACGGAGTCCTTTCCATATGGAGAACAAAGAGTGTACAATTCTTTGTATGGTGTCAAGGTTTCTGGCGGCCCTTGCCGACTTGCGTTTTATCCTGTCTTGCCGCAGATTGCAGCCCAGTGCCCAGTGCATGCTTTCTATCGACCAGTGGTCGCGTACCAGCGAGCTCAACGCCGGTGTGTCTGTCGTCAGACTGCTCACATACAGCCTCTTTTCAGCGGTCTGTGCGCCGGACGACTTCTTTACCGTGTCGGATTCATATTCTGTTTAGGTAAAATTTAAAGATATAGTTGCTATTTAATATCAAAGTTTATAACTTTGCTAGCAAAAGTACACCTATGGTAAGCATTTTGGCATTGGGAATATTGGCGGCATTGGTAATAACTGGGGCCGTAACTATTTTATTCTCAATTACTTCCACCCCCCCCCGAAAATTTGATTTAATTCATTGGGCGGGAGCGATTTTTTGTATTGCCGTAACATCCACATTCATAACCGGAGCCATAACCGCCGGAAAAGCGGTGGAACAAGTAAATTATTCAGCTGATGCCGTAAACGCCATCAGTTCGAGAGTTTCCAATCCCGCAAAAGGTCATCTTACCGGAGAAACGTCTTTGCAGGCTGACCTTCATACCTCAACATCTTCTCAAATAGAATCCCTTAGAGACTCCCTGAATCATAAATTCCATCATGCCATAATATGGTCTATCGTCATCACGGTAGCGCTTAACTTATTATACCTTCTCCTTTTGACCACGGCAGAAAGAGTTTCAAAGACAGTACCTATTTCCGATGGTTTCGATGATATGGACTCAGACATCTCCAACATTGGAAACTTTGATTCATCCATTGATGATGACTTCTGTTAGTGCCTATGTTCCAGAATTTCATAGATATCGTTACGGAAGGTCTGTTTATGGACGGAACTGGCATGCTACTGCTATGGATTGCGGTGGCTCTTGGTTTCAGCACTCTTTGCTGGTGGATATGCACTCACTACACAAAGCTTTGGAACAAACGCTACAATGTCAAGTCGGGATTCCATGTTATCTGCTCAATATCAGCGATAATTACATTCTTTACCGTCCTTTCATACATAGGTCTGAAAAATATGAAGCTAGTGGCGGAAAGAATGGTTGAAGAATGGGAATATGATGTTGTGAATGATGGTGACTTGCAAAACGAATCATTTATCATGGCGTACGAAGCCGTCGCCGATTCCGGTCTTGAAAAGATGGATGGTTATCCTTCACCCTTCTTAGGTGGAAATTTCATACCTATGGAACATGAAGAGACGCAACTTTTGGTAAGCTCAATATATGCTGGGAATGCTTGCGATGATTTTCATAGAAAATATCCTTTTCTTGGTTGGTTTCTCAAGACCGATAAAGGAGTCCCCACAGAATTGATCGCCGCAGACCAAGAAGCCTTCTTCAAAAAAGGATATGGATTTGCGATAACCTACCCTTTGGAACGTGGTTTCAATTTAGGCGTGCGACATATAAGTAACCAGCTCCAGAAGCAGACTCCACGTATAGTAAGTGTAACTCGTCTCTGGCTAGTATTGGTTTTCCTCATAATCCAACTTATTCCTTTCGGCATTATCGGATTTCTGGCCTACAAGGATCTTTTCCGTCATACAGAAGAGGAGGAGAAGGATAACAATTATTCTGACAAATTTGATTTTGACAATATATAAACTGCGACATTATGAATATTCCACAACAAAACCACATTTTAGTAGGCCTTGGCGGTACGGGCGGAAAAGTACTGAAGGCTTTCAAAAAACGTCTGTTCCAAGAGTTCACTCCTGAAGAAAGAGCCAAACTTCCTATCGGATTCCTTTACGTTGACACCACGGACGAAATGATGCATCCTGGCGACAAGAGCTGGTACGTGCTTGGAGAAAACGCACAGTTCAACGCCAACGAATTCCTGTTCATCAAAGGCATACAACTTGAGCAGATCTTCGCCAACCCTTCGAGTTATCCGGGTCTGAAAGGCGTGGTCGGTGATCCAGAGGTCATGCAGAAGAGCATCGGCACACTCGGTGTCGCCGCCGGCCAGATGCGCCGCGCGGGAAGGATTCTGTTCGGAGCCAATGTGTCAATGTACCGCGCCGCGATGGAGAACGTCTACAAGAGGGTGAGTGAGATCAGCAAAGCCAGCGGCACCTGCATCTACATATTCGGAGGTCTCGCCGGCGGGACAGGCTCGGGTTCGATTGTAGACGTTGTCGCCCAGACACGTATGATTCCGGCATTCAAGGGTGAGTATCAGACAACAAGTGGTGGCAAGGCGGTCGGCACCAACATAGTCGCCTACACAATGATTCCAGAAATCACTCCTCCTGCGGGAAGTGACGAGGGAAGGTATCACGCGAACGGATATGCCGCCCTCGAGGAACTCAACGCCCTTCTCTGCGGAGCGTGGAAGCCTTACGATCTCACCGGAATGTCAGCCACAGGCAGACTTGAATTCGACGGGATCAAGCGTGTTGCCGACGGTCTGATGGTTTACACCAATGAAAATGAAAAAGGCGTGACCCTTGACTCACTTGGAGAGCTGCCTCAAGTTGTCGCCGATTTCGCCTACAGCAAAGTCTTCATAGAGTTCAATGACAAGACCACCGGAGACTTCATCCGAAGCACATCCTTCGAGAACATCACGGAACTCAATGAAATGTACGAAAAGGCCAAGAACGGGGCGATCATCCCGTACAGGACCAAGACCGTGGGGTCTTTCGGCATCAAGAGGGTGGTTGTCCCAGAAGAGGAAATCAAGGAATATTTCACCTATTCACTTGGTCGTCAATCACTTTTGCAATTACGATATAACAACTGGAACGATGATCTCGGCTTCCGCAACGTCCCGGCGAACGTTGACTGGGCGGACTATGTCAAAGGTCAGGACAAGAAGCTCGGCAATCCTCTTGAAAACTGGAGATTCTCCGACAAACACCTGATGTTGGACATCCCCATCCTGCCTTCCGACGAGGGGAAATGGGGAACATTCCAAGCATACTGGGGCAAGGTGGTGCCGAAATGGCTTGAGGATGCCCAAAGCACGTCCCAGCCGATTGCCAAGCTGAACGAATTGTGTGCGAAGGGTCTCCAGAACGGTTTCCGAGCCGCCGGCGTGTCGGATTTCTTCGCCGGAAAGAAAGAGGCCCGAGAAAAACACGCCGATGAAATCGTACAGAGGATAGAGGCCGACCTCTTTGACAAGTGGGCCAACGGCACATTCGCTCTGAACAACCTTCTTGAGCTCAGCGACACCATCATCTCTGAGACGCAGGGAAAAATCAAGCAGTTCGAAGACAGGACTGTCAAACTCCGCCAGCTTCTTGACAAACTTGAGCAGGAACGTCAGGCGAAGGCCAAGGAATATAATGATGCCGGCCTGATAACCCGAGGCCTCAAGGGCAAGCAGATGCTTGCCAGCTACTCGGAAATCATGCAGAAGATCTGCCAGAGACGCACTGAAGTGGAAGCCTGCGGGTTCGCTCTTGACCTGCTCAAAGTTCTTGTGGGCAAGGAAAACATCCTGCGTTCCCGACTGGAGGAATTCGTCGGCACGGTGAGCGACGCCATCGAGGGAAGCGACAAACAGGTCGGTACCCTTTGCAAGGACGAGGCCGACACGGACAATCTGGAAGGAACAGTGATCCGCTACTATGACAAGGCCAAAGTGGCGGCCTTCACCGAAGGGATGATTCACAGCAAGAAAGACCAGGAGAACATCTCCACAGCCGTGCGTCAGGAAATCCTGAAACTCATCGGAACGGAAAAGACATTCGCCCGCGCGAATGCCGCGATTGATCAGGACGCCATCAGCGACATTTTCGAGAAGACAGTCCGTGAAAAGGTCATCTCCATTCACGACAACACCTTGATTGAGGACAGGGAGAAACTCATAAACCGCAACATACTCGAACAGCTCAGCGAGAAATACTCTTCCGCTGAAGACCTTCAGCAGTTTGCCCGGAAGATCATTTCCGAAAGCGGTGTTCTCGCAAGATTCAATCCGAGCGAGGTTAACAGGAGTGTGGCCAACAATCCTGTCACCATCGTCGGAACCACAGTGATGCGCCGCCGAGTGCTTGTGAACCTTCCTAAGGTGGAGGGCAAAGAAAAAGTCCAGAAATTCGCCGAGAATCTGAAGATAGCATTGGAGAATGCTACAGACGCCAGTGTCACTGTCAAGGTGGACATGTCCGGAGAAAGGAAAAACGAGATAACCGTGATGAGTGTCGCTTACTGTTTCCCTGTCCGCTGTCTCCAGAACCTCACCTTCTACAAAGAAAAGTTCGACTATCTCACCACCGTCACTCCGACAATGAGTGAGTCCGAGGTCCGCAAGTACAAGATCATCCTCTTCGGCGAAGGCGAGGGTGGAGACGGTCTTCCTGACTTGTTCATGGCACAGGAAAAGCAGAAGTCACAGTTGAGGAAAGAATATATGGGCTGGGTGATTCTTGCCTACGTCATGGGCATCATCAAGTACGGCGATGTGATGGACGGGACAGGCCGCAAGATGTACGGCACCGTGGATGTCGATGAGGACACAGGTTTCGAGACACTCAAACCTCTCGCAGCCAAATTCTCCGAAATAGGGACCGGCGAACTGTTCACAGAGGACTTCTGCGAAAGAATGAAGGAAGAGGTCGAGTCGAAGATGAAAGGACAGTACCTGAATGTGGAGAACAGGATAAACGACCTGCGTCCTAAGGTGCAGGAACTTCTCAACAGCACCCTTCTTCCGGAAACAGGCAACAATCAGGGGTCACCAGCCTTCCTCGAGTTCCTTGAGGCGGCCAAGAAAGCGATACAAACACTCAAAAATTAACGAATACCATGGCAAAAACTTATAAATGCACCAATTACGGTGTCTGCGCAGAAGCCGACAAAGAGACAATCTTTCAGGAAACCGATCTGGAGGAAGTGGACGGGAAATTCGTCTGTCCGAAATGCGGACAGGAACTTGAAGAAATCAAACAGAAACCCAAGGGGAACTGGATACTCATCGCTGCCATCGCGGCGGTTCTGGTGGCCGGTGGATCGGCTTATTATCTGTTAGGTGTCAAAGGCAAAGGCGGTAAAGGTCCGCACAATCCTGATGGATGTGGGCCTAGCCAGATTGTGGACACGCCTAAAGTGAATCATGGAGGGGACAGTACCGACACCACCACGCCACCGGACACCCTTAATCCCGTGGATCCACAGCCTGATCCACAACCTGATCCACAACCTGTCGCAAAAACCTACAACCTCGGATGGGGCACTTACGAAGGTCCGATGAAAGGCGGCAGGCCACATGGCTTGGGAGGAGAGGTCATCATAACAAAATCTCACACAATCGACCTTAAGAACGGCTCTTACAAGCAGGTGGCCAAAGGAGACAGGCTTGTAAACACCAAGTTCAAGGATGGCAAGCTTGTCCAAGGATACATCCATCATCCGGGCGGAGGTCAGGAGAGCTTCACCATCGGGTACTGATGAAACGAGTTCGTAACATAAGCGCGGTTCTGCTGGGGCTGTTTCTGCCAGGACTTCTTCTGGGCGGGGAACTGTCCTACAGAAGCGACCTGCTCGAAAGGATGGGAAAGGCACTGGGTGAGGAAAATCTGGTGTCTCTTCCGGACGGGGAGCACACGGCTGCACTTACGTTCATGAACACGCCTGTGACCATTATAAGGGAAAGAGGAGTAATAGAACACATCGGCTACAGTTTCTTCTCCACTCAGGAACGCTTGCTGACAGGTCCGGTCGTGTGCGATTTTCTGGAAAGATACGCTCTTGAGGCAGATCTTCCGGTCAAACGAGAGAAATCGCTCGACACACAACTGTTGGAAGATGGTGTCATATTCAGTCAAGGATCCTTGGCTTCATTGAAAACCCTTTGCCCGGGCGGTCATGGGATTCTTGAAATTCACAACATATCCCACTCAAGGTATATATTCAAGTGGCAGGACGGACAGATGGTGTTCCCTTCCGACTTGGAACTGCTCACGGGGAGGAATATGGTGGAAAACGGCAGACGGCTTCCGTCTGAAATACAATCATCCACATTCAACGGGCCGCCCCATTCTCCTGACAATCCGGAAACACGGGAGGACGGAATCGCTGTCATTAGGGATGGGGAGTATTATTTTCCTTCTCTGTCAGCGGACACTTTCTTCACGGGTGAAGACATGAAACCTGTCAACAGCATTCTTTTCGAGGAAGAAACCCTGCACAATCTGGTGTCCGGACTCATCCGCGACTCTGACATTGTCATTGATGTCTCAATGAGTGTGTATGGACTGGAAAGTGTGAATTTCAGCAGCCCGATCAACTCGATCGCCGCCTATGCCGCGAACAGCGGATGCAAAACCTATTGCGGAGTCCTCGCGGAGGACAAGGAGGGAATGGAGGCGCTGGTGATTTACAGGAACGAAGCGGCGGCCTACAATCACATCTTTCGTATAAAGTTCCCACACTCTGTCATCGCCCTCGGAAAGGGTAACGTGCGAGCCAGACTTACACCTTTTGTTCCGACTCACTCCATCAAATATTTGTTCGAAGAGATAATGCTATAATGATGAAACGTTTATTGTTTATAGTCACAATTCTGACAGCTGTCATTCCAATGTGGGGGCAGAACACAAAGAAGATGAATTCCATAAAAAGGAATCCTCTGTATCTCTACGCCGAAGCCACGATGGAAACCGCGGCGGACGCCTTTGACGTGGCGAATGACCTTCTTCTGATCCAGATCAAGGAATATGCCGAGTCCAAGAAATCTTTCCGCGACAAGGACATCCTCATCCGCGACATCCAAGGGCAACGAGACTCTCTTCAGATTCGCCGGGGAGACATGGTTAAGGTGTTCCTGTACGTCAAGAAGAGCAACATACTTAACGTGGACAACGTGACACTTGTGGATAACACATCCTCAAGCACCGTGAAAAAGGATAACGGAAATGAGGTTAGTGTGGAAAACAACATTCAGCCTGTGACACCTGCAAGGCAGAATGCCGCCGCCGGCGATCCATCTCTCAAACTTGAGGTCGCATGGCAGCAAGAAGTTGTGGACAAGCTGCTCTCAGCCGCAAGTTACTCCGAGGCACGGTCGATTCTTACCCGTCTCAAGGCTGAATTCAAGATAAAAAAGACCGGCCCAATGGAATCATGCAGAAATCCTGCTGATGTGTTCCTTCTGATAGGAAAGGATTCCGCCGTGGTAACAGTGTTGGGGCCGGGAAACGCTGACCGCACTGACTTCAGGTCGCTTGGCAAGACTTCCGACAATTACAATGGTTACGATAAAGTTTGGTTTACATTCTCAAAATAAGATGAAAAAAATACTCTTTATAACAGCATTGTCCATCGTTTTATCAACGGCGTCAGCCCAAAACAAAGTGGATTTTGAAATAGGAGACGGGCTTTCAGACACATCGCTGAAAACACGGGTGGAGCGGCAGGTCTCAAACCTGCTTACAGCGATCAACGTCGCCGAGGCAAGCGGAAGTTATGTTAACTTCAGCGGCATTGACATTGATGACATGGCCTCCCACAGCATAGCAATGCTTTGGGAGAATGTACACTTCAGGACTCTTGACGATGAGATTGTCACAAACTGTCTACGTCTTGGCGGCGGACAGTCCAGTGGCTGGCAGGTACGGAACATTGAAATGGAAATGAAGCCTTTGGATGACACTTACACAGGAAACAAGATTCAGGAGGTCAGCATAGATTTCGACAAGTCAGGGCGTATCGTGGATTTCAATTTCACCATCGGCATCAACCAGTACATGAGAATAATGAAAGAAGGTGTGGAACTTGATGACCTTGACCGTCGCATGCAGATACTGCACTATGTGGAGCAGTTCCGCAACGCCTACAACCAAAAGGATATTAATTTTATGGATGCGGTTTTCAGTGAAGATGCTCTTATCATCACAGGGAAGGTCATCAGACGTGTGCCCAACGAGCTACAGATCCGCTCCACAAGGCCTGAGATACAGTACACCAAGCAAAGCAAGCAGCAATATCTCGCCAACCTGAAGCGAGTCTTCGCGCGCAATGGATATATCAATGTCAAATTCGATGAGATCAAGGTGCTACGCCACGGAGCCAATCCGAATTTCTATGGTGTTACCCTTATCCAGCACTGGAATTCCTCGACTTACAGTGACGAGGGAATATTGTTCCTTGTCTGGAATTTCGAGAACCCCGACTCCCCGCAAATCAACGTCCGTACATGGCAGCCAATGGAAACGCCTGACGATGACATATTCACATTGGACAATTTCAAGATTTGACGGATGAAAAGACTGTTTGCGATATTAACCGTTATGGCAATCTCGCTGGTTGCTTGGGGTCAGGAACTCACCGTCAAGGATTTCCACATCGATCCAAGCGACATCAGCGCGGTACGTTATGAAGTGAAGGACCTGAACGGAGAGATGTGCGCCTTGGTAAAAATTGGTCTCGTGCTGCAGGATGTCACATTTGAAGGGTCTGTGGTGAAGTCTGAGTTCAAAGATGGAGAATGGTGGGTGTATATGGTGGACAAGTCTTGGTGGCTGAACATCAAGACCATGAAATATCTGCCGCTTCGCTATGAGTTTCAGGAGCCGCTACAGAAAAAATCTACTTACATAATGCAGGTGGAGATTCCTCAGGTGGCCTATACAGGTCCTACAGGAAAAATGCGATTCGAGAGCAATGTACGTAATGCGGATGTGTACGTTGACGGAGAAAAACTCTCCAGCATCCTGCCTTTTGAATATGAGGGTCCGGAGGGAACGCATATTCTTGAAATCAAGGCGCCAGGCTACAATACCGAACGCATCAGTTTTGAAATAGCTCTCCGCCGCAAAGGTTCCGTCTCTGTTCCTTTGAAGGCGGAAGGCAGTTTTTCTCTCAATGGCATTTCTTATGAAATGGTGGATATCCCTGGTGGGGTTTTCCAGATGGGCTCAACTGCGAAAAACGGGAAAGCGAGCACGATGAGTTATGAGCAGCCGGTCCATTCCGTAAGTCTGAAAGGTTATAAAATAGGTACAACTGAAGTCTCACAGACCCTTTGGAAAACCGTGATGGGCAGCAATCCTTCACTTCACCAAGGAGATGATCTGCCTGTTGAGAATGTCTCTTGGTATGATGTTCAAGAATTCATAGAGAAGCTTAATGCAATGTCAGGAACTCATTTTCGACTTCCGACCGAGGCTGAATGGGAATTTGCCGCTCGGGCAGGTGGGCCTCCGGATGAGCCTTCCGGTGGGAAATCAGTGAAAGTGGCGGTTACCGGGGTGTCAACATCCCCTCTTGCCACAAAGTCTCCGAATGCCTATGGTCTTTATGACATGTCAGGGAATGTGGCGGAATGGTGTTCTGACTATCTTTCACGTTATAAGGCAGATGCTGTGGTAAACCCGACAGGCCCGGAAAAAGGAATCCAAAAAATTGTGCGTGGCGGAAGTTTCGCCGATGATCCGTGGATGCTTCGCTGTGCTGTCAGAGGACACATGAAACCGTCGGACTGCAATGGAAAAGTAGGTTTTCGACTGGCTTCAGATTAGTTTTTTCGACGGTGTGACAGACAATCCCAAACATGCGCCGTTAAAATTAAGGCATTTGGCACAAAGGCATAAATTATTTAATAATAAAAAGTATAGCAAACAACATTTATTAAAAACAGTTAATTATGAAAAAAACAGTTTTATTGTTGGCGGCTGCGCTTTTATCATTGAGCATGAGCGCACAGAAGAACACCCTTGTTGTGGGTGAAATCGATCACATTTCTGGAATAGACTCGAAATGGGCCGAGAAGCTGCGGAGTGAGATTATTTCCGGACTGATGGCATCGCCTCGTCTTACAGTCATTGATGGAAACAGCATCAGTGGTTTGTCCAGTGACACAGCGGAGGCCATCGCCAAATTGCGCGAAGACAAGGTGGACTGTCTGCTGACGGCACAAATCTCAGCCTTCACCAGCAAGAAAGAGACAACTGACGGCAAGACCACCTACAAGACCACCCTTGAATACACATGGATGATTACGAATGTGGCTGATGGAAGCGCAAGGGGAAGCAAGAAAGAAACTCACTACGGTTCGTCAAGCGCAGGATACAATGAGGCTTATGTTGATGCTTTCACGCTGGTTCAGGATGACATGAAAAAACTTGTCAACAACCAGTTCCGTGTTTCGGGAGAAATCAAATCCATCGCCGAGACCCATCCCAAGAAAGGAGCGAAGACTCTTTACATAAGCATTGGCTCGAACGACGGTGTCGCCGCCGGAAACGCTTTCGAGGTCTATAAAGAAGTGGACATAGCCGGAGAGACGATTTCCGAGAAGATCGGGGAACTGAAAGCAAAAGAGATCAAAAGCGGTACACTTACTCTTTGTAACGTCATAAAGGGCGGTGTTGAGATTCAGAATGCCTTTGACAGCGGGCTTAAGCTCACAGTGACATCCCGTCCTCCTAAGTTTGACATACTTATGGACTCTCTGTAATGAGAAGATTATTACTTATTGCCGCGGCCATTTTGGCCGCGGTCTCCGCTTTGGCACAGGTTCAGCACACAGGAAGCGTTGAACTGATGGAAATTGACAACGGTGTCGCAACATTTCAGGTGCAAGGCATCGCTTCAAAAAAGAGCGACACAAGCATCTCGGCAAAAGAGACTGTGTTTCACTGTCTGTTTGACAAAGGAGTGGAAGGTTTCAACAATGACGAGAAGATTGTGGAGACAGTGACCGCCAAGAACAAATTCTACCTGGAGAAGTTCTTTGAAGGGAAAAACGCTCCGATGAACAGGTTCGTGTCTGGAGTGCAGCAGGCTGGAAATCCCTCGAAGAATGAATCCGGCATGTTCTCCTGCACCTACATTATCTCTGTAAAATACAAGGCCCTTTCGCGTGACTTGGTCCAAAACAAGTTGAGAGAAAAGGCCATAGAGGAATAGGGCAATGTCCCTGTTCTTCGTACAACTGACAAAGAGTCAACTTCTACCTTAACAAACCCTGATCATTATGAATATTCCACAGCAAAACCACATTCTGGTCGGCCTTGGTGGTACGGGCGGAAAAGTACTGAAGGCTTTAAAAAATAGGCTTTTCCAAGAGTTTACTCCTGAGGAAAGAGCCAAACTTCCTATAGGATTCCTTTACGTTGACACCACGGACGAGATGATGCACCCCGGAGACAAGAGCTGGTATGTACGTGGCGAAAACGCACAGTTTAACGCAAATGAGTTCCTGTACATCAAGGGCATTCAGCCTGATGAGATTTTTGCATCACCATCAAGTTACCCAGGTCTGAAAGGTGTGGTTGGTGACCCGGTGGTCATGCGGAGGATTCTCGGTCCATTTGGTGTCGCCGCCGGCCAGATGCGTCGCGCGGGTAGGATCCTGTTCGGGGCCAATGTGTCCCAGTACCGAGCTGCGATGGAGAATGTCTACAATAGGGTGAATGATATCAGCAAGACCAGCGGCACCTGTATCCACATCTTTGGTGGTCTCGCCGGCGGCACTGGTTCGGGTTCAATTGTTGACGTGGTCGCACAGACACGAATGATCCCTGCGTTCAAAGACGGTTATCAGACTATGGGTTACGGGAGTGTCGGAACCAATATCGTTGCATACGCTATGATTCCTGAGAGGTATCCTTCGATGGGATACGATGCGGGAAAATATCACGCTAGTGGTTATGCCGCACTCAAAGAACTCAATGCGTTGCTCTGCGGGGCGTGGAAACCGTATGACGTTACCGGAATGTCACCTACGGGCAGATTAGAGTTTGACGGTGTCAGGTGCATTGCGGATGGCCTGATGGTCTACTCCAACGAGAACGAGAACGGAGTGATTTTTGATTCGCATGACGAACTGCCACAGGCTGTGGCTGACTTTGCGTATAGCAAGATATTTTGGGAGGAGAACAACGTGTATTTTATCCGCCGCATATCTTGTGAATATGAAGATGTTCCAGAACCCGTCGAAATGTACGAGAATGCCAAGAACGGAGCGATTGTCCCGTACAGAACCAAGACTGTGGGATCTTTCGGCATCAAGAGAGTGATCTATCCAGAAGATGAAATCAAGGATTTCATGGCATATTCGGCGGGCCGTCAAGTACTCTTGCGGATGCTGTACAATAACTGGAATGATCTTTACGGCTACTGTGCCACCCCTGTTAATGTTGATTGGACGGACTATGTCAAAGGTCAGGACAAAAAACTTGGCAATCCTCTTGATCACTGGAGATTCTCCGACAGGCACCTGATGCTGGACATGCCTGTCCTGCCAACCGACGAGTGGAAATGGGGAACATTCCAGGCATACTGGGGCAAGGTGGTGCCGAAATGGCTTGAGGACGCCCAAAGCACCTCACAACCGATCGCCAAACTTAACGAATTGTGCGCAAAGGGACTCCAGACAGGCTTCAGAGGTGTCGGGGTGTCGAATTTCTTCTCTGGAAAGAAAGAAGCCAGAGAGAAGCATGCAGATGAAATCATACAGAGAATGGAGGATGACCTTTTCGATAAATGGTCGAACGGTACATTCGCACTGAACAGCCTTCTTGAACTCATCGACACGATCTTCTCCGAAACACAATATAAAATCAAACGGTTTGAAGACAGGACTGCCGAACTCAGTCAGCTTCTGGATGGACTTGAGCTGGAGCGTCAGAATAAAGCCAAGGAATATAGTGACGCGGGATTTATAACCCGTTGGCTCAAGGGGCGGCAGATGCTGACCGGCTATGCGGAAATCATGCAGGAGATCTGTGTGAAACGCACAGAAGAGGAAGCATGCAGATTCGCCGTTGACCTTCTTAAAGTGCTTCTAAGTAAAGAAAACTTCCTCCGCTGCCGTTTGGAAGAAATTGTTTGTATGGTAAGAAACGCCATTGACGTCTGTGACAGAAGGTTGAATATGCTTTGTAGGGATGACAATGATGCAGACAACATGGATCACATTGTGGTTCGCTGTTATGACCCACGCAAGGTGAGAATCTACACCAAAGAGGGAATCATTCTCAACAAGAAGAATCAAGATGCTATCTATGCCGCAGTGCGTCAGGATCTCATGAATCGCATGGGAGCTGAAAAAACATTTGCTCGTGCGAATGCCGTGGCTGATCAGGATGACATTAACAATATAGTAGAAACAACGGTTTGCGAAGAGGTCGTTTCCATATACGACAACACTTTGACAAATGAAGAGAAACTCTTAGGACGTGGCATTCTTAAAGAGCTCTGTGGCAAATACACGTCGGCTGAAGACATTCAGCGGTTTGCGGGTAAGGTTATTTCCGGAAGCAGTGTGCTTGCGAGATTCAATCCTGATGAGGTTTGCAGAAATGTGAAGAATAACCCTGCCACCGTTGTCGGGTGCACAGTGATGCGCCGCTATATGTTTGTGAGCATTCCAAAGGTGGAAGGTGATGAGAATGTGCGGGTATTCGCAAAGGAACTGAAAACGGCATTGGAGAATGCGACGGGCGCAAGTGTTCATGTCATGGTTGATATGTCGGGAGAAAGGAAAAACGAGATCACCGTGTTGAGCTTCGCAGACTACTTTCCGATCCGCTGCCTCCAGAACCTCACTTATTACAAGGAGAAATTCGATGAACTCACCACTGTCACCCCGACGATGAGTGAGTCCGAAGTCAACAGGAACAAGATCATCCTCTTCGGTGAGGGAGAGGGAGGTGTAGGTCTTCCTGACTTGTTCGTGTCTCAGGAAGAGTAAGGGTAATTGGCGCAAACTTATAGATTATTTGTACGCATCTTATATTTCATAAAGAAAATCAACCATGGCGATCATTTTGATGTCGGCTTTTTTCTTGGCGCTGGCAATAACTGGAATAATAACCGTTTTATTTATAGCCTCTTCCAAATCTGTCAGAAAGTTTGAACTGATTCATTGGGTGGGTGCGGCTCTTTGCGTGGTCGTGACCTCTGTCTTCATTGCCAGAGCTATCGGTCTTGGTAGAGCTGCAAAGCAGGTGGACCGTTCGACCGATGTGGCGATCTCCTTCGGTTCCAGTGCTTTGGATTTGATGAGGGATTATATTCCCGACAACGAGGTCACATCCTGGCCTTCAGAAGCTAGCGGCAATGCGGTTCCTCAAATCGAATCTCTCCGGGCTTACCTGCACTACAAATTCCGCAAGGCCATGATATGGTCCATCGTTGTCACAGTGCTGCTTAACCTGTTGTATCTCCTTCTCCTGACCACGGCGAGAAGAAGCTCAGGAACTTTCTCCGGATTCGGTGGCTTTGATGATATGGACTCCGATATCTCCAACTTTGGGAACTTTGACTCCTCTTTGGATGATGACCTAAGCTAGCAGTCATGTCCAGCCAATTCATGAACCCCGGCATATCCCGATAACCTTTTCACCACTCTTGCTCAAATCATCGAACGATTTTCTGCGGAACGGTTGATGAAGAACTCCGCTTCCATCCCGACACTACCTATCTGTATGCTTCCATTTAGGAACGTCAGAAATTGATATTCCCGAAAGACTGGGACCTATCGGAGCTGGAAACGCTTGCCGGCTCGCGACATTGCGGACGTGTGTCTTACGAAAGGGAGGACCTTGACAGGTGCGGATTTCAGTGATGACCACCCAGGCATTTCGGCGATAACCACCCACTTGAGT
>ERZ1026894.162-NODE-162-length-51655-cov-27.513992_pt1 | contig 51655 bp, 34 predicted proteins | sample MGYA00380177_ERZ1026894 | MGnify/ENA primary metagenome ERZ1026894 (study PRJEB33269, sample SAMEA4719813) | human gut metagenome | biome: human-associated habitat; feature: organic feature; material: feces | place: Cameroon | collected 2013-10 ... | reverse complement strand
TGGTATTCTGGCTCATCTATATCCTCTATGCCGTATATTTCTACCGCTATCTGCAATATCCGTGCAACAGCGGCATCATGGCGATGATAGGCGTGGGCATGCTCACGGTGCTGGGAGCACAGGGATTTGCCACCTTCCTCTTCGGGGTGAGCGGACAGATGCGACTCTCCATGTGCCTCTGCTCGCTCTGGGGCATCCTTTCGTTCTCGCTGGCAGGTTTCACCTATCCGGTAACGGCGATGGACCCTATCCTGCAGAAGCTCAGCGTTCTCTTTCCTCTGCGCCACTATTATCTGCTGTATGTCAATCAGGCACTCAACGGGTATAGCATCGCATACGCCTGGCACAGCGTGCTGGCACTGGCGATATTCGCCCTGCTGCCACTGCTCACGCTGCACCACTATCGCAGTTTATTCACCAAAGTTAAGTACATACCATAATGACAAGATCTATCATAAATATCATACAGATTTGGATGACGGAGCTGAAGGAAATCATGCACGACAAGGGCATTATGATTTTCATCCTCTTCGTGCCGCTGTGCTATCCGCTGCTCTACTCCTACGTCTATACCAACGAGGTGGTGCGCGAAGTGCCGTTTGCGGTGATTGATGACTGCAACAGCAGCATGAGCCGTGAGTTCATCCGTAAGATGGATGCCACGCCCGAAGCCCACATGGCTGCCCACTGCAACGATGTGAACGAAGCCCGCCAGCTGCTGATGGAAAGGAAGATTTATGGCGTGGTGCGCATCCCCAAGAATTTCAACCTTGACATTTGGAGAGGCGAACAGACCACCGTAGGACTGTATTGCGACATGAGTTCGCTGCTCTATTACAAGGCGTTGCTCCTTGCCGCCAACAATGTTTCGCTGGATATGAACCGCGACATCAAGGTAGATAATCATCTGCATCCGATGACCCGGCAGGATGAAGAGATAGCCCGGATGCCGATAGAATACGACTACATCAGTCTCTTCAACCCGCAGAGCGGTTTTGCTGCATTTCTCATTCCTCCAGTGTTGATGCTCATTATCCAGCAGACACTCTTCTTAGGCATCGGCATGTCGATGGGAAACCAGCGTGAGAAATGCCTTGCCAACATGCTGCCCAAGCGCAAATGGTACAGAAGACCTGTGGATATAGTAATAGGCAAAGCCATCTTCTACTTTATCCTCTATCTGCTGATGGCCATATATATGTACACCGCTGTGACCCTGTGGTTTGGATTGCCCGACGTGGGTGACTATTTCGTGTTCCTCAGATTCGTCATTCCGTACATTTTAGCCTGCATCTTCATGGCGATGGTGCTGTCTGTACTGGTTTACAGAAGAGAAGATTGCATCATGCTGTTCGTCTTCCTTTCGGTGCCGTTGCTTTTCATGTCGGGCATTTCGTGGCCTGGATCCGAGATTCCTGTATTCTGGAAGTATGTGTCATGGCTCTTCCCTTCTACATTTGGCATGAACGGCTACCTGCGCATCATGGGCACTGGTGCGTCCATTGCCGATATACATAAGGAGTATGTGGGTTTGTGGTGCCAGGTGTTTGTTTACGGCATATTGGCATGTGTCATGTATCGTCTGCGCCTGAAGGCTATTGTCAAACGACTATCATCAGCCAAGAATCGACTAAGAATATATCAAGGAAAATGATACTGCAACTTTCTTTTCTGGAACATACTTTGTAACAACTCAGCACCCCTATAGCCACGAGCAATTACTTTAATACGATACAAATTGTTTTCTGTTAGTTTATAAATCTATGTTCTAAAGTTTAGAACACAAATTCGATAGCTTAGAACTTAGGTTCGAAAGTTTAGAACATAAGTTCGATAGTTTAGAACATAGATTTTTAGGGCTAAAAAGAACATTTATATAGTATAAGAGTAAGATTTCTTGTGGTTTGACGATTTTAGTTGACCACTACTCTGACTCACCAACCCTACTTTGGTCATCATGCCTCCCAAAGCGGTTGGTGAGTTTTTTGTCAAACAAAGACAGGATTCATACTAAAATATGAACCCTGCATCTATCGCTGGGGGCTGAAGTCACTAAGTGACGGTAAAAAAAGGTATTACTAAATTAAGGGAGCTGAGGGAGTTATTTCTAAACTCCCTCAGCTCCCTTGACTCCTTTGCTCTGAAGAAACATTCCCTTAAGGCTTATTGGTTTAGTTTCTCCAACTTCTTTAAATTCTTCACTTACCAATTTGCGTAAGTTGAGTTGCTTTACTCAACTTTCGCCTGATGCTGGTCGCGAAGCAGGTCGTTGACCGTCTTCACTGGGTTGAAAGTGCTGAGAGGAACCTCTACGAACACCGTGTTCCAGTCGCTCATCGCACCATTCCAAAGACCGGGCAGCTCGAGCGCCTTCAGCTCCTTGCCGTTCTTGCTCTTGTTGCTGATAAATCCTGTCTTGGGATCCACATACTTAGGCAAGTCGAAGTCGTTGCCCTTATAGTCCTTAGTAGCGCAAACAAGGTCAACAGGATTGAAGTGAGTGCCCTGTGCAAACATATCCATGTATTGCTTGTTGTTCTTGTCGATCTGTGAGCTTTCCAGAATCTGCAGACTCACCGTTCCGTCGCTGTTGTAGGTAAGGAAAGGTCCGCCACCAGGCTCGCCCACATTCTTTACCACGCCACATACACGCATCGGACGGTTCAGCTTCTTGCGCAGATAAATCACCAGGTCAGCATCCTCCAGTTCCTTGATGTCGGCACGACGGCAGCACAGGTCGCGCTGCAGGAATCGGATAATCTCCTCCAACTTCTCATGATTGTAAGTACCCGAGTCGAGAATGCGCAGATACTCGAATGCCTTCTGCTGCAGCGAAACCAAGATGCCGGCAATCACCTGCTTGTAGGTCACGGTGTCGGCCTTCAGACGGTCGGGCACCACATTATCTATATTCTTGATGAACACCACGTCAGCATCTATTTCGTTCAGATTTTCTATCAGCGCTCCATGACCGCCTGGACGGAAGAGCAGCGAACCATCCTCATTGTGGAAGGGAGTGTTGTCGGGATTGGCGGCGATGGTATCGGTACTTGGCTTCTGCTCAGAGAAAGAGATGTTGTACTTCACACCGAATTTCTTGGCGTAGCCCTCTACCTTATCTGCCACCATCTTTTCGAAGAGCTGCAGATGGTCGTGCGAAACGGTAAAGTGGACATTTGCCTCACCGTTACTGCTGGCATAAAGCGCAGCCTCTACCAGGTGCTCCTCCATAGGGGTGCGAACCTCTTCGTCGGAATACTCATGAAACTGCAGCAAGCCCTTAGGCAACTGACCATAGTTGAGTCCGCAGGCCTTCAGCAGGTTGGCCACTACAGCCTTATAGTTACCAGCCTTGATCAGGTCGCATACGCTGCTGCCCTCGTTCTCCTTGCACTTGCTGCAGAGAGCCTTGCGGAAAGCAAACTTCTTGATATGCTCAAAGAAATGTTTTTCAAAGTCAGTAGTAGGCACATCATAAGGCGCATCGAGGAAGGCAAAGAGGTCCTTAAACATACGGCTTGCCGCACCTGATGCAGGTACAAACTTCACGATGCGATGACCTTGCTTCTTATAGTTGTCCCATACTTGTTCATACTGCTTCACTTCCTCTTCGGTAGGAGCCACAATACCCTTGCCGATAGCTGCTGCGCCCTCAAGGCGAAGGAAAGGAAAACCATTCTTGATTTGCTCTAATTGTTTTTCAATTTGCTGTTCCGAAATGCCGCGAGCAGCAATTTGGTTTAGTTCTTGCTGATTCATGATACCATATTTATGTTATTTTTTCTTTAGTTGTGCTACAAATGTAGTAAGTTTTTTTGTAAATAAGAAATTTTCAAACGTTTTTTTGTACCTTTGCAATAAGAATTTAAGAAAAGGGACGAATTATGGACGAAAAATTCACTTTTACACCCGAAGAAAGGGAACAGACCCTACTCATCCTGGACCGACTGCGCAATGCAGTCGGAAGCACCTTTAATGACCAGGACGAAAAACTATTGAGAGAAGACATACATCACGCTTTCATTAACAACCAGATAAACCGCGATGTCTTTGGACTTAACCCCATTCTGCACGCACTACAGACAGCAGAAATAGCTGTTAACGAGATAGGTCTACGACGCGATGGTGTAATAGCCATCCTCATGCAGACCAGCGTAGTGGATGGTTATCAAACTATCGACGACATCAATCAAAAGTATGGCGAAGGCGTGGCACACATCATACGAGGACTACAACGCATCAATGAGCTATACAAGCGCACACCCGTTATCGAGAGCGAGAACTTCCGCAATCTGCTCATCTCATTCTCTGAAGATATGCGCGTGATTCTCATCATGATAGCCAGTCGTGTCAACGTCATGCGACAGATAAGAGATACCGACCAACTCGAAGCCAAGCAGCGCGTAAGCGAAGAAGCTAACTACCTGTATGCCCCCCTCGCCCACAAGTTGGGACTCTACAAGTTGAAGAGCGAACTCGAAGACCTGAGTCTGAAGTATCTGGAGCACGATGCCTACTATATGATTAAGGAGAAGCTCAATGCCACTAAAGCCTCACGCGATGCATATATAGCACGATTCATCCAACCTATAGAAGAGAAGCTCAATGCAGCTGGACTGAAATATCACATGAAGGGGCGCACCAAGAGCATCCACTCCATCTGGCAAAAGATGAAAAAGCAGCAATGTGGCTTCGAAGGTGTGTACGACCTCTTTGCCATACGCATTATCCTCGACTCGCCACGCGATAAAGAGTACATGCAGTGTTGGCAAGTCTTTGCACTCATCACCGCCATGTATCAGCCCAATCCCAAACGCATGCGCGACTGGCTTTCCGTGCCTAAGAGCAATGGCTACGAGAGCCTGCACACCACGGTACTCGGACCTGAAAACAAATGGGTGGAGGTACAGATTCGCACCGAACGCATGGACGAGATTGCCGAACATGGCCTTGCTGCTCACTGGCGTTACAAAGGTATCAAGAGCGAGACAGGAGGTATCGACGAATGGCTCGCCAACATTAGAAGCGCCTTGGAGAACAATGATGACTTGCAACTGATGGACCAGTTCAAGATGGACCTGAAGGAAGACGAGGTGTATGTCTTTACCCCCAAGGGCGACCTACTCAACTTCCCCAAGGGAGCCACTGTGCTCGATTTCGCCTACTACATCCACTCACGTATCGGCAACACCTGCGTAGGTGGTAAAATCAATGGAAGAGCCGTTAGCTTTAGGCATGAGCTACACTCGGGCGACCAGATAGAAATTCTCACCCAGAGCAACCAGAAGCCTCGACAGGAGTGGATCAATATCGTAAAGACCTCGAAAGCCAAGGCTAAGATTCGCCTCGCCATCAAGGAAACACAGAAGAAGGAAGGAATCTTAGCCAAAGAGTTGCTGGAACGCCGTTTCAAGAACAGAAAGGTGGAAATCGAAGAGAGCATCATGGCTCGCACCATCAAGAAGATGGGATATAAGGAAAACTCGGATTTCTATAAGGATATAGCTGAAGAGAAGATAGACCCCAACAGTATCATCGAGAAGTATATCGCTGAACGCGACCACGACTTGAACGTGACCAACACAACCCGTCCTGCTGCCAGTGCTGCAGAGTTCGAATATGAAAACCCTACAGAGGAAATGATGCGACAGAGCGACGATGTTCTTGTCATCGACGAAAACCTGAAGGGTATCGACTTTGAACTGGCTCACTGCTGCCACCCTATCTATGGTGACCCCATCTTCGGCTTCGTCACCGTAAGCAAAGGTATCAAGGTGCATCGCACCGACTGCCCTAATGCCAAGGAACTGCAGCGACGCTTCGGCTATCGCATCGTCAAAGCGAAATGGAGTGGCAAGGGAACCTCCAAGTATGCCATCACCCTACGCATCATCGGCAATGATGATATCGGCATCGTGAGCAATATCACCAACATCATCTCTAAAGAAGACAAACTGGTGATGCGAGGCATCAACATCTCGTCAAAGGATGGTCTCTTCTCGGGCAACATCACGGTGATGATTGATGACGCCTCACGCACCGAAGCTCTCATCAAAAAGTTGAGTGCTGTCAAGGGTGTAAAACAAGTCATGAGAATTTAAGCCAAATACCCATAAAAAATGAAAGTACTTGCGATGGCTGTTGAAAGTACTTTCACAAGCTGATGAAAGTACTTGCGATGGCTAACGCAAGTACTTTCATTTTTTTGTGCCATTTTCCTACTCCACACCTTTGACAAGTTGGATTTCCCAATATTCATAACTTCCTCCTAAAGCTTCCCTGATGGCAGAAACCGTATTCATATCGGGATGAGCCTGCATGAAGTCGCGTATCTTCTTTTCCCGACTGCTTGGGATAAGCGATCTGAGGCCCAACTCACGCGAGCGTACATAATACACCAAATGGCTGATAATGGTACTTTGAGCCAGACCACGAGCCTTGGCTATCTGCTCCACATTCATACCTTCCTTAAAGAGTTCCAGGCTGATCTGCTTCGTAGGAGTCTTTGGAGCCTTAGGAGTTTTCTGTTCCTTAGCAACAGAAGACTTACGCTTACGTCCTCCTCCCGAACTCGCCTCTTCACTCTGCGCCAACAGAAATTGAGCTTTCTTTTTGAGAAAGTCACTCACAGAGAATTCAGCTTCCTGCTCATAACGCAGAAGCGACTGTTTGAGCAGAGCCTCCTCTGCAAAGGTAGAGAAACGATCTTCAAACTGCTTCTTAGCAGTCTTATTATCGGTAGATAAATTCGACTTTTTGACCAAATCGGTAATCACCCCTATTTTCTGCCAAAAATAGTGAGCCGCTTTGTTTATTCGTTCCTGCAAGGCCTCATCACTCACATCAGGATTAGCACTCAACATACGTGTATACTGCAGGCGAAACTTGTCTGAGACACCTGCCAAACTTTTCAGCACCACACTGAGTTTCTGATATTCTGCCACCAAACGAGGATAATTGCTCATGAAATACTCCACCAAGCAGCGCATCAACAACTCATAACTCTGCTGCATAGGGCGAAAATCAAACAGATCGCCAATACACTGCTGCACATAGAGTTGCTGCAACGTTGCAATCTGCTCCATCGTGGGAGAAACCATACGATCGTTGTACAAGTCGACAGTGCTGTCGCTGATGATAGCTGAACGAGACAAAGGCGTGCTGAGCACCATACCCTCAAGCGACTTACAACGGCTCAGCGCCACATAGGTCTGACCATGGGTAAAGGAGTGTGAAGCATCAATGATGGCGTGCTCGAAGGTAAGTCCCTGACTCTTATGAATGGTGATGGCCCAGGCCAGACGAACAGGATACTGTCGAAAAACGCCCTCCACAGTTTCCTCGATCTCTTGCGTCTGCTCATTGAGCGTGTACTTCGAGTTGGACCATTCCGCCTTATCCAGCAAGAACTCCTCCCCTTCATCTTTTCCTCTCACAGTGATTTTCCCATTTTCAATATGAGTCACCTCACCTATCATACCATTATAGAAACGATGCTCTGCATCATTCTTGATAAACATAATCTGGGCTCCCACCTTCAGCTGCAAACAATAATCGGCAGGATAAGAAGACTCAGGGAAGTTATCTTCCACCTCTGCCGTGAAGCTATATACTTGAGAGGGTAAGTTGCCTAATTCCTGCTCATTGATATGCTGAGCAGGGATATTATGTGTAGTAAGCCGAATATAGTCACCACCCTTAGGAGGCTGAAAATCGGGAATATAACGTTGATTAAGTGCAGCAAGAGTTTCATCACTTGCTTTATTTTCCCTTATCTGATTGAGTAATGCCACAAAATGCTCATCCTGCTGACGATAGACCGTCTTAAGCTCTATGGTGAGGTAACATGCCTGTTGCAGGGCTTTACTCGAAAAGAAAAAGGGAGTGTCGTAATACTGCCCCAATAGTTTCTCTTCATACTCTGTCACAACAGGTGCCAACTGCTGCAAGTCGCCTATCATGAGCAGTTGCACACCACCGAAAGGTAAGTCATGGCGGCGATAACGACGCATCACGGAGTCTATGGCATCGAGCAAGTCGCTACGCACCATACTAATCTCATCAATGACCAAGAGATCCATCGTTCGGATGATATTTCGCTTCACCTTACTAAACTGAAATCGTTTCTTCTCACCACCAGCGAATGTAGTACCTGGAAGATAAGGCGAAAGGGGCAGCTGAAAGAAAGAATGGATGGTTACACCACCAGCATTGATGGCAGCGATTCCTGTAGGAGCCAAGACCACCATACGCTTTGGCGAACGACGCCTAAGCTCTTTCAAAAATGTAGTTTTTCCTGTACCAGCTTTACCCGTAAGAAACAGGTTAGCACTGGTTTTTTCTATAATGTCCCATGCTTTCTGAGACTCCTCATTCATTTCCATCATGTCTTGATTCGTAATAGGTTATTATTGACAGAGAGAAAAAAATCGCTCTCTTCACCTCTTTTCATTGTATAGTTTGCTTTCTTATTGTCGAGTGCAGCTTATCTTATGCAAAGATAATGCAAACGAACGTAAAAGCATCAAGCTCGCTTGAATGTTTTACTGAGTGCAGCTTATCTTATGCAAAGATAATCAAATAATTTGAAATATCGTGATTCCCTATCGTTTTATCTCAAATTGATTGTTAGTAAATCCATCTTTTCATTGAATTGCAGAAAGACCAACAACTCAGTTTTCTCTTATTTATTTCACACTATACCATAACGCAGAAGGACGCGTTACTATAACTTTTCATGAAAAAAGAAGCAATGAGAAAGCAGAAGAAAGCAAATATAAAAGTTTAGAGAGATGTAAAAGCAATCTGCAAGAAACGAAAAATCAGGCTTGTCTCACGACAAACCTGATCCCCGAAACGTTCCTATATTATATTAAAAAACCTAATTAAATATATATAACTTAAAAAACGCTTAGAATAACTTATTAAATTTTTACTACTTGACATTCTTTGGTTGGATACGGATATTGGCAATAGCAAATTGCAATTCCCAATCGTTGTCCTCATCACATGGCTGAATGACAAAGTTGACATTCATAAAGTTCTGCTGAGTAGGATCTGTTACCTGTAGCAGACCATTCTTGGCCACATCCTCCAACGACAAAGTCATGGTTACCCATTTGCCATGAGTGTTGTACTGAGTACCACGAGAAACATTCCACTCGTATGAATCAGCATCATTGATAGACCAAATGAAACCATCAGCATTCGCATTGTCATTGATAGAAATAGGTAAAGGATGGTTAGGATCTGTCCAAATCTCAAACTTCATCACATAGTTTTCTGGATGAGCCGTAGCATCTGCGTTTTGCCAGTCTGTTTTCCATCCGAACGACTGCCAACACCAAGCCTCATAGACATCATTGATATAGAAATAAGGATGACCAGGATCTTCAGGTCCACCTGGCTGCGAGACTTCTACGACAGCTTCCTTAGTATCTGTATTCCACCAGCCAGCGAGGTCATCGTTGCGAGAACCATCTTCATTTCTGAACACTGGCATGATGCTGTACTGATACATACGATAAGGAACGAGTGTATGACCCTCAACGCCATCAGGCTTCATGTAAGAGAAGTCAAGACCCTTGCAGTCAGGAGCATCCTGAGGTATAGTAATCGTAATGTCAGTCTGTGTAGGATTGATATAGGTAGTGTCACCCACAACACACTCCTTATCACCAACTTTCACTGTCAGATTGTCTTTACCCAAGTTGTAGAGTCCGAAGTCACCGCGAATGGTAACGGTAGAACCAGGCTTAGCAAACTCATTCTCCATGTCGTTGACAGAGATAGCAGGGAATGTCACCTCAAAATCCTGTGTTGTACTACCCAAGTCTGTAGTATAAACCAGTTTGTTGTCAGCAACCTCAGGGGTGGTGCGTGGAATGGTTACCACGCACTTCTCGCTTTCGGCATAAATATGACTTTTATCAACAGGAATGCCATTAAAGGTGATGCTCTTAACATGTGAAAGATTCTTACCAACGATTCTTATCATCTGGCTCAACTCACCAACACTGATAGGAGCCTCGTCCTCTACTGTTGTAGCATCATAAATGGCAGAAATCTCCGGTGCGCCATTGGCTGCATACAGATCTTTAGATTCATAGTCTACGATGTCTTGACAAGAGGTGAAGACACCCATAGCCATTCCTATAACACCTAATATATATTGATATTTCTTCATTGTGTTCACTTGATTATATTTCATTCATTGTTTTACACAAGTTCTTGATGACTTACTGCCAACCAGGATTCTGCTTTAACTTCTTGTTGGTGTTTACTTCATCCACAGGGAGTGGGTAGAGCAAATTACGCTCAGTACGAGTCTTCACGTTGTTGGAATCATCGTGACCTATCACGTTCATACAATCAAGGTAGATACCCCAACGGATGATATCCCAACGACGGTCGCCCTCGCAAGCCAGCTCCTTGGCTCTTTCCTCCAAAATAGCACTACGCATTTTCACCTTGTCTGCAACAGTCTGCATCTTGGTAGCATTTGAACGCTTGCGCACATTATTGAGGTACTTCATCGCCACATCGCCATAGCCCAACTCATTCTGTGCCTCTGCATAGATAAGCATCACGTCTGCATAACGAAGAAATGGCCACTGTGCATCAGCATAACCAGTAGAAGGATCGCTCACGTCACTATATTTATTGGTAAATGCAAGACATTGTCCGTTGACCTTAGTATAGTAGTAATGTACACCATCATTGTATGGAGCCTTAGGTTTGCCATTGCCCACCTTGTTGCCAGAGAAGTCATAACCAGTAGCCTTGATACACTGTTGTTCCGTATAAGGATAGTAGAAGCCCTGATTCTTTTCCTCTTGATGATAAACACGCCAACGATGCTTTACCCCCTGAGTGATACGATAATCGTCTTTATCGAAGAGGTTATACCAATTGTTGGTACATCCTATCCAACCACCACTCTGTATGAACTCTGTAGTACCGCTGGTATAGCCCTCATAATAGGTGTGAATACCATTCTTGTATGTTGCATCACCATTGATAGCACCAACAGAGAACATAAACTCAGGATCGTTGTTGTGAGCACGCGCCCATAGTTCTTTGTAAGGCAAGAGTTCGTAATTACCATAATCGCCATTGATAACTTTCCAAGCCCACTTAGAAGCCTCGGTATACAACTCGGTAGAGTTCATATCCTCGTAGCCAGCAACAGCTCTCTTTTTGAAAGTATAAGTCTGTAGTGGTGCGAAGTTCACCGTACCTTCTGCATCAAGTGAACCATTAGGATCAAAAGCAGGACCTGTACGTACAATCACATCTGTACCAGCAGGCATTGCAGCCGAAGCCATAGTAGCATAAACCTTTGCCAGCAAACCAGCAGCTGAACCTGCACTCACATGACCAGCCTGATGTCTTGCATCATCTACATGATACAACTTCTCTGCTGCGTCAGTGAGAAGATTGATAATCTTGTTGTACACCTTGGCGATAGGTTCACGAGGGTTTTGAAATTCACCTCCTTCATCTACAGCCTTTTCAATGATAGGCACCTCACCATAAGCACGCACCAACAGGAAATAAGCCATCGCTTGATTAAACTCCACCTCACCGATAGCATTATTCTTATAATCCTCATCGATGCTCATCTTGTTGAGATAGCGCAAAGCCACGTTACCACGCATAATCAAGTTATAAGGGCCTTTCCACATCTTGTCGAGATAAAGTTCGGCCTGAAAGTTACCCGAACCCATGTACTTGAAGAGCCAATCAGGACCTGAAATATAGTCAGCGTCTATCTCTATATATCGAGGCAGTTCATCGTAGCAGAAAATGTCATTAATCCATTTACTGTACACTCCTGTCACCCACTCATCGGCAGCAGTCTTCGAATCGCCTACTTGGTCTGGGCTAATGAAGGATTCGGGGCTCTCATCCAGATTACATGATGTGAGAGCGCAGGTACCGAGCGCCATCATACCCATGAAAAGCATTTTATTTAGTTTCATATCTACTTCAATTGCAAGTTTTAGAATGTAAGATCAACACCAAGAGCAAAAGTACGAGCACTTGGATAAGAATAGATATCCACACCACGACGGCTGGCATCTGTACCGAAAGCATTAACATCAGGATCAAACCAGCTATAATCGGTAATGGTGAAGACGTTGGTAGCCTGGAAAGTAAACTTCACGTTTTCGATGTACTTTACAGGGTGTCGCCAGTCGTAAGAGAGACTGATATTCTTCAGACGTACGTAAGAACCATCCTCTACATAACGATCGCTTATCAACATATTACGAGAGTAACCCGCTGTAGCACGTGGCCACTTAGCAGTAGAAGCTGTCTCTGGAGTCCAACGACAATTGTAAGCAAAAGTAGGTATGTTACCAATGTTACCCATTGTTACATCAAGCAAGTTACCATTATAGATATCATTACCATGAGAACCCTGCAAAAGGAAGCTCAGCGAGATGTTCTTATAGCTGAAGTTATTGGTAAGACCCCAGGTATATGCAGGGTTGGTATCACCAATGATACGACGATCCTTATCAGTAATGTAACCATCACCATCAAAATCGCAATACTTCACCTCTCCCACCATGCTCTTTACTGTAGCATCAGTAGCATTGGCATACTGCTTAAAGGCTCTTACCTCCTCCTCATTGTCGAAGAAACCATCTTCTACGTAGCCATAGAGGGCACCGATAGGACAACCATTACGCTGGATAAACACCTGGTCGCTACCATTCCACAACTTCTGTGCAAACTGGTCTGCATTCAATCCTCCAATCTTATTCTTGTTAAATGAGAGGTTAGCATTGAGATTCCACTTCAATGGAGTCTTGGTCAATACAGCATAATTGAGAGAGAACTCCCAACCATCATTGGTTACATAACCACTATTAGTCATCATGTTTGTGAAACCTGTAGACTGAGGAATCTTTACCTCTTGCAACAGATCACGTGTCTTCTTGTGATAATAGTCGATGGTCAAAGTAAGACGATTGTCAAGTACACCGATGTCAACACCCGCATCAATCTGCGCTGTAGTCTCCCACTTCAGGTCGGCACTAACAGGTCCACGCCATTCTTCGTAAGACACACCATTACTCATGCTTCCTGCAAAAGGATATTTATAAGATGATAGCTTAGCCTTGGTACGATAAGAGCCGATACCTTGGTTACCTGTTTCACCATAGCTGACACGGAACTTCAGGTTGCTGAAGACATTAAGATTCTTGATGAACTTTTCCTCAGAAGCACGCCATGCAAAAGCACCAGAAAGAAAGGTTGCCCACTTGTTCTTGTCGGTAAACTTGCTGGAACCATCAGAGCGAACACTGGCAGTAAAGAGATAGCGGTCCATGAGCGTATAGTTGATACGTCCCAACCATGACTCCAGTTTCTGGTTGCCATGATCACTGGTAAGCTGTGCCTTATCAAGACCACGACTCATATCGAAATCTTGAGTCATATCGTCAGGGAAGTTAGTAACTACCATACCAGAATTATCCCAAATACCCTTCTCATAAGTATGACCTACAACCGCATTGAGTGAATGAACACCAAAACTCTTATTGAAGGTAAGCAACGACTCTACGGTGATGGCATCCCACTGACTGGTGGCCTTTCCTGCCTTACCATTTACAGGGTCTTTACCTTCCTGAGTATGACGATCGTAATAGGTGGCACGGTGGTTATCACTATGAGAGAGACCTAAATTCTGACGGAACTTCAACCAAGGGAAAAAAGTTGCTTCGATGTATGAACTGCTGAACCAGTTGCTACCCTTCACTTCATCCTTAGCCGAATTAACATAGGCTGCAGGATTGGCAGCCAACCAGTTCAACTCATCGCTATCGGAAAGGCTCATATTTGTTCCATATACAGGAGGGAAGAGCAAAGCCGAACGGATGATAGAATAGTCAGAAGCATTGGTCTTTGCAAAGTTGGTTGTAGAACTGGTATAGCTGGTGTTGGTACCTATCTCCAACCAGTCAAATACCTTCTTGCCGATGTTGACACGAAGAGCATAACGCTCATAACCAGAGTTCTTGATAGTACCATCCTGCTTGGTGTAATTACCCGAGAAAGAATACCATCCCTTCTTATTACCTCCACTTACACTGAGGTTATACTCATGACTGAAACCAGTCTGCATGATCTCGTCGAGCCAATCGCTACTCTGTATGTCATAAGAATTTCCGTACTCGTCAATCACTGTGCGAGGATTGAGGAAATCCTCTGGCGAAGGCTTATACTTACCTGTCTGGTAATTGATATCTCCGTTGGGGTATTTATTATAGCTCCACTCACCAGGATAAGATACCGTGTTGTCGAGTGAACCTTCATAGTAACGTGAGTTGTTCTCCTCCTCGTTAATGTATTTAGCATACGTATAAGCATCGAGGAAGTCAACTTTCTTGGCACGCTTAGAGAGTGTGAAGTTGGCAGAGAAATCTACACGTGGCTTCTCTGTCTTACCTCGCTTGGTAGTAATGATAACAACACCATTGGCACCACGCGAACCATAAATGGCAGTAGCAGAAGCATCCTTCAACACCTCAATAGACTCAATGTCATGAGGATTGATAAAGCTCAGAGCATTCATACTCTGGTTGTTATTATCATTGGCTGCTGTAGAAGCTGTAGAACCTGTCTCAAAAGGAACACCATCTACAATATAAAGAGGTTGACTACTGGTGGTGAAAGAGTTGGCACCACGCACAGTAATGCTAAGACCTGCACCAGGAGCACCATCGCTCTGATTGATCTGCACACCTGCCATCTTGCCTTGCAAACCATGGCCCAGATCTACAGCTCCACCCTTCAGCAAATCCTCGCTCTTGATTTGACCCACAGCACCAGAGAGGTCGCTCTTCTTCATGGAACCATAACCAACGACAACCACCTCATCCACCATCTTACTATCTTCCTGCATAATGATAGTCAGATTGGTGCGATTGCCAACAACGATATCTTGAGTTTTATAACCAATACTCGTAATAACGATGTGACTCTTGGGTGATGGAACATTGATGGTGAAACGACCATCCAGATCGGTAATCGTACCCCCAGAGGTTCCTTTAACCACGACAGAGGCTCCGATAATGGTTTCCTGCCCATCTGAAACTGTACCCGTCACCTTAATTTGTGCTAAAACTGGCACACAGAACAAGGCAACAAGCATAAGTAAGAATAACTGCTTAACTTTCATTTCTATGATTTAATTAATTGTAAATTCAAATCATTTTTTACACGCTTGCCATCATTATTTCTTGATGACAGCTTTACCATTCTTGATATAAACACCCTGAGGCAATTCCTCCAAACTACCATTCTCGCTGACCATCTGTCCACAGAGATTATATACCTTAGTATCGGCTTTCTTGCTCTCAGCCATAATACCACTGATACCAGCCTCAACAGCAGCTTTAGAACGAATCGCGATACGAGTCAGTTTACAGTTCTGACCTTTCAAGTTGAAACCTTCACAAGCTCCATTCACAAAGTTAAGAGCTGCCAACTGAGTTTCATCTTCACCTACAGTCCACACCATCTTATCGTCAACGATAGGTACAAGTACTTTGATAGGATTGGTAAGTGTATTCTCATCGTTTGACAAGAACGTCTTCCAGTCATTATGATCCTGAAGAGCTACTTGAGCAGGCTTCTTGGGATCTGTATTATCAATATCCTTTAAATCAAACTCCAACTGACCTCCAACTGCAAGATCTTTAAAATGACACTCATCGAACATAACAAATGAATTCCAGTCAACTTTTAATCCATTTGGATTGTAATAAACAGTCGTTTCACCCTCTGCATCATTTGTATAGGTTGCTGGAGCTTCTGCATCAGCTACATCGATAAAAATATCTGCAGTAATTCCACGACCAGAGATGGCTACAGCATTGTCCACCTTATGAAAACTTTCTGCATTCAACAACACCTTCTTTCCTGTTGAATTCTTGTATTCCTTAATGTCAAAGGTAAATTCAGAACCCACTTCAATATCATTGTAAACTTGAACATCCTTCCATTTGTTCTTGATGCTCAGGGATGGACCATCAGCGCACACATCTTCTGAAGCCACGGAAGTAACCTTGATGGTTATCTTATCACCATCCTTTACTTTCAACACTGCGTCATAGATTGAAGGGAATCGCTTCAACTCTGCATTCGTTACATCTTCATTACCAAAAACATAGCCCTTATATACGGGGATTACCACGGCATTGGCACACATCAAGCTCAATGTCATTGCTACTGTTGCAAAAAACTTTTTCATGAGTAAATAAATATTTTAAATTTTAAAAGTTACCATTTCTTAGCTACCTTATCACGCGTAATAATAAGCGGTGACTGCATAAACTGCTTCCAGAATGATTCATCATTTTTGCCTGGCACATATTCATCACTACACCAAGGTGCAACAAAAAGCCATTTAGCTCCGTCATTCTCCATCTGGTCGGCAGCAGGAACTACTCCACACTCGGCAAGAGCAACCATCTTGTTGGGATAACGCTGGGTGAGTTTTGAAAATTCAGACTTACCCGATACATGATTCTCATACGAATAATTATCACGAGCCACGATGTCAACATATTCATCTCCTGGATACCAATCTGGGTCGTTCATCTGAGAGGTCCAGATATAAATCAGGTTATGGATACCTCTATTCTGGAAATAATGATACATATAGACATAGAGTTTCTTAAAGGCATCAGCTCCATCAGTACCCCACCAGAACCAAGCCTTTCCATCTTTATAAGTATTAGTATTACCAGCTGCTTCATGTAAAGGACGCCAGAGTACAGCAACTCCTTGCGACTGATATTCCAGAAGATATTTGGCTATAATATCAAGTGATCGATTGATGAAATCGTGTTCTAAAGTTCCTTCTTCCAAAGCCTTAAGTGGGCTCATATAGGTAAAGCTATTTCCCTGTTTAGGAGCATAGAAGCCATACCATCCCAAATTCTCAGAAAACACATTGGTAGGTACATTCCAGTGCCACATAAACCCAACTATTCCACCTTGATCTTGCCACTGTTTGGCTGTTGTTTCGTGATAGTTGATCCAATCGACACCTTTTTCACTATCTATATAATGCTGAAAATCGAAAACATTGATGGCTGGGTATTTTCCACAATAGCTATGAATCTTTTCAGCCTCCTTAATATTGTAATTCCATAAAGCCTGACAACCAGACAGCACTTTCTTTCCCCATACTTCATCACGGAGATAACTATAAAGAGCCTTGGTTTGCGACGTAGCCTGCTTGTCACAAGGAGAAGAATCTATCGTTGACGCCAAGACTTGCTGACCTCCAAACAAAAGAGAGAAAAGAAGTCCAAGAAAAAGGTGTCTTTGACGAATAGAAATTATATCTTTCATTATATATAAAAATTAGGTATAAAACTAATGACAATGTACGAAAACACACAAATCGTTATTTATTCAAAAGGACTTTTCGTATCTTCACGCTACCATCTTTCATCTGATATTTCACGATATTAATGCCCTTAGTGAGATGAGGTATCTGCTTACCGACAATATTATAATAGGTAGTAGACACGACTTCTGGTTGACAGACAGTCTGCTGAATGTCGGTAATGACATTTCCTTGAACATCTACAGCATAAACGCGCTGCAGGTTGATGTCTTGAGCTATAGCAGAAACCAGATTAACACTGGTTATACTTTTGTATTGATCATCAGAGCCAAGTGAAAGCGTAAACTCTCTACTTTTCGATTTAATACTTTTCTTTAAGAACTTACGATTCCCATAAAAGAGTTGTAGGTAAAGAAGATTTTTGAGAGGCTCACCAAACACTACCTTAATGGTCTGCGCCTTACTTCCATCCATTCCCTGTTCCCAGTACCAACCGATACCTCCTTTAGCTTCAAATCGGTATTGGCAATCTGATTTCTCTGTTGCCCCGCTAAGAATCAAAGTCGAAGGTTGGAAACTCTCCTCGCTGAGCGATGTGGAAAAATCGTTGGCATTGCCCTCTCCCGAGGGCAAGCCAACAGCATTAACCGATATCGCAAAAGCGATTGTATAAGTAAAAGTTGAAATTTTTTTCATCCACATAATATACTTGCTTTTAATAGTATCGCAAATGCGAGCGTTAAGCAATCTATTTAGCAACTTTGACTACCTTATTACCCTTCTTCAGCAAGTAGATACCATGAGCATTCATATTGCTAACACGTTTACCGCTGAGGTCGAAGATTTCAACAGGTAAGTTCTCGTTGAATGAGTTAACAACCTGATCAATACCAGTTGTAGGCTGGAGTGAAAGAAGCTGAACTGTAGAAACAGAGGCCTTCTGGCCCTTGATAGCAAGACCAAACTCTTTCAATTCATCGAGAACTTCCTGATCGTTCAAAACATATTCATAAGAAGTACCTACGATATCATCATACTCCACGAATGCGTTCCAGCCTACAACCATGGTGTTGAGCTGTACCTGTGCACCATCCAACACATCAGTAAAGTTGATTACGATCTTATCGCCTAACTTAGCAGTAGCAAAACCAGCAGCAGCAACCTCGACAAAATTCTTCCAACCGTTCAAATCTACAACAGGACCATCGTAAATAACAGAAGAATCAAAATTCTTGATTGCAGCCTTGGTGAGAAGAGTAATCTTCTGAACGGTTACATTCTGACCCTTGATAAAAAGACCTTCCTTCAGAATAGCAAGCATAGCTTCGTCTTCAATCTTGAAAGTATAGCTATCACCACTTACATCAACTTGTGGCTTAGAGAAAATAGAAGCCCAGCTCTTATCGGCAATCTGTAACTGAGGATTTACGCCCTCTGCAGTGATATAGAATTTAACCTTATCACCTACAAGAGCATCGGCAAATGATGAACCTGGAATGGTAATCCACTTCTGCCAGTTATCAGCACCCTTGAATGTAAGAGGAGCAGTACTCTTTACATCTACCTCATTGTAAGTATCAGTAGTCTCACCTCCTGTTGCAACAGTAAGTAATTCGATGGTTGTTACAGTAGCCTTCTGACCCTTGATAGCAATTCCATTCTCCTTGATGATGGCGAGATTTTCCTCTGTAAGAACAAACTCATAGCTATCTTCCAAGATGTCATCATACTCTACAAAAGATTCAGTATAAGAACCATCATTAATCTGAATTTGAGCACCTGATACTACATCTGTAAAATTAAACTTAATCTTGTCACCTGGTTCTGCATCTACAAATTTGTCGGCAGCAATTTTCACTTCCTTCTTCCATGAACCAAAAGCAACATCAGGACCTGTATAAATAACACAGCTTTGATAATCCTTCACTTCTGCTTTCTGATACAAGTCGATTGAGGTAATGGTAACATTTTGACCCTTGATATGAACTGCTGCAGACAAAGCTTCCAAGGCTGCATCAGTGATAGTGAAAGAAACCTGTGTAGCAGTCGCTGCGATTGGCTTGATGATCATATCCTTTACATCTGTCCACGAAGCATCCTGAATAAATATTTCAGCATCAGCACCCACAGATTCTATAGTAAAGGCTACCTTATCACCCACCTGTACAGTTGCAAACTTAGAAGCATTGAGATCTAAAGACTTGCTCCAATTAACTTCATGTGAACCTGTCCACACATTGACCTTGTTAAGACCAGCAAATTCATCTGCTGCGAAGCTGATAACAGTTGTCATCAACAACAAAAGAGTAAAAATAACTTTCTTCATAATTTATTAAGTTTTTAGTGTATTACGATTCCAAACTGATTGGAATTCGATGACAAAATTATAAAGAAATAGAATAGCTATAGGTATCGTTTTGTAGAAAAGTAGGGAGGGGTGAACGATAAGCACCCCTCCCTACAACAAACCACCCCATGAAAGAGAATGATCTAAAAGAACTTCGTATACGCAGAGCGATAGAAGTTAAGCCAATACATATTTAAGTAACACGAATTATGAACTTCCAAGCAAATCCAAGAAACACGAGTTATGATTTTTTGTCTTTCAGTTCCATCTCCTTGGCATACTCACTGGGATACATGCCAAACTCTTCCTTGAAGTAACGAGCAAATTTCTTAGGATCATTGAAACCAACCTCATAGGCTACTTGTGAAATGAGCACATTACCACGACTCAATAGTTGCTTACCACGCTTGAGACGCATCATACGAATAAATTGCGAAGGCGTCTTGCCTGTAATAAACTGTAGCTTCTTATACAAATTAGTACGATGCATACAGAGTTTCACACTCAAGTCATCGACATTAAACTTAGCATCGCCCATGTTTTCTTCGACAACACGAATGGTATCTGCCAAGAGTTGTTCGTCGAGAGTAGTTACTGTCACCTCAGAAGGCTTGATTTCCTCGTCGTTCTCAATACGCTCACGAGCCAGTTTCACCCTGTCAAGCAAACCACGAATACGAAGACGCAAGATATCAAAGTTGAATGGTTTAGTCATGTAGTCATTGGCACCTAACTCTAATCCCTTGATCTCGTCTTGACTCATGGCCTTAGCCGTAAGCAGAAGGAATGGAATGTGAGAAGTATTGATGTTACTCTTGACTGACTTACAAAGTTCATAACCATCCATGCCTTCCATCATCACATCGCTCACGATGACATCCACTTCAGTGCCTTGCAGAACCTGCAAGGCTTGTCTGCCATCTGTGGCTTGGCATACATGATATTCTCGAGACAAAACCTTCGCCATATATCCGAGAAGTTCGGGATTGTCTTCCACGAGAAGAATGGTGGCATCACGTGCTTCTACAGTTAAAGATTGAGTGCTCGTTTCTGACTTTATCTCACTTGTCTGTTGTAGTTCGCTTAAGTGTAACATCGGGATGAAGACCTTAAAGCAGACTCCCTGAGGCTGATTGTCTACCACTTCTACCCTTCCGCCCCACAAGTCGGCATATTCCTTAACAATATGCAAGCCAAGACCTGTGCTACTAAATTTATTTTTAGCTTTTGTGAGTACATAGAACTTGTCAAAGATACGTTGCTTTTCTGTATCAGGAACACCCACTCCCGTATCCCATACTTCAACACAGAGATGCTCATCACTCTTGAATATTCTAACACCTATCTTTCCGCCTTCTGGGGTATACTTAATAGCATTAGAAAGCAAGTTAGTGATGACCTTCCCCAACTTATCCTTATCGAAAGCCAAGTCGAGTGTATCTTGGTAAGACTCAAAGGTCATCGTGAGTTTTTGTTGATCAGCCATGAGTTGGAACCCCTCGAACCTCTCTCTAATAAAGGTCACGACATCACCATAAGACAGATTCAGTTGTCCGTTAGTCGTTTCCAGTTTACGGAAATCAAGTATTTGGTTTACGAGTCCAAAAAGACTCTTGGCATTACGATAAATAATACTCAACGTCTGTTGCAGTTCACTATCTTTCACCGTGTTCATTAGGTTCTCCACTGGAGTGATAATCAACGTAAGCGGCGTACGCAAGTCGTGACTGATATTGGTAAAGAACTGCAGTTTCATTTCATTAACCTTCTTTTCATGGTCAGCAGCAGCCTTGATTTCACGCACCTTGTTTCTAAACTCCTGCCTGCGTCGAATGTATCTGTAGCCAAAGAATCCCATTCCTCCCAACACGAGCAGATACAAACAGTATGCCCAAGCAGAGTTCCAAAAAGAAGAATCTACCTCAATCGTCATGAGTACAATTTCCTGATAATCATGATGATTGACATCTTGTTCCTTAAGAAGGAGTTTATATTTTCCAGAAGGAAGGTTAGACAAGGTGATGATATGATTGTCCATAGGTAGCCAGTCCTTGTTAAGTCCCTCCAACTTATAATAATAAGAACTCAAATCATTGGCTACCATACCTTTGGGATGACATTCTATCATGACATTATTCTCATAATGTTTCAAGTGTAGATATTTCAGGTAAGGCAGGTCAGACTCGACAAGCACTCTACCATTCATCTCTTTACCAGGCGACACATAGTTATCATTGATACGCAGTGATGAGATGATCATTTGGCATTTCTGCTTATCAGAAGCCATCGATTTCTCCAATTTATTGTAGTTTACCAAGAGGAAACCTTGGGTAGTACCTATGATGAGGTTGCTTGGTTCAACATTCATCATGGCACGATGATTGAAGAGCGAAGAAAAATTCTTACCGAAGCAGTAGAGTTCAAAAACATAAGGCTTATCTTTAACAGCCTTAGCATGATTATTCTTACGCACCTTTACTACGACGAGTCCTTGGTCTGTGGCACACCAAAGATGTCCATGCGCATCCTCTCGCAGAGAACTGATGTCATAGTCTTGTAGCTCCTGACATTGGAAGATGTTTCCAGTCTTGGTGTCATAAATATCCACAGGCGAATGTCCTTTGTAGTTGACCAACCATATCCATCCACGCCTATCTGCCACCATAGCCTTATTACCATTACTGAAATTGGAGTGTCTGAAGGCAGAAGCAGGAATCGTTTTACTTTTAAGAGTCTTTACATTGACCTGATAGAAAAACTTCGGTGTAGCCACATAGATATAATCTCCTTTCCTTGCTACATCCATAACCCATGGATTTTCGGTAGGAATCGGTGTCTTATCCCCCGTCTGTGGGTCAAAGACAAAAAGTCCTTTACCATTGAGCAATACGATAAATCTGCGTTGTGAAATCTCAATGATACGATAAGGTGATTCGCCAGCAAAAAACTTACGCCCATCACTACAGAGCAGACCACCATGATAGGCTCCAGCCCATAGTTTTCCCTTTGAATCTTGTAATATAGCAGTAATCGTAGTCTTAGGGAATCGATTTTCTAATATTTTATCAGAGCCATCAGTTTTCACCCTATAGACACCATTATCTTCGGTTCCCACCCATACCGATTCCTTATCAGCAGGGGCGAAACTAATGATATCCTCCACATGATACATATTGCCTCCCCACTGCACATAATGCTCTCTAAGCTCATGTGAGTCGGCCTGGAAAAGTGTCACATCATTCTTGTGATAAGACACAGCTATGACATTCGACTGAGGGTCGTAGAACATACAGCGAATGTGATTGTTGACCAATCCGTTGACTAAAGGCTGTGACTGAAACACATGTGTCTCCCATTTTCCATGGGCATCATAAACATAAATACCCGTATTGGTAGTAGAGATATAGACTCTATCGTTGGGTAATCGCAAGATCGTATTCACATCGGGAATCACTTCGCTGCGCTTCACCCATTTCTTTTGCTGTACAAAATAAGTGTAAAGTTGAGAATTGGAGTAAACCCATAAGTCGCCCTTTCCTGTGAGTTCGCAAAGAGCCTGATCATACAGGAAAGATGCTGGAGTATGTACCAAAAAGACAGGTCGGATGCGATTCAAAGCCGTTGCTGTCATATAAGCAGCTTTCTCAGTAAGCACCACACAGCGCTTACCTACATCTGTCACACCGATGATACGTCCAGATGAAGCAGGCAAAGAAAAAAACTTCGTCTTGCCCGAGCTGAAATCATGTACGTAGAGATTTCTGTCCTTATAGAACCACACCTTACCTTCTTTATCCACATAGGCTCTAAACTCATACCACACCTTAATATCCATCTGCTGAAGATATTGTTCAGTATCTGTGATGAGTTCGTTGGTACGAGGGGTATATATCATGTACTTGTTTGCCTGGGTCATTAACCATAGCCTACCTATGTTATCTTGCTGTATCTGCACGATATTATTTTCGAGTTCAGGATGCCTACTATATACATGATTAGCATATCCCATCAACTGGGCTGTGGTGAAAAGTCCCTGTGAGGTACCATTCCACCAAATACCATCTGCATCCTTGAATATGCAGAAAATAGTCTTACTACCAGTCTCTATATGTTGTGAGAAAGGCAATATCTGTTGGGCATTAGCTGCTATCGCCAATATCCATAGACTTATTAGGATAATTGATTTTCTTATTCGTTGCATTTGTTATATATATACAGGTATTATATTCATTTTAATTTTTAGTTTTGAGGCTTAATAATCAAAAAAACAACGTATACAAAGATACTGAAATAAAAGAAAAGATACAAATGGTAAATGAGGTTTTAATATTAATTAAAACAGAGCCTAAGCTTTAGCTACGCTAAGCTAAAGATAGTCCCTGTTTTTTCTGTTATCCTGCCAGACTTATGTCTGGACAATCGTACTAACTAAGCCACAAAAACCTAATCATTTATATACTTTTATTGTTACCGTACCTTGACGGAGAATGTAGACACCGTGTGCTGACATATCTTTCACCATACGACCCATAAGGTCGTATGCTGTATAAGGACGATTGAAATCAAACTTTTTCTCCGTTTCTATTTGTTCATTCTCTATACCTGCACTGATAGAGTTATCGAAAATTGTACATTCCTTGGAGGTTTCCTTGATACCATTTCGCCCCCAAATTGTACGTTTACCATTTTCCTTCACATCATTCTCATCATAACCGCCAAACATATCACAAGCCTCGGCGCCACCGCCATTACCAGTCCATGACCAAACCAAATAACTTACACGCTTCTCTTGGCAGTAGTCCATGATTGTCTGATAAGCAACTGATGATCCCTGATGAGAGTAAGAAAATTCACCAATACAAAGAGGAACATTGACAGCAAGAGCCTGATCGATATTATTGCGTACATCATCAGCAGTACCTGCATCATACTGATACATGTGAATAGAGAACATAAGGTTCTTCAATGGGTCTGCATTGACAACAGCAGCACCATGAGTACCAATAACACCTGGATACTGACCATAACCAGCACAGTCAATCATCAGTGTGTTCTTGAAACCTGCATCACGCAATTCCTTCACAGCCTTCACATAACCCTCCTGCCAGATAGAAGACTTAGCTTGCCAACCTGCTACCCATTCATTGGCGATATTGATAATAACGGTGTTTTCATGACCAATAATGGCATCCTTGATGCTTTTCCAATAGTCTACTGTCTTTTGTAGGGGTTCATATTTGTCGCTACCCAATGCATCATGCACACAAAGCACACACACCAATTTGTTATCCTCACATAATTTAATAAGTTTTTCTATTTCTGATTTGGAGCAATAGCTAAATTTTTTACCATTACTAATATTAATTCTGATAGTATTACAACCAATACGCTTAGCTGCAGGAATCACACTATTTTCATTACCTTTCTGCCATGCATAAGAATAGTTACAACCGCGCATAATGAACTCGTAACCCTTGGCATCTATAAGTTTGGTACTTTGTATATGGAAAGCTCCTGTAGCCACAGAAGTTTGACCTCCTGTTGAGCCTCCAGTAGAACCACCTCCATTACTCTCAATGCTAACAGAAGTAAGAATGAAGTTTTCACCCTTCACATGAATACCACCCTGAAAGAAATTCAGATTACTATTGGTAATAGTAACGGTATAAGTGCCATTAAATGCAGCACAGTTATATTGATTTTCTGGGATAGTTGAAGTCCAACCTTTATCGTTAAGCTGTATCTTAGCTTCACCCGTAGTGGTAGCCTGAAAGACGACCTTGTCACCAACCTGCAAAGCTGAAAACTTCGAGCCATCAATATCCAGGAATTTTGCCCAATTAGCACTATCAAAAGAGCCACTCCATATCTTTGAGCCACTGGTAGAGCCGCCTCCAGTAGAACCGCCTACGCTTTCGATGCTTACAGAAGTAAGCGTAAAGTTCTGCCCTTTGACATTGATGCCACCCTGAAAGAAGTTCAGATTACTTTGGGTAATAGAGATTGTATATTGACCGTTAAAATCATCACAATGATTGGAATTATCTGGAATATATGAAGACCAACTACTGTTGGCTATCTGAATCTGAGCAGCTCCAGACGTTGTTCCTTTAAGAACAACCTTATCTCCACTCTTCAAAGAGGAAAATATCGAGCCGTTCAACTCGAGAACATTGCTCCAGTTATTGGCAGTGAATGTACCACTCCATACTTGCGTTGCCGCCTTCATATTACTAAAGGCCATCGCTAAAAACATAATCAAACTAATTAGTAATTTACTCATAATAGATTAAAATAATTTTGTTTAATGTTATTGATTTTTTCGTTGGCAAAAGTAGATATATTTTTTGGAAAGTAAAGGGGAAAAACGGATTATTTTCAGCTATTGGATAAAACACACCCCCATTGACATCAAAAAGAAACCACTGCCTCTAATGCCTTTTGCAGCAGTCAGAAAGCAGTGATTTTTACAAACACTAACTAAACCCTATTTTTAATAGTCTTCCGCTTCGCCAAGCAGAAACTTAGAATATTCTTTTCTTACCATTCACGATGTAAATTCCCTTACCTGGTTTCTGTACTCTCACGCCTTGTAATGTATATATGGCAGCAGGAACAGTAGTTGCAGACTCGTCAAAAACACCCTGAATACTGGTGCTGATATTACCATCTTCTTCACCATCATATCGGATACTGAAGTTTTTGGCATGAGCCTCATTCGATTCCATCAACATATAGCAAAGACCAGCTTTTATTCTACTCTTTTCCGATTGGTTAGGATAGAAAACGTTATGACTCAGATAATAACTACCCACAGGCAGAATACTATAGTCAGAATTAGCTGTTGGAGCAGTAGACACGAGTTTAACGGTGGTGTTGCCTGTACTTTTACTAATGGTTTGGGACATAAAAGTCTCAACATCGTTGGCAACTCCATTCAGAGCAAACTCACTCTGATTAGAACCTACCTTCACGAGATAAGGTTTATTGGCCTCTATCTGTTCAACTCTATCAAAACTGATGTTCAGAGATTTATCATTCTGTTCTACATTCGTCAGAGTTGTTATCTTAGTTCCCGCAGGGAATACCGTGCCTATTTGCTCAGCATTGAGGTTAAAAGGCAATGACAGAGTTTTCCATTCTGATGAAATCAAGTTGCGCTTAAACTCAATACGACCTGTCAAGCCTGTGCTACCAGCCGAAGCCTTCGGACCATAAAGTTGAATGGCTGTCAGTTTCCAGTCATGTCCGTTGATACGCAAACCATTAGCCTTCAATTTTTCTAACATCCCTGTGACTGTACCATTGCAAGTTTTATAGTCACTGAACTTGTTTGCCACATCCCCCAAAGCAATCGATAGGGTGCCACTACCCGAAACAGAGCTATAATCTACCTTTCCGTTGTAGCTATCATATCCTGTCAACCAAACGAAGTAGTTGCCATCAAGAGCATGGGTAGCTGAACAATATTTACCATCCTTGACACTAATCTGTCCGTTGTTTGCATCAGCATAAGAGAGCACCATCGACCAACCATTCGCTTGAACATCTTTGAAGAAAGAACCAGGAACGAGGAGTTCCTCACCCCACTCATTTTTGTTGAATTCATGTCCACTACCCAGGGCATCATAGGTAGCCTTCAATTCCGTCTCTGCCTGACCTGCCTTATAGAGATATTCTGGTTTGATGAGATAAATACCTTCAAGTGTGCAGTTATTACCCTTGATAGTAAGGTCAGCGCTGTTAGCATCACATGGCAAATCGATATATTTCCATTCTGCCAAGGAGCGATTGCCTGTGTTTAAAGAACCATAAGATATATTGGCTGTTGCTGTATAGGCAGCGCCGTTAAGAGTAACGTCCCCATTACTCGATACCGTCTTACCAGGCTGGAGAATGATGCGGAAATATCTACCTTCCAAAGCACCTGCTCGCTTCAAATCAGCACCCTGAAGTGTGAGTCCATTCTCGTTGAGAGAAAGCGATGCCTCTGGGATATTAAGTTTAACATATTCCAAAGACTTACCATCAGCATCCTGAAGATACTTCAACGCATCCGTAGAAGCAACTCCACCCGACACATATCTTGGGGTAATGTGCTTTCCGTCTGTCACGGTGTTATCATACACAGAGCAAGTCACCGAAGTAGCTAAGATTCCATCGTTGGGATGATTGATGATGCACTCACCATTCTTATACATCGTAATGCCAGAACTATCAAACATATCGAGACCTTGCGAGTCTGCATCGCCATTGCCCGTAAACGACCAACCGAGATAACCCACGTTCATGGTCTTGGAATAATCTTGAATGGTTTCCCAGTCCATCTTCCATTGTTCGCTCTTACGGGAATAAGCATATTCACCGATGCAGACAGGTGCACCCACCGTCAGCGCCTTATCTATAGAGTAAGCTACGCGAGAGCCTGTTCCATTTTCATAATCCCAGTAACAAGCCTTCTCATAGAAGTGAATAGAGAAGATAATATTAGGTTTACCATCAGTAAAATATTTAGCATCTTCTTCAAGAATGCGCTTTCCCTCCTTCCATATAATGTCAGCATACTGTCCATAACCATTGCAGTCAATCATCAAAGTGTTCTTGATGCCGGCACCACGGATACGGCGTACAGCTTCAATATAGCTATCCGACCATAAGTTTTCCTGATATTCGCCCCATTCACCATTGCTGTAACGTACGGGAGTTTCCATCCACTCATTGGCAATATTCACAATGCTATAGTTCTCCTGTCCTTTGACAGCTCCTGCAATGGACACCCAGTAATCTACAGCCTTTACAAGTTTGTTTGGATCGCTGCCACCACCTGTATCCTGAACATTGAAGACACCGATAAAGTGATTATCCTTGCAGGATTTGATAAGTTCGCTAACGGTCTCTTGGGCGGTCCAGCCACCCAAGCCGTCAGCCTGCCCATTACTCAACTGTATGCGGAGCGCATTGCACTTATACTTAGCTGCCGTAGAGAAAGCGGCTCCCCACAAATCTTTTTGCCAAGTATATGAATAATTAAATCCGCGCATCACAAACTCCTTGCTGTTGGCATCGAGGAGTTTGGTACCTTCTGTATGAAAACCTGTTTTTTCAAGTACAGCAACAGGTGGAGTATAACCTGCTGGCGAAATGGAAATTTCATTCCAGTTAAGGTTTACTCCACCTATAGCAAGACCTTTCTCTTTGATGACAGAAATTATACTCTGGGTAAGCTTCAGCGAATGACTTGATCCGCTTACTCCTGTTGCGGCTTTGATGGTTGTACAGACATTAAAGCTTTTAGCATCAGCCTGACGGAAAGCTATCTGACTACTACCATCCGTGTATTTAAGTGACACGCTCAGAACATCACCCTCCTGCAAACTTAAAGCAGAAAAGGCTGCAGGAAGAATTTTCATATAACGGTCCCACCCCCACGAAGGAGCAGCTCCCGTATTGAAATAAAAGCTACCATCAGAGCACTGAAAAGCATCCGCCCCATCAGAGCCATCGCTTTTCAGACCTACCACATTTTCATTACCCGAGGAGCCCGCTACGGACGCCTTCCATACCGTCACCTTTTCGGTCACGGCCAATACGTGCATGCAGAACAGGCACAATGTCATCAAAAAGATTTTTCTCATATTTTATTGTTAATCAATAATTGTCCCAAGTCTCCCAGGCATTGAAACCCTTGGCCTCATCGACATGTATATAGCCATCACTACTCGGCGTGCGACCGGTTTCCGGACCGCTTGCTACGCCAATACCTTCTCCGTCAGCTTTTACGCCTACATCGGAAGAAGGTTGTGGCGAACCCGCCAAAAGAGTATTATTCAATTCTACGTTTTGTACCACAATCTGTGGAGCACAATATTTTTTCTTTTTCATTTTTTAAGTCTTAAATTGTTATTTGATAATCAGTTTCTTACCACCCACGATGTAGATTCCCTTAGGCAGTCCTTGAGTTGAGAGTCCCTTTCTGATCAGTTGACCGTTGAGACTGTATATATTGCTTTGTGTCTGACGAGCGACTGGGGTAACCACCTCCAAATCATCTATAGCTGTAGTACTATCACCCTCACCATCTATAGAGAAAGTAATTGCTTTGCTCGCGGATGACGTACTACCTTGCTGTTCATTATGCTTGAAGAGCAAATCAGTCTCCGCAGGAAGTACGATGTAAGCCAATCCTGACTTCAGTGCAACAACATTTTCCGTAACAGGATACAGCCAGTTCTTAGACAGATAATAGTTGGTGTTGCCACCGTTATTCGCCTTTATTTCAAGGATGGTTCTACCATCATAGAGGACACCTCGGATATTTTCCACCTCACCATCAGACTTATTGATAATATCGAAGACTGGAGCTGTTGACACAAACTTCATACAAACATTGTCATTATTCAATTTTGAAACTATCTGCGCTTCAAAATTTATAATATCCTGATTGCCTTCAGTTTTTTTTGCTTCATCAAGCGCATCAAGGTTAAACTTTGCTGTACGGAACTCGTAGGATTGGAAGTCGCGAACATCAGCCTTTACATCTTTGATAGGATAACTATCGTTAGTATTAACACCATTCCCCAATCTGATCAAATAAGGATAGTTGGCATTGATACCATCCTTATCACCTATCTTGGTAAAGTTGAAATTAATACTATAGTGGTAGGAACCTTTATTAACTCCCTCTGTTATCTTTGTCTTTATCACTTCCGATTTACCTAACTCGCAAATACGCACATCAGAACCAAAAGCCTTGGTCAACTGCTCTCGAGTTAAATTATAAGGGAAGGTGATAGTACGCCATAAGCTACTGCTCAACTTATGATCTTTAAGTATAGCATAACCCTTCACATACTTTGAAACTAAAGATTTTCGAATCTGCACCTTCGTGACTTCGACATTATGAGCACCAATCAGCATACCATTTTTCAGAAGATAAGACAACATACCCTTCTGTACACCTTCCGCACCAGTCTTCGGCTTTTTATAATTTTCAAAGATTGTGATGGCATCGCTCAGCTCAAAGTCATAATAGTTTTTTCCTGCACAATTAGCATAGTTCGTATAATAGAAATTGCCACCGTCACTGTTATAACGACGCGCTCTTATATAGGCAGCATTGGTATTGGCTGCATCCTTAGCAGATACCTCCGCATTATCGCCAGCCGTTCCACTAAAGATAATACGTATGATATTGTTTTTGGTATTGGCAATCTTTTCTGCCTGACCACTCGTCTGTCCTTTATATTCGAAGAAAGAGCCAGCAATAGTTGCTTCTTTCCATCCATCAGTTCCTACATTTTGAAAAGTTCCGTTTCCAAAAGTATAAATATCTATGACATCTGTGTCTTCTTCATTCCAATCAGAAGTAGTATTGTCTCCACTGTCATATATATATGTACCTGCTATATAATAGTTGTTTCCACCTATGAGAAGACCATCACCTTGAAGAATCCCATCCAGTGTGCTATTGATTTTAATCTCAAAATATTTCCATCCAGCAATACTAAACTTGTCAGAGCCTGACATAATGGAATTCCAATCATTATCATTTTTCTTTAGAAAAGCATAAGCATCATGACCCGTTTCACAGCAAACCACACGCAATGTTTTTCCCAAATTACTTGAAGTAGTTTTCAGGGTTAGAGGTTTTTCATACCAGTCAGCGATTTCCTTGGAACCAAGGCTCTGAACGGCGGTGCCATCATGATTTTTAGGAATATAATCAGTTATATCCAAATCATATCGCTTGATTTCAGCTTTGAGATTTTTCAATCCCTTATATTCAATGCGCAAGCCACCAGTTTGGATGGCATTCAACAAGTCCTGCGTAACATCAATCGTAAAATCCGTCTGCCCAGCGTTACATGTATAACACTTATACACAGGATCTGCATTATCGGTGAAAATTTTATCACCATTCACATTACAGATGGCATACTGGTCTGTCGCTGTAGCCGGATCAAACGAAATAATCAGTTTATCGGCAACTTGCAATTGGTCTTTAGCATTCAATACCACCTGGTAACTCCATTCAGTATTGATTTCTGCTTTTGCGCCCAAATTCAAAGAAATGTGGGTTGCAGCTTCTGCTCCAATGCTCATGAGCATCAGCAACAAAAAAAATAAATTCTTTTTCATTCTGTCGAAATTTATTAAAGTAAAGCATTTACACAATTATACATATTTATATTTCATCATTAAGGTATTACACCTTTTAATAGACTTCTATCGCTATTATAACACCATCATATTTAAGTTCTTAGTTCTATAACGATAGAAGCTATTCGTTAAGTTTCACGATGCAAAATTAGAAAAAGCACAGTAGAATTCAAAGACTTAACTATCAGAAAATCAAGCATAAGTACAAATCGCACCCACAAAAGAAACAAAACATCACCCTCTGCCAATACAAAAAGGCACACAAGAAAACGTTTGTAAAAAACCTATCTACTGATATAAATTACGGATGCATCTTCACTTCTCATGCTATCGACTAATAGCCATGAGTACTCTAAGAAACTATAACTTATTAAAGTTTCGCATGTACGGAAGTTAAAGGAGTTAAAGAAGTTATCACTCCCTATGGTCGTTAGAAGTTAAAGACAATAGCTTATTTTGCTATATCTTGCCTCAAAACTGATGGCTTTAACTACTCCTAACTTCTTTAAATTCTATAACTTCTATTACTTGCGAAAGTTCAGTAACTTACAAAATACATAAACCTTTTGAAATTTCTAAGTCGACGAAAGTTTAAAAGATAAAGGTTTATGAGAGCATAAAAAAAACGTCAATAGATGGCCCAAGCATGGTCGTCTATTGACATTAGCAAATCAATTAATAAGGGAACAGGCACGGCAAGACAAAAGTCATCACGATGCCTATGATAATCTGTAAAGGTAGTCCCACCTTGACATAATCCATAAACGTATAGCCTCCGGCTTTCATCACAAGCGCATTGGGAGGAGTAGAAAAAGGCGAAGCAAAACACATACTGGCTCCTAAGGTAACAGCAAAGAGGAAAGCATAAGGACTCACCCCTACTTGCTGGGCTGCTACCAGAGCGATAGGCGCCATGAGGACTGCTGTGGCCGTGTTGCTGATAAACATCGTCATGAGCGAGGTAGTGAAATAAATGCCTGCCAAAAGAACTGTTGGGCCTAAAACACCCAAGCTATCTACCAAGGTCTGCGACACCAAAGCCGAAGCTCCAGTCTTCTCGAGGGCTGTAGACATAGGCATCATGGCAGCAATAAGCACGATGCTCTCCCAGTTGATGGTCTTATAGGCCGCTTCAACATTTCGGAAACATCCTGCAAAAACAGTCAGCAGACCTGCTATGATAACCGCTGTTACAGGAGCAACAGGAATAAAGTCGAAAACCATCATCGCCACCATCAGCAACATGATGGCAGCAGCAACGGGAGCCTTATAATCGAGAAGAACCTTATCGGCAGTCTTCTCTGGTTGATCGAGCACCACCCAGTTGGTCGTATCACTTGCCAGGTGCGCTAAGTTAGTCCATTCACCTTGCACTAATAGCATATCGCCCACATGCAGACGAGTGGCTATAAGATTGTCTGTTATATATTCGTCGCCACGTTTTACACCCAGTACGTTAATACCAAAACGTTTTCTCAGGTTAGCATCACCAATACGCAAACCTGCAAAATGAGAAGTAGGCATAACGACAATCTCGGAAAGTCCGAGATCGTAGAAATCTATCTTCACATCTTTCATCTTTCGCAGATCATAGTCTGCAGCAAATCGCTGCATCTTCTCCTCGTCACCTATTATATATAAGATGTCGTGCTCGCCAATGACGCTACTGCTCTTGGCCATGTTCTGATTGACGTCTTTCATCAGTCCTAAGCGCGACTTCTTCTCGTTTCTTATCTCGATGACACTCACGCCATAGTCCTTCTGCACTGAGAGTTGTTTGAGTGTCTTGCCCACTATCTCAAGCTTCTCGCCCTTTTCGTCGATAGCTGCAGAAGAACGATGGCTTGGCACGATGTATCTATGCAGATTGTCAAGCAATTGATATTCCATCACTAAGTCGTCGAGCGATTTGCCACTCTGCTTTTTCTTTCCACTCTGCTTACGACTCAAGAAAAGTCGGCTCAAAGGCATCAGTACAACGATGCCTATAGCAATAACAATGAGACCTACTGGCAAGAACGAGAAGAAGCTAAGCGACTGATAACCTGCCTCTGTGAGCACTTCGTCGATAACCAAGTTGGGCGGTGTACCAATGAGCGTAAGCATGCCACCTAAGCTACCCGCGAAGGCCAAAGGCATGAGGAAACGTGAGGACTGTAAGCCTGATGCTGCTGCAAGGCTTACGATGATGGGCATCATCAGGGCCACGGTGCCAGTATTGCTGACAAAGGCTCCGATAAACGAGGTGACGAGCATGACCAAGAGAAAGGTAATGGTTTCGTTGCCCCGTGAAAGTGCCATCAATTTGTTACCCGTGAGCTTCGCCAAACCAGTTTGCATGATGGCACCTCCCACAACAAAGAGTCCTATCATCATGATAACGATGGGTGAAGAAAAACCTGCAAGGGCTTCGGCTGGAGTAAGTATTCCGAAAACAAGGAGTGCTGCCAAGGCAGTAAGTGCCACAATGTCGGCCCTCACTCTGCCCCATATAAACATGGCAACGGTAATGATTAAAATAATAAGCGTTACTGTCATGTGTGCAAAGCTACTTATTTTTTTCTAAATGACAAAAGAAATGATGTTGAAAAAAAATTAAGAAGCCTGAAGAAAATATCAAATTATAAAATCTACAGGAAGTTTTTTTCGCATTTTTTTTGTAACTTTGTCGGCAAGTATATACCTTTTATAAAACTAAAACATAAAACTATGATGAGAAAACTACTTTTTGCCATTGCCTTGACTGCCATAGCGACACCAGGCGCTAAGGCACAGCAGAGGTTATTACCCTATCAAGACCCAAGTCTTACATCAGAAGAAAGAGCCAACGATCTGCTGACAAGACTTACCCTCGAAGAAAAGACTCTGCTGATGATGGACACTTCACCTGCCATAGACAGATTGGGTATTCCGCAGTTCCAATGGTGGAACGAGGCTTTGCATGGCGTAGGCCGCAATGGCTATGCTACCGTCTTCCCCATCACGATGGCGATGGCTTCGTCTTTCGACGACCAACTGCTCTACCAGGTTTTTACAGCCGTGAGCGATGAGGCAAGAGCCAAGGCACAACAAGCAAAAGCTACAGGAAAGATAAAGAGATACCAATGTCTCAGCTTCTGGACACCCAACATCAATATTTTCCGCGATCCAAGATGGGGACGTGGACAAGAAACCTATGGAGAGGACCCATATCTGACGGCACGTATGGGAAGGGCCGTGGTGAATGGTCTGCAAGGACAAGCCTTTGACGGAACACCAGCCAACAATAAATACCGAAAACTACTGGCTTGTGCCAAGCACTTTGCAGTACACAGCGGACCTGAATGGAATCGTCACAACTTCAATATAGAACATCTGCCAGCACGCGATTTATGGGAGACCTATCTACCTGCCTTCAAGTCGCTCGTGCAAGATGCGCATGTAGCAGAAGTGATGTGTGCCTATCAGCGGTTTAATGGTCAACCCTGTTGTTCTAATGCACAGTTGGAGCGCTTCATTCTGCGAGAGGAATGGGGATTTGACGGACTTATCACCTCTGACTGTGGAGCCATAGACGACTTCTACAAACCAGGACGACACGGCACCGCCGACAATGCAGCCGAAGCTACGTCACAGGCTATAGCCACAGGAACGGATGTAGAATGTGGACATTCATATCGCTCATTGCCCGAGGCGGTGAGAACAGGTCTTGTCAGTGAGGAAAAAGTGAACACTTGTCTTAAAAGGCTACTCAAAGCACGAATAGAATTGGGCGACTTTGACAAGGACGAACAGGTAAGTTGGACACACATTCCTGCAAGTGTCATAGCGAGCAAAGAACATAAACAAATGGCACTGAAGATGGCAGAAGAAGGCATTGTGCTGCTACAGAACCACAACAAGATCCTGCCACTCGACAGAAGTATGGACTTGGTGGTGATGGGACCCAACGCTAACGACTCGATCATGCAATGGGGGAACTACAACGGAACTCCCACCGAAACCATTACCATCCTTCAAGGTATCAGACAGCAAGTAGGAAAAGAAGTGAAATACATTCCTGCCTGCACACTGACTCGTACATTGGATGGAAAAACCAATATCGACAACAGCCAACGAGAACAGCTACTTGCCGAAATAGGCAATACACGCACCATCATCTTTGTTGGTGGCATATCGCCTAAGCTTGAAGGCGAAGAAATGAAAGTCTCAGAGCCTGGCTTTAAAGGTGGAGACCGTACAGATATAGAACTGCCACAGGTGCAACGAGAAATCATAGCCATGCTCCATGAGGCTGGTAAGAAGGTTATACTCATCAACTGCTCGGGATCGGCAGTAGCTTTAGTGCCAGAGACAAAGAATGTACAAGCTATACTGCAAGCATGGTATCCTGGCGAACGAGGTGGTGAAGCGGTGGCCAAAGTACTCTTTGGAGAAGTAAACCCATCAGGCAAACTACCTGTTACATTCTATAAGAGCACCAACGACTTGCCCGACTTCCTCGACTACTCTATGAAGAACCGCACCTATCGCTACTTTGAGGGTGAAGCTCTATTCCCCTTCGGACATGGATTGAGTTACACAACCTTCGACTACGGCAAACCAACTTATAAAGATGGCTATCTGACCTTTACAATACAAAACAAAGGCAAACGCGATGGAACAGAAGTAGCACAGGTATACATCCGACAAATGGCAGATGCAGAAGGCCCTATAAAAAGCCTAAAAGCCTTCCAACGTGTAACCCTCAAGGCAAAAGAGAGAAAAACTGTTAGCATCCCTCTGCCACAAAACAGTTTTGAATGTTGGGACCCTGATACCAACACCATGAGGGTAGTACCAGGGAAATACAAAATCTATGTAGGCACATCAAGCGCCTGCTGTACGGATATCGAGGTGACCATCAAATGAGATGGTCACTTCAACTTGATAGCTCACCGAACTATCTGGCATGGCAAGGACAGCACGGAAATGAATGCCCGTCTTATCTATTGCACGGAAAACCATATCGCTCAGCACAGCCTGTTCCAAGAAAGAAGCAGGAACTTGACGAATAAAATCTTGCTTACGAAAATCTCGCCCAAAAAGACGTGAAGCTCCATGATAGACATTCACGTTGACGATATTATCATAATACACATTGTCTACCCCCACTCCATCTTCATTATAGGTACTCTTAAGTACTTTGTAGGTAGTGGGATTGACTTGTGTATAAAGATGATATTTCTCTGCACCGAAAGCTACTATCGTGTCGCGACGCACAAGCTGTCCTTGGTTGAGTACTACAGGATGTTGGTGCTTAAACGAGTTGAGATAAGCCTTATCTGTAGTTTTCACCAACTTGAGTATATCACCATTCTGCGTCTTAAACTCAAAGAGATGAGCCGCCTGTTTGACAATAGCATAACGTATCTCATTAGCACCTTTCACTACAAAGGTATCGGCAGAGATATAGAAGTAAGCTGGCATGCTGGTAGAGTCAGGATAATAGATGGTGTCGCCCTTCACCCGAAAGACTACATCTTCGCCATCTTCGTCTATCCACATACCCTGTAGCATCTGTTTAGCCTTCGCATCTTCGCGAAATTCAGTCTTCGGAGCACGTTCTTGACAAGCAGCAAAAAGCAACAAGCATCCTACAAACAATAATAAAATATTGCGATTCATCAATGTTTTAATTTTCCTTTTCTATTTCTCCATTTACTCAAACACCTCTGCATCTTTCAAAGAGGTAGCTTTGAGAAGATCCTTCTCTGAAGTAAGAACATCGTCGGCAGAAATGGGCCATTCTATGTGGATATCTTCATCATTCCAACGAATGCTCGCTTCCTGCTGAGGAGCATACACATTGTCAACCTTATAAGTAAAAACAGCCTCAGGACTGAGTACTAAGAAGCCATGTGCAAAACCACGAGGAATGAAGAGCTGGCGCTTGTTTTCCTCACTCAGTTCTACGGCAACATACTTACCAAAAGTAGGACTACTCTTGCGAATATCGACAGCCACATCCAGCACACGACCACGAATGACGCGCACTAACTTAGCTTGTGAGTATTCACCTTTCTGATAATGCAATCCACGCAACACGCCATAACTCGACTTAGACTCATTGTCTTGAATAAACTCTACATGACGCCCGATATGCTGGTCGAAATCTTCCTGTCGCCACGACTCAAAGAAATAGCCGCGTGCATCATGAAAAACCTTGGGCTCTAAGATATAAACGCCCTCAATCTCTGTTTTTAAATATTCCATTTTACTATGTTTTTCGCCCCTCACACATACGAAGAAGCAAACACCTTATTTAATATATATGGGACAAAGATAATGCTTTTTTTTGAACTGACAAAACAAATAAACCTTTTTATCACCTATAACTTTTTTTTAGTATAAAAATGTTGGAAGGTATAAAAAAAATAACTACCTTTGCAAACGTGATTGAATTAGAAAGACATATAGAAATCCTACTTTTGAGCAACGATTGCGTGATAGTACCCGAGTTTGGTGGCTTCATGGCTCATCATGTAGACGCAAGATATGATGGCAGAGACAACATGTTTTTGCCACCACTAAGAACCATTGGCTTCAACCCACAGCTCACAATGAACGATTCACTCTTGGCTCTCTCCTATGTAGAGGCTTATGACATCAGCTATCCTGATGCTCTCAGCCGCATAGCGGAAGACGTAAGAGAGATTCGTGCAGAGCTCGACATCAACGGAAAATACGAATTATCAGACATAGGTACTCTCTACCTCAACAGCCAGGGCAACTATTCTTTTGAGCCTTGCGAGGCAGGACTGCTTACACCTAACTACTATGGTTTGGATGGATTCGTCATGCAGCCACTCAAGGAGCTCAGCACCCTAACAGACAGCGAGGAAACTACCGCTGCCGCAGAAATCGTATCCATTAACAACCCAGCCAACGCGTCAGCAGAAGAAGAAAAGGCTGAAAAGTATACTACTGTAAACTCAGTATTCACTAACGATTCAGAAATCGACGAGGAGGTCCACAGCGACTTCGTACAAATCAAGAAGAGCTGGCTGCGCAATGCCGTAGCAGCTTGCATTGCACTCCTTGTTTTCTTCACTCTTTCCACCCCACTCGACACTCCAAAGGTACAGAAGAGTCAGATAGATCTCAGTATGCTCAATCGACTTATGCCTAAGGAGATGGTAAAAGATAACAATATGGAAGCACTCGCTTCTGTAGCTCCCAGCGCTGTCAAGACCAAAAGTGCCGACTTGTCTGAAATCGAGCAACAGGAAATCGCGAAGCCTCACTATTGCATCGTATTGGCAAGCCGCGTCACCAAGCGTAACGCAGCCACCTACACCGAAAGTCTGCAGGCAAAGGGCTTTAAAGACACAAGAGTACTGATTACATCAAACAACGTAAAGGTTATTTACGGTTTCTATGATACAAAGCAGCAAGCTTATGCTGCCCTCAACAAACTACACCATCACGAGGCCTTTGCCGACGGATGGGTAACTCTCGTAAAAGAATAAAAGCATGAAAAGAGTAAGATGCCCCAAGTGTGATAACTTTATCACATTCGACGAGACCAAGTACCAAGCAGGACAAAGTCTCGTTTTCGTATGCCCACAATGCAATAAGCAGTTTGGCATACGCATGGGTGTATCCAAACTACGCGAGACCAGAAAGGAAGAACAGCTCGACGAGCATGCCAACGAGAACGGATATGGTTCGATTGTTGTTATCGAGAACGTCTTCGCCTACAAACAGGTGATACCCTTGCAGATGGGCGATAACATCATAGGCAGATACATGAAAAACAGCGGCATCAACTGCCCCATTGAGACCGTCGACCCCAGTGTCGATATGAACCACTGCGTCATCAACGTAAGTCGCGACAAAAAAGGCAACCTAAAATACACCCTTCGAGATGGACCAAGCTACACGGGAACATTTGTCGACAATGTCATCTTAGGTGATAGAGAGCGTCGCGTTATTGAGGACGGAACTCTCTTTACCATAGGAGCTACATCCATCATTTTACGCTCCGCAGATAATAAAGACGAATAAATATACCCTTTTCGCTTACTATCTGAAAGAAATTCGCACACTTTTGCAATCTTTTTGCCCTATTTTTCTTTAAATTGCAAGAAAATGCGTACCTTTGCATCTGTAAACTCAAGATAAACGTCAGCTTATGGATGTAGCCATCGTAAAATATAACGCCGGAAATATCTACTCCGTGGTCAACGCCATGAAGAGGCTCGGCATTACCCCCATCCTCACAGACGACGCAGAAACCCTGCGTAAGGCCGACCGTGTGCTCTTCCCTGGACAAGGCCAAGCCAAAGAAGCTATGCACTATCTTAGAGAGCATAGGCTCGACGAAACCATCAAGTCTCTCACTCAACCCGTACTGGGCATCTGCGTAGGCCAGCAATTACTCTGCCGTCACTCTGAAGAAGGAGACGTAGACTGCATTGGTATTTTTGACGCCGATGTAAAGCGTTTCGTTCCCCAACAACATCAAGACAAAGTACCAGCCATGGGATGGAACGAAATTTACGACCTCAGCTCACCCTTAATGAAAGACTTGGGCGAAAATCCTTATACTTATTTTGTGCATAGTTACTATGTACCACTATGCAAGGAGACCATCGCTACGGCTCACTACATTCAGCCATATAGTGCTGCTCTGCACAAAGACAATTACTACACTTGCCAGTTCCACCCCGAAAAGAGTGGCAAAGTAGGTGAACAAATCCTCAAGAACTTCCTGGAACTATGAATATAGAACTCATTCCCGCTATCGACATCATTGATGGAAAATGTGTCAGACTCACCAAAGGAGACTATGACCAGAAAAAGGTATACAACGAAAATCCCGTCGAAGTGGCCCAGCATTTTGAGAGCTTGGGGTTCAAGCGACTACACGTGGTAGACCTCGATGGAGCTAAATCAAAGCATATCGTCAATGACGATGTGCTGAGAGCTATCACGGCTGCTACATCACTCGTTGTCGACTTTGGTGGAGGTATCAAGACCGAAGAAGACATAGAGAAAGCCTTCGATGCAGGAGCCGCTATGGTGACAGTAGGAAGCATAGCCGTTACCAACCCACAGCTTTTTCTCAACTGGATAGAACAATATGGCGCAGAAAAACTTATCCTGGGTGCTGATGTAAGAAATGGGAAAATATCTATCAATGGTTGGAAAGAAGACTCTTCCGAAGACCTACTCCCCTTCCTTAAACAGTACACTGACAAGGGCGTGCGTAATGTACTCTGCACAGAAATCAGTAAGGACGGCACGCTGCAGGGTCCTGCCATAGACCTCTACCAGCAAATCATGAAGGCTTATCCTGATATGCACCTCATCGCCTCAGGTGGCGTTAGTTGCAATGACGACATCCGTGCCTTGGAGACTGCAGACATTCCTGCCGTGGTGTTCGGAAAAGCATTCTATGAGGGTAAAATCAATGTTGAAGAACTATTCTAAGCGTAAAGACGAAGAGTAAGAACGAGGAATAAGAAAAAAGGAATCTCTAAGTTCGACTAACACATAGTTCACTATAAAAAATCGCATAGCAAAACATAATTTTCGACAGATGAATCATACATCTCAACCTCAGAGCAAAGGCTTGGCCAAAAGAATCATCCCATGTCTCGACGTGAAAAATGGTGAAACGGTAAAGGGTACTAACTTCGTAAACTTAAGAAGTGCAGGAGACCCTGTAGAGTTAGGCAAAGCATATAGCGATGCTGGCGCCGACGAACTTGTTTTTCTCGACATCACTGCCAGCTTTGAAGGCAGAAAGACTTTTGCAGATATGGTAACACGTGTGGCCGAAAAGATAAACATCCCCTTTACTGTAGGTGGAGGCATCAACGAGTTGAGCGATGTAGATAGACTACTCAATGCGGGAGCTGACAAGGTGAGCATCAACAGTGCAGCCATTCGCAACCCACAACTTATTGACGAGATAGCAGGACATTATGGTTCACAAGTGTGTGTATGTGCCATCGACGCCCGACTTGACCACGACGGATGGCACTGCTATGTAAAAGGAGGTAGAGAACGAGTGGAATTGCGGCTCTTCGACTGGGCTAAAGAGGTGGCCGACAGAGGTGCAGGAGAAATCCTTTTCACCAGCATGGACCACGATGGCGTGAAACAGGGGTTTGCCAATGAAGCATTGGCACAGCTTGCTGAGGAACTAAGCATTCCTATTATTGCTTCGGGAGGTGCAGGCAGTATGGCACACTTCCGCGATGCCTTTACCATAGGAAAAGCAGACGCAGCATTAGCTGCCAGCGTGTTCCACTTCGGAGAAATAGCCATCCCCGATCTCAAGAAATACTTGCGTGAAGAAGGCGTCAACGTGAGAATATGAAGAATAACAGAATGTGAATAAAATAGCAGAATGTGAATAAATAGCAGAATCAAACAATCATGGAAATAGATTTCAAGAAAATGGACGGACTTGTTCCAGCCATCATACAGGACGCTGTAACTAAGAACGTGCTGATGTTGGGATTCATGAACCAAGAAGCATACGACAAAACCATAGAAACCAAGAAAGTCACCTTTTGGAGCCGCTCGCGCAACTGCCTGTGGACCAAGGGAGAAACGTCTGGCAACTATCTAAACCTCGTCAGCATACAGAACGACTGTGACAACGACACTTTGCTCATCAAGGTGCATCCCGATGGTCCTACATGCCATAAAGGTACTGACACTTGTTGGGCTGAAGAGAATACACTCAACCCTATCCTCTTCCTCTCAGAACTGCAAGATTTCATCAATAAGCGACACGAGGAAATGCCCGAGGGAAGCTACACCACAAGCCTATTCCGAAAAGGAGTCAACAAGATGGCACAGAAGGTAGGCGAAGAAGCTGTAGAAACCATCATCGAGGCCACCAATGGCAACGACGAAAAACTCATCTACGAATCTTCCGACCTGCTCTATCACCTCATCGTACTTCTCACCAGCAAGAATCTGCGCATAGAAGACGTGGTAAGCGAGTTGCAGAAACGTCACGACCCCGATTGGGACAAGAAACGCAGGGTGGCAAAAAGTAAAGGTGAAATGAAGTAACCCTACAAAGAGCTGTCGGAAGGCGACAATCTTCAAAAGACAGATCTTTTGCAATAAGCACTAAACCATAAAACGTAACACAATGCTGATAGAATATAAAAACGTAAGTATCTACCAAGCAGACAAGTGCATTCTCCACGATGTCGACTTCCATGTGGATGAAGGAGAATTCACTTATCTCATCGGAAAGGTGGGCTCGGGCAAGAGTTCGTTGCTCAAAACCCTATACTGCGAGCTCGACCTCGTGGAAGGAGAGACTGAAAAAGCAGAAATATTAGGCAGAGACCTCACTACCATCCGGCGCAAAGATGTACCTGCATTAAGAAAAGAGCTGGGCATCATCTTTCAAGACTTCCAACTACTGCACGACCGCAGCGTACACAAGAACTTCGAGTTTGTACTGAAAGCTACAGGCTGGAAGGACAAACAGGAACGCGAAGAACGCATCAAGGAGGTTCTTGAAGTGGTAGGAATGAGCGAGAAAATAGACAAAATGCCGCATGAGCTATCTGGTGGCGAACAGCAGCGTATCGCCATTGCGCGAGCGTTGCTCAACAACCCTAAGCTCATCATCGCTGATGAACCTACAGGCAACCTCGACCCTGAGACAGCAAGCCATATCGTAGGCATACTCAAAGACATCACCAAGCAGGGTACGGCTGTCGTCATGTCGACCCACAACATACCCATGCTCGACAAATACCCAGGCATCGTATACCGATGCAAAGAGGGTCATTTGCACGATGTGACCAACGAGTACAATCACATCGACCTCACCGAGGACGCTGAGGAAAGCTAAAAAAAGAGAATAGCTAAACTGGAACAAAATTATAAATGATTTAAAATAATAAGACTATGAAGGTAATGAAATTTGGAGGTACTTCGGTTGGCTCACCTGAGCGCATGAAGGGAGTAACCTCCTTGGTTACAGAATCAGGTGAACCTACTTTCATCGTACTTTCTGCGATGAGCGGTACAACAAACTCACTCGTTGAGATCTCTGACTATCTCTACAAGAAGAATCCAGAGGGAGCCAACGAAGTAATCAACAACCTGGAGAAAAAATACATGCAGCATGTGGAAGATCTCTACTCCACCGAGGAGATGAAAAAGACCACCAGCGAGTTCCTCCGTGGCGAATTCGATTACCTGCGCTCTTTCACAAAAGACCTCTTCACTTCCTTTGAGGAGAAAAGCATCGTGGCACAAGGTGAGATTATGAGCACCAACATGGTGGTAAACTACATGAAGGAACTGGGCATCAAGGCCGTTCTGCTCAATGCACTCGACTTCATGCGCACAGACAAGAACGCTGAACCCGACCCACAATACATCAAGGAGAAACTCGCTGACATCATGGAGAAGAACCAGGGCCAGCAGATATATATCACACAGGGATTCATCTGCCGCAACGCTTACGGCGAAGTAGACAACCTGCAACGTGGTGGCAGCGACTATACAGCCTCTCTCATCGGTGCTGCTCTCCCTGCTGACGAGATACAGATTTGGACCGACATTGATGGTATGCACAACAACGATCCACGCATCGTTGACCACACAGAAGCAGTACATCAGCTCAACTTCGAGGAGGCTGCCGAGTTGGCTTACTTTGGTGCTAAGATTCTGCACCCCACCTGTGTACAGCCCGCCAAATACGCAGGCATCCCTGTACGCTTGAAGAACACCCTCGACCCCAAGGCAGATGGCACCATCATCGACAATGTCATCGTACGTGGAAAAATCAAGGCTGTAGCTGCCAAAGACAATATCACAGCCATCAAGATCAAGAGTAGTCGAATGTTGCTTGCCACAGGTTTCTTGCGCAAGGTATTCGAAATTTTCGAGAGCTACCAGACTCCTATCGACATGATTGCTACTTCAGAGGTGGGTGTCAGCATGAGTATCGACAACGATGCACACCTCAACGATATCGTCAACGAACTCAAGAAATATGGCACTGTGACAGTCGACTCCGATATGTGTATCATTTGTGTCGTGGGCGACCTTGACTGGAGCAACGTAGGCTTCGAAACCCTCGCTACAGAAGCGATGAAGAACATTCCTGTTAGAATGATTTCTTATGGTGGTTCTAACTATAACATCTCATTCCTCATCAAGGAGAGAGACAAGAAGCAGGCATTGCAGAACTTGAGCGACAGCCTATTCGATAAATAATATGGAAAAGTTTCGCAGGTAAGAATCATAAGCAATGGAGGGACAAAATCCCCTGAAGCTAAATGGTTTCAATCACCTGCGAAACTTTCAGATTTTAATTTAACTATAAAGCAAAAACAGGTAAATGAAAGGAACATTTCCTATAGATAAGTTTCAGGAGATACAGACTCCGTTCTACTATTACGACACAGCCCTGCTGAGACAAACTCTCAGAACCATCTGCGAGGAAGCCAGCAAGCATCCAGGCTTTGAAGTGCACTATGCCGTAAAAGCCAATGCCAATGCCAAAGTGTTGGGCGTTATCAGCCACGCAGGGTTGGGAGCCGACTGTGTGAGCGGAGGAGAAATACAAGCAGCCCTTAATGCAGGATTTCCAGCCGACAAAATCGTTTATGCTGGAGTAGGAAAAAGCGACTGGGAGATTAATCTCGGACTGCAGAAAGGCATTTTCTGCTTTAACGTAGAAAGCATCCCTGAACTCGAGATTATCAACGAGTTGGCAGAGCAGCAAAACAAGACTGCACAGGTCTGCTTCAGAATCAATCCCAACGTGGGGGCTCACACCCATGCCAATATTACAACAGGATTGGCTGAAAACAAATTTGGAATTGCCATGCACGATATGGAGAATGTAATAGCTGAAGCTGCAGGTATGAAGCATATCAAGGTTCTCGGCCTACACTTCCACATCGGTAGTCAGATACTTGACATGGGAGACTTCGAAGCACTCTGCAATCGCATCAATGAACTGCAGAATCAGCTGGAAGCTCACCACATTGAGGTAAAGAACATCAACGTGGGCGGAGGTCTTGGCATTGACTACAAACATCCCAACCGCGTGCCCATACCCGACTTCAAATCCTACTTCGACACTTACGCCAAGCATCTCAAACTACGTGACGGTCAAAAGGTACATTTCGAACTGGGACGCTCAGTAGTGGGACAAATGGGATCGCTCATCACCCGTACGCTCTACATCAAGCAAGGAACAGCCAAGCAGTTTGCTATCGTAGATGCCGGAATGACCGACTTGATACGACCAGCACTCTACCAGGCTTATCACAAGATAGAAAACATTTCGAGTGACGAACCCGTAGAGACTTATGACGTTGTAGGCCCCATCTGTGAGTCGAGCGATGTCTTTGCTAAAGCTATCGACCTCAACAAGACCCATCGTGGCGACCTCATAGCCATCCGTTCTGCTGGAGCCTATGGTGAAATCATGGCAAGTCAGTACAACTGCCGACAGATGCCTAAAGGCTACATGACAGAAGATATGTAAGACGGAAAAAATTACGAGAAAGAAAAATAATGATGATTATCAGTACTACAACTATCATCGCAGGCGCAGTAGTGTTTTTATTGGCTATCCTCGGATCGCTGATAAATCCATTTCTGCGCTCGTTGCGTTTGCATACAGTGAGTGAACAACAAGGTAATGATACCGAAACAGAAGAACAACAAGCAGAACAGAAAGCCACGCTCTCACCGTCTGTCACGGTTCTTATCACAGCTCACGACAATCTGCCTGAGTTGGAACGCAATCTGCCATCATTCCTCAAGCAGAAATACTCCAACGACTATCAGGTAGTCGTAGTTTGCCAAAATAGCGATGGCGATACCATCGACTTCTTGAAACGCCTGTCAGCAGAACACACACACCTCTATTACACCTTCATACCCGACAGTTCACGCTATATGAGTCGCAAGAAACTGCAAATCACCGTGGGTGTGAAAGCCTCTAAGTACGAGTGGATCTTGCTGACCGAACCCACCTGCAGAGCCAACAACAACGAGTGGCTTGCTGCTATGACACGTCAATGTCAAGACCCCACCCATCTCGTGTTGGGCTATGTCTGCACAGAAGACACCTGTAAGGGTGTAAGACGCTTTGACACCATCCGAGAAGCTTACTATCTGCTGCGTCGCGCACAACGCTCCTATGGTTATCGCACCAACCTGCCTAACGTACTCTTCCGCAAAAGTGATTTCATGAACCAGCAAGGTTTTCAAGGCAACTTAGAATACCTACGCAGCGAATATGACTTCTTGGTCAATAAATATGGACAAGAGGGAGGAACGGCAGTCGAACTGAATGAAGCAGCCTGGCTTACTCAGGAAGCACCAACAGACAAGAGCTGGCACAATGCACATCTCTATCTACAGGCTTCGCGCAAGTCTATGCTTCGCCATCGTTCCATGCGCACCTTGATGTTCTTCGACCATCTCATGCCCCACCTCAGCCTTACAGCATCCCTTGTCACCTTAGCTTATGCCATCATGACGCAAGACTGGATTCTTACAGCTTGTGCGGGCTTTTCCCTACTCTTGCTCATCATCCTGAGAGTCATCATTGCCCACAAAGCCATCTCGCATTTCGACAGAGACATCACCACTTACAAGCTACCCTTCTATGAGTATGGAGTCATCTGGCGAAACTTAGCCAACAAAGTGCGCTACTGGCATGCAGACAAGAATGATTTCACAAGCCACAAGCTGTAGAAGAGTTTTTTCTAAAAAAGTGAACAACGATGAAAGTATATCTATTCATATCTAAGGCAAAAAAGCAACACATCATGTACCATGCCTACATCGAGACTTTACAACAAAGACTCGACATCACCACCTGCATGGAAGATGCCGATGTGGTAGTGTTGCTGGGGGGATGGACACAGCAAGGAGCCCGTCTGGCTCGATGTTCCAAGAAGATGGGCATACCTTATATCGTATGTCCACTTGGCGATATATCGGAAAGAAATCTTAACAACCCAGGCATCAAACGAAGCCTCCAAAGCATGATCTACCTACGCAATATGTGTAGACAAGCCGAAGTGCTCGTAGCAACAACCCCCTTAGAGAAAGCATATCTCGAATCGTTGGGATGGAATCATCACGTGATACTCATTCGCTATTACGGATACAGCCATCTCACATCTGAAAACACCATGTCCGAAGACTGGCAGAGCACTGATGAAACCATCTTTGCCAACTATGAGAAGCGTAAGGCGGAAGCCATCGCTGCCAAAACCCAAGAAGCCATCATCGCGCAAATCATGCAAATTAAGAGTAGGATGCCGCACAAGAACATACCACAACAATATCTTGACGACCTGCACACCCTGCTCTATGCCGACAACTACGACGAGGATGCCATCAATGCCGAACTCGCCAAATGGAAACTCAATAACTACGCAGCTGCAGTCTTCCAGGTCATGACCGAGAAGACAGGACTCACCGAGGGATTCATGCCACTGCCAGCAAAAGAGGGCAGAAAGAGCCGCCAGATACTGCAATACGTCAAATAGCCATCACCCCGTATGTAAACCTCCTGCATGACAGATTTCACAAGCATAAACTCTCAGGCAAGCACACAGCCTGCCCTCAGCATAGCCGACTCTATCAATCAGACGTTGAAAGAGTCGGCTAATCTTGTAGTCACAGCACCCCCAGGAGCGGGCAAGTCTACGTTGCTCCCTCTTACCATCCTTGAAGGGATGAACAGCAAGGGAAAAATCCTCATGCTGGAACCAAGACGACTTGCAGCCCGACAAATTGCCGAGCGAATGGCAAGTCTCATAGGAGAGCCAACAGGCAAGACGGTGGGCTACCGTGTACGCTTTGAAAACAAAGTATCTGCAGAAACCCGCATCGAAGTTCTCACAGAAGGCATACTCACCAGAATGTTGGTCAACGACGCCACTCTCGAGGGCATAGACGCTATCATCTTCGACGAGTTTCACGAAAGAAGCATCCATTCCGATTTAGCACTGGCACTCACCCTGCAAGCGCAGCACATCATCCGCCCCGATTTGAAAATCATCATCATGTCGGCTACCATCGACACTTCCTTCATCTGCCAGAAGCTCCAAGCACCGCTCATCGAGTGTGCAGGAAGAATGTTTCCTGTTCGAACAGTCTATGCCGAAGCTGACGTAGACAAGTACAACATACATAAAGAGGTGGCAGCCATTGTGATGCGAGCTCATCGCGACCATGAGGGCGACATCCTTGCCTTCCTGCCAGGACAAGCAGACATACTGAGATGCGAAGAACTCCTTGCCAATAGTCTTGCTGGCACGCCGACACAGATATTCCCACTCTACGGCAATCTCTCACCCGAGAAACAACGTCAAGCCATAGCTCCGTCACGCCATGGCGAGCGAAAGATCGTTCTCGCAACGCCCATTGCCGAAACATCGCTCACCATCGAGGGCGTAAGAATCGTTGTCGACTCAGGACTCTGCCGTCAGTTGGTGTTTGACGCTCACACAGGACTCAGTCATCTCACCACCGTGCGCATCAGCAAGGACATGGCCATCCAACGAAGAGGGCGAGCTGGCAGAGTGGCTGAGGGCATCTGCTACCGGCTATGGACGCAAACCTCAGAACACCTCATGCAGGAACAACGCAAACCCGAGATCGAAGAGGCCGACCTTACCTCGATGGTTCTCGATATTGCTGCCTTCGGAGAGAAAGACCCCATGTCGCTCCCATGGCTCACGCCACCATCCCATAGCAACATCTACAATGCGAAACACTTACTCCTTTCGCTGCAAGCCATCAGCGAGGACGGAAGCGCCACACTCCTTGGCAAGAAGATGGCTGCTCTCCCCTGCCATCCTCGTATCGCCAAGATGATACTCTGTTCAGACACTGATGCCCAAAAAGCTTTGGCCTGCGACATGGCTGCTCTCTTGGAAGAAAAAGACCCTATGAGCGAAAACGCGGATTCAGACATGACCCTACGCATCACCATGCTACGTTCACAGAGAGAAAAGAAGAACTTGGGTAGATGGGCACGCATCGCACAGATAGCACAAGAATACCGCAAGCTACTCCAGGTAAAAGAGGACAACCATCCCGTTGCCCCCGAAGCAGTAGGAAGCCTGATAGCCTCAGCTTATCCAGAGCGAATCGCTATGGCTCTCGACAACATCGGCAACTACAGAATGTCGGGCGGACAAACCCTATTCATCAACAAAGAAGACCCCATGTCCACGCACACATGGCTCGCCATAGCTTCGCTCAACGCTGTGGGCAAGAAAGGCAAGGTGTTTCTCTCTGCTCCTGTCAACATCGACGACCTGCCCACCTCGACATATACCAATATCTCATGGGATAGTAAGGCTGGCACAGTACGTATGCAAAGAGAAAGCCGCATCGGAATGTTGGTCATAGAAAGCAAACCCATACAGGATGCCGACAAAGAACAAATCATAGCTATCATCTGCTCTGCCATCAAGAAAGACGGTCGCAGTATGCTCGACTGGAATGAGCAGGTGAAACGTCTACAGCAGAGAGTGGCGAAGATAAAACAGTGGCATCCCGAAAAAGACGTGCCCGACCTTAGTACCGAACATCTGATGAAGACAGCCACAGAATGGTTGCCCTTCTATCTGGAACAAGAGGGAAAGTTGAAAACAACCATTGCCGAGCTCAAGAAGCTCGACCTTGCCGAAATACTATGGGCGCAAATACCCTACGAACTGCAAGAAGAAATAGACCATTTAGCCCCCACACATATCGAAGTTCCTTCAGGAAACCGCATCCGCATCGACTATCGGCCAGGAGCAGAGGCACCCGTACTAAGTGTACGATTGCAGGAATGTTTCGGAATGAACCAAACGCCCAAGATCGACAACGGTAGGCAACCTCTCTTGATGGAGCTCCTGTCTCCTGGTTTCAAACCCGTGCAACTCACGCAAGACCTCGCCAGCTTCTGGCAAGGCACTTACTTTGAGGTACGCAAGGAGCTAAAGCGACGTTACCCCAAACACTTCTGGCCCGAGAATCCCTTAGAGAGTGAAGCGGTGAGAGGAGTAAAGCGTTCCTACCCATAAGCAAGTCTGCACTGGGAGGGCGTGGCATCTTGCCCGCCCATAAAAAAATGTCCCAACCTCCAAACATCAAATTTAACACTTAACATTATACAAATAAACATTAAACACTAAACAAAACAATGAACGGAATATACACCATACTACTCTTAGTATTAAGCAACATCTTCATGACCATAGCATGGTATGGCCACCTCAAACTACAACAGACAGGCGTCAGCAGTAACTGGCCATTAGTAGGCGTAATAGCCTTCAGTTGGGCGATAGCCTTCTTTGAATACTGTTGTCAAGTGCCTGCCAACCGCATGGGCTTCGTGGACAATGGCGGACCATTCTCGTTGGTTCAGCTCAAGGTGATACAGGAATGTATTTCCCTCATCGTCTTCGCCATCATAGCCAACATTCTCTTCCAGGGGCAGAGTCTGCATTGGAATCATTTGGCTGCTTTCATCTGCCTCATTGCTGCCGTCTACTTCGTCTTTATGAAGTAGATAGAGGGGGGAATGTGCACGAAACACATCGTTCATCTACAAATACTACGATTCGCTTATAATAAAGAAGCAAGGCATCTGTTTCAGTGTTTAGTGGATTGCTTATGGGGGCGTGCACTGGGGAGGGCGTGGCATCTTGCCCGCCCATAAAAATGTCCCAATCTCTAAAAAAACCAATATATATAATATCTGTCTCTTATACACATCTCCG
>ERZ1026894.159-NODE-159-length-51922-cov-14.922301_pt1 | contig 51922 bp, 49 predicted proteins | sample MGYA00380177_ERZ1026894 | MGnify/ENA primary metagenome ERZ1026894 (study PRJEB33269, sample SAMEA4719813) | human gut metagenome | biome: human-associated habitat; feature: organic feature; material: feces | place: Cameroon | collected 2013-10 ... | reverse complement strand
TCTTCCCAGAGTATTACCTCCTGTGCGTCAACAACTTCGACAAGGTGGCGAAGACACATCTCGATGAGTGGATTCGTTTCTTGAAGACGGGCGAGATAGAGGCGAGCGACACAGCCCCAGGCTTGGCAGATGCCAAGGAATGTCTCGATGTGCGCAAGTTGTCGAGGGAGGAGTTGCTGGTGTATCAGCGCCATAAGATGAATGAGGCATACCAGCGCAGCGTCATCAGCACGGGCTATGATGACGGCATGCAAGATGGCATCAAGAAAGGAAGAGCGGAAGGAAGAGTTGAAGGTATTGCAGAAGGTAAAGCTGAGGGAATGGTAGAAGTTGCCAAGAAAATGCTTATGGCAAGATTGCCTGATGCACAAATCATCGCCTTCACCGGCTTGACCCAAGAGCAAATCAATCGTTTGAAGAACTAAGCCTTGTCTTCATCTATTCGAGGCTATAACATAAAGACAAGCAAGAGAAAATGGGCAAATATATCGCCCCTATTCCCTTGCTTGCTTCGTTATTTATGACAAATTCTTTTGACATACAAATAAAAGGCAAGGGTAAGGACGATTCCAGCTCCGCACCACATGCAGCCTTCCCTCTCCTTATCCAAATAACGTTCTAAAGCTGGTTCTTTCAACCTTTCGATGGCAGCCTGCACTTCATGTTCATCCACAACATCCGAAGCAGAGCTACTGAAAGTATTGAGACCAATCAATGCAGGTGGAATCAGAGCGGATTTGGCCGTCACACAAATCCAATGCTCACCTGGTTCCCAATAATCATCGTCGGTGACATCACGTACATGATAATTGTATGCAAATAGCGAAATGGCTAAAAAGATGGTAGCAAATATCGAAAGCCCTACCAATAGACGACTTGTGTTGAATAAAATCTTATCTCCTAGCGAAGCGCTGCGCACAGTCTTTTCTGTCTTTTGTGGAGACAAGTTTTCTGCTGTCTGTGAACAAACCTCTTCCTTATTTTGCGGACGAACAACTTCCTTATTTGAGGTCCTCTGCGTCCTTTGGGAAAGTGGAGTACCACAAAACTCGCAAAAACGACTTCCCTCCTCATTTTTTTTACCACAATTAGGACAATACATGATATGATACCCTTATTCGTGCCGGGCGCAACTTCTTGTTTATTTTTTATTAGCTTGTCTCACTTCCGCAAGTCCCATATTAATCAATATCAAGATAACAATCCATGCGCAAATCAGGAGAAATATTGGACCTGCGTAAAGTTCAGGAAGTATCATAGAGTTCAAGGGACAATCCCAAAGGGCGTGCAACACTACAGGTATGGCAAACAATCGAAGAAACTTGGCATCGCTAAGGATGGAAGTGTCGATAGGTTTGCCCACAGCCTTGGACGCGATGACCATTCCTGCTCCCGATATAGCTGCCCAGACCACATGACCACCAGGCGACAAGAAACCGCGCAAAAATATGTTGCTCAACATACTGTCGAATCCACCCGCAAAAAATATCTCGAATGCATATCCAGCAGACTCAAAGGCTGCGAATCCTGCACCCACACACGCTCCGATGAGCAGGGCGCGCAGAATCGTGGCATGTTTGACGCTTTTCAAGAAGAAGTACACGATGATGGCTTTGCCTGCTTCCTCTACAAAACCTATAATGGCTGCCTCTATATAGTCTGAGTCGCCATTTGGGGAAAATGCGAAGAGGAATAAGGTGGCAGTCAACGATGCGCATCCTCCAATTAGAAATATGATGATGACATTATAGACACTGCAATCTTTCCACACATTCAACTCCAAAAACATAATCATCACAGACAGAGGGACCGTCAAGGAGCCAAGCATGATAAGACCGGGCAGAGTTTTGGAATTTTGAAAAACACTACAACAAATCCATAGGAACACAGCCGCTATGAAGAATACGGCAAATACTCTGCTGTAAAGCCAAGGTTTGGGCATTTCACTGAGGACGGAAGATGGGGCAGGAGTGGTTTGCTTTGTGCCGCAAATGAAGATTTCCTCAGCTTCCTCGCGAGTATGCTGTTTGAAAATGTCTGTAAATAAGATTTTCCAATTCAATTCACTTTTTTGCGTGCCAATGTAATCCGTGAAAAAATCAGAGATAACATTGCCCGATGGGGAAGTCTTTTTACTCGCAGTCTCCCTATGAGAAAACGGTTTTCCGCAAGAGGTGCAGAATCTAGCCTCGTCAGCATTCTTGCTGCCGCATGCTGTACAATATTTCATAAAGCAAAATCTTTAAAGGATAAAATGTTAGGATTTCTTTATTTTTTTGCGCAAGGTAAAAAGGGCTATAGCAATGGCACCGCTCATCAAGGAAACGAGCATGGCTTTCTTCTTGTAATGCTCTATCGTCATGCTTGCAAGCTTTGCCACATTTTCTTCCGTCATTAGTGGATACCCCATTTCCAAGGTGCCAGGTTCACGAACACCATATTTTGATGCCGTGGGTGTGAAAGTATCGCAATCAAAATCAGAAATGATATATCCATCTGAAATTTTGTCTTTCACCTCTATGGATACGTCGACAGTTTGATCTGTTCTACTTGCCGTCATCTGGGGCTCTACGGTAAAATCCGAATAAGCCATTACCATAAAGACAGTTGTTGCACAAAAGAAATAAAACGCTAGGTTGATGACATCGCGGAATAACTTATGAACTCCCGATTCTTGTTGTTGTGGATTGTTCTTTTGCTGATTCATATTTTTTTGCATTAATTAATGTGTTTGTATTAATACTTAGCGGCTACAAAAATATATAAAAAAACGATAATCTCCAAGTTTTTTTCATTAAAAAAACTAATTACATCGGGAGAATCATAAACTTTCCTTTTCCTTGCTAGTTTTCATTTATTTTTCCAAATTATTCCCCATTTTCCTTGCGAATCCGAGAAATAAATCGTATTTTTGCAGCAGATTTGCAAATTCATGGAATGAAACGGATTTAAAGGTCCATTACGGATGAGAAACCCATCATATAAGTTTAACATTAAAAATCAAGCGAAAATGACAAATTTGATTAGTTTTGATTGGGCGATGAAACGAGTGCTGTGCGACAAGGCAAACCATGCCGTGCTGGAGGGCTTGATGACTTCTCTCTTGAACGAGAAGTTCACCATCGTGCGCTTCCTGGAGAGCGAGTCCAATCAAGAAGACGAAAACGACAAGTTCAATCGTGTGGATATCCTCGCCGAGAGCGAGAAGGGCGAGCTCACCATCTTCGAGATCCAAAACAACCGTGAGCTGGCCTACTTCCATCGCATCCTCTACGGCGTTTCGAAGGCCATCACCGACTACATCAACCTGGGCGAAGACTACGAGAAGGTGCGCAAGGTGTATTCTATCAACATCGTATATTTCACCCTTGGTCAGGCAAAGGACTATGTGTATCATGGCAAGACCGTGTTCCAAGGTTTGCACGACCCTCACGACATCCTGAAACTCTCCAACCGACAGAGCGAGGTATTCTTCGGCGACACCTTCGAGAAGGATGAGAAGTCGCAGCGAGAGGCGGGCGACATCTTCCCAGAGTATTACCTCCTGTGCGTCAACAACTTCGACAAGGTGGCGAAGACACATCTCGATGAGTGGATTCGTTTCTTGAAGACGGGCGAGATAGAGGCGAGCGACACAGCCCCAGGCTTGGCAGATGCCAAGGAATGTCTCGATGTGCGCAAGTTGTCGAGGGAGGAGTTGCTGGTGTATCAGCGCCATAAGATGAATGAGGCATACCAGCGCAGCGTCATCAGCACGGGCTATGATGACGGCATGCAAGATGGCATCAAGAAAGGAAGAGCGGAAGGAATGGTAGAAGTTGCCAAGAAAATGCTTATGGCAAGATTGCCTGATGCTCAAATCATCGCCTTCACCGGCTTGACCCAAGAGCAAATCAATCGTTTGAAGAACTAAGCCTTGTCTTCATCTATTCGAGGCTATAACATAAAGACAAGCAAGAGAAAATGGGCAAATATATCGCCCCTATTCTCTTGCTTGTTTCATTTTAGCCATCATCGGTAACTACTCATGCCATGGGGTGCTGAGTAGTTACCATCAAGGCGATATGTACTGAATATCTATACCTGTAACAATGCTTACTCAGATGTATTCCAGACTGATTTTGGATAACGTCTTCAACTTATGGGTATGATACAGCGTATTGTCTCAAGTCGCATTGTGGGGTAAGGGGAAGAAATGGCTTGTCACGAGAAATACTGCATTCAAATAAAGCCCCAAGACATCATAATAACAATTTTGAGTCCAACAAGCGATTTTTTGAAACAGTTGCGGAATTGAGGAGTATAATCAATTAAATACATTTAGCGTATGAAAAAATCTAGTAATGTAGGTGGTGGTGCCCAGGGTGCTGCTGCCATGAATGGTGCTGCTGCCAAGAATGCAGCAACTGACGACATGAACGTCAAGGAATTCTATAGTCTTGAGTTCGGTCGTATGCGCACGATGACGGATAAGAATGGTGAGCCATTCTTCTGCGGCAAAGACGTGTGTGATGCGTTGGGGTACAAGAGAGCGTATGATGCTATCAGACAACACGTTAACCATGGTGATACGGCGAAACACAGTATTACCAAAACTGTCAAAAATCAATATGGCGAAAGTTCTAAGACAAAGAAGGTGGAAATGCTCTTCGTCAACGAGAGCGGTGTCTATTCCCTCGTCTTCGGTTCGAAACTCGAAAGCGCGCAGCGATTCAAGCATTGGGTGACATCGGAAGTACTACCTGCCATCAGAAAGAATGGAGGCTACTTCCACATCAACCCCGACGAGACTCCTGAGCAAATCAAGGCTCGCTTCCAAAAGGTCTTGGAGGAGGCAATCGCCGAGAGAGACAAAGTCATTGTTTCCTTGGAGAAGGATGTCGATCGTATGCTGCCGAAGGAACTTTATGTCGATAACGTGCTCGACAGCATCTATTCGGGCAATACCGCCAAGGACACGCAGGGCTGCATCTTGCTCGGCGAAAACCGAAAGGTGGGAATGGTGGTGAACTCCCGCATCTGGATGCATCGCTTCATGCAGAAGTTTGTGGAAGCGAGAGACCGAGGGGAGGCTGTCTTTATTACCATAGAATAAAAAATAAGGCACGGACTACATGATGCTGTAATCCGTGCCTAGTATATTTCTAGATAACTGTGCCTAGATGAAAAACTTTATTTCTTGTCGTAAGCGTGAACAGGATAGTCGATGGTGTAGTGGAGACCACGGCTCTCCTTGCGCTCGATAGCCATGCGAGTGATGAGATAACCTACGTTGATCATGTTGCGAAGCTCGCAAAGCTCCTTGCTCACCTTCACACGCTTGAAGAGGTTCTCGGTCTCCTCATAGAGCAGGTCGAGACGGTCCCAGGCACGTTTCAGTCGGAGGTCGCTACGTACGATGCCCACATAGTTGCTCATACATTCGCCTACCTCCTTCACGCTCTGGGTGATGAGCACCTTCTCCTCGTTGGTCAGCGTACCCTCGTCGTTCCATGCAGGCACTTTGTCGTTGAAGTCGTATTCATCCACGTGCTCGATGCTGTGCTTGGCAGCGGTGTCGGCATATACCACAGCCTCGATGAGCGAGTTGCTAGCCAAGCGGTTGCCACCATGCAGACCCGTGCAAGAGCACTCGCCGAGGGCATAGAGGCGGTTGATGCTGGAGCATCCGTTGAGATCGACCTTGATACCACCGCACATGTAGTGGGCAGCAGGGCGAACAGGGATGTATTCCTTGGTGATGTCGATGCCGATGCTGAGGCACTTCGCATAGATGTTAGGGAAGTGGTGCTTGGTCTCCTCTGGGTTCTTGTGGGTGACGTCGAGACAAACATGGTCGAGACCATGAATCTTCATCTCCTTGTCGATGGCACGAGCCACGATGTCGCGAGGGGCAAGGCTCAGGCGCTCGTCATACTTCTCCATGAAGCTCTCGCCGTTAGGCAAGCGGAGGATACCGCCGTAGCCACGCATCGCCTCGGTGATGAGGAACGCTGGGTGGGTCTCTCCTGGATGGAAGAGGGCGGTAGGGTGGAACTGCACAAACTCCATGTCGGCTACGGTTCCCTTGGCACGATATACCATCGCCTCGCCATCGCCAGTGGCAATCACTGGGTTGGTAGTGGTCTGATAGACGGCACCGCATCCACCGGTACACATCACGGTGACCTTGCTCAGATAGGTATCCACCTTCTGGGTGTCGGGGTTGAGGACGTAAGCGCCATAGCAGTTGATGTAAGGAGTGCGGCGAGTAACACGTGCGCCCAAGTGGTGCTGCGTGATAATCTCCACGGCGAAATGATTTTCCTTGATGTCGATGTCAGGGTTGTTGCGCACAGCCTCCATCAGTCCACGCTGAATCTCGGCACCCGTGTCGTCGGCGTGGTGAAGGATGCGGAACTCGCTGTGACCGCCCTCACGATGGAGGTCGAACTTGCCATCCTGCTGCTTGTCGAAGTTGACACCCCATTCTACCAGCTCCTTGATTTGCTCAGGTGCCTTGGTGACCACCTGCTTCACTGCCTTGTAGTCGCTGATATAATCACCGGCAATCATTGTATCCTGTATGTGCTTGTCGAAGTTATCCACCTCCAGGTTGGTAACTGATGCCACACCACCTTGTGCAAACGATGTGTTGGCCTCGTCGAGCGAAGTCTTGCAGATCATGCACACTTTACCTTTATGCGCTCTGGCTACTTTCAGGGCGTAACTCATACCGGCAACTCCTGCACCGATAATCAGAAAATCATACTTATAAACCATGAGTTTATCTATTTCTCAATTCTTAATTCGTTGCAAAATTACTAATTTCTCTTTAAAATGCGCAATATGCGGTGGTTTTTTTGTAATTTTGCAGTGTTTTTTAATAAAAAGGTATGACAGACAGAACTTTTCATAAGCGTTTTACGGTGCCAGCGAAGTGTGGAGTGGGTGTTTTTGCACTCTTGGTGGGTTACTTCTTTTGGATGAAGGTGGCTATCATCGGCATCCTCCTCGCCATCGTCATCGTGGGCATGATAGAGCGCATCCTCCATACCACCTATACCTTTCGCCGTGTGAAGCCCATCGACCGTGACGAGGAGATGGATTTCATCGTCATCGACGAGGGACGCTTCTCCAGCAAGAAGACCATCCCGGTATGTGACATCATCAGCGTGACTCCGATGAAGGCGTGCTTCGGCTTGGACCATGCGCTTGTCATCGAGTTTGGACACAAGCGAATGGTGAGCCTGCAACCCGACAATGAGGAGGGATTCGTCAAGGAAGTGGAGAAGAGAATGGGGAAGTGAAGAGTGAAGAACGAAGAGTGAAGAATTCTCTTGCTGTCTTTTTGAATAAAATTAGGTAATGAATAAGATATTAAGATATGTGATGAGCTTGCTGTCTGTGATGGTGATGAGCCTGCCGCTGCAAGCCCAAGTGGTGATAGACAATACGGAACAGGAGACGAAGGAAGAAGAGCCTGCCGACGACAAGGACGAACTGGCTGTCTCCGACTCCCTCATGGTGGATAGCTTGGCTTCCGACTCCCTGCCTTGGCCTCACGCTGTGCAGGTGGGCTTGGACAATCTGCTGAAAAGCAAGATGTTTGAGACCTCGCAGGTGGGCATCATGGTGTGGGACCTGGAGGCGGATTCTTGCATCTATCGCTTCCGTGAACGCCAGTTGATGCGACCTGCCAGCACCATGAAACTCGTGACGGCGATTACCGCACTGGATAAGTTGGGCGGCTCTTATCAGTTTAAGACCACCCTCAAATATACGGGCACGGTGGAGAACGGCGTGCTCAAGGGCGACATCTACTGCGTGGGCGGCATGGACCCTCGATTCAACACCGACGACATGACGGCGTTCGTCACCAGCCTGAAGGAACTGGGTGTGGATAGCATCCAGGGCAGCATCTATGCCGACCGTTCGATGAAGGACGACGACCTTTTGGGCGAGGGATGGTGCTGGGATGATGACAACCCGGTGCTCTCGCCATTGGTGTTCGGAAGGAAAGACCTGTTTATGGATAGATTCCTTAGCAAGTTGAAGGATGCGGGCATCTTCTATGCTGGTTTCGGGGCATCCGTGAAACGCTGTCCGCAGGGAGCGTTCACCATTTGTACCCGTTTCCATACGATGGACCAGATATTGCACAAGATGATGAAGGAGAGCGACAATCTCTATGCCGAGAGCATGTACTACCAGATAGCGGCTTCGACAGGCAACCGACCTGCCAGTGCCAAGAGTGCGAGAAACGTGGAGCGGCAGTTGATACGCAAGATAGGACTCGATCCTGCTCGCTACAAACTCGCCGATGGTTCCGGTCTCTCGCTCTACAACTATCTGAGTGCCGAATTGGAGGTGAAGCTCCTTCGCTATGCCTATCGTGACGAGAATATGTATCAGCAGTTGAAGCAATCCCTGCCTATCGCTGGTGTCGATGGCACGCTGAAGAAGCGCATGAAAACGGGTTATGCCCATGGCAACGTGAAGGCGAAGACCGGCACGCTGACGGGCATCATCTCGCTCGCTGGCTATTGCAAGGCGGCGAATGGGCATGAGCTTTGCTTCTCTATCATCAATAATGGTATCATGCACGGCAATAATGCCAGAAACTTCGCCGACAAGGTGTGTGAGTTGCTGTGCAAGCCGTGAATGAAGTGAAGAGTGAAGAACGAAGTGTGAAGAATGCTATAGTTTTTTAGAGTATGGAGGAGATTCGTAAGTTTGTAGAGGATTTGATTCAGATGGCTGGAGTCACGGGCGGTGCAGTGCCAGTGGTTCTCCATATCTTGCTCACCATCACCGCCATCTTGCTGGCGATGTTGAGCGACTTGTTGTGTCGCCGTCTCTTGGTGCCGATTATCATGAAGGTGACGGATAAGACGGAGGTGACATGGGATGATGTGCTCTTCAATAAGAAGGTGCTCACCTCGGCTTGCCATATCGTGCCAGCGGTGGTGATATGGTCGCTCATGCCATTGGTGTATCTCGAATATCCTATCTTCAAGGAGATACTGGAGCGTGCCACGGGCATCTACATCGTGGTGATGTCGGTGAGGACGGCTTTGGTGTTCATCGGCTCGTTCAAGGGCTTGGAGAGTTCCGAGGAGCGTCGTTCCTCAGCCCAACAGTATTTCCATACCTTCTGTGGCGTGCTTCGCATCCTGATGCTCTTTGTGGCTGGTGTGGTCGTGGTCGCCATCTTGTTGGGCAAGAACCCGTTGACGCTCTTCGCTGGCTTGGGTGCTACCTCGGCAGTGCTGATGCTGGTGTTCAAGGACACCATCCTCGGCTTGGCAGCCGGTGTCAGACTGACGAGCAATGATATGCTCCACAAGGGCGACTGGATTACGGTGAAGTCGGTGGATGCCAATGGTATCGTGGAGGAGATGTCGCTCACCACGGTGAAGGTGCGCAATTTCGACAACACCATCGTCACCATCTCGCCAGCCACGCTTGTCAACGGCAGTTTCCAGAATTGGATTGGTATGCAGAAGAGTGGGGGACGAAGGGTACAGCGCAAGGTGTATTTCGACTTCCGCAGCATCCGCTTGGTGGATGAGGAATTGAGGGCTCGCCTATTGGAGAAGCACTTCGCCACAGAGGATTCGTTCAAGCCGAAGGAGAGTTCGCAGAAAATGCTGGCAAAGGCTGAGGTGGGAAATGAGCATCAGACAGAAATGGAGAAAGATCAGAATGCTGGGCTAGGAAATGCTAGGCAGCATGAACATCAGGTTTTGGCTGATTTGAGAAATCCTGTTGCCTTGGCTCCAACCAATCTCCAGCTCTATCGCAAATACATGGAGAAGTATCTGCGTGAGCGCCCAGAGGTGAATACAGAAATGACCTTGATGGTGCGCCAGTTGGAGGCAACGCAGTGCGGACTTCCGATGGAGTTCTATTTCTTCGTGAAGGATAAGGTTTGGGTGAATTACGAGCATATCCTGGCAGAGATTATGGAACATGCTTATGCGCTGAGTGCTGAGTTCGGCTTGAAGATTTATCAGCAGTACCCGGAACAATAAAAACTTCCCTTCAATAACTTCCTCAAAGTATAAAGCTTGAATAAAAGATGTCTTTTTCCAATCAAATCATATCTTGGTTTCGTGAGAACGGCAGGGCATTGCCTTGGCGTGAGACTCGTGATCCTTACGCCATCTGGCTCAGTGAGATTATCTTGCAGCAGACGCGTATTGTTCAGGGCTTGGAATATTGGGAGCGATTCATGGCTCAATATCCTACGGTCGAGGCGTTGGCGGCGGCAAGTGAGGATGACGTGCTAAAGCTTTGGCAGGGCTTGGGCTACTACTCTCGTGCTCGCAATCTCCATGCGGCAGCCAAGCAAATTGTGGAGATGGGCAAGTTCCCTGATACGTTGGAGGGCATCAAGTCGCTGAAGGGAGTGGGCGATTACACGGCGGCAGCCATCGGCTCCTTCGCCTTCGACATTCCTGCGGCGGTTGTGGATGGAAACGTATATCGTGTGCTTTCGAGATATTTCGGCATAGATACGCCCATCAACTCGACCCAAGGAAAAAAGGAATTCGCTGCTTTGGCGCAATCATTGATTCCTGGAGGAGATTCGCTTGACGCTTTCGCTTCTCTAGGCTCAATCTCTTCTCTAGATTCAATTTCTCCTCTAGATTCATCCGCTTCTTTAAAAGCATCTGTCTCTCCTTCGGAGAAAATTCTTCCGAATGGATTTGAAATGGAGCTGTCTCCCATTTCAGCCTATAATCAAGGAATGATGGATTTCGGCGCGATTCAATGCACACCACAATCGCCCAAGTGCTTGCTCTGTCCGCTAGCCGAGACTTGCGAGGCATTGCGAAATGACCGAGTAGCTGAGTTGCCCGTAAAGGAGAAAAAACTGAAGGTGCAAACTCGCCGCCTCACCTATATATATATAAGGTGTCAAGAAGAGCCATCGGCGAATGGCGAACAAGCGGAACCTATGATCGCCATCCATCGCCGTGGCAAGGGAGACATTTGGCAGGGACTGTGGGAGCCATACAATGCTTCCGACTCCAAGAAAACTCCTATTGAGTATCACGAAGATATCGAAAAGATGTTTCATCTCCCAACCGCCTCATTGAATTATGGCATCACCCGAATAGCAAAAGATGTGAAGCATGTCTTGACGCATCGCATCCTTCTCGCCGATTTCTATCTCTTGGAAACGGATGGACGATTCTCTTTGCCTGCTGATTATATCTGGATCAAGGAATCGGAGTTCGACCAATATGGCATTCCGAGACTCATAGAGATTCTCTTGGAGAAACTCCGGAAGTGGGAAAGTGAATAATAAAAAAAATAAGCAAAATAAGAAACTCGAAGATGGCGTTCCTTATTTTGCTTATTCCTTTAACTTATCTAACTTCTCGAAGTTCTGACATTTAGTAGTTCTGAGCCTCAATCTGGAAGTAGCTCTGTGGGTGGTTGCAAACTGGGCAAACCTCAGGAGCCTGCTTTCCTACGCAGATGTGACCACAGTTGGCGCACTGCCAGATGCAATCGCCGTCACGAGAGAAGACGAGCTTGTCCTGTACGTTCTTCAGGAGCTTGCGATAACGCTCCTCGTGGTGCTTCTCGATCTCGGCTACCATCTCAAACTTGATGGCAATCTCCTCGAAGCCTTCCTCACGAGCCTCCTTCGCCATGCGAGGGTACATCTCTGTCCACTCATCGTGCTCGCCCTCGGCAGCAGCCTGCAAGTTCTTCTCTGTGTCCTGGATGGCACCGCCCTCCAAGTACTTGAACCATATCTTGGCGTGCTCCTTTTCGTTGGCAGCAGTCTCCTCGAAGATGTTGGCTATCTGAACATAACCATCCTTCTTGGCCTTGGATGCGAAGTATGTATATTTATTACGAGCTTGAGACTCACCTGCGAAAGCCTCTTGCAAATTCTTCTCTGTTTTTGTACCTTTCAATTCTTTCATAATGTATCTGTATTAAAATTAATAATTACTTGGTTTTAAATCACATTGCAAAGATATTGTAATTTTTCCAAACTTGCAAGCCTTTTCCTATAAATCTTTCTTCCTTTATAGGTTTTTAACAAAAAACGTCGTCTTTCGAGAGATTTGCCAAGGGATGATGCGCCTATTTGACAAGGCACCGATTCACCGGGATGCAGTGGGAATCCTTGATTTCTCCTATCACGATGATGCTGTGAAGGCTACCGATGCAGTCGATGTTGCCCAGGGTGTTGAGCATGAAGTCTTGGTAGTCCTTCATGTCGTGGGCATACACCTTGATTTGGAAATCGTAATCGCCAGTGGTGTTGTAGCATTCCGTGATTTGGTCTATCTTTTGCACGGTGTCCATAAACTGCTGTATCAGGTCGTGGGTGTGCTGCTTCAGTCGGATGTTGCAGAGCACAATGACGTTGTGACCCAACTTGTGATGATCTACCACGGCTGAATATCTAGTAATGTATCCCTCTCGCTCCAATCGTTTCTGTCGTTCGAAGGTGGGTGAGGGGGATAAGTGTACTCTGGCGGCTAGTTCCTTCACCGTCATATTGAAATTTTGCTGCAAAAGTCGCAGTATCTTGATGTCGATTTCATCGAGTGTCTCTTGTGTTGCCATTGTTATGAGGAGTTAAGAAGTTAAGGAGTCAAAGGAAGTTAAGACGTATGCTTCTTTCCTTATGCTCTTCTAAATGTTTTATGAAAACGAAATTTTGCAGAATATTATTCTGTAAAAATCGCAATTCTGCTGCAAAGTTAGCATATTTTTCTGAATTACAAAGAATATTTGGCGGATAAAATTCTTCTTCTTATCTTTGCACTCGCAAATCCGGATGCCGCAAGTCCTTGGTTTCTGATGACAAGGCTTGCAATGTTGAATATAATAACATTTTTAAAAGAAGAAGATTATGAGTAACATATCAAACAAGCATTTTGAGGCTGTGGGCAGCTACTTGCGCCCTGCCGAGTTGAAGGAAGCAAGAGTGAAGTTTGCTGAGGGACAGATTTCTGCCACCGACTTGCGTAGCATCGAGGATAGACTGATTACTGATGTCATCAAGCAGCAGAAGGAGCACGGTTTGCCTTACATCACGGATGGTGAGTTCCGTCGCAGTTATTGGCACCTTGACTTCATGTGGGGATTCGGTGGCGTGGAGCACATCGAGTTGGAACATGGTTATCAGTTCCATGGCGTGGAGACCACCAAGGGCTCTTTGAAGTTGACAGGCAAGATTACGGGCGATAACCATCCTTTCATCAAGGACTTCCTCTTCGTCAAGCAGTTTGAGGAGGAGGGCGTTGAGGCGAAGCAGACCATTCCGGCTCCAGCCCAGTTCCTCTCAGAGTTGTTCCGTGGCAACAATTCGAAGAATACCCGTGAGTTCTATCCTAACACCGAGGAGTTGATCAAGGATATCGCCCAGGCTTATCGCACCTTCTTCCTGGAGATTTATGCAGCAGGTTGTCGCACCGTGCAACTCGACGACTGTACTTGGGGCATGATCGTGGATGATGACTATTGGAAGTCGATGTTGGGCAATGGCTTCACATTGGAGCATGAGGCGTTGCAATATCTCAAGGTGAACAACCTCGCCATCGAGGGCAAGCCTGAGGGATTGACCATCAACACCCATGTATGCCGTGGCAACTATCATTCTTGCTATGCCGCCAAGGGTGCTTACGACCCAGTGGCTCCTTATCTCTTTGCCCATGAGAACGTGGATACCTTCTATCTGGAGTTTGACGATGAGCGTTCGGGCAGTTTCGAGCCTTTGAAGTATGTGTCTGATAACAAGAAGGTGGTGCTCGGTTTGGTTACCAGCAAGTCGCCAGTCTTGGAGGACAAGGCTACGGTCATCGCTCGCATCCACGAGGCTGCCCAGTATGTGCCTTTGGAGCGTCTGAGTCTCAGTCCTCAGTGTGGCTTCGCCTCTTGCGAGATAGGCAACAAGTTGACGGAGGCAGAACAATGGGCTAAGCTTGACTTGATCAGAGAGATAGCCGAGGCGGTTTGGGGATAGGCGAAAGCTTATCTCCTTTATCCGTAAAATAGTTACGTTTTCCCCTTTTATAGTTAAGTGCCATTTTATATATTTGTTGTATTTTTGCGCCAACTGTTAATACACAATATTATTATATGAACAGAAAAATCATGCATAAAATCGTAATGATGGCAGTTGGTGAAGTCGTTGCAGCTCTGCGACCAGAAGCCTTTGAATCCAGCCAACAAGTTGAATAATTATATAGAGTAGCACTGGTGAGAAGACATAAAATCACATATTTCTCCATTTTAAACAACCTTGTTTAAAACGGATTTTTTTATTAACTTTGCAGTCGTTAAGCATATTGAGAACATATAAGCAAAGTAAGAATATGGCAAAGAATATGGAAACTCCTTTTGTTTTTGGTGTTCGAGTGGAAGGTGATGCTTTCACCGACCGTAGAGAAGAAACCGAACGATTGAAGGCTAACTTTACCTATGGGGTGAATACTATCTTGATTTCACCTCGTCGTATGGGGAAGACTTCATTGGTGGATAAGGTATGCTCATTAGTGGAGGGCGATGACATAAAAATAGCGCGTATAGATGCTTTTGGTTGTCGCTCGGAGAATGATTTCATCAATGCTTTTGCCACGGCTGTCGTTAGGGCGACTTCTAACGACTTTTCTTTGTCTTTGGAATATAATGCGAGTAATCAGACCACTGAGGAGGTGTTGAAACTTCCAGAAGTCATAGCCCAATCCAAAGGCTATCGTATTGTGGTGTGTATAGATGAGTTTCAGCAGATAGGTGATTTTCCCGATTCCTTGACTTTCCAAAAGAAGCTTCGTGGCATTTGGCAGTTGCAGAGCCATGTGTCTTATTGCCTGTATGGTAGCAAGAAGCACATGATGGAGCAGATGTTTCAAAACCAAAGCTATCCATTCTATCGCTTTGGTGATTTCTTCTATCTCAACAAGATTGGCGAAGAGGACTGGGTGGAGTATATCTGCCAAAGATTTGAGGCGACAGGAAAGCATATTTCAGAGAACCTGGCACGTGAGATATGCTTGGTTACTGATAGATATTCCTCTTATGTTCAACAGCTGGCATGGTTCGTTTGGTTGCGTACGGCAGATGCTACTCCGGCTACATCCAAAGATGTGCAGTATGGCATCGACCGATTATTGGATGCTTGCGAGCCTTTGTTTATCCAACAGACGGAAGACCTTTCTGCCTATCAGATGAATTTCCTCCATGCCTTGGTGAATGGAGTACACACTGGTTTTACGCAGAGTGCGATATTGGCTAATTATCGCCTTGGTACCGCTGCCAATATCACCAGATTGAAAAAAGCATTGATAGAGAAGGACTTGGTGATGATCACAGCCCCCAAGTATCTGGAGATGAGCGACCCAATATTGGCATTGTGGCTCAAAAAGAGAGTGTGGAAAGAGTAAACCCTCTTCTAGATACTCTTCTGCATGTCCTTATCCACCATGGCACATACACAACTGTCAGACCATACATTCTCAGCCGTCTCTATCATATCGATGATGGTATAGATAGGCAGGATGATGCCCATGATGCCGATAGGAGCGTTCATGCCCGACATCAGGGAGAGGGTCAGAAAATAGCAACCCATTGGGACACCAGCATTGCCCACCGCTGACAGGACGGAGATGAAAAGCCAAAGTATCATGGTAGATAATGACAGCTGAATGCCTCCGTTCTGCATCAAGAATAGAGAGGTGACGAGGATGAAAGCTGCACATCCATTCATGTTGATGGTGGTGCAGATAGGCAATACGAATCGAGATACCTTGTTGGATACGCCCATCCTCGTTTCCGCTGTGTTCATGGTGACTGGCAGAGTGGCTGCGGAACTCTTCGTAAAGAGTGCCATCAATACCGCCGGCATCATCTTGCTCAGTGTACGCACAGGATTGATGCCCCTTGCCAATAGAAACAATGGCAAGACGATGAAGAACTGGATGACATTGCCACCCAAGATGATGGCAACATACTTGCCCAATGAGTCCATCACGATTCCTGCGGAGAATTGTGCCGAAAGTTGGGCGGCGAAAGCCACGATACCTAAAGGCAATGCCCATATCAAACCTCTAATCAGCATGAAAAGCAAGTCTTGTAATCCCAACAGCCCCTTCACGACTACATCTTTCTTGTTGCTCTGTGGCATCTTGGCTAAGGCGATACCAGCTGCGGCTGCCAAGAGCAAGATGGAGAGCACGTTACCCTCGGCAAATGGTTTGATGATATTGTTGGGGATGACACCCAAGATATGGTCATAATAGGAAGTTTGTTCCAAGTTTTGAGGCAGTTCGGATGTGCCACTCAGCACCATGTCGGTAGGCAGATTGCCAGGAGCCACGATGTTGTAGAGCACCAGTCCTACGGCTGCTGCAGCTATCGTAGTGAGCAGGGTATAGACGATGGCGTGGCGGAAAATCTTGCCCGTGTCAGCCTGGTTGCCCAGCGAAGACAATGTGGTTACTACTGCCAAGGCGATGGTTGGTACTGCCAAAAGTTGGAATAGTCGGGTATAGACTGTTGCCACAAAGTTCATCAGTCCGTTCAATACTTCGATGCCGAGTGCGCCCAGAATTGCGCCCAATATCAATGCGCCAATCCATAGTATTAACTGCTTGGTCTGGCTATTCTTACCTTGTTTCTTGATTGCTTTTTCCATTGTCATGATTTGTTTTTATGCACTATCTATGAATTGTGCCCACAAAGATACGGCTATTTTCTGAACACGGCAATCGCATAAATGTGGTATTTTATGCCTTTTCGGTCAACAAGTGCCTTGTCTGCCAAAAATAGAGCCCTAACATCATCACGGCAGTGATGGCCCATGACACGGGATAGACCGTGATCAGATGGTCGAAGCCACGCCAACCTGGCATAATGGTGTAAATCCAAACGATACGCAAGAGGCAAGTGCCAAACACGGTGATGAGCGTAGGCTCTATTGACTTGCCCATGCCTCGCAATACCGAACCGGAAATCTCATAAAATGCGGCTATCGACTGCCAGGCAAGGGCAATGTGCATTCTCGTCTTGCCAAAGGCTATTACCGCAGGACTGTCGGTGAAGAGTCTTAGGAAGAAGTCTTCTTGCCAAATGAAGAACCAGTTGAGGGCTGCGCAGCCTACGAATCCCATGAACAGGCAGATGGCGAAGATACGTTTCACTCGATGGTTGAGGCCGGCACCATAGTTTTGTCCCGTAAAACTGATGGCGGCTCCATTAAAGGCACCGATGATGAAGTAGCAATAATACTCGAAGTTGACAGCCGCTGCCGAACCAGCGATGGCATCCGATCCATAGCCATTGATGCTGGCTTGGAGTAGCACGTTGGAGACGGAGAACACCATGCCTTGCAATCCCGCTGGCACACCTATCTGGAGCATACGTTTTAGTTCCTTCCATTCTATATAGAGTTTCTTAGGGCGCAGTCGGTAAGGCTCCTTCTCGTGTAAGAGGAGGTAGATGATGAGGGCGGCGCTTACGGCATTGGCGATGGAGGTAGCAATAGCCACACCAGCCACTCCCATGTGGAAGATGATGACAAACACGAGGTTGAGAAAGGTGTTGACGATGCCTGCTGCCACCAGAATATAGAGCGGTCTTCGGGTATCGCCCATGCTTCGCAAGATGGCGGAACCGAAGTCGAATATCATGAAGAATGGGATGCCGAGGAAGAAGATGCGGAGATAGGTTACTGCCATGTCGAGCACATCGGCCGGTGTGTCCATCATCGTGAGGATAGGTCGAGCCACGAGGATTCCCACTACCATCATCAGTAGTCCACTCACTATTGCCACCAATCCCACGGTACTGATGGCATCTCGGATGCTTCGGCGGTCATTCTGTCCGATATGGTTGGAAATGATGACGTTGGCTCCCATCGACACACCCATGAAGAGGTTGATGAGCAAGCTGATGACTGGAGCGTTGCTACCCACTGCCGCCAAAGCCTGACTGCTGGCGAATCGCCCCATAACGGCCACATCCACAGAGTTGAACAACTGTTGCAAGATACTACTTGCCGCCAAAGGCAGCGTAAACATAATCATCTTCATGAACAAAGGTCCATGAAGCATATCTATCTCATTTTTCATACCTGTTTTTTCTTGCGCGATATTGGTTTTCCAAGAATCGCTATTATCCTAATTTCTCTTTTCGGAGTGCAAAGTTACTGCTTTTTTGCGAGATATGGAGGAATTTTGATGCCTATTAATCAAATATTGGTAAAAAAGGTAAGATAATCTGTAATAAGGGTGTATTTCGGAATAATTCCTTAATATGAAGGTTAAAAGTACGGAATAATTCCTTAAAATAATCATAAAAATGAAAGAATTTTTCCTGAAGATTTGCGTAATGTATTGATATTTAATATTTTTGTATGTGTAATTGGCAATATCATTAAACAATGAATAGAATCCCACAGCATAAGGCTTGCGGCATTATCGACTTCAAGGAGTTGCACTTGAAGGAGGATGATGTCTTCTTGGTGCAACCAGGACAAGTGCATCGCTTTGTCAGTTCTCAGGATGTGGAGGGATGGTTGATGATGGCAGATAGCAAGTTTGTGGGGAGTGAAGAGAAGTGTGCCTTTGATTATTTTTCTTTGTCGGCATCTTCCTTCACGATTGACGAGAGGCGAAAAGAAGAGTTGAGGCAGATAGCCATGTTGCTGGAGCATCGCTTGAATGATGGAAAAGGACAGAATGCCGATGCCGTGGTTTCTCGTTTGGCAGAGGCTTTCATAGCTGTGATAGCTGAGGCGGCACAAGAGCAAAACACCCAGCAGATGGTTTTGAGTGCAAGGCAAGTGGAGATAGTCTTGGCATTTCAACTACAAAGTTCCCAACCTTTGGCAAAGGCTCAAGAACAAGATAAGCATAGAGACCCTCATGCCTTTGCTCTTGCTTGCAACAATCGTAACAGGCATCAAACTTCATGTTGCTGGACATCGTGATGGGCAAGTGGCGCAGCACGCTTGGCTGGTAGCTCATGTCGTATCAAACATCATCTTCACTGTCTTCACGATTTGGCATATTGCTAAGCGAAAGAGATTATCCGTAAAATAGTTACGTTTTCCCCTTTTATAGTTAAGTGTCATTTTATATTTTTGTTGTAATTTTGCACCGAAAATGAAAGCAATGTATAAAATGAGCAAAAGAATAATAAACAAAATTGTAATGCTGGCAGTCGCTCTCATGTGTTGCTGCTCTGTTATGGCACAGAAGAAACATTCGGGGATGTGTGCCAAGCAGGCGATGCAAGCTGATGGCATCGTGCGCCTGTCTAAGATAGAGGTGCATCCTCAGTATCTCGATGAGTATCTGAAATTTGCCACTGAGGTGGGAGAGATGTCGTTGCGCACGGAGCCTGGTGTGTTGACCATGTATGCCGTGAGCGATAAGGAGAATCCTAGCCTCATCACCATCTTGGAGACATACGCCAGTCAGGAGGCTTACAAGCAGCACATCGCCTCGGCTCATTTCCAAAAGTATAAGCAAGGCACGCTGCACATGGTGAAGTCATTGCAGCTCTGCGACCAGAAGCCTTTGAATCCAGCCAATAAGTTAAACAATTATATGGAGTAATATGGGAAAACGTTTATTTTTAGCTTTGGCAGTCTGGATGTCTGTCATCGCAGCCAGTGCCAAGACGCTGGTAGTGTATTATAGTTATACCAACAATGTGCACAGCATCATTACCGACCTTCGTACACAGATAGATGCTGATGTGATTCGTGTGGAACCAGCGGAAAAGGGACTCAAGTATGAGGCTAACAATTATGCCATAGGCAGTGCCTTGATTTCCGCCATTCGCAATCATCCTGATGATGCCTCTTCTTATCCAGCCATCGATCCTGTGGATGTTAAGATGAGCGATTATGATATGGTTATCGTAGCCGCTCCTCTGTGGTGGAGCCAGATGGCAGCTCCTTTGCAAACTTTCCTCTTCCAGTATGGCAAGCAGATGGCGGGCAAGAAAATAGGTTTGGTAGTGTCGAGTGCCAGTAGTGGCATCAGCAGTGTGGTGGAGGATGCCAAGCGATTGATTCCTAATGGTGACTTCTTGACTCCTAATCTATGGATTCGCTCTTCGCAAGTATCCAATTGTCGTAGCTTGACGGCAGATTGGCTCAATGATATTGATTACAAGAACATTACTTCTGGCATCACTTCTGCAACCCAAACAGCGATGGATGCCAAGGTGGAAATCACCTCCACTGGTGTCTGCGTATCAGGTGCTTTCGATACGCTAACCATCTTCAATGCCAATGGGCAGAAGGTTCTCGAAACCTCTCTTGCCTCAACCCCATGCTCTTTTCGCCCCGGCTGCTATGTAGCTCAGTTGAAGAAGAGGGGTAAGGTGAGTACGATGAAGCTGATGGTATTCTAAGAGGAAACGGTAACCCCAAAAAATGGATAACTGAAAGTTTAGGGTGATACAAGACAGAGAGTTTCTTTCTGACTTTGATAAGTAAGTACTAAGATTAAAGCAAGAAGTGGACTTAAATATGCAAGTACTTTCAATGCCTCTTGGGGGTGCTTTATTCGGCATTGAAAGTACTTTGTTTTTTGTAGTAAAACAGACTTTCTTTCTCTGTTGCGATAAGGCATAGAGGGAAGGATTGTGACGTGCCTAATGAGAGTGTAACTGTTAAGGTTGTCCTTCTTTTTATACGGATTTATTTTTTGTTGTAAAAACTTTACTTCTTGGCAATAAGGCGTTCGATTTCTGTTAAGAAATCATGTGCAGGTTGTTGCATGGACTCAACATCTTCTTTGGAAACATCGTATTCACAGTTGTAGTCTGCTTTCATCCTAAGTTGTTCCATGCGAGAGAAGAATGCACCAAGTTCCTTGCTGATTTTTCCTGTTTTGACAAAGTGCATACCAAAAACTCCTAAAGTTTCAGCGTGGGTATGTGCAGATAGACCATAATGTACAAGCAAAGCTTGTACAGCATGGAAACATGAATAATAAAAGCGATTGGCTGTTAAGTCCCATAGCTCCATGGAAAGCATTTGCTCTGCTTCTTTAAAGAATCTGTTAGCTTTATCTAGTCTCAATGCTACAAGAGAAGATCGTTCGTCATTTGTCAACCCCATATTTTTATCCCTTCCTTTTCTACGTTTTTATAAAATGGTGTGATTTTGTATTTCTGCCATTCCTTGGCGGAATACATCACCGGATTGATTTCTTCGCCCAATTCCCAGCCAAGCATGGTGAGAGGGAAGGTTACATTGTCGTAGTCAGATGGAACAAGGGAGTCTTTATCTAAGATGACAAGTATGTCCCAGTCGCTATCTGCCCTAGCGGTGCCTCTGGCTTGTGAACCAAAAAGCATCGCTTTTCCATGAGGAGGCATATTCTTTGCCAAGCATTCACGGATAGCATTTAGTGTAACTTTTGTTTGTTCCATCTGTCTTGTTTTTGTTGCAAAATAACGATTTATATTTGATACTTCAAAGTTTTTGTGGAGATTTTATGTTTGTCTTTCTGCTTTTTGTAGTAAAAACTTTGTTTTTGTAGTAAAACAGACTTATTTTCTCAGCTGCGATAAGGCATAGAGAGGGAGGATGGTGACGTGCCTGATAGCATTGCTATCCTCTTTGTCTATGTATTCAAACTCTCCGAAGTTTTCCAAAGAACAGCGGAATGCTTCTGTGAGGTGCTTTTCTCTCATAAATAGCCAAAGACTCTTCATGCCTCCTTGTGTGCCCGATTTGATTTCTATGGGAGTAATCTTGAGATGGTGAATCTCAAGATAGTCGATTTCGGCAATGCTGTTGCCGGTCTTCTCCCAGTAGAACATCTTCTGGCGTTGGATGCAAGGCTTGTTGCGCAAGATTTCCAATCCTGCAACCATCTCTGTCATACCTCCTTTATTAACCAGTTCTTGGGGAGTTCCTGTCATAATCTGTTCTATCAATAGCTGTGATAAGTTGCCCTCTAATTGAAGGACTGCCAACAATAAACCGGGGTCGAGGAAAAGTATCTTCATGCTTTTCTCGTTAGCTTCTGCGTCAAGCGGAATGCCATTGCCTGATGTGGCAACCACTGGTGTTACGATGCCAGCAAGGGTGAGCAATCGGATGGCTTCTCTAATTTGCGAACTTCTGTAATCTTTGGAAATGGTATTGAATGAGAGCTTTTCTCCTGCTTGATGACAAATACCACGCATGGTGGTGCGAAGCAAATCAGGATTGACTCGCTTTTTGTATTTGCCAAAGTCATCTTCATAGGTTAAGACGATGTCTTCTTGTATGTTTCTACAGCGGTTGAAATCGTGTGTCTTGATCCACGCAAGTACACTCTCTGGCATTCCACCCACCAACAGATAGATACGGAAGTACTCGATGAGTTTCTCATGGAAAGCCGTGCCTATCGGATGTTGGCCGTCAGACTCATTGCGCATACTGATAAGCCCTTCTTCCTTGTTGGCAACAAGAAATTCATCAAAAGTCATCGGATACATGAATAAGGAATGAATTCTCCCGACTCCGAATGTTGGGAGTTCTTCGAGGGTAAATTCTAGTAATGAACCTGCGGCTATTACATGAAGTTCTGGATAGTCTTCCTTGAAAAATCGTAAAGCCATGATGGCTTCTGGGCACTCTTGTATCTCGTCGAAGAAGAGCAAGGTTTCACCTGCAACCATAGGAACCTTGATATAGTTGCTGATTTTTTGAGCTATCATGTGAACGTCAATGTCTCCTTGAAAGAAAGTCTTGATTGCCTTGTGGCGTTCAAAGTTGACTTCGGCAAAATACTTGAATTCTCTCCCAAAGTGTCTGACGGCAGATGATTTTCCAACCTGTCTGGCACCTCGGAGCAAGAGTGGTTTGCGCATGGAGTCATCTTTCCAAGCGATGAGTTCTTTGTCGATATTTCTACTGATATATTCTTGCATTTTCTTAATTGTTTGATTATCAGTTGCAAAAATAATGTAAATGTCGAAATCCGACAAATAATTTACGTTAAAATGTCGAAATCCGACAAATAAACTGTGCTAAAATGTCGAAATCCGACAAATATTTTTTGGGGAATATTCTTTTTTGTGGATTTTTGCCAAATTCTATAAAAAAATATATATGGATGATGGACTTTTCAGAAATAATTCGTATTTTTGTACCAGATATCCATATTTGTAATCTTTATAACAATCATTATTATTATGCTTATTGGTACAATTATAATCCTTGTTGTTACTGCCGCATTCTTTGTGGCAGGTAAGTTGCGCTCCGATTTGGTGGCGCTTTGTTCATTACTGGCTTTGCTTATATTCCAGATATTGACTCCTGAGGAAGCCTTGTCAGGCTTCTCCAACTCGGTGGTCATCATGATGGTAGGACTCTTCGTGGTGGGAGGAGCCATTGTGCAGACGGGATTGGCAAAGATGATCAGTCGAAAAGTGTTGAAACTGGCAGGTACGAGCGAGTTGAGACTCTTCTTATTAGTGATGTTGGTAACAGCGGTCATCGGTGCCTTCGTCAGCAATACTGGAACGGTGGCTTTGATGCTGCCTATCGTGGTGAGCATGGCGGTGAATGCCGGGAGCAGTCCACGCCGATTGCTGATGCCTTTGGCTTTTGCCAGCAGTATGGGCGGTATGATGACGCTGATTGGTACGCCGCCCAACTTGATTATTCAGGATACCTTGGTGCAGGCTGGTTATCCTGCACTCTCTTTCTTCTCCTTCTTGCCAGTTGGTGTGGTTTGTCTCTTGGTGGGTGTCTTAGTGCTGATACCGTTGAGCCGTTGGTTCTTGTCACCTAAGGAGAAAGAGAATGCCGCCCAAGAGTCTGGCAAGAGCTTGAAGCAGTTGGTCAAGGAATATGGACTGACCAACAATCTTTTCCGCTTGAAGTTGTCGGATGGATGTAAGGCGATAGGCAAGACGGTCATCGACCTCGATGTATATCGCCAATATGGTATCAACATCTTGGAAATCCGCCGAGACAATGGTTCGCAGCATCGTTTCTTGCGTACGGTAAGTCAACAGGTGGCTTCGTCGGAGGCATTGTTGGAAGCAGATGACGTGCTCTATGTCTCTGGGGATGCAAGTGAGATTCAGCGATTGGCGACCGACTTCGGTTTCACGATGCTGGATTCAAGTTATACGGAGGCAGGAAAGGGTAATCAAGAAAGTGAAAACTCTGTCAAGAAATCCAATGAAAGAAGTCCTTCTCTTGATTTCTATGATATAGGTATCGCCGAAATCTTGTTGATGCCTTCTGCTTCGCTTGTCGGAAGAATGGTGAAGGAGACTGGATTCCGCAAAAAATATAACGTGAACATCTTGGGTATTCGCCGCAAGAACGAGTATCTCTTGCACAATCTCGGTGATGTGAAATTGCATAGTGGTGATGCCCTCTTGGTGCAAGGCGACTGGAAGGACATCGCCCGACTGGAGCATGAGGATACCGAGTGGGTGGTATTGGGACAGCCATTGAAGCAAGCCGAAAAGGTAACCTTGGATTACAAGGCTCCAGTGGCAGGTGCCATCATGCTCTTGATGGTGGCTTTGATGGTATTCGATTGGATTCCGGTAGCTCCAGTTACGGCTGTGATGATAGCTGGAGTGCTGATGGTGCTTACGGGATGCTTCCGCAGTGTGGAGGCTGCCTACAAGACTATCAACTGGGAAACCATCGTGCTCTTTGCCGCCATGCTTCCGATGTCTCATGCGCTGGAGAAGACGGGTGCTTCGGCTTGGCTCTCTGATGCCTTGGTACAGTGTATGGGTGGCAGCGGACCAATCCTCATGTTGGCAGGTGTGTATTTTGCCACTTCGTTGATGACGATGTTTATCAGCAATACGGTTACGGCGGTGCTGATGGCTCCGATAGCCTTGCATAGTGCCTTGCAGATAGGGGTGAGTCCTGTGCCGTATCTCTTTGCGGTAACGGTAGCGGCAAGTATGTGTTTCGCCTCACCGTTCTCAACACCGCCAAATGCGTTGGTGATGCCGGCAGGTCAATACACCTTTATGGATTATATCAAGGTGGGATTGCCGTTGCAGATTATTATGGGATTGGTGATGATAGCCGTTCTTCCACTATTATTTCCCTTTTAAAATAGGTGTTATTCTCATTTTGATTTGGCGTTCTGAGAAAAAAGAAGTACTTTTGCGGTCGTTTAAGTAAAAATACGATTAAGTAAGAATCAAAAACAGAATGCAATATGGAACAGACATTGAATCATTTTGAGAATGCGGCGTTTTCAGCTACTGCATGTGATATGGAGGGAACCATCGTCTATCAGAACGCTTTGTCTATCAAGCGTAAGGGAGATGTGAGAGGTAAGAGTGTGGTATCAAGTAGCAGGTGGCGAGATGTCGGGACTCTTGGAAATCATCATCGACTTGCCAGAGGGTTATCCTACATTCGATAGAGACAAGGAGAAGTTGAAAAAGTAATGAAGAAATTATTTTTGTAGATAAGAAAATGGAATATATGTCACAAGAAGGCTACGATGAGTTGGTAGCCGAACTGGAACATTTGGAGAAGGTGGAATTGCCTGCTGTGCGTGATGCCATCGCTGAGGCTCGCGACAAGGGTGACTTGAGTGAAAACTTCGAGTATCATGCCGCCAAGCGTGAGCAAGGCAGATTGTTGGGTAGAATCAGTTTCAAGCGCAAGGTGCTGGAGAATGCGAGAGTCATCGACAAGTCTCGCCTCAAGAGTGATACTGTGGGCTTGTTGAGTCAGGTGGAGATTACCAATCTCGCCAATAAGTTTAAGATGACTTACACCATCGTGAGTCCTCACGAGTCGAATATCCATGAGGGTAAGATTTCCATCAAGTCGCCTATTGCCCAGGCACTTTTGGGCAAGAAGTCAGGGGATGTGGTGGAGGTCAGAGTGCCTGCTGGTAAGCTGAACTTGCGCATCGAGAGCGTGAAATTATAAAGGAAAATATGAACAAGGATAGGGAAACTGCAAAGAAATATCTTCAGCAAGCTCTTGAAGGAGACTTGATGGCGATGCGCAAGGGTTTGAGTATGCCAAAAAGTGGTTTTTTGTTATGATTCTATGTTTGTTACTTCACCTCAGTCAACTTGCCTGTCTGTGAGTCGATGATATACCCATGCAGGTTCACATCCTTTGGCACCAAAGGATGGTTACGGATGGTATTAACTGTGTTTCTTACGGAATCCTCTGTATCGTGGAAACCCTCCAGCCAATGATCCAAGTCGATGCCACAGAGACCAATGGTGTCGATGACATCTTGATGGATGCCTCTTTTTAGCATGAGTTCTTTCATTTGGGCACCATTCATGTGACAAGCTCCACAGTTGGAGTGGGCGATGACCATGATTTCCTCCACGCCCAGCTCATAGATGGCAACCAAAAGGCTGCGCATGGCTGAATCGAAAGGACTGATGACCAATCCTCCAGCGTTTTTAATCAACTTGGCATCGCCATTCTTCAAGCCCAATGCCGCTGGTAGAAGCTCCGTAAGGCGAGTATCCATACATGAGAGAATGGCCAATTTCTTATCAGGATACTTACTGGTAAGATATTTCTCATAGCCCTTGTTGGCTACAAACTGCTCATTATATTTGATGATTTCTTCTATAATCATAATGCTATATTTTAATCTGTTGTTACTGTTCGTAGATACAAAGGTACGCTTTTTGATTGAGAATACGTCATGCCATTCGTCATTTTTTGTGATTTGTAACATTTTTGGTGAATGAAAATAAAAAGAATGAAGCCTTTATAGGTTAAAATAGTAAAATATTTGATAGAAAACCAATGGAATGTTGGTTTATTATCAAAATATTTACTATTTTTGTAATAATAAAAAGTAATAAAGAGAAAATATGATTTCATTTGAAAGTGATTATAACAACGGTATGTTGCCTGAGATTATAGAGAATCTCAGCAAAACGAATGATGACAAGACATCGGGATATGGATTCGACCCATACAGCGAATCTGCCAAGAAAAAGATACGCAAGGCGATTGGCAATGAAGAGGCTGATGTATATTTCCTGATTGGTGGCACACAAACCAATACCACAGTCATCGACTCCCTCCTCTTGGGATGCGAAGGAGTCATTTGTGTAGAGACAGGACATATCGAGGTGCATGAGTCGGGGGCGGTGGAAGCCTTCGGTCACAAAGTGCTGACCATCCCTTCTGCTGACAGCAAGTTGAAGGCAGCAGACTTGGCTGATTACATGGAAACCTTCTTGGGTGACGAGACCCATCCCCACATGGTTCAGCCAGGTATGGTCTATATCTCCTTGCCTACTGAACTGGGTATGGTCTATACTCAGCAAGAACTTGCCGACCTCTACGCCACTTGCCAGAAATATCAGTTGCGCCTCTTCATAGATGGTGCTCGACTGGGATATGGCTTGATGTCGGAGACTTGCGAGTACGATCTCCCATACGTGGCAGAGCATTGCGATGTATTCTATATCGGTGGAACCAAGGTGGGGGCTATGTTTGGTGAAGCTGTGGTGTTCTCTGGAATGAAAGCACCGAAGTATTTCTTTACCAATGTGAAACGACACGGAGCTTTGCTGGCAAAGGGAAGAATGCTTGGCATCCAGTTTGACACCCTCTTCACGGATGAGTTGTATTTCAAGATTTCCAAGCATGCCATCAATATGGCTGCTGGCATTCGCAAGATATTTGCCAAGCACAATATACCATTGGCTTACGATTCGCCAACAAACCAACAGTTTGTCATCCTCTCGCCAACTCTTTATCAAGCCCTCTCCAAGCTTGTTGCTTTCGAGATTTGGGAGAAGAAGAATGAGCAAGAGATAGTATGCCGATTTGTGACAAGTTGGGCTACGAAAGAGGAGGAATTAGAGGAATTGGACAAGGCTATAGAGAAATGTATGGCTTAGAATCTAACATAAAGAATGGAGGAATCCCTAAGCGCATCTTGTTGATGATGTCGGTAGTGGGAGGATTGACCGCAGCTAACTTATATTATAACCAACCATTGCTCGAAGAGATGAGAGCATCGCTTGGCATCGGTGAATAGGAAGCTAATTTGATTACAGTGATTACCCAGATAGGCTATGCCTTGGGATTGCTGTTTGTAGTGCCGATGTTCGGTATTGCCGCTGTTATCATGTTGGGCAGCTTGTTGGTTACCTTGCGGATGATGCCAGTGATGCTGTCTTCTTTCTCCGGTACCTATCGTGCCTTGATAGCTACGGTAGGCAAAATTCTCGGACTTTGTGGTGTGGCAGGTGCCGTGGCTGCAAGTGGTGTAGGCAAGTACATTCTGAAAGACTTGCGTAAATTCGTTGGTTGTTCCGTTGTTATTCGTAAATATGTAATGTTATGTCTCTTTTTATAAAGTATAACTAACAAACTCGTCTTTTCTTGCTGTATTATAAAGTATAATTAATAAATCTATATTTCTTTCTCAAATACAACAGGAATGCAATACTTTGATTTGTATGCTTTCCCATTCATCTTTCCAGGTTTCCACTTAGGCAGTTTCTTGACGACTCTGATGGCTTCCTTGTCGTATTCGGGAGCAAAACCACGCATCACTTTTATGTTCTTCACCCTTCCTTTTTCATCGATGGTGCATACGATGATGATCCGAATCTTCTTTTGGATGCGAGAAGGTTTCTTTGGCCATCGCAGATGGTCGTGAATGTATTGCTTCAATGCAATTGGACCTCCAGGAAATTCAGGCAATTCTTCTGGTAGATTGCAAATAAACTTAGTGGATGTCGAGTCGGATAGAGTAGCATCCTGCTTGATATGCTGTGCATTTGTTGGCAAACTGAATGTTAATGCCACTAGACAAATAATGATGAAATGCCAAGGTTGCTTGTTGCATGCTGATGGGGCTGCCATACCAGCACGGAGCAGCATCTCTATCTTATCTTCCTTGATAGGTTGGGAGGTATAGCTGCGAACGGAGGTTCGAGCCATGATGGTGTCAAATATTTCGTTCTTTTCCATTTCTTTTCATAATTATGCTCATATTTATAATTCTAGTTTTGACCGCAAAGTTACACATATTATTCTGAAAAATGTAATTTGGGGATGTGAAACTTTCGTAAATACGTGCTTTGGGAGAGTCTCTATCACTTTGATTTCGAGTTTTTGCATTAGTATCTTCAAGCTTTGACATCCGCAGGCTAAGCCTGGTGATTTTGTCTTACTAGAGCAACTTTTTGCCCTCGCCGAGGGCAAAAAGTTGCCATAACTGGACACATATAGGTGACCAACTTCGGTCACTATAGACGACAAGCTCCAATCATCATAGGCGACTCCTCTCGGCCGCTATAGACGCTTATGGTGAAGGAGGGTGAAGGGTGGTGAAGGGTTTTCATCCCAATTCATTTCTGTTTTTTTAGTTGTGTGAAAATAAGTGCAAAAATTTGGCAGTCTCAATTATTCATTGTACTTTTGCCGACATAACCAAAAATGACTTATGAATCAATTTACTAAGATTATTGCAGCCCAGTTCAAGTTGAAAGAGCAGGCTGTGGAGAATACATTGGCGTTGTTGGAGGAGGGATGCACCATCCCTTTCATCTCTCGTTATCGTAAGGAGAAAACCGGCAACATGGACGAGGTGAGCATCGAAGCTATCGCTCAAGCCAATGAGAAACTGAAGGAGATGGCGAAACGAAAGGAAACCATCCTCAAGACCATCGATGAACAAGGCAAACTGACCGATGCGCTCAAGAAACGTATCGAGGACTGTTGGGATGCCACCGAACTGGAAGACATCTATCTGCCTTATAAGCCGAAACGCAGAACTCGTGCCCAGATAGCTCGTGAACAGGGCTTGGAACCCTTGGCTCAAATCCTCCTCTTGCAGCGTGAGCGCAACATCATGCAGGCTGCCAAGAGGTTTGTGGGCGACAAGGTGGCTGATGTGGATGCCGCTATTCAGGGTGCCAAGGACATTATCGCCGAGACTGTGAGCGAGAATGAGGAGAGCCGCAATGCCATCCGTGGTGAGTTCCGTCGTGGTGCCATCATCACCTCCAAGGTGGTGGCGAAGAAGAAGGACGAGGAAGAGGCGCAACGCTTCTCTGATTACTTCGACTTCTCTGAGCCTTTGAAGCGTTGTAGTTCCCATCGCTTGTTGGCGATGCGTCGTGGTGAGGCAGCGGGCATCTTGCGTGTTAGCATCTCTGCCGATGACGAGCAGTGTACGGATAAGTTGAAACGCCATTATGTACATGGATATGGTGAGAGCCAGACCTTGGTGGGCGAGGCTGTAGATGATGCCTTCAAGCGTCTGCTGAAGCCAAGCATCGAGACCGAGTTTGCGGCATTGAGCAAGCAGAAGGCGGACGAGGAGGCCATCGTGGTCTTCGCCGACAACTTGCGCCAGCTCCTCTTGGCTGCCCCTCTCGGGCAGAAGCGAGTGATGGCTGTTGACCCAGGTTTCGCCAATGGTTGTAAGACTGCTTGCTTGGATGCACAGGGCAACCTCATCCATCACGAAATCGTCTTCCCTCATCCTCCTCGCAGCAAGCGCATGGAGGCTACCGCTGCCATCAAGCGTATGGTGCGCCAGTATCAGGTGGAGGCGATGGCTGTGGGCAATGGTACGGCAAGCCGTGAGACCAGCGACTGGCTCCATGAGATAGAGTTCGATCATCCTGTGGATATCTATGTGGTGAGCGAGGATGGAGCTTCCATCTATTCAGCCTCCAAGATAGCCCGTGATGAGTTCCCAGACGAGGATGTCACCGTGCGTGGTGCCGTGAGCATCGGTCGTCGATTGATGGACCCACTGGCAGAGTTGGTGAAGATAGATCCGAAGAGCATCGGTGTCGGTCAGTATCAGCATGATGTCGATCAGACCCAGTTGAAGAAGAGCCTCGATACCGTGGTGATGAGTTGTGTGAACTCGGTGGGTGTCAACTTGAACACTGCCTCTCAGCATCTCTTGACCTACGTGAGTGGTTTGGGACCTACCTTGGCGAAGAACATCGTGGAGTATCGTCGTGAGAATGGTGCCTTTGCTTCCCGTGCCCAGTTAAAGAAGGTGCCTCGCTTGGGGCCATCAGCTTTCGAGCAGTGTGCCGGCTTCCTTCGCATCCCTGGAGCCAAGAATCCGCTCGACAACAGTGCCGTGCATCCTGAGCGTTATGCCTTGGTGGAGACGATGGCAAAGGACCAAGGTGTGACTGTGAAGCAACTCGTGGAGGACAAGGCCCTGCAGAAGAAGATAGACGTGAAGAAGTATGTGACAGCCGAGGTGGGTATGCCTACCTTGACCGACATCATGGCTGAGCTTGACAAGCCGGGCTTGGACCCTCGTGGAGAGGTGGAGAAGTTTGAGTTTGATGCGAGCATCAAGACGATGGAGGATTTGCAGGTGGGCATGGTGGTGCCAGGTATCGTGACCAACATCACCAAGTTTGGTGCCTTTGTCGATATAGGCGTCCACCAGGATGGTTTGGTCCATGTCTCCCAGATGTCCAATCGCTACATCAACGACCCTAGCGAGGTGGTTAAGCTCCATGAACACGTGATGGTACGTGTCGCCGAGGTCGATTTGAAGCGCAAGCGCATCGCCTTGTCGATGAAGGGAGTGAAGTAACTCTGAACAACCTCATAGCTTTCCTCGCCGACACCACTGGCAAGCTCAATTCCGCCTCCAGTGTGTCTCGCTATATGAAGTCTGTAGGGCAAGATGTTTCAACCAACGTTGTGCTCAGTTACTCTTCCTTCTTTACAGAGGCTTATTTGACAGATTTCGTTGAGAGATATGACATACATGTATGATGGCATTCGTCATCTGCACCTTAGGCAGTTTTTGCGTAATGGGCTTGAATAAATGTAAGTCATTATATATTGTGATAAAATCAAGAAGAAAGCTCTCTTGGAAGGGCTTTCTTCTTTTAGACCAATTCTAAATTACCTACATCTAGGTATTGTGTATTTTTTGATTTCATCGTAACTTTGCAGCCGATAAGGAAGGGGTATTGTTGCCCCTATAAAACTAAGAAGCTGTTTAAAAGATGAGAAAGAGAATTCTATCAATACTTTCAATCGTTATTTTGTTTTCATGGGCTGCTATGGCAGTTCCTGCATATTCCGGCAAGATGAAAGTAAGGCAAGGCGATGGTTCTTGGCTTACAATAACTCTGCGAGGAGATGAATACGCTCATGTGGCTTTGACCATTGATGGCTATCCCGTGGCTTGGAATCAGGCTTCTTCTTCATACGAATATGCCAAATATATAGGAGAGGATTGGGTCCCTAGTGGTGTTGTGGCTTCAGACCCAGAGTTGAGGGATGAAGCTACGACAAGTTATCTCAAAGATATAAATAAAGAAGGTAATATTGGTGAAAAACTAGCCCAAAATAGAACTCAGAGATTGAAGGCTTTAAAATCGATTAAGCCACAGAATTTAATTAAACGTACCCGCATTAGTGATGTGCCGACAATAGGAAAACAAAAAGCATTGGTTCTGTTGGTGGAGTTTAGTGACCGAAAATTCTCCATGCAAAATCCACAGGCGTTTTACAAAGACTTGCTTAATAAAGATGGGTATTATAATGAGTTTGGTGCCAATGGTAGCGCTCGTGATTTTTATATAGCGAGTTCGAATGGTAACTATCTACCCGATTTTGATGTCTATGGTCCAATACAGGTAACACGTTCTTCTACCTATTATGGAGTAGGTGGCGGAACGCAGAATGTACCAAGTATGATAGTGGAAGCCATCAAGAAAGCTGACGAATTTGTGGATTTCTCGCAGTATGATACCGATGGTGATGGATATGTGGATAACGTTTATGTTTTTTATGCTGGTTATGGGCAAGCTGATTCTCATTATGCCAATACGATTTGGCCGCATTCATACAATTTGGAAAACGCCGGTAAGGCAGTTAGCTTGGATGGTAAAATCATTAGTCAATATGCTTGTAGCCAAGAAATCAATGGGCAGACTGACAATCCTGTTGGTATAGGTACTTTTGTCCATGAGTTTGGGCATGTCTTGGGGTTGGCTGACCATTATGACACCAAAGGCGACAATTATAGTTTGGGAGATTGGGATACTATGTCTTCTGGTTCTTATACCAATAATCAGAATACGCCTCCTTTGTTTTCTGCCTTTGAGCGAGCTGAGTTGGGATGGTTGAATTATACTTCTCTTGATGCTGATGGCAAGGATGTGTATTCTTTGAAGTCCTTGGCCCAGGAAAACAAGGCTTATCGTGTAGCAGTCCCAAACAGTTCCCATGAATATTTTATATTGGAAAATAGACAAAATGAAGGATGGGACAAGTATTTGCCTGGACATGGAATGCTCGTTTGGCATGTGGATATGGATGAGGCTGTTTGGCGTCGGAATGAACTGAATGTGGATGCAAACCACCCACATCTTTATATAGTGCCAGCAGATTCTGTTGATTCTTATGGAACAATGGATGGTGATGCTTTTCCTGGAACGAAAGAAGTAAAACAAGCTTGGTTTAATGACTGGAATCAAAACTATGTCTTTGGATTTGATGCTCTGGAAGAAATGAATGGTCTTGTCAGTTTTGCAATGGCAGGTTCGAAAATTGAATTGGAAACGCCGTCTGGCTTGAAGGTGACGGAACTCTTAGGAAAGTCTGCTAAGCTTTCTTGGGAGACTGTAACCAAAGCTTCTTTTTACCAATTGGAACTATGGCAAGACTCTCATTTGGTAAAGTCTTGGCAAACCAATGATGCCTCTCCTGTCATCCTCAAAGATTTAGTGCCTGAGACATCTTATGAATTGCGCATTTCTGCCGGAATGGCACAGTTCTCTTCTGGGGTAGCTTGCCTTCAGTTTACCACTTTGCCATTGCAATTTGTAGAAAAGAAAGTTGTTCTTTGTCAACCGGCTCATTTGACAGAGAGTTCCATTACTGCCAGATGGAACCAGTTGGAAGGCAGTGATAACTATCTTGTTTCCTTGTTTGAGCATCAAATGACTGGAACGGGAAGTGAGAGTTGCAACTTTGATGATGCAGCGGAAAGCCTTCCATCAGGGTGGACGACTAGTTGTGACAATTGTGTGGATAACATTTACGGGCAAGCACCTTATGCTTTGAAGATGACGAAAGATCTGGATTATCTTCTAATGAGGCATCATGGTGTAAAGTTCACTCATTTGAAATTTTGGCTTTATTCTTATCATGACAAAAATCAATTCACCATTGAACAGGCTATTGGTGGCAAATGGCAGGTAGCTCAGACGATTGATACCAAGAGAAGTGAACCAAAGTACGTGGAAATGTACTTGGAACAGGCGGATTCTGTTCGTATCATCGCTAATATCTATAAGTATCTTTCGCTGATAGATGATGTGTCAGTCGATTATATCTGTGATGAAATGCACCCAATTGCAGGAAAAACGTGCATCAACGTGGGAAAACGGCAAGAATATACTTTTGATGGTTTGGAGAAAGGAAAAACGTATAGTTATGCGGTTGTGGCGAGAAATGCTTTTGGTGAGGAAACGCAGCAAACGGATTTCATGACTGTACCCTTGGATGACGAGACGATAGCAAATGGGATTCATGAGGTGAAGAAAAATGGGACTGTGGCAGTCCCTGAGGTTTATGACTTGCATGGAAATTTATATCATGGAACAAACTTGCCCAAGGGTATTTATGTGGTAAAAAAAGGTAATCAAACTCGTAAAATAATAGTACATTGATGAAAGTATTTAAATATATTCTCTTATGTTTGACTTCTTGTGGGGCTATGAGTGGATATGCTCAAAACGCCAAGAATAAGGTGGTTGAAAAAGATTCTCTCTTGTCAAAAACACAGGAAATTGGCGAAGTTGTGGTAACGGCGCAGGAGTCTCGTGGCTTGTCGTCTGCTTCTGTCATAGAAAAACATGCCATGGAGCATTTGCAACCTTCTAGTTTCTCTGACATCTTGGAATTGCTGCCTGGTGGTCGCTCACACGATCCTGATTTGAATTCCCCCAATACCATACGCCTTCGTGAGGCTGGCAGTCCCTCTGGATATACAACGACTTCCTTGGGTACTAGTTTTGTTGTGGATGGGGCACCTATCAGTACCAATGCTAATATGCAATTTGTGGCTGGAGCCTGGGACGAGGCTACCACTTCGAGAGAAAACATGAATGCGGGTGTGGACATGCGTAGCATCTCTACCGATGATATAGAGAAAGTGGAGGTTGTACGTGGCATTCCTTCTGTGGAATATGGTGACTTGACTAGTGGTCTTGTCAAAATTGAACGCAAGAAAGGTGGCAATGATTGGAATGCTCGTCTGAAAGCTGATATGGGAAGCAAATTGTTTTATCTTGCGAAAGGCTTTGAGTGGACACCCCATGAGATGACGCTCAACCTAAGTGTGGATTATCTAAATGCCAAGGCAGACCCTAGAAATCGACTTGAGAATTATAAGAGATTGACTTTTTCTGCTCGTTTGGGTAAAACTTGGACAACAGGTAGGCATCAACTATCTTTGTTCTCCAATTTAGACTATACGGGTTCTTTTGATAATGATAAGGTTGATCCTGACTTAAATAATCAGGCGGAGGATGCCTATAAGTCTCAATACAATAAGGTAGGCTTCAATGTTAAACTGGACTTGTCGCCTCTGAAGCGAACTTGGTTTAAGACGTTCAATCTGATGCTATCTTCTTTTTATGAGGATAATTTGATAGAGCGTTCTAAATTGGTGCAGTTGACTCGTCAGTCGGTAGCAGCGACTTCTATGGTTGCAGGAGAACATGATGGAGTCGTCTTGCCTTATAAGTATCAGGCATATCATAATGTGGATGGAAAGCCTTTCTATTTCTTCGCTAAATTGAATGGTAAGTTTCAGATTCCGTCAGATGTGATTTCTAATACTCTGCTATTGGGAATGGATTGGAATTTGGATAAGAACTTTGGTAAAGGACAGGTTTATGATATGGAACGTCCTCTCTATGCCACATCAATGTCTTTGCGTCCTCGTTCGCTTTCCTCAATACCTTCTAACCAACAGTGGGCTTTGTATGCAGAAGAACGTCTCATACTACCTTTTGCAGGTCATTCATTGGAAGTTGTAGGTGGTATTCGTGGCACCCAAATGTTGAATTTGGCTGAAGGCTTTCGGATGAAAGGTAAGTTCTATTGGGATCCTCGTGTCAATGTTGGCTTGACATTCCCAAAGTTTATGGTGGGTAATAGAATTTCTTTTGTCCGCATATCGGGAGGCGTGGGAGAACATACGAAGTTCCCTACAATGGATCAGCTGTACCCAGACCCAGTGTATCTGGATTTGACTCAGTTGAACTATTATCATGCGAATGCTGCGTATCGTAGGGTAAATATCATGACATACGTGATAGATCCTACCAACAAGAACTTGACTCCAGCTCGTAATCTGAAATGGGAGGTGAGCACGGATGTAAATATAGGTGGCAATCGTCTTTCGGTAACCTTGTTTAGGGAAAACATGACATCAGGTTTCCGTAGTCAAAGCTATTATGCTCCATATACATATAAATGGTATGATACTTCTGGAATTGATGCAGATGCGCTTGTCGGTCCACCTTCGTTGGATGGATTGCCATACGAACTGAGAAAGGAGTTGATGGGATATAGCTATTATACTAATGGAAGTCAAACCTTGAAGAGGGGAGTGGAATATACATTCTCTTCTCGTCGCATAGAGAAGTTGATGACTCGTCTTACCATCAATGGTGCTTGGTTCAGGACGACTTATCGTAATTCCATGGTGGAGACCTATCGCCCTAGTGCAGTTATTGGCAACAAGCAGATACAGTATGTGGGATATTACAAAAATGATGGGGGAAGCATGAATGAAATGCTGAATACAAACTTTACCCTCGACACGGATATTCCTAGATTGAAGCTCGGATTTTCGATTTCAGCGCAATGTTTATGGTACACCATGAAGCAAAATACTGAGGTAAGTAATTATCCAACGAGTTATATGGACAATGATGGTGTGATGCATGATTGGAAGGAGGGAGACGAGAACGACTTGTATTTAAAGTATTTGGTAAGAACTTACTCTGCTGGTTATTACGCATTGTCACGTGTTCCTTTTTCGATGAATGTGAACTTCAAAGTGACAAAGAAACTCTTTGCCGACAGATTGAACATCGCTTTGTTCTGCAATAAATTATTGGACTATACACCAGAATATGAAGTCAATGGAGTGACCATCCGTAGGCATGTAACTCCTTATTTTGGATTAGAAATGAATGTGAAGATATGAGAAAAATATTGATGTTGTTGATGGTTATGGGGAGCTTGTTGCTTTCTTCTTGCCATCAAGATGAAGACGAGATATTTACCAATGTCAACATTGTGTTGCAAGGTGAATCGGGTATTAAAATCGAAAGAGTACAGGGTACAATAAACCTGACCAACTTGAATAGCAAGCAAGTGGTGACTGCCTCCGATTTTGATGGAAATGTAGCTCATGTGAATCTCTTGCGTGGTTCCTATACCATATTGATAGAAGGAAGCATACAATATAAAGATGCACAGGGTATGACACAGGTAAAGATGTTTCGGGCAAGCACGGATTATGCAGGTCTGGAAAAGAAACAGAGCAATGAGATTTATCTCGATATAATATGGATGTAAATATGAAGACAAGGTATATTTTGATGATTTTTTCCTTGGCATGTGCCTTGGGGATGCAAGCATCAGTCAGAGATACGGCTAGGGTGGAACATCATTCACTTTGGAATCAGGTGGAACTTGCTTCTGCTTGCCAAAATCCAGCCATTCATGGTGTTGCTTATTTGCATTCCTATTCAGAGTTGTATATACAATTAGATCATTTGCATCAGACGGCACCTTTTGTCCAAGAAAAGGGAACGGGTTTCTTGCTAGGGGAAGCTAAGGTGGAAACTTTCTTAAAACTCAACAACCGCTCATCTGTGTGGGGGGCGGCTTCTTATATGACGGGCAAACAATACAAGGTGAGATGGAATTCTACCTCTGATTACGACTTGTTGTATCCTTACATCTTGGCAGACACATTGGGGGGTGATACGAAAAGAGAGCGTTATTCTTTTCATGGAGGTTATTCCACTCGTTTGAACCAAGTATTGTTGGGTGCTGAGGCTCTTTTTAGAGCCGAACATGAATATCGGGATGTAGATCCTAGAATGCGAGGTGTCGTAACGGATTTGACGGTGAAATTAGGAAGTGGCTATGAGACATTGGGTTATCGCTATGCTCTTGGAGTTGATGTCAATGTATATAAGCAGACTAATGATGTTGATTTCTACCGAGAACTGGGTGTTATCCCTGAATATCAGATGACAGGGTTGGGAACAGAATACAGCCGCTTCTCTGGTGATAAGCGCACCTTGTATTATAAAGGTGGAGGATTTGGCTTGATGCTGTCGGCCGACCCATTGAGAAATAACGGCGTGTATGGACGTGCAAAAGTTTGGAACAGACAATACAAACGAATGGTTGCTGATTTAAATTCAACGCCTATTACTCAGCTTTTTGTTGATGCCGCAGATATAACGGTGGGATGGAAACGAAAAGGAAGGCATCTCTTGTCGTTGGATGGCAACTTCCTTTTGGTTAAACGAAGTGGAGATGAGAATATCATAGGTAAGTCTTCTTCGCAGTATTATCCCGTGATAGGCAAGTTGACCATGTATAAGAATACGCAGTTGGATGTAAATCTTAAGGTGCTGTATGGTTTGAATGCCCCTGTTAATACCTGGAATGTGCAAGCTAAGGCGGGGGTGTTGAGCAATAAGGAGAACTATGTCTATCCTGAAAGAAAGATGGATGATACGAAAGTGTATGGTTCTGTGGAGGGACAATGGATGAAGATGCTCAACAAGCAGTTGGGACTAACGGTGAGCATAGACGCTAGTTATTATGCCAATGTAGATGATCATATCTTGATGCCCTTTGCCAACATGACTGCTTCTTTTGCAGACATGATTCGGTATAAGTATCGCTTTGCAAAGGCTGATTATACACTCTTTGATGCCAAACTGAGAGCCGACTATGTGCTTCCTCATTCTCAGATAGGACTTTTTGCGAAGGTTGCTGGAGGAATGGCATTTTGTTCCGAAAAAGAGCACCAGACCCATATTCATGTAGCTTTGGGCATTAGTTTTTAGAAATAACAAAAAAATATATTATTAATTAAACACAGTATTAAAATGAAAAAGTATTTCTTGTTGAGCATGATGATGCTCATGATGATGACAATGTCGTTCACTTCTTGTGGAGATGATGACAAGGTGATTACCACTCCTGTATCCTTAAGCATCGACATGCCATTAGGATTGGAGAACGTGGTACTTTCCAACGCCAAGGCTACCTTTACAAATGTGGCTTCTAATGAGACTTATAGTGTGGAGCAATTTGTGAATAATAATGGTTCTTTTACTGCTTCTGTTGCTGATGTTCCAGAAGGTACCTATAATGTGCAGGTAACTGGTGACTTGAGCTTTACAAAGGATGGTGTTGCTGGTACGAGTAAAATCGACCAGAAAAGCGAGAATGTCAGTGTGAAGTCGGGAAGTGCCAATGTCAAGGTGGCTGTCAGTACATTCAACGCTAAGGGTGGTTTCGTTATTTCGGAGATATTCTTTGCTGGTACAAAGACCCCTGAGGGCAAGCAATATTCTGATGACCAGTATATCATTATCTCAAACAACTCTGACGTCACACTTTATGCCGATAGTATCGCCGTATTGGAATCTACATTCCTAACTGTAACTAAGTATGATTATGACCCAGACATCATGAACGAGGCTATGACTGCTGATGCCATCTATATGATTCCTGGTACAGGCAAGGATGTTGCTGTTGAACCAGGCAAGTCTCTTGTCTTGGCAATCAATGCTAAGAATCATACGGAGGCTAACCCTTCTTCTACAGATTTGAGCAAGGCTGATTTTGAGTTTTATGATGAGAGTGCGAACACTCGTTTCCAGGACGATGATAATCCTAATGTACCAAATCTTGATAAGTGGTTCTGCTATACCAACACTTATTTCAGTTTCCATAATCGTGGTTTCAAATCATTTGCTATTGCTCGTATGCATGGTGACAAGGAGAAGTATTTGGAGGAGAATACTTATGCAGCCAACTATGTAATGGAAGTGGCTGGCAATGCTTATCCTATGACTAATAAAAATTGTGTAAAAGTTGCCAACTCTTGGATATTGGATGCTGTCAATTTGAGTATTAAGTCTATGTGGCAATGGAATGTGGTAGCTGCTAGTCTTGATGCAGGTTGGGCACATTGTGGCGAAGTTGACCGCGATGAGAACCGCTATGGCAAATCTGTTATTCGTAAGAAGGATTCTGATGGCAAGTGGATTGATACCAACAACTCTACCAATGATTTTGAATCTGATGCTCCTGCATCTTTGTTACAGAAATAACTTAAAATACGATTGATTTATGAAGAAACAATTCCTTGGTCTGTTCCTTCTCGCTGCAATCCCTGTATCGCTCTCTGCCCAGAACGTGGTGCAGGATGCGTCTATCCGACAGGGTAAGTTGAAGAACGGACTCACTTATTACATCCGTCATAACGACAAGGAGGCGGGACTCGCTGACTTCTATATCGCACAGCGTGTAGGCTCCATCTTGGAAGAACCTCGCCAGCGTGGCTTGGCTCACTTCTTGGAACACATGGCTTTCAATGGTACCAAGCACTTCCCTGGCAAGGGCAAGAAACTCGGCATCGTGCCTTGGTGCGAGACCATCGGCGTGAAGTTTGGTGCCAACCTCAATGCTTATACCTCTGTCGATCAGACGGTATATCATATCGGTTCCGCTCCCATCAAACGTGAGGGCATCATCGACTCCTGTCTCTTGGTGCTCAACGACTGGAGCCAGTTCATCCTCCTCGAAGACAAGGAGATAGACAAGGAACGTGGCGTCATCCACGAGGAGTGGCGCAACCGACGCACGGGCATGGCGATGCAGCGCATGATGGAGAACGTGATGCCAAAGATATACAAGGGAACCAAGTATGAGGACTGTCTGCCTATCGGAAATATGGACATCGTCGATCACTTCCCTTACAAGGACTTGCGCGATTACTACCAAAAGTGGTATCGCCCAGACCTTCAGGCTATCGTCGTGGTGGGTGACTTCAATGTGGAACAAATGGAGCGGAAAATCCAAAAACTCTTTGGCAAGATCAAGACGCACAAGAATCCTGCCGAGCGCATCTACTATCCTGTGACAGACAACGACAAGATGATTGTTGCCATCGAGAAGGACAAGGAGCAGCCTATCATCCTCGGTCATCTCTACATGAAGAGCGAGACGACTCCTGATAGCGAGAAAAACTCAGTGAAATATCAGCGCGAGGACTACATCAGTGGCTTGATTACCTATATGTTCAATGGCCGTCTATCGGAGAAGAAGCAGGTGGCTAATCCGCCTTTTATGAGTTCGACGGTGAAGAATGGCGAGTTCTTCGTGTCTCGTACCAAGGATGCCTTCAGCTTGAGCATCAGTTGCAAGCAAGACAATGTGTTGGGAGGTATCTCGGTGGCAGTAGGCGAAGTGGAGCGTGCTCGTCAGCATGGTTTCACGGCAAGCGAGTTGGAGCGTGCCAAGAAACTCTATCTCAATGCTGCCGAAAGACAGTTGAAGATGGAGAAGGACTACAAGAACTCCCACTATGTGAGCCTGTGTGTGAACAACTTTTTGGAGGGCGAACCAATCCTGACTCCTGCTTACAACTTGCAGTTGATCAAGCAGTTTGATGGTGAGGTGAATCTCGATGAGGTGAACAAACAGGTGGGTGAAATCATCACCGACAAGAACCAGGTGTTTATCATGTATGGTCCAGACAAGGAAGGCTTTGTCATTCCGTCGGAGTCGGAAATCGAGAGTACAGTGTTGGCTGCCCAGCAGAAGCAATATGATGCTTATCAGGAAGAGGAAGTGCCTCAAACCTTGATGGCTACCTTGCCTGCTCCTGGCAAAATCGTTTCGGAGAAGCCATACGGCAAGTTTGGCATGACCGAGATTACCTTGAGCAATGGCATGAAGGTGTATGTGAAGCCTACCGATTTCCAGGCAGACCAAGTGACGATGAGCATGAGGGGCGAGGGTGGAACTTCCGTCTATGGCGACAAGGATATTCCTAACTTCTCCTTCTTGACGAGTGCTGTTGCTGAGGCTGGTGTGGGCGATTTCTCAGCCACCCGTCTTCGCAAGGCTTTGGCAGGTAAGTCATTGAAAGTAGCTCCTGCTATCAACAGCGAGGGACAACGCATCACGGGAACCTCTTCTGTGAAGGACTTGGAAACGATGCTTCAGTTGACTCACCTCTATTTCACCTCTCCACGAAAGGACAGTGTGGCTTTCGAGGGAATGATGAATCGTACGCTTTCCTTGCTCAAGAATCGCACCGCCAGTTCGAAGGTGGTCTATAATGACTCGTTGTCTGCAGTGCTTTACGACCACAATGTGCGCATGGCTCCTGTCACCAAGGAGATAGCCGAGAAGGCTGACTATAACCGAATCCTCGAAATCTATCGTGAGCGTTTCAGCGATGCCAGCAACTTCAAGACCGTCTTCATCGGCAAAATCGACATGGCGCAACTTCGTCCATTGCTCTGCCAATATCTCGCCACTCTTCCTGCTACCCATAAGGTGGAGAAGACCAACAAGGCGAATGTGGCTCAAATCGTGAAGAAGAACGAGGTGGTGAAGTTCGTTCGCAAACAGGAGACTCCGCTTGTCAACGTGAGTGTTTTCGTGACGGGCAATGTGCCTTTCTCGCCAAAGAATGACTTGACCTTGGATATGTTGACTCGTGTCTTGCAGATAGCCTATACCGACTCTGTGCGTGAGGAGAAGGGCGGAACATACGGCGTGAGTGTCAGCTTCTCATTGGAGAAGGAAGAGGATCCGAATGCCTTGGTTCGCATCTCTTATAAGGCAGACCCTAAGCGATATGACGAGCTAAATCCGATTATCTACAAGCAGTTGCAGAACATTGCCGATAATGGTCCTGTGGCTAGTAGTATGGATAAGGTGAAGAAGTATCTGAAGAAGCAATACGGTCAGATGGCGATTACCAATGATTATTGGAGTTATGTCATCTGGCATGAGTTGGATGATGAGGCTGACTTCGACAAGGATTACTGCAAGATGGTGGATGCCATCAGTGGTGAGGATGTTCAGAAGATGGCGAAGTTGCTGTTGCAGCAGAAGCAGCGCATCGAAGTGACGATGCTGTCAGAATAGAGTTTCCTTTATGGAAAATAGAATAAAACCTAAAAAGCAATGTACTTGCATCGCTTTTTAGGTTTTTCTTTTTACCTTTGCAGTCCTAAGATGGAAGTAGATGAAATCGTGTTTTCTACTAGGAATAATAATAGGAATAGAAATGATGGATAAGAATAGCATAGAGAAAAGTGGCATTAGCCAAGACTGTATCGAGTCGGCGTATTGCTTCATTCACCAGAAGTTACGTGTGTATGAGTTTTCCAACAATCCTACGCAGCGAGATGACATCGAGTATGCCATCAGTCAGTATGTGGAGGGGATGAATCCTGCTTTGTATCAGCTTCTTGCCGATGGTCGCAAGGATTTCTTACTCGACCACACGAGGTTTGAGGAGGATATGCGTATGGCGCAAGATAGTTTGGAAAAATGCCTTTGATTTTTAAAGGAGCCTCTACTTGTATGGTTGAAGTACTCCGTCTCGCTTTTTGACCTCACATCTCACGGTTTCTTCGTAATGGCTTGTGTATTAAACTGTTGTAGGCGTGTGGTGTGAGCATTGGCACCTCACTCACACCACACGACACCACACTGATTAAAAATCCATATATTTTTAACCACCAAAAATGGAGGATTCTATGCTCGCCAAATGTGAGTGAGGTGGAGTGAGGTGTGAGTGAGGTGTCTGTGTTCACACCACACAGTATATAAATATCTGTCAATCAGCTAGATGTGTATGTCTAAGTGCGGTGTGAGGTAGAAAATGGAATCTGTCTTCCCACAAAGCAACTCCTAAGGAGCTTGTACTGACTGTCCGCCTCGGGCAGTCACGCTGTTTGCCTCGGGCAGTCAGGCTGTTCGCCTATGACAGTCTAGGTGCGTCCTTATGTAGGTTCTCTATGTTACTATTCAAACATCGTAGGCAAGATGAGTGGTCATGTGGCAGGCAATAGAGTTTTCGACAGCTATCGCTAGATTGAAAGTCTGCATATTCCGTTGTCGGGAATGTGCAGACTGTTTTGCTTATAGGTGTTAGCTTTTTACGACTGAAATTACGACCGTTTATGACCGTAAAAACGACTAAAAACGACTAAAAACGACTAAAAACAACCACAATATATGGTCAAAAATGATATTATATTGCTTCATATTTTGGATGATATTATTTTTACTTTCTTTGTTATATGTAATAATATACAAGTTTTGCCGTTCTCGTTTTGTTATTTTTCAGACTCTGCGTTTATGTATTTGCAATATTCTTCAATGCTGCGTTGGATGACACCGCCAACTTTTAGTTGTTCTTTATACTGCATAATCATCATTGGACTCATGCTGCGGTTGAGAGCAAAACGCACGGTTTCCATGTCTGATTCTTTACATAGAATGATGCCAATAGTTGGGTTCTCGTTTGATCTACGTTCCTCTTGGTCAAGTGCTTCAAGATAAAATTCCAATTGCCCTTGATAAGCTGGATGAAACTCTGTGGTTTTTAACTCAAAAGCAACCATGCATTGTAGCTGTCTGTGATAGAACAACAAATCAACTTTATATGTTTTCCCTCCGACTTTGATGGGATGTTCCTCATCAATGAACAAAAAGTCTTTTCCCATTTCAAGAATGAACTCTTTCATGTGCTCAACAATACCCTTACGAAGCCTTGTCTCTTTGTATTTCTTAGGCAAACCAAGAAAGTCAAGGTATGCAGTATCTTTAAACATGGCAGGTGACTTTGTATACGTAGTGTGGAGAACGTCAGATTGGCTGTCTTTGGCACGTAATATCGAAGCCATAGTATCAGTTTTGATAGCTCGTTCTAATTGCTTGTATTCAAGATGCTCAAACTTTGAGTATATTATGTAAAATAGACGTTCTTCTGCTGATTTGCAGCGATTTAATATAAGTTGATGATTGCTCCATCCTGTAGAAAAAAGGACATAAGGAATTTGTGCCAATTGAATTGGCACAAATTCTTCAAGTTGTATTTGTGCCAATTCAATTGGCACAAATTGAGAATTCTTATCCGAGTTCTTGTTAGTGAACAATTTGGGTAAATTTGTGGTCTCCAACAGTTGGCAGAACGAATCTGTACTATAGGTATCATAAAATTGCACCATTTTATATATCGTACGATAGCTCCATCCTTTGATGGTTGGATCTTGCGTTCTTATAAACTCTGAGAGTTGGCGTACAATACCTGCTCCCCATTCTGCATTTTTTAGTTTGTGGCTAATATATCCACCTACTTCCCATATCATGCGCAGTGATTCGTCGTCAATGGTTTTAGAAACTCTCTGACGATGATAGCTGATGATTCCAAATATTTGATTGAAATCATTTCTTATTTCGATATTTACATTGTTTTCTGCCATAATCTTTTAATTATCATATTCAAATTTATTCCATGTTTCGAGAACGAGGCACTTGGTGCGGTATTCACCGTATTGACGCAACTCGTTGTCTTTCAGAACTCGGAATGTCTCGTTGATGCAACCCTTTCCACAGACATTTTCTGGATCTAAGATGTAACGGAGATTTTCGGTGTTGAGACCGTAGAGGTGGGCGAAGATGGCGTCAAGCTCGGCTTGGAGGATGGCTCTGCGCTCTGGATTATAAATCCATGGCTGTTGGTTGCCAAGCTGAGGAAGCTCGGAACGCTGTTCCTCGCTCATTTTCCTTAATTCGTTCATCCTTTATGGCTACAAAACTCTCTAGGTAACTTTTGTAGCTGCCCTTTAAGTTTTCGTATAATTCAATTATGTTCATTTTATTAACTTTTTATTATTCAACACGGGTATAGATGGGTGCCTTGTCTGCTTTGCAGTCTTCTTTTGCTCCACCAAAACAAGTTTGAGGCGGTTAAGATCTTTGTTTGCCATTGTTTATTTCTTTAATCTGTTACAAAGATAACATTTTTCTTTGAGAATACGGCAAAAATACAGAATAAATCTTCATTTTCTTTGCGGATTAGCTCTATTTTTAGAAAGTATTGGTGTTTTGGTAAGCTATACATTATTATATATAGGCGTAAGTAACTTCTTTTGTTATTTCTTATGTCTAAGTTGAAATTGTAGAAAAGGGCACTATATTAGTGTAATCACAAGAAACCATGTGAAAGAATGTAAAACGGAAGCAACCTTTGCCAACCTTTATGAATTAGGAACAAATTATGTTGGCAAAATGTTGGCAATTCTTAAAACTAAAAAATCCTAACCACTTATTATCAAGCAGTTAGGATTTTTCTTCGGTGCGCCTGATAGGACTCGAACCTACACGGCCTAAACCACTAGATCCTAAGTCTAGCGCGTCTACCAATTTCGCCACAAGCGCATTTGTGAGTGCAAAGATACGATATTTATTTGAATAAAAAGAAGAAAAGAGGAAAAAATGTGCAGATTGTTTGCTTTTTTCGGGAAATAATGCTAATTTTGCACCGAAAACCTAACAATAACATTTATGAAAAGAATATCTTTAATCGCCATAATGGCACTTATGGGTATCGGCTCTGTTGCCGCAAAAAGTTCTACAACCTTGCCTATTGTAGGTGAAGTCGTTAAAGCTACTAATCCGTTAATCCAATATGTGGGACGTGTGAGCTTCGCCAAAAATGAGACGGCTAGCTTCAACTTCCCTGGTACTTCTATCTTTGCTCGATTCCAAGGTTCTTCCTTGAAGATGATATGCCGTCCGATGACTGGCTATTTCATGGCGCAGGTGGATGGGTGTGAGCCTTTCAAGGTAGGGTTCAATGCAGAGCGTGATTCGGTGGTCACCGTGGCTGCTGCCTTGCCAAAGGGAGAGCACCAGGTCAAGTTGATGTATGTGATAGAGGGCTTGTTCCGTACCCCAGAGTTCCGCGGCTTCGTGCTCGACAAGGGCTGCTCGCTTGTGAAATCGCCCGACTTACCTGAGCGCAAGATAGAATTCATCGGCAACTCCATCACTTGCGGCTATGGTGTGGAGAGTATTGAGATGACCGATCCTTTTGAGGATGAGACGGAGAACCATTGGCTTACTTATGCCAATATCGTGAGCGACAGCCTTAATGCCCAGCATACTTCCATTTCTCGTAGTGGTATCGGAGTGTATCGTAATTATGACGGACCTAAGGCTGGCTCTGATGAGAATATGCCTTGGCAATACGAATACACCTTATTTAATAAGCACGATGAGAAGTGGGATTTCAATAAGTATCAGCCTCAACTGGTGTGTATCAACTTGGGTACCAACGACCTCTCTACCAATAATTATGACATCGCTCATTATGAGAAAAACTATCGTATGTTCTTGACGATGGTTCGTTCCAAGTATCCAAATGCCAAGATTGTCTTGATTACGGGTCCGATGCTGGGCGAGAAGGAGAGTGGTGAGCAGCGTGAGGTGCTTGACAGAATCTGTAGTGATGCCAACAAGAAGGGATTCACGCTCCCAGAAGAGGTGCGCAAGGCGAGAAAGGGCAAGAATAAGGGCGACAAGGACATCTATCGCTTCGACTTCACTTTCCAAACAGGCGACTTGGGCTACGGGGCTAGTTGGCATCCTAGCAAGTTACAGCATCAGAAGATGGCAGGCGAACTGCTTCCTTTCCTCAGAAACTTGATGGGATGGGAGTAAGAGGTATCTTAGGGCACTTTCTGCTACTCGAAAGTATGAGAGTGCCATTATAAGTGCAATCATATTCTTAGAATGAAAGAGAGATATTGATGAGAATTTCGACAGATTTTGCAAGCCTGGAGTTCTTTTACTCCTTGGCTTGCTTTACTTTTATGTTGTCTGGCGTGTTTTGTGCCGTCGTCAGATGGTGCCACATGTGTCATCCTTTTGATGAGCAAGGCGACTTTTTCTATCCGGCTCGCCGCCAGATGACCTTCTTTTATGCAGCATTGGTCTTGCAGTTTCCTTATGTGCTTTGTCCTTCAGATGCCGACGCATGGTTTTATGTGAGGAGTTTCGGCATCCTATTTTATCCCGTCTGTTTCGCCATGGCGTTTCATCGTTATTTTCAGATGGGGAAGATGAGGCGCAACTTATCCTCTGTGCTTTATTTCTTTTTGCCTTTCTTGTTATTGGGCACATTGTCCCTCATGGTGCTATTCTGCAAGAACGAATTCTTGGTAGTCAACAAGTTGGTTTGGGAGTGTATCATGGGAGGATTGAGCATCCTGTTTTCTTTCCGATTGGTTCAGGAGAATAGATGGCTAGTGAGGATGGTGGATGATTATCATACTCAGAACTATTCCAATGATTCGGATTTCCCCTTTGTCTTTGCCAGTAAGGTGATATACTTGCCGATGACATTCCTTTTGGTGATGTGGGTGGTGTTCCTGGCGGATAGTCGGACGCTGAAAGCCGTTATCGACCTGCTGGTCACGGTTTGGAACGTGATGTTCCTTTGCAAGATTTTGCATCCCAACAAAATCATTCATACAGAAGAGGACAAGGAATGTATGGCAATCATGGAGAAGGAGAACCTTCAGCGCGTCTTGCAAGAATCAGCCTCTTTGGAGGAGATGACGCCAATTCTCGATGAAAGTCGAATTGGGGGGGGCAGATAATGTGATGCAAGATGCTTTTGAGGAGGAGAAAGCGAACTTGCGATTGCAGATGGAACAGGAAAACTGGGAGTCTGTGAAGAAAGAGGTCCTGATCATCGTGAGCCGTCGTTACTTGGAGCCGAGCTTGAAGAGAGTAGAGGTCATCCGGGATGTCAGTATGATGAACCATACCTTGGCAGGTACTTTCATCACCCAGGTGGGATTCTACAAGTTGGTGAATGCCTTCCGAGTTCGACACTACGAGAAGTTGATGGAGTCTTCGGCTGGGACCTATGGGCAAGAGGCGGCTGCCGAACTGTGTGGTTTCAAGAATCGTTGGGCTTTGACCAATGCTCGTAAGAGGCTAGGCGATTTCGACTATTCCTTGATAGAAGATTATATTTGATGGAATTGATGCCTAGGCATCGAATGAATATGTGTATAAGTCTCTTTTTCATATAAGATAAGCTCGGAAAACGAGCGAAATACAAGTGAACGTGCGGTGGATTTAGTTAAAAAATACTGAATCCACCGCACGTTCACGTTAAAAGACTGAGGTTCACAACAAAAAACTGACGTTCACTTCCGTTTCGATGTTTTTGCTTAAATTTGCCGATGTATAAGTTAAAATATTATTATTAACTGCTTCTCTTTATTATATATTAAAGATGTATATGAGAGTAAATATTTTGAAATGTATTAGTAAAAGTGAAGCTTAAAACCTAAATTAATTATGAAAAAGAAGTTTTATCCTATGTTGCTCGTTGCAGCCTTGAGCTTGTCGGCATGTACGGACGTAACAGAACCCACTGTTGATTATGGTGGAAACACATTTATCAATGACTACTCGGCATTGGTAGATGCAGTCAATAACTTGAACAAGACGCTGAAAGAGCGATTTGATGCCCTCAACACGTTGTTGAAAAACGGCATGGCAGACATTAAGTTGGCAGTAGATGCCAACACGGGTGCCATCACTGTATTGAGTGAGAATACAAAGAATGGTCTTAAAGACATCAACACATCTTTATTTAATGGTTTCGAAGCCTTAACCGCACAATTGACCACACTCACCGGACAGATTACTGCCCAAGGCGAAGCCATCGTATATGCCATGAACCAGAATGGCGAGATCCTACGCCTGCAGATTGACACCACAGGCAAGCTTATCTCAGCCCAGATCTTGGCTTCTGGCAATGCTCTTGTAGACGTTATCAACAACCAGGGCAACACCATGGCTGAGCGCATAGCAGCCTTGACAGCTGCCGTGAAGGGCGGATTGGCCGACATCAAGGTGGAGATCAACAACAACACTGGTGCCATCACAGCACAGGGAGAGAGCCTGAAGGCTGGTCTCAACACCATCAACACGACAATCTTCAATGGCTTCACAGCCATCAAGACTACTATAGACGATAATGGTGACAAGATTGTGACCGCTATGAACAAGAATGGTGAGGTTCTGTGCCTGCAGATTGACACCACAGGCAAGCTCCTCAATGCTACCATCGTGGCTAAGGCTGATGCCATCATCAAGGCTATCAACGACCAAACAAAGAGTCTGGATGAACGTCTCAATGCACTCACCTTAGCTGTACAGACTGGTCTCGCTGACATCAAGGTAGAAATTAACGAGAATACAGGTGCCATTAAGCTTCTTGAGAAGACCACCCAGGCAGGTCTTGCTCAGATCAACACTACGCTTGTTAATGGTTTCACCAAGCTGAATACCAAGATTGACAATCATGGCAAAAAGATCGTGACTGCTATTGGTAATTTGGGTGATACGTTCGAAGCACAGAGCAAACTGCTCCGCCTCACCATCGACACCAGCGGCTCACTCATCGTAGCACAGCTCAAGAATAGCATCCTCGACCTCACAACAGAATTGAAGAGCCAGACTCTTACTCTGGGTAGCAAGATTGACGCCATCAACACCACCGTTGGTGCAGGGCTCGCAAAGATTGAGGTTGTCAACGACAAGATCAACACCACGCTCGACCTCCGTCTCACAGCAGTGGAGAACAAACTTGGTAGCAACAACACTTCACTTGGCGAAATCAAGACAGAACTCAGCAACCTGAAGACCGCCATCGACAACGTGAACACCAACATCACCACGGGCTACACAGCAGTAAAGGGTAGCATCGATGACATGACAGGACAACTCACCGTTAAGTTGAGTGACAACACAACAGCTATCGTCAACATGGAGAACGGCATGAAGAACCAACTCATTGCTCTGAAGGAGATGATAGAGCAGCAGGGCGGCAAGATTGTTACTGCCATCGGCACAAATGGTGACGTCATCGTAGCAGCAGTCAACTCTCAGGGCGCAGTTCTCGGAACAGCCATCACCACACAGGGTGGAGAGATCAAGGGCTCTATCACAGGTTTGGAGAACGGCATGAAGGGTGCCATCACCCAGCAGACTACCGACATGAATCTCGTCATCGCAGGAGTGGTTGATGCCATCAAAGCACAGACCGCCGCTCTCAACACAGCTATTGAAAAAGGATTGGCAAAAGTTGTAAAATCTAACAATAAACTGAAGAATGCCCTTACCACAGCCATTAATGAGCTGAAGGACAAGCAGGACGCCAACTCACAGGCCATGCTGAAGCAACTGGAAAAGATGGCTGCCGACAACGGAATCTATCAGGATCCAGCCGACAAGACCTCTGTATACATGGAGCCTTCTATGTGGGCAGCAGTCAATGCAAATCCAGAACTGAAGAAAATCATCTCAGACATGCTTGAGGTACAGAAGCCTACTATCCTGTGCAACGCCTACTATTTAGCAGCAGAGGGCATGGTACAGAACAACGACTTCATCACGGTAGAAACCGAGAAAGTTCTTTCAACAACTGACGTTGTGGCAGGTACACTCCAGCCTCTGGAACTCGCCAACGGCAAGAGGGTTATCAGAATAGCCAAAGTGCCAGAGCAGATGAATTATAATATTAAGAGAGTTTACCCGACAACAACAAAGAACATCACACACATCTATTTCGTGGATGCCAACGGAAAGTCGTACACCCAACCAGCAGGAGTCAGCAACAAATGGCTTACCTTGACTACCTATAAGGATGGCGTCATCATGTCGGTTGTGAAGTGCAACGTTTACTTGCAAAATGATGCAGGTGTGACAGGAACTCCAACTTTCGAGTATCCCGAATAAGTAAGAATCTGCAGAAAGAGCATGAACATCTCATGC
>ERZ1026894.151-NODE-151-length-52437-cov-12.892119_pt1 | contig 52437 bp, 37 predicted proteins | sample MGYA00380177_ERZ1026894 | MGnify/ENA primary metagenome ERZ1026894 (study PRJEB33269, sample SAMEA4719813) | human gut metagenome | biome: human-associated habitat; feature: organic feature; material: feces | place: Cameroon | collected 2013-10 ... | reverse complement strand
TTATTTTTAAAAACAACTTTTAATTCTATCCCAAAGTGTACGATATTCAAAGCCTTTACCGCCTGGTTTTTCATCGCTCTGATATCTAGTTTTTTCACCTCCATCATAAGAATTATAATATTTACCATTTCTATAACCTATCCAAATTCCTGATTTCACTTTACCCGATCTAAAAACAGTTTCCAACTTTGTATTTTCATAATGCCCTTTATAAAATGCATAGCCGCTCTTACGATCGTATTTAATAAGTTTACTCTTATAAAAAGACACTTTTACATTTTCTGTTGGACCTATTATTAATACATTCCTGAACAAATCACTAGCAGATAATATTTTTGCAAAATCAGCAGTACTGCATGAATGTAACACTATAATGGCAGGACTTCCTTTTTTATGATTTTTCCATATATCACTATGTTCTTTTAAAATTTCATTAAATTTATCTGCATTTTGTATATGTTGGTCTCCATACTGTATACCATTTTGGTCTCCATGTCCCCAAACATTAATGACATTAGGATCATCATCAAAATATTTTGCGTCTAGTTTTAGGGTATAACTACGATAATCTTGTTGAGGCGAAGGTAAAAGATCAACCGTATCGGTACCTAAAGGATCAATATAACGAATAGGGTTTGAGTTGCAATATCCATACAAACTGGTAGTAACATTTTTGTCAGCCATTTTATCTACGCCTTTCCAAACTACGATTTCCGCATCGTAATTCCTTGCACCATAATCATACCAATTCAAGCCATTGGTCCTGTCCAATTCCTTGCCATTGAATTTGAAACGTTGGGTGTCTCCACCCTTGCTGCTAGCCATCAACGCACCTGTTGGATAATAGTCGTTCACCTGTTCTATCTCTCCATTCTCACTGACTACTACACGATTGTTGCCTAGGTGGTCTTTCAGATAATAATGAAATGAGAGGTTGTTGTCCTTATCGTACAAGGCATAGCCAACATCATTCAATATCATTGTCTCGTCACCATCGTAGATGATGTTGCCACAATAATCAATAGTCTTCTGACCATTTGACACATTGGCAGAAGCAACATCTGAGGATTGCATCACAGGCATTTGTGGTTGGGCGGAAGACATCGCCGTCAGATTATATGACACGGAAAGCTTGCTACCCTCTGCGTCATATAAATAACTTACATTACGTCCATCATTATATTCTATTTTACGTGGTTGGTTATTGAGGTCGTAACTGATGGAGATGATGCCCTTGTTCAAGTCCCTCACCAAATTGCCATTGGCATCATATTCATACTCTACGGCTTCATCCGCACCATCCACGAAGTGGAAAGCACCCTGGTAATATGGACCAACGGCGGCATCGTCCACCTTCAGCAATTGGTTTCCATGATAGTTATAGCTCAAGTTGTCTATCAGTCCATAAGAGCCATCATCCAACAAGCCACTGCGTAAAAGGCTCTGTACATTGCCCATCTTGTCATAGCTCAGGCTCTCATCATAATTGCCTCGGCCATCATTGAGTCTATCTCCTTCACTATACTCTGAATCTGTGAGCATGCTTTGGCTATTGTAGGTAAAATGATAGCCATGTTTGACTTCGTTGCCGCATTGCCAAGACTGTGCGGAAATATTGCCACTAAAAAGTGAGGTTCTAGGATAAAGACTGCCATTCGATTGATTGTAACACAAGTTCTCCTTGAAGTTGTCACTCTCTATGGATAATGGCCAATTACGCACATTATAGTCATAAAGGACAACATCCTTACCCATGATGTTCTCCAATAAGATTCTGCCATAATTATCATAGTCCACAACAGACAACTCTCGCTTGTCACTGCCATTGACACTGTATGTGGTCTTTACCAAACGACTAGCATGGTCATAAGCATAGTCATATTCCTCCACAACATCTTGCTTACCATTGACAGTATGGACATGCTTGGTTTGCCGAGGACTGTCAGCATAGGTATAGGAAGAATAAGCATGTTCCCAACCACCAAGAAGATTGGAGCTATGAGACTGCACTACCCTTCCCTTCTTGCCATAATACAGAGAAGTCAGCAAATATCTGTCTGTTCCATCCGTCAGATATACCTTCTTGCCTGTTTGGTTGCCAATGGCTGTCGGTGAGGAATTGGAAGGAAAGGCTGATTCCAAGGACTCACTTGAATGAAGCGATAGATTTTGCTGCGTCACGGCATCACAACTGGATATAAAGGCATAGTCGTCATAATAATTGGTGACTAGAAATGAGCGAGGGGTGATGGTAAGTCTATGAAGCTGATATCCATCGAGAACACCAGCACCCGTATATTCCGCATAGGCAAAAACATCGCTAACGTTAGGAGCCTCCGCTGTCGTACCAGTCACAACCTGTCTGCCCAACTTGTCATAGACATAAAATAGCCATAGTCCTTGCTTACGCAAGTTTCCATCCTGCATGAAAGCCAAACGGTGTCCACGATAGTATTTCATGTTGATTGGTTCGCAGCCAGGAAGTTTCTTCCAAATGCAGTTACCTCGACCATCATACTTGTATTGGTAGGCATATAGTTCCAAGTTCTCCTCATCCTGATAGTTGGGCGGAAGGACAAACGACAATTTGCCGCGATAGTCATATATATAATAGGTGTCGGCAGACTCCGTGCCACTCAACATCACTCGCTGAAGGATCACATGACCAGCCAAGTTCTTGAACTCATAGCTTTCGTGCCCATCCTCGTCCGTTGTCTTAGTTACATAGAGTCGCCCTTCAGGATAGTATCCCTTATTTTGAAGTTCACCCGACATTGACACACGATAATACTTGCAATTGAGGGGAAAAGAAGAGGAGTTGACCAAATGGTCACTCTTGACGGAATGTCCCTTCCAATCCTCACCAACACCCTCCACTTCGACAACTCGGTTGAGTGGACTACTCTCATAGTTGTTCTGCGAAAAGGCATGGCTGTCACTATATTGGCTTTGAGACAAGGAGCTAACATCTGAAGGATTGAGAAAGGCAGATGAGCTATAGATCGGATTCCAACTTCTCCATTCCCTACCCAAGCCATCATACTGCTGAAGATGAATCAAGTTGTCACCACTTGGAGTGACTCTTTGCTCCACCTTCTCAAATGGGCGACCCAAGCCATCATAGTATTGGGTCGTGGCAAGCACCCGAGTGTCGCTGATACGCTGTGTCGTTTGGACATAGTTTTCAGAAGGCACTTGCGCTAACACTGGTGAGGTCACAAACACCAGCAATATCTGAGATAACATTCGTTTCATATCAATAATGTTTGTAATTATACTTAAATGCCGTTGAAACTATGCCATCATGGTCTTTTATAGCACTCAATCTTGCAAATGAGTCATAGTCATACGTTGTACACTCTCCCTTATTGTCTATCATTTCCACCATACCTACATAAGGATTATAACTATATGTTGTTACCAAGCAGCCAGGTAGTTTGCTAAGCAATGCATATAGTTGCTTGTTGGAATAAGAAGGAGTTGCCGCACTCTCTAAATCATCAACAGCTGAACTGCCATCCAACATACTTGTCACCATACTAAAATTTGCACCTTTGACAACTGCTATTGGAAACTGACCATAATAGCCCCAAATATAAGTGCAAACCTCTGCACCATCTATCCTCACCTCTCTCGGCTTATGACTTTGATTATAGGACAATGTTGCAGAGTTATCATATAGGGAAGAAATCGTTGGAGAATTCTTCCAGAGTATAAAATTATTGCGTGGCATAACACTCCCATTATTTAACGTATATTCTGCTATGACATTGCCAGAAGCATCATAATCTGTACGGCTATCCTTTACCACATACGTTCCATCCTCATTTTTCACCGAGACAATACGTTCCATTGGTACACTCGTTATGTTGGATGCAGTCAAAGTCTTAGCATTGCTTTTGGTCATAAAATCATGCGGATAGTAAGTTTCCTCCAAGACAACATTATCACTTTCTGATTGTGAAAATCTGGACAAAGAATCCAAACCGTTTGTCTGATTATACCACACGTCTTTCCAAGACTCCAACTGACTTTTTCCTTTAAACTCCTTGACTTCCTGATGAGAGGAGAGCATAGAAAATTGAACCGATGGATACAGGTATATCTGCATACAGCCAGACGGCAGCGCATTCATATATGGATTTACGCCAGATACCAAATGATTTGGACCGAAATAGATATTTTCTATCACTGCACTTAGTAATCTAGAATCAGTACAATTCCATTTATAGCTATTCTCTACCACCCGGACTTTCCTATGGTTTTCGTCAAAAACACTATCCGACAAAAGCAGCCCATTTCTCGGATCCTCTATACGCTTGAAAAAATCCATATCATGGCTACTTCCCCAACGACGATTCCAATAATTATAAATATGCTCACCATTTTTATCAGAATTTCCGAGTTTCTTTTCCACAACACTTCCATAACCAACTATAAGAGGATTGGGAGACAGACAATCTCCACAAACTTTCCAATACTTTATCCGTCTAGGTTCGGGAACTGACACAGAACTTCCTTCTTGCACTTCGGCAGTTTGATACAACAGCAACCTCTCACGAGCAAAGACAGTTGGAGCCATCAACAATCCAGAAGATAACCTTTCACCATTTATATAAGAATATAAGGTTTTAGTATTACCTCCAACACCATCAGAAGTCGTTATTTCCTTCACTCTAACCCCTGCGCCTTTTGATTCGAAAGGTTCCTTTGCTTTTTCCATACGAGCTGTCACTTGATAAAAAGCATAATTACTCGGTATATCGTTCATTTTGCCTGCTATCATCAATCTGCATTTTCCTTTTTTCATATAGACTTCTTGTTCTATACTAATGCTTTGATTTGTCAATGTATCACCTCCTTTAATCTGAACAACTTGGCAAGAAGTCACCTGTTCACGAGTTCCATACTTATCAGAAACCGTTTCTATTTGATATATAAGAACAGGATGAGATACCAAATTACGCCAATATGCTTTTTTCATTTGGTTGTTTTTATAAAATGATGTGTGAACAACATACTTACCTGGATACTTAATCTCAAAGATGGAATCCCCTTTTTTTGTTCCTGCTCCCTGCGAATAATTGACCTGATTACTTAAATATATGCGTACATCCCCGAAAGGAATTTTTGTCGATTGGAAGTCCTTATTGAAATATACAGCATTTGTAAAGCTATTCTCTTCGTACTCTATTTCAGAAGAACCGCCTGTAGGATAGCTAACACCACATAACATGCCAGACGTTGCATAAGACAAATCTGACCTTCTATCTGCACGCAACTCACTCTTCATATAAGTCGGGATGTCATATACGGCATCATCGCTTCTACCTGAAAAACATCTAGGAAGAGTTGAATGATAGGTTCCTCTCATATTGTTACGCCCATTAAAATAGCCCCAATAATCTATCGCGGAAGAGGCCTTGCAAGGCAAACCATCAAAATAATTAAATTTATATTTATTAATCGATAGTTCTTTTGTTGTCACATTTTCTTCCCACAATGAGTCTAGGCGCAACCTTTTATACATAAAATCATCTGATTGAAACCAACTCTGATATTGCGACAAGCGATTCACATCACGGAAAAGGTCATATATCATATTTCCACCTATCAGATTCTTTGAAAAATAACTTAAGGCAAAACGATATTTTTTCAATAATGTTTCCTTGTTGTTTTTCATTTGATATATCTCTATATTATCTAAGCAATATGATTCACCATTTAAATCCAACCGTGGGGATGCAGAAGGATTGAACACAACCCGCAATCCTGTATCTGTCGTTATACTTTTCAATCTCTTAGTATTAATCGTATAAAGATGGGATAATCTTCTTATAATAAGCGCATTGCTCTTTATCTCATAGGTCATCATACCTTTATAGCTTTCAGCATTGTTGGGAAACTTATTGTCATAAAGTGTTTCCGTAACATGATACAAGGGTTTTATCAAACCACCATCCACATAGTTGAAATTTACAATATGCCCCATTGGGGAACAAATACTGGAAAGGTAAAGGGTCAAGTCCTTGGGCGTATGTCCCAAATCCACGTCAGTTCCATCCAAGCTAGCCTGCTCTATTGAATGAAACATATATTTTATGCCATGACCATCAGTAATAGTTATACTAGTAGGTGTTCCTTCTATGCGAAAATTTTGCTTACGACCAGTAATCATAAACTCTTTTTTTATCTTATCCCAGACAAAAGTCACACTATTTCCTAAGAAAGACGCATGATAAGTGGGTGTTTCACCTGTTTGATTTGAGAATATATCTTCATATAAAGTATAAGCTAAATCACCATGATTATTTCTTTCAGATCCCGTTTCCCTCACACTGCTCAAAAACCAATTTTTACCATATTCTCCACATCTATCAGGGTGTTCACCATTCACCTTGTAAGACATTTTTTGGAATTCTCCACCATCAATTCGGAATTGTTGAAAACTCAAACGGTTAACCAAATTATCCCAATCTTCTTTATATGCACTACCTTCTTCATAAATACTATTTCCTCCAATACGAGTTATCACTGCTCCACCTGCATTCAGGAGCCAGTTCAGCCCCACCCAAGTCGCCTCTTGGCGCACAGGAATAGCGCCACCTTGATAATCTAGGGAAATTGGCAATATTATATCGCCACAAGTAATGGTATATATTGGTATAGACAAAGCCAATGTACCAGTATAATTACTCACAGGTATGTCAGGAACACGATCAAAAGCTGCAGCTTCTGGCGACTTTGGAGTATAATCATAGTGATTACCATCACCAGCCCACAACATTTCTGATGACATCAACAAACAAAATAATATAACTATTAACTGCTTCATTTTTAAAACTTCGTTTATTTTCTTTACTAAACTAGATACTGGGGCATTATAAAAACATCCTATAGACGTATCATTCTTCTCGGTGCAACCGTACTCTCACAAATAGATTCCATATAGGTCTCGTTGCATTTTGAGGTGGTGGTGCATATTCATAATCTTGCAAAAGGTTAAAGTAATGGGAATCATAAAGATACTGCAATTCGTCCTTTTCTATTCCATTATAAAACCCACAATATTTTCTTAGTAAATAAACGATACGTGGGTCAACACTAACACTGTCAGAATCCACGGTAAAAGCGTCAAACTTATGATCAATAAAAACTTGACCTATACTTGTCGTGAGACAAAATCTACATTCTGGCTCCCATCTTTTTTTATATCTTGTATTTTTAAAACCATTATAAATACTATCAAACTCAGATTGTGGTACTATCACTGTTTTAAGCATTTTACCATTAAAGTGTTCTATAAAACGTTTTGGCTCTATGTCAAGACATTCTCCTAAAGCATCATCAACATACAATACTTCCATATCATTTTTTGGAGTACAGGAATAGATATTAGCAAGAATTAAGCTAATACATACATAATATAAAATAGATTTAATTTGCATAACTTTTTAATAAATACTCGTTGAACTTTTTGTTTTATAGGTTTTACCATAATGGTTATGCCTAACACCCTCTCCGTTCCTCTTGGCTGTAAAAGCCTCATTGCCACTAATCACTCTATATTCCTCCATATTTTTATATGATGTTTTATAAACATTTTGCCTATCAGAATGCGCTTTATGATTTTTAACATCATCTACATAATGATCAAACTCATGCTCCAACCTTGTAGCAGCAGACTGCCTTCCTCCGTTAGACAGGAGCAACCCCTTTCGAGACTCCCAAAAGATAACTTTATCATTTCTACCTCCATTATGATATATAGTAACGACTTCTTCTTGATTTGTTGCATCTTCTATATGATAATCATAATCAGCTTTAGCTGCAAACTGCATTACTTTTCCTCCACCATTTCCAACATTATAATTATATGCCTGAACAAAATCTCTCACAAACTGATTATCAGGTATTTTTATTTTCTTACCTGTAAATACAAAAGATTTGTCTTTTCCCTTATCATCTTTATACCAAACGACTATTCTATTTCCATCAAGGTCAATAGCATTCACGAAATTATTCTTGCAATAACCATACGGTGTAAATGGATAATACTTCTCACAAAGTTTGTCCATTCCATCCCATCTAACAATTGCTGCATCGTAATTCCTTGCACCATAATCATACCAGTTCAAGCCATTGGTTCGATCCAATTCCTTGCCATTGAATTTGAAGCATTGCGTATCTCCACCCTTGCTGCTAGCCATCAACGCACCTGTTGGATAATAATCGTTCACCTGTTCTATTTCTCCATCCTCACTGACAACTACACGATTGTTGCCTAGGTGGTCTTTCAGATAATAATGAAAAGAGAGGTTGCTGTCCTTATTGTACAAGGCATAGCCTACATCATTCAATATCATCGTCTCGTCACCATCATAAATAATGTTGCCGCAATAATCAATGGTCTTCTGACCATTGGATACATTGGCAGAAGCTACATCTGAGGATTGCATCACAGGCATTTGTGGTTGGGCGGAAGACATCGCCGTCAGATTATATGACACGGAGAGTTTGTTACCCTCTGCGTCATATACATAACTTGCATTACGTCCATCACTGTATTCTATTTTACGTGGTTGGTTATTGAGGTCGTAACTGATGGAGATGATGTCCTTGATCAAGTCCCTCACCATGTTGCCGTTGGCATCATACTCATACTCCACGGCTTCATCCGCACCATCCACGAAGTGGAAAGCACCCTGGTAATAAGGACCTACGGCAGCATCGTCAACCTTCAGCAGTTGGTTTCCATGATAGCTATAGCTCAAATTGTCTATCAGTCCATAAGAGCCATCATCCAACAACCCACTGCGCAACAAACTCTGCACATTGCCCATTTTGTCATAGCTCAGGCTCTCGTCATAGTTGCCTTGCCAATCATTCAGTCTGTCACCTTCATTATAACCTGAGTCCGTGAGCATATTCTGGGCATTGTAGGTAAAGTGGAAAGCACGTTTAATACCATTACCACATTGCCAAGATATAGCACCGATATTGCCATTATAGAGGTTTCGCCATGAGCAAAGACCATTGTTGCAAACATTGTAACATAACCTTTCCTTGAAGTTGTCACTCTCTATGGATAATGGCCAATTACGGACATTATAGTCATAGAGAACTTCATCCTTACCCATGATGTTCTCCAATAAGATTCTGCCATAATTATCATAGTCCACAACAGACAACTCTCGCTTGTCACTGCCATTGACACAGTATGTGGTCTTGACCAAGCGACCCACATGGTCATAAGCATAGTCATATTCTTCCACAACGTCTTGCTTACCATTGGTTGTATGGACATGCTTGGTTTGCTGAAGGCTGCCAGCATAGGTATAGGAAGAATAAGTATGCTCCCAACCGCCAAGGAGATTGGAACTATGAGACTGCACTACCCTTCCCTTCTTGCCATAATACAGAGAAGTCAGCATATATCTATCTGTTCCATCAGTCAGATATACCTTCTTGCCTGTTTGGTTGCCAGTGGCATTCGGTGAGGAATTGGAAGGGAAAGCTGACTCCAAGGACTCACTTAAATGAAGCGACAGATTCTGTTGCGTCATGGCATCATATTGAGACATAAAGGCATAGTCGTCATAATAATTAGTGACTAGAAATGAGCGAGGGGTGAAGGTAAGTCTATGAAGCTGATAACCATCAAGGACACCCGTGCAAGTGTATTCCGCATAGGCAAAAACATCACTAACGTCAGGAGACTCTACAGTCGTACCAGTCACAACCTGTCTGCCCAACTTGTCATAGACATAAAATAGCCACAATCCTTGCTTACGCAAGTTGCCATCCTGCATGAAAGCCAGATGGTGTCCACGGTAGTATTTCATAATGATTGGTTCGCAACCAGGAAGTTTCTTCCAAATGCAGTTACCTCGACCATCATACTTGTATTGGTAGACATATAGTTCCAAGTCCTCCTCATCCTGATAGTTGGGTGGAAGGACAAACGACAAGTTGCCACGATAGTCATAAATATAATAGGTGTCGGCAGACTCCGTGCCACCCAAAATCACTCGCTGAAGGATGACATGACCAGCCAAGTTCTTGAACTCATAGCTTTCGTGCCCATCCTCGTCCGTTGTCTTAGTTACATAGAGTCGCCCTTCAGGATAGTATCCCTTATTTTGAAGTTCACCCGACATTGACACACGATAATACTTGCAATTGAGGGGAAAAGAAGAGGAGTTGACCAAATGGTCACTCTTGACGGAATGTCCCTTCCAATCCTCACCAACACCCTCCACTTCGACAACTCGGTTGAGTGGACTACTCTCATAGTTGTTCTGCGAAAAGGCATGGCTGTCACTATATTGGCTTTGAGACAAGGAGCTAACATCCGAAGGATTGAGAAAGGCAGACGAACTCTTAATTGGACTCCAACTTCTCCATTCTCTACCCAAGCCATCATACTGCTGAAGATGAATCAAGTTGTCACCGCTTGGAGTGACTCCTTGCTCCACCTTCTCAAATGGGCGACCCAAGCCATCATAGTATTGGGTCGTGGTAAGCACCTGAGTATCACTGATACGCTGTGTCGTTTGGACATAGTTTTCAGAAGACACTTGCGCTGATGTTGGTAATGCAAAAGAAGCCAACAACAGAGGTAACAATCCGTTTGTCTGTATTTTAAAAATCGGATTTTCCATAGCTCTAAATTACTTTATCTGTTAATAAGCTATTTTCTCAGAATATGATTGATTATTGACAGCTATTTTTACTATATATATGCCATGTGAATAAGGAGTTAATGACATTTCTACAATTCTAGATGCTGTCAAACCTAAATCATGAGTTTCCAAAAGCATGCCATCTAATGTATATAGACTACAACTTACATTCTCTTTCTTTGACCAAGTGAATGAAAGATTAACTTTTCCTACCGCAGACACATCCAATCGATAATCTACATAAGAACCATCAGACAACTTAAATCTTGATGAAACCGATTGCCTATCTTTATCACCACCAGCATAATCCTGTACAAGGGCTTTATTTCGTAATTTTTCATTGTCTAAGTCGTTGAGGTTTTGCTGCGCATCAGGTGGGCAATAATAAGCAGATGTTAGCCCTATCTTATTTCCCCTTACATGAGATTCCATCGTCTCATATATTGGATAACGGTAACCATAAGCATACCACTTATAGACATCCGTTTCCACGAGACAACTATCAGAAGCTAGATGCCAAGCGATACTATCAGCATTGAAAGGACAAATGCTATCTACAAAGACACGCAGAGAATCGTATGAAACCATATCTTTAAGATATTGTTGCCCTGTAGTTTTATGAATATGAACACGAGTTACATTTTGCAAGCTATCACTTGATGGAAGCAACAAAGTACCCACTCCATCCACTTGATAGGTATATTGTCCATAAATGCGAGAATAGATATTTTCTGAATAAAGAGAATAGCCATTGAAATATCCACGAATCTCAGTCCCAAGAGCCACATCTTTACCTAATACCAATTCCGGCATATTGTAGCATACTTTGGAGAGATTGTTCTCAAAGCCTCTTAGCCATATACGCCCTTGTTCCACTTCATAATACGAAAGTCCATTATGCTCAATACCTATGATACCATTCTCATATTTTTTATCTGCCACATACTTTACATTGACTTTTTTGTCATTCAAATCAATGTCACTCAAATCCCAAGTGGCATGTTGACCAGTAGCAGAAAGTGCCTTATAAGATGCTTTGTATCTATCAACATCATCACCAATGCGAAACTCGTGGCAGTCACTTCTCTCTTGAGCTGTCACCGTACCAAACATTGCCAAAGCAAAGTACAATATGAATATAAGTTTAGATTTCATAAGCTGGTAGTCTTTATTTCAGTGCAAATATAGTGAAAATCAGACAAGGGTGTTATTTTTGTTAAGATAGTTTAAGGTGTTTCTGCGATTGATGCTTCACCTGCCAGAAATACGCACTTGGGGACAAGGCACGAAAAAGGTCGGGATGCTTTCCGAAAAAAGTCCCGACCTTTTTATATTTTCCTCGGGACATTTTTGGAAAAATGTCCCGATGTTTTTTCTATTACCTCCCGGAGAGTATTTTTATCTGATAACTTTCACCTCGCCATTCTTCGAAAGCTTGACGATGCTAGATGGGGTGTGAGGCTTGTGCTCCTGACGACGTGACCAACATACGTAATCTACTTGCTCCAACAACTTAGGGTCGATGTCGCAATAGTTCTGTGCAGCTGGCTCACCACTGATGTTCGCACTGGTGCTCACAACAGGCTTCTGGAAACGATAGCAGAGTTGCTTGCTGAATGGTTCGTAAGTGACACGCATCGCCAAAGTGCCATCCTCCGCCACGAGATTGTTAGCAACACCAGTGGCATCATCCAAAATCACGGTAGTTGGCTTTACAGGCATAGCCACGTCGATAAACTGCCATGCCACCTCTGGTACATTGCGGAAATAGCGAGCCATGCGGTCGGCACTATCCACCAAACAGATGAGCGCCTTGCTGTCATCACGCTGCTTAATCTGATAAACCTTTGCCACTGCCTCTGGATTGGTTGCATCACAACCGATTCCCCAAACGGTATCCGTAGGATAGAGAATCACTCCACCCTTGCGCATACACTCCACTGCGTTCTTAATATCTTGTTCTTGAGTCATTGTTTGATTCCTCCAATATAATTTGATTTTAAATTGTCTTAGATGCTCTTGTATAGTTCGATGTCACGCATTCCATTGAGGAAGTCACGTGCCTCCATACGTTTCTTGCCACTGATTTGGATGGTCTCCAACTGTAGCCACTCATCCTCACAGGCGATGAGCAACTGCTTGCCTTCCACCTTCAGGCTACCCACTGCTACATCAGCAGCTACCGCCTTACCGGTCTTACTAGTCTTGAATACCTTCAATACCTGAGCCTTGCCACCTTCCTTCTGAATCTCAGTCCATGCACCTGGATATGGCGAGAGACCACGTATGAAGTCATATACCTTCTTGGCTGGCTGATGGAGATGGATACGGCAGGTATCCTTGAATATCTTTGGCGCAACATGGAGAACGGTATCAGTGGAAATCATTTCCTCTTGAGGCATTGACTCGATGTTGCCGTCAGCGGCAATCAACTTATCTATCGTCTCTACCGCAATCTCAGCACCCAAGTGCATCAATCCGTCATAGACATACTCCACATCGGCATCATCCGGGATGGCGAAAGGCTTCTGCATGATGATGCGACCGGTGTCTATGTCATGGTCGAGGAAGAAGGTAGTGACACCCGTCTCCGTCTCACCATTGATGACCGCCCAGTTGATAGGAGCTGCACCACGATACTGAGGAAGCAACGCTGCATGAACATTGAATGTGCCAAAGCGAGGCATATCCCATACCACCTCTGGCAACATGCGGAACGCTACCACCACTTGCAAGTCGGCTTGATAGCTACGCAACTGCTCCACAAACTCCGGGTCCTTCATCTTGACTGGTTGCAACACAGGCAAGCCCTGCGACAAGGCATACTGCTTCACCTGTGATGGTTGCAAGGTATCTTGATGGCGACCCACAGGTTTATCAGGCTGAGTCACCACAGCCACCACGTTATATCCGCCTTCTACAAGGCTCTTGAGGGACTCCACCGCAAACTCTGGGGTTCCCATAAATATGATTCTTAAATCTTCTTTCTTCATTTCATTTAATTTATTCTGCCGACATATCCGCCACAATCTGGCGATAAGTGGAATAGACCGTGGTACGACTCAGATAGCCCACCAAGACACCACTCATATCGACCACAGGCAACTGGGCGGCATCGGTCTCGTCAAACTTCCTCATCACCTCATCCATCGGTTCATGGTCGCTGACCACCGCTGAGGGTTGAAGCATCAGCTGGCGAACCGTAAAGCGATTATAGAGTTCGGTACGGAAGATGATATGTCGAATCTTTGTAATATCGATGATACCCAAGAGCACGCCACCTTTATCCACCACAGGCAAGAAGTTGTTGTTGCTTCGACTAATCTCTGCCACCAACTTAGACATCGGAAGGTCTGGACTCACTGGGTGATAATCCTTAGCCACCAAAATCTGCATACCCATCAACGTGAGGGCTGCCTTGTCGATATGATGGGTCAGCAACTTTCCTTCTCGTGCCAATCGAAGCGCATAGATACTATGACTCTCGAAGATGCTGATGGTCAGGAAGGAACTGATGCAGACAATCATCAATGGCATAAACAACTGATAACCACCCGTCAACTCAGCTATCAAGAAGATACCCGTCAATGGGGCGTGCATCACTCCCGTCATCACACCCGCCATACCCATCAAGGTGAAGTTCTGTTCCGGAACATAAACACCGATTTGGTTCATGTTCCAAAGGCGTGAGAAGAAGAAGCCTGCGAAACCTCCAATAAAGAGGGATGGCGCAAACGTACCTCCGCATCCGCCACTACCATTGGTAGCAGAAGTAGCAAAGACCTTGGTAAAGGTAACCAGTCCGATATAGAGAATCAACAGTTGGCTGTGCCCATAAAACAAGGAATTGCCCATCACCTGATTCCAATCGGCTTCCGTCCTACCCTTCAAAAGGATATTGACAGCAGAATAACCCTCGCCATAGAGAGAAGGGAACAGGAAGATGAGACTACTCAACACGAGACCTCCCACCAAAAGTTTGAGATAAGGATGCTTGCCCAACTTGGCAAAGAAACCCTCACAAGCCGACATGGTTCGCATGAAATATAGACTCACGAAACCACAGAAAACTCCCAGCAAGATACAAGCTGGCAATCGGTCCAACTCCCAAGGATTGGTCAGCGTGAAGTCGAAAAGCGACTTCTCTCCCATCAAGATGTAAGAGAAACAAGTAGCCGTGACGCATGAAATCAAGATAGGCAAAAGGGATGCCATGGACAAATCGACCATTAGCACCTCCAGGGTGAAGACGAGTCCGGCAATCGGTGCCTTGAAGATGCCTGCGATGGCTGCACTGGCACCACAACCCACCAACATGATCATCGTCTTCTTGTTCATCCTGAATATCTGTCCCAAGTTACTGCCAATGGCAGAACCGGTCAGCACGATAGGAGCCTCGGCACCTACAGATCCACCAAAACCGATGGTGATACCAGATGCCACCACCGACGACCAGCAGTTGTGGCTCTTCAGCTTCGACTGCTTGGTGGAGATGGCATAGAGCACCCTCGTGATACCATGCGAGATATTGTCTCTCACCACATATTTGATAAAGAGCGACGTGAGATAGATACCCACGATAGGAAAGAGAAGGAACAACAAGTTGTAAGTGTTCTTCTCAAATCCCGACGTAAGCAAGACTTGTATCTCATGCACAATACTATGCAGAAAATAACCTGCCACAGAGGCAAGCACACCGATGACAAAAGCCAGGACCAGCGTCATCTGGCGATCGGAGATATGCTCCTTTTGCCAATCGACTACCCGCACCATCACACCAGGTTTCTCCGCCATTTCATCTATCATTTTTCTTTCCTCTTTTCTTTATCGGTTCTTCTATTTCTACAAAAAGGCTGTCCTCCTTTTCTACAAGAGAGTTACTCCTCCTTTTCTACAGGAGGAATTGTCCTCCCCACTCTCACTACATCAAAACTCAGAGGTGAAGTGGAACTTGATATGCTCGAAGTCTTGCTGCGCCATGCTCAATACATAGCCAGAGTCGGCGAGGAACACATCTCTTCCCTCGATGTCCTTTGCCATATACTGATACTTGCGCTTCTTGAAATTCTCCAACTCCTTCTCGTCGTCAGCCTCAATCCAACAAGCCTTGTGCAAGTGAACAGGCTCCCAACGACACTTGGCATTGTACTCGTTCTCCAAGCGATACTGGATGACCTCGAACTGCAACTGTCCTACGGTACCCACGATGCGGCGACCATTGAACTGATTGACAAACAACTGTGCCACACCTTCGTTCATCAACTGCTCCAAACCCTTTTGGAACTGCTTGCTCTTCATTGGGTCGTCGTTCTCGATGTACTTGAACAACAATGGAGAGAAGCTTGGCAAACCACGGAAGTGAATCTTCTCACCCTCGGTCAAGGTATCGCCAATCTTGAAGATGCCATTGTCTGGCAAACCTACGATGTCGCCTGGATAAGCCTCATCGATGGTACTCTTGCGCTGCGCCATAAACTGGGTTGGTGAAGAGAAACGCACGGTCTTGTCGAGACGTACATGATAATATGGCTGGTTGCGCACGAACTTACCAGAGCAAATCTTGCAGAATGCAATACAAGAGCGGTGGTTAGGGTCGATGTTGGCGGTAATCTTGAAGATGAAGCCCGTAAACTTAGGCTCCTCTGGCTCCACCTCACGCTCCTCTGCCTGGGTAGGCTTTGGAGAAGGTGCTATCTGAACGAAGCAATCCAAGAGTTCCTGCACACCGAAGTTGTTCAAGGCTGAACCAAAGAACACTGGAGCCACCTCGGCTGAGCGATAGGTCTCCACGTCAAATTCAGGATAGACCCCATCCACGAGTTCGAGTTCCTCACGAAGTTGAGAAGCCTCACGCTCTCCCACATGCTGGTCGAGCTCCTCGGAGTTGATATCCACCTCCACTTTCTCTGTCACACGCTGTTTGTTAGGTGTGAAGAGGTTCAACTGATGTTCATAGATATTATAGACGCCCTTGAATCTAGCACCTTGACCAATTGGCCAAGACAATGGGCGCACCTTGATTTTCAATTCTTCCTCCAATTCATCGAGCACGTCGAATGGGTCACGACCCTCACGGTCCATCTTATTGATGAAGATGATAACAGGAGTATTACGCATACGGCAAACTTCCATCAACTTACGGGTCTGTGCCTCCACGCCCTTGGCAGAATCGACCACAATGATGGCTGAGTCAACGGCAGTGAGCGTACGATAGGTATCCTCGGCGAAGTCCTGGTGTCCAGGAGTATCGAGAATATTCACCTTATATGGGTCGCCAGTCTGTCCGTCTGGAAGATAATCAAACTCCATCACGGATGTAGAGACAGAGATACCACGCTGCTTCTCAATGTCCATCCAGTCGGAAGTGGCTGTCTTGCGAATCTTATTATTCTTGACGGCACCTGCCACCTGAATCTGTCCACCGAAGAGCAGGAACTTCTCGGTCAATGTTGTCTTACCAGCATCAGGGTGAGAAATGATGGCAAATGTTCTTCTTCTTTCTATTTCTTTCATACCTTAATATAATACCTATTTAAATATTGATACATTATATATATGCTTGCGAGAATTACTATGCGCGAGCCATAATTATTAATTCTTAATTATAAATTATTAATTCTCATCAAAGTCCAGTCCTTCCGTGCGATCCTTGATATAATAGTCGCTCAGCAAACCGACGAAGGTGGTGATTTCCTTGATGGCACGTTCTGTCTCTGGGGTGATAGGCTTCTTCTGCAATCTGAGCATCATCACGCCATAGAGTGCATCAAGGCAAGTTTCTATCTCGTTCACGGTTTTATCGCCACGGTTTCTCAATTCCACGATAAAAGGCAACACCTTATAGTACTCGGCATTGTAGATAGGGAACTTGGTGCTCTGCAAAAGCATTCCGTGGAGGTCGATGACATCCTTGAGCAACACCTTATTAATATTAAGGTGACCCGACTCACGCTTTCCCTCCTCGTTCATCATGCGAATGAGATTGCCAAACCAGTCGATTTCCTCGTCCTTCTGTTCGTCAGTGAAGTTGAAACGATCGATATATTGCTTCTTGATGACAGGGAGTGAGCAACCATAAGCACGGATGATGTCTTCCACCTGCCACATATACAACAAGTATTCTGCGATACTCTTCTTCTTTAATTCTTGCGCTACAAACATTGATAATTAATAATTAATAATTTCTCTAGAACTCTGGGAGATGATAAAGATTGAAAATCGTACCTATCAAGGCGATGACCGAGAAGATGATAACCACGCTTCCTATAACCTTATTAATAATAAGGATGCCATTGGTATCAAACTTGCCTCTGATTTTATCAACCAACCAAGTAAGTCCGAACCACCAAAGCAAGGCTCCGAACACGATACTCAGATAGCCCACTCCCATCTCCAACGGCATGTCGGGCACAACAAATGCAAACTGTGCGAAGGTTGCCATGAAGAGGAAGACGATAAGAGGATTGGAAAGGGTGACGAAGAATGCCGTGATGGCATTGTGCGTCAGCGACCCTTGCTTGTTGCTGCTCTGGTGCATATTCTTGGTAGGATTGCTCTTGAAACAATAAATGCCAAAGGCAAGCAAGAGCAAGCCACCAAAGATCTGAAGATAGAACTTGTTCTGAGCATTGTTGACAAAATCCATCACAAAGCTCATTCCCAAACCCGTAAAGAGAGCATATACGATGTCGCTGCAAGCGGCACCGATACCTGTCACGAAACCATACCAACGCCCCTTGTTCAAAGTGCGCTGGATACACAAGATGCCTACAGGTCCCATAGGGGCAGAGGCGATAATACCTATGATAATTCCCTTGAATATAAAATCAAGAATATTTATCTCAATTGGAAATGTTATACTCATACAGAGCGCAAAGATACAACTTTTTACCCATATCGAGTAATTTTTTGGCTTAAAACTTTGTTTTAGGTATTTTTTAACCATAAAACTTTGCCATTTCCGAAGTTTTTCCTATCTTTGTGCCAAAATCTAACAAATTTCTAACTAAATAAATAGCAAGACATGACAGAAAATGAATTGAAGCCGTATGTAATCGGTTTGGACCTCGGTGGTACCAACTCCGTTTTCGGCATCGTTGACTCACGGGGTGAGATCAAGGCTACTACTGCAATCAAAACTGGTGGTTATGAGAATGTAAATGACTATGTAAAGGCTTCCGTTGAGGCACTTCAGCCTATCGTTGATACCGTAGGTGGCATCAGCAAGATCAAGGCGATGGGTATCGGTGCTCCTAACGGCAATTACTATAACGGAACGATTGAGTTTGCTCCTAACTTGGCTTGGGCTCATGATGGCGTAGTGCCATTGGCAAAGATGTTCTCTGATGCTTTGGGTGGTCTGCCTGTAGCTTTGACCAATGATGCCAACGCTGCTGCCCTCGGTGAGATGACATACGGCGTGGCTCGTGGTATGAAAAACTTCATCGACGTGACCTTGGGTACTGGCGTAGGTTCTGGTATCGTCATCAATGGTCAGATGGTTTATGGTTGCGATGGTTTCGCAGGCGAGTTGGGTCACGTCATCATGGTACGTGGCGAGGAAGGTCGTCCATGCGGTTGCGGTCGCAAGGGTTGCTTGGAGGCATATTGCTCAGCTACCGGTGTAGCTCGCACAGCTCGCGAGTTCCTTGAGAAGAGCGAGGAGCCATCTCTCCTCCGTGACATGAAGCCTGAGGACATCACTTCTTACGATGTAAGTGTGGCAGCTGGCAAGGGCGACGCCTTGGCCAAGCGTGTATATGACTTCACTGGCAAGATGCTCGGTGAGGCTTGCGCCGACTTCGCAGCATTCTCTTCTCCAGAAGCATTCGTCTTCTTCGGTGGTCTGACCAAGGCTGGCGACTTGTTGATGAAGCCTGTAAAGGAGGCTTACGACAAGAGCGTATTGAAGATTTTCAAGGGCAAAGCTAAATTCTTGGTATCTACACTTGATGGTAGCTCTGCTGCTGTGCTCGGTGCTAGTGCCGTAGGTTGGGACTTGTAATTTCACAAGAAATCTTTCATTTCAGAATAGAGCGTAAGCTCACCTTTTAACACATTAAAGGCTCTCGATGAGGATTCGAGAGCCTTTTTCGTATCAAAACTGCACTTTTTGTCGAAACTATTTGCGCCTTTCTAGTTTTTTTCGTAATTTTGCACCCGACTTTATAAAAGATTGTATCTAACGAGTTATATTAGATTTAGTTTAAGATAAAAAGTGTATTAAGATGACAACCATCAAGAACTTGTTGTCGATGGCGAAGCGCATCCTGCTATCATCCATAGCTTGCCTTGCCTTCTGCATCACCCTCTCAGCCCAAGGCACACAGCCTGAGGCTGGTCGTTATATATCCAAGACCTTCAAGGTTTGTCCCTTCAATGTGGATGGATTGCCTAAGACCATCAGCATCTTAGGATTTACCATCAACATCAATAATGACGGACTAGAGGAAGAAGGTGCAATAGCTATTGGAAAATATATTGCCAATAGCAACATTGACGTCTTTGCACTCAGTGAAGATTTCAACTTCCACCCTTCTCTTGCAGCTCAGATAAACGATGAATATACCTTTGGTACGTATCGAGGAGGCATTTCTACCTCCAACCTCTCTGGCACTAAGGTCAACACTGATGGGTTAGAGTTTCTAGCCAAGGCACCTTTCTCTTTTTCGGAAGAGACATGTACTCCATGGAACAAGACGTATGGCTACACCACAAATGGTAGCGACGAGCTCATCAAAAAAGGCTATCGCTACTATGTCGTAGATTTAGGCGGCGGAGCTTTTGTCGATTTCTATATTCTGCACATGGATGCCGAAACTGATCCTAAAGACAACGAGGCACGTGCTTCACAATGGGAACAGCTGCGTGATGACATCTTGTCAAAATCCACCAATCGACCTGTCATTGTGATGGGCGACACCAACAGTCGTTACACTCGTGACGACATCCTTGGATTATTCATCAATCCTATCGAAGCAACTGGCTACTACGAGGTGAAAGATGCCTGGATTGAGCATTGCAAGAATGGCAAATATCCTAATCTGGGTGATGAAGCATTGATGGTAGATAAGCTAGGATATAGAGAGGGCGAAATTGTCGATAAGGTTCTTTATCTGAACCCAAAGAAGAATGGTCTTATTATCCAATCTCTCGACTTTAACATGGATGCGGCATTTGACAAGAGTGACCACAAGCCTATCATCGTTACCATGAAAGTGGAAGGTTCTACCTACGCTCCAGCCAAAGCTAACAACTGGTGGCGAGGAGAGACTCTAAAAGGCGGAGGTCAACAAGTATATATATATAATGTAGGAGCTGAGACCTTTATCTCTGGTAAGGAAGCCACCATCAAGGACATCAACTCTGCTTATATTTGGAATATCAATGGAAGCGGTTCTTACACCTTTGCTTGCAACAATGAAACGGAAGATAGAATTAAGATGTCTAAGTCTGGGCTTTCATGGAGCGCAAGCATCAAAGAGGTTTCTGGTGCAAGCGATTTCGATGTCATCCCAACTACAACAACCACAAACAGGGGCAACGCTTACAAACTATCAGTCACCACTAGAGGAGATACTCGTTACTTCAATGTGGATGGAAAATCTTATTCTCCAGCATCGACACCTAGCAATATGAACGACTGGCTTTTTATCTCTTCAGAACAAAAGGAAGCATATAATGATTACCAAGAGTTATTCAACAAGGCTAGAGATTATCAGAAATACACACTTAGCGAGAGCCTGAGAGTAAAACTGACCACTACGTTGGATGAAACAGAAGCTGGATCGTATGATACATATACGACTGACATGGAGAACTTGCGCAAAATCATTGCGGATATTGAAGCTTATATCAAAGAGACTCCTACTGGCATCAGTAGTTCACCGGTTGTCGGTCGCCAAGGATTCACTGCTATCTATGACATCAACGGTGTACGCCGCAATACTCTCGTGAAAGGTATCAACATCGTGAAGATGTCAAATGGAGAAATCAGAAAAATCAACTATTAGATTAAAGTATTAAATATTTAAAAGATGAGAACAATGAAATTGATGGCAAATGCTGCCAAAGGTTTGATGCTCGCTGCTTTCATGGCAGTAGGTACAACGACAGTCAACGCTCAGGAGAACTCTGAGGAGACTACTTATAAGCCTGTGACTGTTGGCAATTGGGTAAAAGGTGAGGCTATAACTGGTAATGATCAAGAAGTGTACATCTATAATGTAGGTGCAGGAACATTTATCAGTGGTACATCTGCTACAGTCAAAGACATCAAAGAAGCTAATACATGGACTATCACTGATGGTTCAAATGGAACACATACATTTGCTTGCAACAACTCAACAGCAGACCGTATTCACATGAACTATGAGTCAGATATTACACATTGGGCAAAAAGATGGGTAGCAGATATCAGAAAAAAGAGTGGTGCCTCTGATATCAACATCGAAAAAGGGAGCACCGAAAATAGCTATACATTATCTGTAACTAAGAATTTGGGAACCAATATGTTTCCTAATTACCAAACTCGCTATTTCACAGTTAACGGAACAGGCTACGAAGCAGCATCAACAGCTACAACTAATAGCGACTGGCTCTTTATCTCTACAAAACAGAAAGATGCCTACGTTGACTACGTCAACTCATTCAATGAGGTAGATAGTTACCTCACAAACGAGAAGGTTGAAAAGGATGAAAGTTTGCTTGCCAAGATCAAGGAAGTCTTGACAAAGGTTTCTGACGCTGGTCACTCTTTCGCTACCTACGATGGTGACAAGGCTAAGCTCACCGGCATCCTTGACGAGATCAAGAACTTCTTGAATACTCCTACTGGTATCGAGACTATCAAGCCAGCAACAGACAATGCTGAGGCAACAGCTATCTACGATGTAAACGGCGTTCGCCAGAATGGCCTCACCAAAGGTATCAACATCGTGAAGATGAGCGATGGTACAACCAAGAAGATTATCAAGTAAACTCTAAAAGATACATCAAACAACAAAAAACGGAAGTCGAGCCAATCGCTTAACTTCCGTTTTTTTGTTCTTCATACGTTATCTTTTAAAAATATCATGCTTCATCTCTTCAAACTATCATACTTAGACTTACTAAACACTATACTTAGACTTACTAAATATAATAGATCCTGAAGCTAAACATAATAGATACACTTCTTAATTATGATAGTTATCTGTCTGACCTTGCGGAGCATTCTCACCAAACAGCCAGTTTTTGACAATCGTCTTGCCCTCTGGAGTCAAGACACTCTCTGGATGGAACTGGATGCCATGGATGTCATAATGCTTGTGGCGCAATCCCATGATGCAACCATCATCGCTCACTGCCGTCACATCCAAGCACTCTGGGAAACCAGCCCTATCAACCACCCAAGAATGATAACGACCTATCTCAATACGCTTAGGCATACCGGCAAATATAGGGTCATTGCCAAACTGCGTACAAGGAGTAGCTACTCCGTGATATACCTCAGAGAGGTTGGTCAACTTGGCACCGAACGCCTCTCCTATCGCTTGATGCCCCAAGCAAACGCCGAGCATTGGTTTTCTGCCAGCGTATGTCTTGATGACATCCATCAAAAGCCCTGCTTCCGATGGAATGCCAGGACCTGGACTCAATATAATCTTGTCGAATCTATCTAGTTCTCGCAACTGAAACTGGTCGTTGCGATACACCGTCACCTCGACACCGAGTTCCTTCACCAAATGAGCCAAGTTGTAGGTGAAGCTATCGTAATTATCTATGATTACTACTTTCATATTACAAATTTTCTGCTATGTGAATCGCCTTGGTCAAGGCACCCAACTTGTTATTACACTCCTCCAACTCATACTGGTCGTTGCTCTTTGCCACCACGCCACTACCAGCCTGGAACCAGAGTTCGCCATTACGACTGATAAAGGTACGGATGACAATCGCCTGGTTGAGGTCGCCATTCAAGCCGATGAAACCGATGCAACCACCATACGCACCACGGTTGTGTGGCTCCAACTCTGAGATAATCTGCATGGCACGCACCTTAGGCGCACCACTCAAAGTACCAGCTGGGAAGGTATCGATAAACTCCTTGATGTGGTCGGCTCCCTCATCCAGCGTACCGCTCACACGGCTCACCAAGTGGATGACGTGGCTATAGAACTGCATGTCCTTATAGAAATCCACCTTCACACCATGGCAGTTGCGGCTCAAGTCGTTACGAGCCAAATCCACCAACATCACGTGCTCGGCATTCTCCTTTGGGTCGTTGCGTAAGAACTCAGCCGCCTTGCGGTCTTGTTCCATATCGCCAGTACGTTTGGTAGTTCCAGCGATAGGGTCGATAAACGCCTTGTTGCCCACGATGCGGTTGTGGGTCTCAGGAGAAGAACCGAAGATACGGAAACCTCCGAAGTCGAAATAGAAGAGATAAGGACTTGGGTTGATGCTTCTCAACGCACGATAGAGCTTGAAATCATCGCCCTCATACTTCTGGATGAAGCGGCGGCTCACCACAATCTGGAAGACATCGCCACGCAAGCAGTGCTGGATGCAGCGGCGGATATTCGCCTTGTGCTCCTCATCAGTCAATGTAGAAGTGGTATCGCCCACTGGATGGAAGTCGTATGGCTTCACATTCACCTTGTTGACCGCCTTCAGCAGATTGTCCATTTCAAGTGAAGAGTGAAGAGTGAAGAGTGAAGAATCCTCTTGCTTTTCCCCTTCGGCATTCTTCTGTTTGTTGTCAGCCTGCCTATCTTCTGCATCGGCATCCGTTTCATTGAGAACAATCAACTCCATCGTATTATTGAAATGGTCGAACACGATGATGTCCTTATACATAATATAATAGATGTCAGGAGCATCATTCTTCTCCATCGTGGTATCCTTGACAGGGATATTCTCAAAGTAGCGCACCGCATTGAAGGTGGTGAAACCATAGAGACCACAGAAGTCCTTGCCCTCACCCTCTACATGGAACGACTGGATGAAGTCATTGATGGCTTTCGAGATGGCGAGCTTGCACTCCTCGCCCTTGCCCTCACCGAAGGCAGGCAGTTCCTGCTTCTCCACCTTGCCATCAGGATAAGTGGCAGTCACGATGCCATGACCTACGGCAATGCTGGCAATCGGATGCACACCGATGAAAGAACGAGAGTTGTCGGAACCATGATAGTCGCTACTCTCCATCAAAGCCGACTGGGGATAAATATCTCGCAGTCGCATATAGACTCCCACCGGCGTATAGAGGTCGGCGAGAATCTTGCGAGTTACAGTCTTATAATTATATTGTGCCATAATTATAAATTATTCATTATAAATTATACATTAGAAGTTGCCAAACTCCTTAGCCATCGCCTTGTTGTTGAGGTAAGTCTCCACGTCCTTATCACCACGACCACTGACGGTCAAGACAACGACATCATCTTTCTTGAACTTCATCTTCTTCAAGGCTGCCACGGCATGGGCACTCTCGATGGCAGGGATGATACCCTCCATACGTGTCAACTCATATCCGGCATAGATTGCCTCATCGTCCTTGATGGCAAGTACATGGCTGCGACCACGGGTTGCCAAGTCGGCGTGCATCGGACCGATACCAGGATAGTCGAGACCGGCACTGATGGTGAAGGCTTCCTTGATCTGACCATCATCGGTCTGCATCACGAGGGTGCGTGCTCCGTGGATGATACCCTCGGTACCGCAGTGCATGGTAGCAGCGGTATAGTCAGTGTCGATGCCATGACCAGCAGCCTCGGCGAGGTAAATCTGCACCCGCTCATCATCAATATAATGGTAGATGGTACCAGCGGCATTACTTCCACCGCCCACACAAGCGACGAGATAATCTGGATAATCACGACCTATCTTCTCCTGCAATTGCCATTTGATTTCCTCGGAGATAACACTCTGCATCTTTGCCACGATGTCAGGATAAGGATGAGGTCCCATCGTACTACCTACAATATAAAAAGTATCTTGTGGATGGCAGCACCAGTCACGGATCGCCTCTGAACAAGCATCACTCAAAGTCATGTTACCCGTACGAACTGGATGCACCTTAGCTCCCAACATCTTCATGCGCTCCACATTGGTATGCTGACGCTCCACATCGGTAGCGCCCATGAAAATCTCGCACTCCATGTCCATCAAGGCACAGACCGTAGCAGTTGCCACACCGTGCTGACCAGCACCCGTCTCAGCGATGATGCGAGTCTTGCCCATCTTCTTCGCCATCAGAATCTGACCGATGGTATTATTGATCTTGTGCGCACCGGTATGGTTCAAGTCCTCACGCTTCAGATACAACTGGCATCCGTACTTCTCGCTCATGCGCTTGGCATAATAGAGAGGTGAAGGGCGACCCACATAGTCTTTCAAGAGAGCATGATACTCTTTCTTGAACTCCTCGCTCTCGATGATAGGCTTGTAAGCCTGCTGGAGTTCTGTCACACACTTATATAATATCTCAGGAACATAAGCTCCTCCGAATTTTCCGAAAAATCCTTTATCGTCAACTTGATACATAATATGCTAAATATTAAATTATAATGTATAAATAATAAATGGGCTTACGCCATATCCGTCGGGCATTTATCATTTATTACTTATTATTTATCATTTACTTTTTGAGTGCCTCATAAAGTTCATCCAATGCCTTGTCTGGGTCGCCAGTCTCATTGAGCAGTGTCACAAACTTACTTCCGATGATAGCACCTGCGGCATTGTCTTGCGCACTGGTCAAGGTCTGCTTGTTGCTGATTCCGAAACCAATCATACGAGGGTTGCGGAGGTTCATGCCATTGATATGGTTGAAGTAAGCCAACTTGGCATCACCGAAGTTGCTTTGGGCACCTGTGATGCTGGCAGAGCTGACCATATAGATGAAGCCATCGGTATGCTCGTCGATGAAGCGGATGCGCTCCTCGCTGGTCTCTGGCGTAATCATCATGATGACACGGATGTCATACTTGTCGGCGATAGGCTTCACCACCTTCAGGTAGTCATCGAATGGAAGGTCTGGGATGATAGTTCCGCTCACGCCACTCTCCACACAACTTTGGAAGAATGCCTCGATGCCATAATGCATGATAGGGTTGAGATAACCCATCAGTACCAATGGGATGTTCACCTCGTCCTTGATGGCTTTCAACTGACCGAAGAGGGTCTTCACGGTCATGCCGTTCTTCAAGGCTTTTGTGCCTGCGCTCTGGATGACTGGTCCATCTGCCAATGGGTCGCTGAATGGGATGCCGACTTCTATCATGTCGATGCCGTGGCGTTCCATCGCCTTGATGACAGTGCCGGTGCCGTCGAGGGTTGGGCAACCTGCACAGAAGTAGAGAGACAGTAACTTTCTCTCTTTGTTTTCTGAAAAAAGTTTGTTTATCTTATTCATTGTTTCTTTTGTTTTTTATTCTTATTTTCGACTTCCCTGTCCCCCTCTTACGAAGAGGGGGTCCTTAATCCCTAACCAAGCCTTCCCCTTTTCCAAAAAGGGGAAGGATGTAACCGCTCCTACTCGTCGCTCTTAACCGCTTCGCTCTAAGGTTGGCGGACCATCAAAGGTCTCGCCAGTTTTTCTTACGCAATAGAATTGCGATTTTTGTGCGGTGTTACACCGCCTTGATGAGAGCTTGATTTCATTCTCTTAGCTTTTCTAGAAAATCCTTGAGTTTCTCCACGTCCTTCAAGGCGGGTTCTATCTCGAACTTCGAGTTGAGGTCGATGCCGATGCACTGGGGATGATGGAAGAACTTGACTCGCTCGGCGTCATCGGGACCGATGCCACCACTTAGGAGGAAGGGTGTTTCGCCATCGTATTGCTCCAAGACTTGCCAATCAAACTGCCCACCACTTCCACCGACTGTCTTACACTTGGTGTCGAAAAGGAAGAGGTCAACAGCGCCTACATACTCCTTATATTTCTGAATGTCCTCGGCTGTGCTCACACTGATCGCCTTGATGATCTTGATGCCCGGCTTGATGTCGGGGTCGAGCGTGGCACGGAGGTTTTCTATCGTCTCCCTTGTCTCATTGCCATGCAACTGGATGTAGTCGAGATTGTAGTTATACACCCTCGTCACGATGTTCTGAGGCATATCATCTACGAAGACTCCTACCCTTGCTGGTTGCTGTTCTCCAGATATTCCTTCTCCCATTTGAGGCTTAAGACTTTTGAACCTCTCCTCAGAATAGTCGGGAATGATACCCGCCTGACTGCTCAACATCTGAACATATCGGGGTGACTTGGGATAGAAGATGAAGCCTATCATGTCAACCCCCAGTTGACTCACCGCGCGAATGTTATCGGCATCACGCATACCACAAACCTTGACAATCATTCTATTTATCTTTAAGAATTTATAGTTAAGAATTACTGCAATGCAGCGATGAAATCCTTCAATGCTGCTCCTGGGTTCTCTTGCTTCATGAATTGTTCTCCCATCAGGAAGCCTCGGAAGCCAGCTTCTTCTCGCAAGCGCTTCACCACCTCCGGATTCGAGATGCCACTCTCACTGACTCGGCAGACATCCTTGGGAAGTTGCTCTGCCAATCGGAAACTATTCTCTACATCCGTGACGAAGGTTCCGAGGTTGCGATTGTTGATGCCATACATGTCTGGCTCCAGTTCGGCGTACTCGAAGTCCCGGTCGTTGTGCATCTCCAAGAGAACCTCCACCCCCAGTTGATGAGCCATTTCGAGCAATCGCTTGCACACTTCTTTCGTCAGACAGGCAGCTATCAGCAAGACTGCGGAAGCTCCACAATAGCGAGCCTGCAAGAGTTGGTATTCCTCAATGACGAAGTTCTTATATAATATAGGTATAGAGACACCCACGTGTCGGGCCTCTTGGATGAACTCATCATAACCGCCGAAGTAGTCGATGTCGGTGAGGATGCTCAGTGCAGAAGCTCCATTCTCCTGATAACTCAGAGGGATGATGCTTGCCTTGCCCTCCTCCTTGATCCATCCCTTGGAAGGCGACTTGCGCTTGAACTCAGAGATGATGCCGGTAGAAGAAGCCATCAAGGTCTCCCTCATGCTACCGCCCAGTGTCTTGCCATCATCGTCCTTCATCTTCTGCTCCGTCAGCGTAATCATCTGGCGAGGCGAAATGAAGCGCTTGCGCTGGTCTATCTCTATTCGCTTATGAGCGACAATCTCTTCTAGTATATCCATCACTCTTCACTTTAACTATTGAGTTCGACGAATTTTTTGAAGGTGGCGAGGGCCTTGCCACTGTCGATGCTCTCTCGTGCTATCTCCACACACTCCTCGATGCTCTTCTGTCCCTTCTCCATCACTTGGATGCCGAAGGCGGCATTAGCGAGGACGATGTTCTTCTGGGCTGGTAACGCACGATTCTCCAACACGGCATCGAAGATGTCCTTTGCCTCTTCCTCGGTAGCACCGCCTCTCACCTCCTCTGGCTTGGCGATGTCGAAGCCCAAGTCTTGCGGCTTGAAGATGCGCTCATAGTTGTTGGTGGTCACCTTGAAGTCGCTGGTGAGTGAGATTTCGTCATAGCCATCGATACTGTTCACGATACCATAGTCGATGCCTATCTTCTGATAAACCTGGTTGTAGAGCCGCATCTGGTCGAGGTTGGCGACACCGAGCAACTGGCACTTAGGTTGACTAGGGTTGACCAAAGGACCGAGAAGATTGAAGACCGTAGGGAACTGCAATGCCTTGCGGATAGGACCGACAAACTTCATCGCCTTGGCGAAGAGTTGGGCATGGAGATAGACGATGCCACACTCATTGATGGAGCGGTTGAGCTTGTCCATGTCGTCAGTGAACTGCACGCCGTGATTCTTGATGACATTGGAAGCACCGCTCACGGAAGTCGCAGCATAGTTGCCATGCTTAGCCACCTTGTAGCCAGCACCAGCGATGACAAAACAAGAGGTGGTAGAGATATTGAAAGTATTCTTACGGTCGCCACCCGTACCGACCACGTCGATGTAGCGGTCACAGTCGAGGATGGCAGGAACGCCTGTCGCCAAGATACCATCACGGAAACCGAGCAATTCATCCACCGTCACACCACGCATCTGCAATCCGGTGAGCAAGGCTGTGATTTGTTCCTCAGGGAACTCACTCTTGGTGATACCCACGATGATGTTCTTGGTTTCCTCACGAGAAAGTTCCTCGTGGTTCAACATTCTGTTCAAGATGTCCTTCATTTCCATAATTCAAGTCTCCTATTTTTATTTTTTATATTCTTCTTGAAGATGCCTTCCGCAACAGGTCAGATAAAGAAAAAAGACCTGTCGTAAGTTACGGCAGGCCTTCTTGTATTCTTATGGACTTTCATATCCACACACGGCTTATCGACTCACGACTTTTTAGATCTTGAGATACGCCACCACCATGCTGTTGAAGATACGAATGTCATCATATTCTTGTTGTTTTAATTATTCGATTGCAAAAATACACTTTTTCTTTCAAACCACCAACTTTTTGGCGGAAAAATTACGAATTTAATAGAATTTAGTAATTAAAGCTACCGTTTTCACTATCCCAACTATGCTTACACCTTATATTATATATAAGGGATTATTATATATAAGGGAGAAGACTCCGAAGAAAAAAAACGCCAAAAAGGACACTTCGATGTAATAAAGCGAAAAAGCAATCGTTATTACAATAAAAGAATACAATACAATAACAACTCTTTAATAGCAACAACGCCTATGAAGTATATATTTACTCCTGAAGAATTGAGGCCTTCCAAGAGGACCATCCAAATCATCAAGCAGATAGCTTATACCTATCGTGCCTTCAAGATGAATGGGAAATATGAAGTGTTGTGCTTGAACTAAACATCTAAGAAGAAATGAAAACCCTTATATCTCCTTCTTTGCTCTCAGCCAACTTCATTGACCTGAAGAGCGACATCGACATGATCAACAAGAGTGAGGCTGATTGGCTTCACATGGATGTCATGGATGGTGTCTTCGTACCCAACATTTCCTTTGGATTCCCAGTATTGGAAGCCGTCAGCAAGGTTTGCACCAAGCCCCTCGACGTTCACTTCATGATAGAACGCCCTGAGCGATACATCGAGCAAACCGCCAAGATTGGCGCCATGATGATGAACGTGCACTATGAGGCTTGCGTTCATCTGCATCGCACCATCCAGCAGATTCACGCCGCTGGCATGAAGGCTGGCGTCACCTTGAATCCATCCACACCGGTCAGTGTATTGGAAGACATCATCGGCGACCTCGACATGGTATTGCTGATGAGCGTCAACCCAGGTTTCGGTGGACAAAAGTTTATCGAGAACACCATCAAGAAGGTAGGTCGCCTACGCCAACTCATCAAGGAGTCTCATTCCCATGCCCTCATCGAGGTAGATGGAGGCGTGCAGGCAGAGACAGCCCCTCGACTGGTGAAAGCCGGAGTCAACGTATTGGTGAGCGGTAGCTATGTATTCAAGAGCACCGACCCGATTTCCACCATCCATGCGATGAAGGAAATCAAGCAACTGGAAGACTAGTCGCGCCAAAAGTGCCGACTAGCCTAGTCTAACTGAAGATAGAGGTTGTGCTCTCTCGCCATACGACGGAGGTTGAGGAGCGCATATCTCATTCTGCCCAAGCTGGTATTGATGCTCACACCTGTCATCTCGGCAATCTCCTTGAAAGAGAGCTGCTGGTAGAAACGCATATACACCACCTCGCGCTGAACGGCAGGGAGATTGTTCATCAACTTCTTGACATCGGCAAGCACCTGTTGGTTGATGATGGCATCCTCGGCATTGCTATCCAGCACGCTGGCACAACCGATGTTGGACAAGTCGTTGGTCTCATTGGTATCCACCACGTGGCGACCTCTCTGCTCACGATACATATCCATCATCACATTATGGGCAATACGCATACACCAAGCGGCGAACTTGCCGTTTGCTACATATTCGTGCTTCTGGAGCTTGCTGATGACCTTGATAAACGTCTCTTGGAAGATGTCGTTGGCTAACTCTTGGTCATGCACCATAAACATGATGTATGAGAAAAGCTTCACCTCATTGCGTGACAACAACTCATCGAAGGCAGGGTTACTGCCCTCGACATACAACATCGCCAACTCCTCGTCGGTCAAATCTTGTAGATTTCTCATTTTCTTAATCCCTTGTTTTAATTAAGTAAATGTCTAATCAATAGGCTATCTTCTTGTTTTTATTGTGTGAATGATGTTAATTATTTGCAATTTTGCCTTGCAAAGGTAGTGTTTTTCCTACAAACCACCAAATATTTAACATAAAAAAAGGTTGGCTACAGGACGTAGCCAACCAGAAAATCAATATTTTGGAGTAATGCCTTCAAAATATTATGGCGCAAATATACGCCGTTTTTTCCATATCTCCAAACTTTTTTAACTCAAAATTGCTTTTTTAACATTATGTGCGATACTTAATCCAGGAAAAAGCCTTATCTTTGCAGAAATTATATAAGACTCTAAACTTAACAAAACAAACAATATGAAACACTTAAAAACTTTACTGCTTGCCTTGGTGCTCCTACCAGCCATTGCTTTTGCGTCGGGATGGAACGACCAGGAGTACAAGCAAATCGAACAAAGCATCCAACTGCCTCAGCTCCATAAACGGCAGTTTGTCATTTCCTCTTTTGGTGCCAAGCAGAATGCCTCTGCCGCCCAAAACCAGAAGGCTATCAACCGTCTCATCTCCTTGGTTTCCAAGAAAGGCGGTGGCAAGGTCATCGTTCCGAAAGGTACTTGGGAAACCGGTGCCATCGAGATGAAGAGCCATGTCAACCTCGTCTTGGAGGAAGGCGCTATCCTGCAATTTGTCTTCGATACCAACCTCTACCCTCTCGTGCGTACTTCCTGGGAAGGCATCGCCTGCTGGAACTATTCCCCATGCGTCTATGGTTACAAGGTAACCGACGTTGCCATCACCGGTAAGGGTACTATCGACGGTGGCGGTAGCAACGAGACTTGGTGGCCGATGAACGGCAATCCGAAATATGGCTACGTCGATGGCGTGACCAAGGAGTGCCAGCGTCTAGGTTCACGTGCCCTGCTCTTGAAGCAAGCCGAAGACGGCGTGGCTTTCGATGAGCGCAAGTTTGGCAAGGGACAAGGTTTGCGCCCTCAGCTCATCAACTTCGTACGCTCCGAGCGCATCCTCATCCAGGATGTCACCTTGCTGAAGTCACCTTTCTGGGTTATCCACCCTCTCCTCTCCAAGAACATCACTGTGGATGGCGTTACCGTCTGGAACGAAGGTCCTAACGGCGATGGTTGCGACCCTGAGGCTTGTGAGAACGTACTCATCCAAAACTGTGTGTTCCATACCGGTGACGACTGCATCGCCATCAAGAGCGGTCGCAACAATGATGGTCGTCTCTGGAACCAACCTTCCCGCAACATCATCATCCGCCATTGCAAGATGGAGGACGGTCATGGCGGCGTGGTCATCGGAAGTGAAATCTCCGGTGGTTGCGAGAATGTCTTTGCTGAAGACTGCGTGATGGACTCTCCTAACCTCGAACGCATCCTCCGCATCAAGACCAACAACTGCCGTGGCGGTGTCATCAAGAACATCAACATGCGCAACGTCACCGTGGGACAATGCAAGGAGGCTGTCTTGAAAATCAACCTCGACTACGAGCCTAAGGAGATATGCTACCGTGGTTTCGAACCTAGTGTGAGCCAGGTTTATATGGAGAACGTGACTTGCAAGAAGAGCGACTACGGCGCCCTCATCATCGGCCGTGACCAGGTGGAGAATGTGAGCGACATCACCGTGAAGAACTGCCAGTTTGATGGCGTTCAGAAGGAGCCTGTCAAGATTACGGGCAAGACTCGCAACGTGAAGTTTGACAACCTCACCGTCAATGGTTCGTTGGTGCTCAACAAGGCAGACCAGCCTTATCAAGCCTATAGCGAGTGGCTCACCCACAGTGAAATGCAGCGTGTGGCTCATCCATACAACCTCGATTTCTCTCCAAACAAACCCCGTTGGAGTTATGTAATGGGCATCGAGATGGAAGGCATGCTCGACACTTACCTCGCCTACCAGAATGGCAAGAGCACCTTCAAGGGTGGCGACGCTGAAGCCAACAATGAGAGAATCATCGACTACCTGAAGGAATATCCTGCCAAGATGATTGACGAGAAGGGCAACATCACAGGTTATAAATATGAGGATTTCAACCTCGACAATGTGCGCACGGCGAAGTTCATCCTCCGCATGCACAACCTCTTCCCTAGCAAGAGCACAGAACTTGCCTTGAAGACCCTCTTCAAGCAGTTGCAGAACCAGCCTCGCACCAAGGAAGGCGTATATTGGCACAAGGCTATCTACGCCAACCAAGTTTGGCTCGATGGTATCTTCATGGGCTTGCCTTTCTACTGCCAGTATGCCGTACAGACGATGAAGCCTAAGAAGGCTAAGAAGTACTTGGACGATGCGGTAGATCAGATGATCAAGACTGACAAGCGCACTTACGACGAGAAGACACAGCTCTGGAAACATGCTTGGGACGAGACTCACCAGCAGTTCTGGGCAGACAAGGAGAACGGAAAGAGCCAGCACACCTGGGCGAGAGCCTTGGGATGGTATGTGATGGCGATGACCGAGTGCCTCGATGCCATGCCAGAGGACTATGCTCGCCGTGGCGAGGTCATCGACTTGCTCAACAAGGCGATGGCTAGCGTGGTGAAGTACCAGGACAAGAAGACAGGCGTATGGTATGACGTGATGGACGTGAAGGATCCTCGCAACTACTTGGAGAGCACTGCCTCCAGCATGTTTGCCTACGTTCTCTTGAAGGGTTACCGCAAGGGATACCTCGCCAAGGAATACCAGGATGCGGGCATCAAGGCATACAAGGGCATCTTGAAGAATTTCATCCAGGTGAACCCAGACAAGACCATCAGTCTGACCAAGTGCTGCAGTGTAAGCGGTCTCGGTCCTGGCGATGGTCCATACGTAAAGAAGCCAAACTATAAGCGTGACGGAAGCTTTGAATATTACATGAGCGAACCAATCCGTGACAATGACCCTAAGGGTGTAGGACCATTTATTTGGGCAAGTTTGGAGATGGAACAGCAGGGACTAAAGGCAGAATAACTTGCTGATATAGAGCTACCTGAACGCACAGGAGAGTTGTAATACACAGAAAATTCAGAAAATACTGAGGTGGAAAAGGACTTTTTAATGTTCTTTTCCACCTTTTTTTGTGCTTTTTGGTATATTCATCAAATTTTAATACGTTTTTTGAAACAACCAATTCATATTTTTACTATCTTTGCAAAAGAAGATAAGAGCACTCGGCAATCTGAAAGTTGTCTTTCATTGCGCCCGTTTGCAATTTCTTCACCTAAGAGTTAAATAAAACATTAATTAATCTTTTAAATCTTACGTTTATGAATAAAATTTTACGCATTTCAATGATCGCTGTATTGGCATTAATTGCTAATGTCAGCTTTGCTGGTGTATCAACCATTGATTTTACAAAACTTGCTGTTAAAACTGTTAGTGATGAAAACAACAAGGAAAACAACGGCTATACTTTCACATCAGGCGACTTCAATTTTACAACAAAGAAAAATAATGGTCAAACTGCACCAACCCAAAATGCCAACACCAAAGACCTACGCCACTATGCCAAGAACACCATTACCATAAGCGGTGCCAAAATGACAAAAATGGTCTTTACAATGTCTGATGCGGGTAAAAAACAATGGGCAACAGTGACTGCATCAGAAGGCACAATGACTGTGGATAAAACTAATGGTACAACAACATGGGAGAACACCAATGGTTCTTCATCTGTAACATTGACAGTTGGTGATAATAACGATTTCGGATCAAATACAAAAAAGAAAGCAGGACAATTTAATGTGGACAAAGTAGATATTACTTCTGACGGTCAAGGTGGCGGTGAAACTCCAACTCCTCCAGCAGAAGAAACTAAAGCAGAAAACATTGCTGCATTCAAGGCTTTGACAAGTGGAACAACTGCTACTTTAACTCTCAAGAATGCGCAAGTAGTTTACAAGAACGTTTACACAACAAAATCAGGTGCAACAAACACAGAGTACTATGTTCGCGATGCATCAGGTGCTATTCAGTTCTTCAATACAGATTTGGAATTAAATGTAAATCAAATTATCAATGGTACTGTAGAGGTTAAGTACACTCTTTACAACGAGATGACTGAGGCTACAAAGACCGCAAATACATCTGCAGAAAAGTTAACTATTACTGATGGTGAAGCAGCAGTTCCTACTAAGGTTACAGTAGCAGACCTCACAACAAATAAATATCTTTGCGATCTTGTTACAGTAGAGAATGCAAATATAATATCTGAAACTTCAGGAACTCATACTAATCAATATCTTACAAATGGTACTGATAAAGTTATGATTTACGACAAATTCAAAACCAAGACAAACATCACAGATGGTGAAGGTTTTGACGTAACTGGTATCTTAGTCACAGCTAAGTTGAGCGGTAACATCATTAAAGAATTTGCTCCTATCTCTGCTCCTGTACCAACAGGTATCAACAACATCACAACCGAGGCTGCTGACGCTAATGCTCCTGCTTACAACCTCGCTGGTCAGAAGGTATCTACCTCTTACAAGGGCGTAGTTATCAAGGCTGGAAAAAAGTTTGTACAGAAGTAAGAAACAACATTGAATTGTAAATAAAAATCCCCGCGTTCAACAGAACGTGGGGATTTTTTGTGCCTACACTTTCAGTACTCCCTGCCTAGGAAAAAATTCATACCTAACTAGGGAAAAATTTATACCTAACTAGGGAAAAATCAAAGTGGTACTAGAGGGGAGATTTCGGCTCTGCGAGACGCATTACACGCCTATCTCTCCCATGTTAAATAATTTTCCATTTTGGAATTGCAGGATAATGCCATGCATCTGCGTTTCCGTTATTTGCTTATTGTTCTGCGATAAAACGTTTATATAAATTCAAGATGTTCAAATTGGGAATAACAAGATGAAGCCTATCCAAGTACGTGCCTCCTATCGTCAACATACCATAATAGAAGAGCAAGCTGACGAACATATTAGGATTAATCATCTCGATGGCAGGGAACGTTGTCTCGATAGTGGTGTCAATATATCCCTGTTCGGCTATTGTCCGCACCACTCCCTTTCGGTCACCATCCAAACGGTCGAGACTCACCAATCGCTTCATCTTGGCATAATCGGTCTTGGAGTTAGGATCACGCATGTCCTTCGGAGGACGACCAGTCGTAATGAGCGTATTCATGTAATATATCACCATATTACTATTGTACATACAAGGTTCCACGCCATAGCACTCCTCAGAGAAACAATAGTTGTCATACCATGGTTTCATCTCTGCTATGATTTCATCTTCTGGTTTAGTTATTCGTCCTACCTCTTGGTAATAGCGAATCATCTCACGCACATCAGTTTCACTAAAGCCTAAGAGATTGTTAAACCAATAATGAACTGAGATATTGGTTGCAATGTTGAATCCACTCGTTAAATCATCCAATGTGATTGGGCTTACTCCCATAAAGAGGATTCGAGTGAAATTCGGCTTGAACGTTTTAAAGACATCACGATAGAAGCCGCTACCATGAGTCATCTCATGATATACATCGTGTCCTTGTTCGTTGAGGACAACATTAGTAAAATTATCGTATTCATCGATAATCAAATAAAGTTGATAACCCTTTTCTTTAGCCTCACCGACAAATGCAGCAATTTTGCCACCAGCAGTTGGAGCGTTATGAGCTGCCTCTATTGCTTTCTGACTATAATACTTCCCGTATTTTCTAAGGAATGCATCTATCTTAATCCCTAAGTAAACATGAAAAGCATCCTGCAAATTATCTGCACAACCCACCACTTGCGAGAAATCCAAACTCAGCACTTGGAATTTTCCCTTGGTCTCCAATGGATGCTCAGCAATCCAAGTACCTTGGAACTCTTCGTCTATATCCTTGTAGTTCTCACAATCATAATAGTCTGCCACCATTGACAAGAAAAGGCTCTTACCAAAGCGACGTGGACGAATGAAGAACAAGAAGTCTGACACAGCCTCCATCTTTGGCAAGTACATGGTCTTGTCAACATAATAGAGATTGCTATCTGATATGCTTCGGAACTGACTGATGCCAGTTGGCAGTCTTTTTATCTTTCCCATAAACCTAGTTTTATCTTTCGGTTGCGAAGTTAATCAAAAAATATGAAACAGCCAAACTTTAAAGGTACAAATACGAAAATGGGCTTCTCTCACTACCCTAAGGCAAGCGAAAGAAGCCCATATATATTGAATGATATGTCCAATGCTTACTTGTTCAAGTACTTCTTGCCGTTCTTGACAACAATACCCTTGTAAGACTCAGATACCTGCTGACCAGCAAGGTTGTAAAGAGTAGAAGACTTGGCTGAAGCAGAAGCCTCAAGGTTAGAGATGCCTGTTGGGGTGCCACCAGAGATGGTTACACTCTGAATACCAAAACCACCAGCTGTCTCTTGAATAATTGCGACATCAGCAGTAGCTTTAACTTTGACATCCTGGAAAGCCAAATCATCACCATTTTTTGCTGCAAAAGTTGGAATATTCCCAACAGCTTCGCAGCCAGACACAATTGCGAAAACTGCAGCTTTAGAACCTTTTGATGCAACAGAGAAAGTAACTTCCTGACCTACTGCCAAACCAGAAACTTCTATGCGAACCTTACTTGATTGCGCACAGAAATATTTATCAGAAATAGTGAACACCTTGTTCTTTGCAGAAGAATTCTTAAATGCCAAAGACACCGGGGAATCCTTTAACGTAACACAATGATACTCATTCTTGCTACCAGTCTTATAGTCTAACTGAGTAGTTGTTGTTTCATTCCATTGATACCAACCTTCTTCCAAAGTATAGCTATCCTTTGTAGTTTCTGCAAAGGAATAAGTTGTCTGAGCGTTAACACTAGCTACCATAGCGACAGCTGCAATTAGAGTAAAGAATTTCTTCATAATCGTTTGTTTTAAGTTATTAATAATTTCTAAGTTTCGGTTTATCTTCTGCAAAGGTAACTCTTTCTTCACTACTTTGCTATACTAAAACACCAAAATCGCACGCAAACGATTACGTGCGACTTTGGTTTAACTCAATTCTGATCAAGTCCAGCAGCAATATCCTTCAAATCGAAATAAAGCAAACGGGTAGGAGCATCTATATCATCATCATTCAATGGAACAAAGCCATTCTTCTCATAAAACGGAACAGCAGCTTTGTAAGCATCCACCGTCAAAAAGCGGCATCCAGTTTTATTATTCACAACAAAGAAACTCTTAATGAAGTTCAATAGGTAAGTTCCTATAGATTGCCCTTTCAGAGTCTTATCCACTGCCAAAGAGATTCTGTCATTTGCCATACTAAAATAAGCATGGACCAAATGAACATCTTCACGTTCTAGAACATACGAAACCGCAAGTAATTCCTTGCAATATAGTCTTGCCTCATTCAAAATAAAATCATTCAAATCTTCGTCTCCGCAATCAAACAAGTGAATGTCTTCGCCATTTTGGAGTTTTCGAATTGAATATTTGGATTCGATTTCTTGTCTATTCATAAGTCCTTAACCTTTAAATATTCTCATTGCACTCTCATAGTCAGCCATTCGTCTAGCTCGGTCTTGGGGACTTTCACGACGAACCTGCATCATACGCTCCTCGAATCGACGAGCGTCGTCTCCAAAAAGTATTGGAGTTTCCTTAATTGGTCTTGCCATAACAATTCTGTATTAAATGATTAAACTGCGGCAAAAGTACACAAAAACTTTGTAACAACCAAATATTCAGAGCACATTTTCACAATAAGTTTCTTTCTAGCATCATTCTATCGCACGCAAACGATTACGTGCGTTTCAATATCTTGCCGTATAGTACTTTCGAGTTTTTATTGTAATTTTGCCACACATAAACAACAAAAACAAACCTAAAGTTACAAACAATGAAACAAAATCTACTCAAACTCGGAATGATTTGTCTGATGCTTGTCTTTAGCTTCATCGCTAAAGCACAAGATGTAACGGCAACTTGGGACTTTCAGCACAATCTGCCTGAAGGCATCAATTCCACCAACATTCAAAAAGGAGAAGGTGATGTCGCTTCCAATGTCGAAGGCATATCACTTCATGTCAACGCAACCACTGGCAAATTGGCAGGAAGAACCAGCGATGCCCAGTTCAACCAAGGCGCCATCATCCAAGTACCTGTAAAATCAGCAAAGGACATCGTCACTATAACCAGCTATCCTAATTATCACAACTACACAGTAGGCGGAACTGCTGCTACAGCTGATGTCACAGAGCACAAAGCCACTACTGCAGAAGTAGCACAAGGTTACGTGGAAATCATCGGCACAGCAGCTAGCTACCTATATAATATTAAGGTAGTACACGTAAGTGCCATCCAGGAGAAAGTTATCTACACGACCGACTTCACCAACTGGGCAGCAAAAGACCGAAAGAAAACGACCAATGATGTTGTCAACCTCAAGACCCTCTATAGCAAAGAGGCATTCTCATTCACATTGAATGGTGTAGGTATCTCTCCTTCTGACACAAAGTATACTGGGCATACAGGTTTTATGCAGCTTGCCAAATACACAGGTGAATATTCAGCCGCAGAACCAAGCGCAATCACCTCTTCTCTCGCAAGCATCACCAAGATCACCCTTTACCAAGCAGCCACTGGAGGCAACCGTGGTATCAAAGTTTCCGTCAAGGGAGATGGCGATGAAGACTGGGTAGTTCTTCACAACAAGAGCATTGCCATACAAACTGGTGAAGACCTCACTATCGAAGTAAACCGCACCAACTGCCAAATCAAGTTGGAGAACTTCACTCTCAGTCAGAACGCATACGTCACCGACCTTGCCATCTACGGCAACGTAGATATGAGCAAGACCCCAATGCTCGGTAGCTTCAGCCTCAACGGCACCAAGTATCAGGCTGCCGACCTCTTCGCAGAGGATGCTAGCGGCAAGCAACTTGCCACCATCCTCGTCAGCAAGAAGGCAAGTCTCATCTCAGAGAGCAATCCACTCACCAATCTCGTAGCAGACAACGGAACCATCAAGAGTACCACCTACACCACCACTGGCGAGGGTGCTGCACAGAAGACCATTGTCACTATCGTAGTAGAAGCCAATGGCGACCAGGTAACCTACGAATTGACTGTAGGTTTCAAGCCAGACTTCACCCTCACCTATTATAATATAGATGGCACCACCAAGCTCGGCACACAAAGCGTAGAGCAGGATGCCCAGATTGCAGCCTTCAAGGAAGGTATGGAAGAGCAGGTAACTGTAGCAAACGGCAAGAAGTTCCGTGGCTGGAGCAGTTCCTTGAAACAAGACGAAAAGAAATATACTGTAGATGATGTCATCAAGTCTGACATCAACCTCTACGCACTCGTAACAGACATCGAGACAGCGAACCCTACAGCCCGCTACGACTACAACCTCCAAAAGGAAGGTTTCTGTGCTGATGACCACGAGGCATTCAACCCAGAGGGCAGCGGCAAGTGGCATGACACAACTCATGGATGGACATTCTCCGCTACCGACAAGATTAAGTTGCTGATGGGTGGCAAGGGATACATCAAGATGAACCTCTGCCAACACTCCGCATCTGCCAACATCACCCTCAGTGACCCACAAGGCAATCAATTAGCTACCATTGATGCAAAGGCTGCCAAGGATGGCACACTCGGCATTTTACAGAATCCATCCACCGAAAGCGGAGAATACACATTGAGTTTCGATGGTCAAGCCTATATCCACAGCCTCAGCATCGTCAACTTGAAGGACTCTCCATATACACAGAATGGCAACTGGTACACCGTAAAGGCTGGTGATGCACAGAGCTTCATCACCACGCTTGAGACCGTAAACGGAGCAAACGCAGCTACTGATGCTCCTCGTTCTTACATCTTCTTGCCTGACGGCACTTACGACCTCGATGAGGCTTGCCTCACTACCATCAGTGGCAACAACATCTCCATCATCGGCGAGAACATGGACAAGACTATCATCGTCAACAAGCCTGAGACAGAAGGTATTGCCAACACCGCCACCCTCTTCAATACGAGCTGCAACCTCTATATGCAAGACCTTACCTTGAAGAACGCTTACCCTTACGATGCTGGGCAAACAGGTCGCGCCATCTGCTTGCAAGACAAGGGAACTCGCACCATCTGCAAGAATGTAAGAATGCTCTCTTATCAGGATACCTATTATAGCAACAATAATAGCGGTCAGTATTACTTCGAGAATGCAGAGATTCACGGTATCGTGGACTTCATCTGCGGCGGTGGCGACGCATTCTTCAACAAGTGCAACCTCGTATTGGAAGCTGGCAAAGCTGCTTACATTACCGCTCCATATACAAATGGAAGTAACTACGGATATGTATTTGATGGCTGCAAGGTGATAGGCACACCTAACTCTAGCTTCACCTTCGGTCGTTCTTGGAATGGTACTGCAAAGTGCGCCTTCCTCAACACGATTCTCGACAAGACAGCAGCTGCCAAGATCGCTAGCACCAGATGGACACCAGCCTGCATGAACGTCATTGCAAAGAACTTGTATGAGTACAATACAACTGACGAGGATGGAAAGGTGATTTCTCCTGCCGAGAACAAAGTAAAGTTCACCTTGAACACGGAAGTTAACGAATACAATACCATCTTGACGTCAGCACAGGCTGCCGAATATACCCTTGACAAGGTCTTCACCGACTGGACACCTGCTGCATTGGCTTCTCAAAAGGACCCTATCGCTGCCAAAGTTGCCAATGGCAAGTTGACTTGGACAGGCAATGCTAATATGTATATGGTCGAGAAGAACGGCGAGTTCGCTGCCTTGACTACCGAGACTGAATATACCATCGACGACGCATCTGCTAAGTACGAGGTGAGAGCAGCCAACGAGATGGGCGGTTTCGGCTTGAGCGAGTCAACAGCTACTGGCATCGACAAGGTCATCTCTTCTGACGATGCTGTCAAGACAGTCATTTACTCAGTAGATGGCATGCAGCTCAGTCACCTCCAGAAAGGTATCAACATCCTCATGAAGACATTCGCTGACGGAAGCAAGAAGACCTGCAAGGTCATCGTAAAATAAAGAAACAAAAGATGGCATTCGGATGAAAATCCGATGAATACATCGACCATTATTGTCATTAGGAAAGGCATGGCAGAATCTCTGTCATGCCTTTTTCATTACCATATCGTAATCGTTTGCGTACGTTTTGCGATTACATACAGATTCTAATCGGAAGAATAATTGTAACTTTGCCACACAATATCAAACCTAAGAAAAAAATGAAGAAATCAATCTTACAAACTATCGTGCTCGCAGCACTCCTGGCATTGCCAACTTTTGCAAAGGCTCAGACCTTCGCAGGGATTACTGCAGAGCAAAATGCGCAGAACACTCCTGAGGGATGGACTGCGGTGGCATTACCTCAGTTGCCTGCCATTACTGCGGCAAATACATTTAATATTACCAAGTATGGTGCTTCAACCTCCTCTGCCGACAACACCAAGGCTATCCAAGCAGCTCTTGATGCCGTACCTTCAACTGGTGGTATGGTCGTCATTCCAGCAGGAACATGGATGTTTGGTAGCACAGACCAGATGACGAGTTCCACAGAGGTGCTTAGCATCAAGTCCAAGACTATCCTACACTTGTGCGCTGGGGCGACTCTCAAACTTGTAGAATATGGTAAGGCACCGAACAACAAGACGTTGTTCATCGGTTGCAAGAACAAGAATCAAAGCGATATTGTGATAGAAGGTGAAGGCGAGACATCTATCATCGACGGGCAAGGCGCACGTTGGTGGCTCGCAAGGGAGCAAAAAGAGACTTTCAATCCAGGAGCGATGATTCGTTTTGAGAGAGGTCAGCGATATTTACTCCGTAACTTCAAAATTCAGAACACGCCAGGTGTGAACATCACCATCAGCAATAGCGGCAAGGCTAGCCATGCTACCATCCACGACGTGACCATCAGCGAGCCTGCTTCCGAGGCAGGTGCTGGCAAAGCTTCCCATAATACAGACGGAATTTCTATTTGGGGACCTTACGTCAACATCTACAACTGTAATATCAGTAATGGTGACGACAATGTCGTATGCGACGATGACGCTCAATACATCCACGTTTGGAACTGCTACTTTGGCACAGGTCATGGTGCCTCCATCGGTAGCTTCACCAAAAATATCAAGCACGTTTGGTTTGATCAAATAACGATGAATGGTACAACCGCCGGTGTTCGTCTGAAGACAGGTATCAATAGCGACGGCACACTTCGTGGAGGTGGCGAGGAAGACTTCAAGTTCACCAACATCACTATGACCAACGTGAAGAACCCTTTCTCCATGGACTGCTATTACGATAAGAAATACAATGCAGACCCAGCGGTTGACAAGGCGAATGCCCGTGCATTGGATAGCACAACCCCAACCTATAATGGTATCTTGCTCCAAAACATCAAGACCACTGATGTTTGCTCTGGCAATGCCATCTTCCTCATCGGTCGCCCAGAGAGCCACATCAAGAATGTGACGCTCGACAACGTACAGATCAATGCCAAGAAGGGTATCGACATCCGATTCGTGGATAATCTCATCTTCAAGAATGGCTCTAAAATTACAGTGAGCAACAATGGCACTATGTGGGTGAAGAACTTTGACTCGACAGTCGATGATCAATGCGATGCTACCAAGACAACAGTTACCCCTCCTACCCCAACACCGGGGGATGCCACTGCCGATTCATATATCCTCTATTCGAAAACACTGACTGATGGAAGCACATCTACTGCCACTTTCAGCAATGGATTCAGCATCAGCAACGAGAATGGTAAAACATACGCCGTAGGTTCTGGTACGAATTACATCAAATACAGCGCTAACCCATATACCATCACGATCCCTAATGGAATTAAGATTAGCAAAATGGAGATAGAAGGCAAAGACAACTATGATACTGACGATGCTTATATTGGTGAAATCAATGGCGAGACCTATGATGAAAACAAATTTGTTTTTCCTAAAGACAAAAGCGTAAAGTCATACAGCATCACTTTCAGTACACCAGTAGAGAACACCTTAACCTTTACTCCCAAAGTAAAGCAAGTCATCTTGAAAATCACGCTATATACTAGCGGCACTACTGGCATTACAGCCATCACAGCCGACAGCACCAAGTCAGCGAACCTATACGACCTCAGCGGTCGTTTGATTGCTAAGAATGCCACAGCCGACAACCTAAAAGGCTTGAGCAAGGGGATTTACATCCTCAACAACAAGAAATATACAGTAAAATAATAGTTTTCTCTAGCAAGACTGCTTACTATTCAGAAAAGGGGACGTGCCGTTAGATTACGACATGTCCCCTTTTCACATCCCATCACGCCACCATCATTTGTCAGAGGGCTACTTCTTCTGCTAAAATACACTGAAAAAGCGATGCAGATTCCCTTTTCCGGGTCTGCATCGCCTTCTCTTTTCTCTATGATATATAAGGGTGAGCACGCCACACCTTATCTTTCATTCATACGATTCCATTACTCAGCCTTTGGCTCAGTTGGCTTTTCTGCCTTTGCCTTGGTCGCTGTCTTCTTAGTTGCGGTCTTGGCTGGAGCTTTCTTTGCAGCTGGCTTAGCGGCAGCCTTTTCCTTCTCAGCACGAAGTTTCTCAGCCTCCTTCTCTATCTTCTCTATCTTAGCCTGGAGACGGACGATTTCCTTATCCTTCATCTCAATCTCCTCCTCCATATTCTTCACACTCGTCAAGTAGTTCTCCAACTGATCGTTATCGACATCAGCAGGATAGAGCTGATCGACTCTTCTGAGGAAGTCACCCAAGATATTCATATAGTTGGTGAACGCATCGAAAGGACTGGAGTAGATGCCACGGTCGAGGCCCACATTACTTGGCTTGGTGGTCATAAAGCGGAAGTGGTTGCTTGCCTGCAGATAATCCCAGTCTTGGTTGATACGTGGGTCGTTGGCAATACGTACACGATCTGCCACACTATAAAGCTTGTTGAAAGCCTCACGCTGCATTGGGTTACCGAGCCATGTGCTCACGTCACGCTCCTCATCCACCCAACTCAAGGTATCAGGTACGTTCAACTCTCCTACCGACTTCATCTTCTTGCAAATCTCAGAAGGTGTAGAGAAAGTGATGCCCTTCTCCTTAGCGCAAGCTGGGAGAGCCTTGAAGAACTCCAAGATATTGCTAGACAATGGCTGGGCGATACCGAGGGCAGACAACTCCATGAAGATGTTGATGATTTGCTCCTCCTGTGGCAAAGCCGCAATCTCATTGATATAGGTATCAGCGAAGAGAGGATAGCCATCCCAACTGCTGTTATTGAAACGTAAGGAGATGTCATCGCTCAACTTGATGTCTCGCAGCAAGAGTTTCAAGTTAGGAGCCAAAGGACAATGATATACATAATGTGGGGACTTCCAACCAAGCACGTGCTTAGCACCCTCAGTCAGCATACCCTTGAAGCCCATCTGTGATGCCTGCAAACCGATGTCATCGCTGTAGATAAGCGAAGAGTTGCGCAGGATAGTTGGTTCCTTGCCGAAGTACTCCTTGATTTTGGCAGCCTGGCGCTTCACCTCCTTGGCAAAGCTATCCTCATTGATGAGGGATGCCAAGCCGTGAGAATAAGGCTCAGCCAAGAACTCCACGCAACCCGTGTTGTTGAGTTCCTGCAACTTCTCCAATACCTGAGGAGCGTGCAACTCCAACTGCTCCATGCCGACGCCCGACAGAGAGAAAGCCACCTTGAAGTACTTGTCGCTATTGTTGATCATCTCCAAGAGGGCGTTGAGAGCTGGCATGTACGACTTCTCAGCTATCTCATTGATGCTACGCTCGTTCTCATAGTCGTCATAGTAATAATGGTCGGTACCGATGTCGAAGAAGCGGTAGCGTTTCAGATGGGTAATCTGATGTATCTCGAAATATAAACAAATTGTTTTCATAATTCTAAATTATTAATTATTAATTATTTCCACCCCAAGGTCTTGAGGTAAAGGTCTTTGATGCGAGCACCCACTTTCTCCCAAGTGATTTGGTCAACCTCCTTCTTGCCTTCCACAGAGAGGTAGTCGAAGAGACTCTCATTGTGGCAGATGCTGTAGATGGCATCGGCGAGGGCATGGATGTCCCAGTAATCTACCTTGATGCAGTTGGTAAGAATCTCACCACAACCGCTCTGCTTGGAGATAATGGTAGGTGTGCCACATTGCATCGCCTCCAATGGGGAGATACCGAAAGGCTCACTCACGGAAGGCATCACATACACATCAGAATCCTTCAAGCACTCATACACCTGTTTGCCACGCATGAATCCAGGGAAGTGGAAGCGGTCGGCAATGCCACGCTCGGCTGCGAGATAAATCATCTGGTCCATCATATCGCCAGAACCAGCCATACAGAAACGGACGTTACGGCTACGGTGCAATACCATGTTGGCTGCCTCGACAAAGTACTCAGGTCCTTTCTGCATCGTCAATCGCCCCAAGAAGGTGACGACCTTCTCCTTGCCCTTATGGTCAGGGCGAGGGATGTCTTGCCACTCTTGCTTCAATGGATAAACGGCATTGTGCATGGCGAAGCACTTGCGTGGGTCTTGGTGATATTGGTTGATGACCGTCTGTCGGGTCAACTCAGACACACACATGATGCAGTCGGCGTTGTCCATACCATCCTTCTCGATGGCATACACGGTAGGGTTCACCTTGCCACGGCTACGGTCGAAGTCGGTAGCATGTACATGGATGCACAATGGCTTGCCGCTCACTCTCTTGGCATGGATGCCAGCAGGGAAAGTCAACCAGTCGTGTGCATGGATAATATCAAAATCTTCGGAACGAGCCACGACACCAGCGATGATGGAATAGTTGTTGATCTCATCATGCAGGTTGGATGGATAGCCACCGGCGAAGTCCATACAACCGAGGTCATTGACGTTCATATAGTTGAAGTCGGCATAGATATGGTCACGATAGCGGAAATAGTCATCCGGATTCATGACGTTGCCCACACGCTGCTGCACATAATCGTGGTTAACATCACGCCAAGCGATAGGCACCGAGTTCATTGCCACGATCTTGCAAGCACTGCGGTCTTCATCACCGAAAGGATGAGGAAGGCACAAAGTGATATCCACATCGCCCTGGGCATGCAAGCCCTGGGAAATACCAAAGTTGGCAGTAGCCAAACCACCATATACGTGAGGAGGATACTCCCATCCAAACATTAATACTTTCATATAGCAGTCCTCCTTATTAATATTGATACTTTTCAAGTAATTCCAAAGCACGCAAGATCTCTGCCACGTTCATGGCGAAAGAGATGGCTCCTCGTCCATGGAAAGGTGGGTTGCCATCAAAGAGTTCGCTGATGGTACCCAAGCAATGGCATGACATCTCATCCTCGTAGCCCACCATCTGGCGCTCGATGAAGCTGAGACGTGTGCGGCGATAGAGCTTCAAGCTTGCCTCCATGTAGAAGCCACCGAGCCAAGGCCATGCCGTACCCTGATGGTAAGCATAGTCGCGCTGTGTCTGTGGTCCCACATACACTGGATTGTAACCGCCACTCTTAGGAGAGAGCGAGCGCAATCCCTTAGGAGTCAGGAGTTCACGAGTACAGATGTCGAGCACCTTCTTCTTCTGGTCTTGTGAGAGAGGAGAATAGTCGAAAGCGACAGGGAATATCATGTTAGGACGCACACTCCAGTCGATCATGTTACCATCCACATAGTCGTAGAGATAGCCATATTCATTGAGGAATGTATCGAGGAATGACTGCTTGGTCTTCTCTGCGATTTCGAGGAAATGCTGTTGCTGGTCAGCCTTGCCATCGAGTTCTGCCAAAGCGGCTCCGAAACAGAGGGCATTGTACCAGAGGGCATTAAACTCCACGATATATCCACTACGTGGCACCACAGGACGACCGTTTGCCGTGGAGTTCATCCACGTCACAGCCTTGTCCTTTCCGTTAGTATAGAGAAGTCCGTTAGGATGTAGTTCTAGGTTAGGATGATGATTACCCTCAATAAACTGGAGGATATTGCGGATGAACTTGCCATATTTCTTCAGGCATTCTTCCTTGCTGGTCTCCTTGGCATACTGCTGCAAAGCCCAAATAGCCCAAAGAGGCACATCAGGTTGTTCCATCTCAGTGATATTCACGGAGATAGGTTTGCCTTCCATAAACTCATAGTAGCCCTTTATGGCGGTTTTCATCACGAGTTCGAAGTAGTCGTCCTCCTCGATGGAGAGAGTCAAGCCAGGCAGTGCTATGAACGTATCACGGGCACGACACTTGAACCAAGGATAACCTGCCAAGATATAGCGGTCGTCATTCTTCTCACGGCGATGGAACTGGTGAGCCGCATTGACGAGGCAGTGGAAGAAGTTGTCGCGAGGCGCACGCTCATCTACCTCCTTGTCGAAGAGACGCTTGAGGGTACTGGTCTTGATTTCCGAGGTGGAGGCAGCGAAGACAATGCTCTCGCCCTTCTTGATGTCCATCTCGAAGTAACCTGGCACGTAGAGATCCTCATTGGAAGCATAGCCACGCTCCTGCTCCTTAGGATATTCCACGCCACGATACCAATCGGGAGCGAAGACAAACTCATTCTTCTTGGAGAACTGCATATAGAGGTCGGGATAACCTGCATACATACAAGTCTTGATTCCATTATCGACCATCGAATACTCACGAGAGGCAGTGCCGTTCTCATGCGTAAACTGACGAACGCTGCGGAAAGCAAGGAATGGACGGAAACGAAGTTTGGTAGCGGAATGACAATCCACCATGGTGTAACGGATCAAGATGCGATCCTCATAATGCTGGAACACCACTTCCTTTTTCAGGATAACGCCACCTACACGATAAAGCGTCGTAGGCACCTTATCACAATCAAACTCACGGATGTACTTATGACCCATTGGACTGAAGTTATTGCCTTGGTACTTGTGCAATCCCAGGTTGAATTCAGCGCCATGCTGAATGACTGTTGGGTCGAGAGAACTCAGCAGCACGTGGTTCTCATCGTCCAGTTCAGGAACGGGAACAACCAACAAGCCATGATACTTTCGAGTATTACAGTCCACAATCGTAGAGCACGAATAAGCACCCGAACGGTTGGTTCTTAGCAACTCCTTCGGCAATGACTCTTGAAGATTAGTCATCAGGGCCTTTTCGAATTTTAGATAACTCATAGATCTACATTAAGGTTTTAATATTTTTAGATTCATTATTGTGCTTTCAAAGGTAAGGAAAAAAAGTGAAACCGCAAAGTTTTTGGGCAAAGTTTTTCAGAAAAAGCCTAGATTTAATGTTTTATAAGCATTTATCCACCCAAAATGGTGCTTTTTCGCTTGTTTTTTAAACGAGAGAAGTCAGCTTGCCCTACCCTCTCATGATATCTGCAAGCCGACTTCTTACATCAATTTAATGATAAGTTCTATTGTGGTATCAAGAAGTTGACTACCTCTTGTTCCACAGTGATCCGATAAGGACCTTTAGGTGTATTCATCAATCTGCCATCCACGCCTATCATGGCATGTGCCGCCTCTTCCACCACCACCTCTTGGGTGCGGTAAGGATGCACACTCTTATGGTTGAGGAACTTTCCCTTCACGAAGAGATAGATGCCCTCGAAGAGTTGCGTCATCTCTGGATGATAGACCACCGACACATCCAGCAATCCGTTGTATGGAACGGCATTAGGGGTTTGACCATAGCCTGTGGCATTTCCTATGCACATGGTCATCACCTTGCGCTTGATGACATCAGAATTAATCTTGATGTTCATGCGATAATCGAGGCGTTGGAATATCATCAGCACAAATGAGAAGATGAATGAAAGTGTACGAGAGCCAAACACATGATGGGTCTTGCGACGGAGATTCATGATAGAGGCGATGAGTCCCACATTGACACAGTTGAGAAAATAGCGATGGCATTTCTCACCTTTCTTATTGGTATAGCGTATGCAGCCTAAGTCTATCTTTCTGACACGGCGCTTCAACAACCATTGTATGGTCTGCTCATAGTTGCTATCGTCAAAGCCCCAGAAATAGGCAAAGTCGTTCATCAAACCATTCGGGATAATACCCAATGCTATCTCGTCACGCACACTTTTCTCCACCTGCATCAAGCAGTTGACCGCATCGTTCAAGGCTGAGTCACCTCCGACAATGACTATCGTCTTGTAGCCATTGTTGATGAACATCTTGACCAGTCGCTCCACGCTGTTCTGGTTCTCACTCTGCACGAAGTCATAATCGACATGATTTTGGCGCAAGGCCTTTTCTATTTTAGCCCAACGCTTATCGCTTCCCCATCCTCCTCTCGGACAATAGAGCAAGCCCCACTTGTTCTCATTTACTGCCACGGCGAAAATAAATTATAAATCATAAATATTAAATAACAAATAGGCCTACGCCATTAGATGCTATTGAATTCTTCACTCTTCGTTCTTCACTCTTCACTCATCAACGTGAGTACTTGCTCCACCTTCTGTTCCATCGGTTGAAGAGCATCTACCCAATGGATGGTGAAACCTCGGCGTTCCATGCCTCGGAACCAAGTCATCTGACGTTTGGCAAACTGATGGATGGCGATTTCCAAACCTCTCACCATCTCCTCGTAGGTTGTCTTGCCAATGACGTATTCTGTGATAAACTTGTATTCCAAGCCATAATAGATGAGGTTTTCGGCAGGAATGCCGCTGTCCAAGAGTCCCTTGATTTCATCCACCATTCCTTCCTCTAAACGCTGATGAAGTCGGCGTGTGATTTTCTCTCGGCGTGCATCACGGTCGATGTTAACACCGATGATGAGCGAATCGACAGCCGGCAACTCTCGTTCGGGCATCGGATGCTCCAAGTTGTAGGATTCTATCTCGATGGCACGTATCGCTCGCTGTGCAGTATCTACATCTGTGCGATTGTGCATATTGCTGCCCGTCTTTGCCTTCAAGTCCTTCAACATCACGGTCAGTTCTTCCAAAGACTTGCCTTCCAACTGCTTACGCAATTCAGGATTCTGAGGGACAGGAGACAGATGATAGCCTTTCAGTACAGATTCAATATAGAGTCCTGTGCCTCCACACAATATCGGGAGCACATGGCGACGCTGGATGTCTTGATAGGCATCATAGAAATCTTGCTGATATTGAAAGAGATTGTACTTGGTTCCTGGCTCGCAGATGTCTATCAAATGATAGGGAATCACTTTGTCAGTCACGGTATAGTCTGCCAAATCCTTGCCAGTACCAATGTCCATACCACGATACACTTGACGGCTATCGGCACTGATAATCTCAGCCCCCACAGTTGTCCCACCCCAAGAAGACGCATCCATCGCATCAATCTTGGCAGCAAGGGCAGCGGCAAGACTTGTTTTTCCACTAGCCGTAGGTCCCAGTATGGTTATCATAGAATGTTTCATAGCGCAAAGATACGGCAAAATAAGGAAAGAACAAAATAAAAAGAAAGAAAAATAGACTTTTGCCCCAAAAAGAGTAAGAACACGGGCAAGATAGCTAGGTACAGAAACAAAAAAGCCGCCCAGCGAACTGGACGGCTATATCTTCAATCGTTAAGAGTCAACGAATTAACCGTTGTGCTTCTTCATGATCTTGATCAACTCAACAACCTTGTG
>ERZ1026894.150-NODE-150-length-52712-cov-16.639155_pt1 | contig 52712 bp, 53 predicted proteins | sample MGYA00380177_ERZ1026894 | MGnify/ENA primary metagenome ERZ1026894 (study PRJEB33269, sample SAMEA4719813) | human gut metagenome | biome: human-associated habitat; feature: organic feature; material: feces | place: Cameroon | collected 2013-10 ... | reverse complement strand
GTGGCAGTGATGCCCCTCGCGGCGACGGCGCTCAAACGAAGGTGGATTACACCGGAAGGGAGCGGGGGCCGCTCCCCGCAAACAAATGACGGAGCTGAATCTTTAATCAGATAAGACAGTTTCATCCCCGACGGAGGCGATTATGACAGTACTGCAGAATGCAGTGTTACGGAAGTCACAGCTTGTTTTTGGTGCTGTGGCCGGAATACAGGAATTAACAAGTAAACGGCTTCAGAAAAAGTGCCGGGTACTGGCGGAGCGTGAAAACCCGTTTCGCATCATGGAGTTCACGAATTTTTTAAACTGTGGTCAGCATCATTTATTTGTGTTGCAAAAAGTGGAGGGAAATATCCCGCACACGGCGATGCCGGATGCGAAAGCGTTTGCAGGTGGAGTAATAACCGGAAAGCGGTTTATTGGTCTGATGGTTGTTGATCGCGTGGAGGAAAAAATCCTGGTTTATCAGTATGCACGCAGTAACTGGACAGACCGGAAATTTGAAGAACATATCCGAATCAGCTATGACAGCCCGGTTTATGCACTGAAGCATTTTACGAAGGTGAACATCTGGTTCTGGCAAAGGGAATTACATATCCTGTTGAACAAAACGAAGGGCAGATAAATCCGTGCGGGGCCAGACTGCCCCGCCAGCTCTGCGGCACAGTGATACTGAATGAGATACAGAGACAATGAGTAAAGAGGAAAACAATATCCGGTTTAACCCGGAGCACATGACGCGCGAAGAGATGGTCAGAGAGCTTTTACTTCTCCGTTCGTCCCGGGATTTGACGACAGATATTTATTTTGAATATGTGGATGCCGGGCTACCCGAAACAACAGAACTCACTGCCGCAGACACTGAACGCCTGAAAGCAGGGTTGCCAGCCCATCATCTTCACTGGTTAGGTGGGGATGGTACGCCTCTGACGGTAAGGCGAATCAGTGACTTTGCCGATGTTGCGGATGATTTCAGTTGTCTGGCAGCGGCTATCGACCCTGAACTGGCAGAGCCACCGGAGGAAGGCATACCAATGGAAGGACTTAACGGGGCATTCTTCTGCTTCATTCAGGAAGAGGATAAATAACCACCTCACTGACCTGGTTTGGCTGAATGATATTATTACGCGCCATTTCTCGGAGGCGCTGCTGCAAAATGGCATCTGAATCGATCGCAATCTGGCATTCGAATCGATCATGATTTGGGCCAATCCGTGATCGAATAGAGCGGAATACGCACGCTGCCGCCCCGGGTGTGATGCGGTGGTGGGCCGGTTTCACCTGCCCACCGGTGAAGAATGTCAGCCGGTTCTTCTGGTCAGGGCTTCCGTGGCCAGTTCGATCAGCTTCCCTGTTTCCGCTTTTTTCTCGTATCGTTTGTAGGTCCGGAGGCTGATACCGAGTTCTTCCGCCGCCCGTTCCTGGTCCCAGCCCATTCCCCGCCGCCATAACCTTAACTCAAATCCTGACATTATCATTCCTTCATAAGTGCCATTCTGTCACTTTACGACTTAATTTTATCACCGAATTTAAGTATATCAAAAAGTGTCATTATGGCACTTTGCAAAAGTGGTAACGGCTGCCTTCGCAACAGAGAAACGTCCCCTTTCTGGTGTGCCGACGTCCTGGTCTTCGTGCAGCGAAATGAAGCCGCGATTGTTCGGTTACTGACAATAAGCGACCGGTTGAGTGGTGAAGGGATGATTGCGATGTGTCACCACGTCAGGGCGTGCTTTCATGGCGGAGTGTTCACATTGTTACCACTATCCGTCAGGGAAGATAACACCATGAGGGAGCCGGAATGGTTATCCGGTTATGTGTCGTCGTCCTGGTCTCTGTTCAGCGGAATGAAGCCGTGATAGTCCGGTTATTGACAATAAGCGCTCGGTTGAGTGGTAAAGGAATGGCTGCGGTGTGTTACTGCGTCAGAGTGTGTTTTCCTGGCTGACGGTTCATGTTGTTACCAGCATCCGTCAGAGAAGATAACACCATGAGGGAGCCGGAGTGGTTATCCGGTTATGTGCCGTCGTCCTGGTCTTCGTTCAGTGGAATGAAGCCGCGATTGTCCGGTTACTGACAATAAGCGCCCGGTTCAGTGGTAAGAGAATGGCTGCGGTGTGTTACCACGTCAGGGCGTGCTCTCTTGGCTGATGGTTCACATTGATACTGTACAGTCTGTACAGCCCGGTGTCACAGATAACACCATGAAACAGTATGGTTTACTACCCGGCGAACTGCATGACATGGTGTTAAGTGAGTAACAGAAAGGAATAGTGATTCACCGTAAGGCTTCAGGAACAGGTCTGCATATCTGACGCAGAAGATGATTTCTTCTGATTTCGAGATGATTTTCTCCTGGTGTTCTGATGCGTAGTGATGATCTCCTTGATTGCACGCTCACTGACCGTTATCTGGCAGGTTTCGAGAGCAGATTTTATGTCCTTAACGGAATAGCCTTTCCGTGTAGCCAGTTCCATGATTTGTGATTTCAGTCCTTCAAGAACATCCTTTCCGGTCAGGCGTGTTTCAGTCAGATCGGGTAACGCCTCAAGCTGCCTTTTTGCCTGTTCTATCTGCTCTTTAGTGTAGAAGTTTCTGGCGGCCATCTGTTTTTCCTCTGAATAGCGAACCGGGCACATTATATCAGGCAGAGTACGAAGCCTCCAGTCGCCACACAGCCGCATGGTGTAATGACAATGAAAGCCATGCGGGGCATAATAGACGAAAACCAGATGCCAAAGACGGGACAGGATATGTTTTGTTGAACCGCCATCTTCGATGGCCGTTCAACAAAACCCCTGGTCAGGGCGCAGCCCCGACACCCCAGACAGGAAAGACACGACACAACGATGGTCGATCACCGGAAAAAAGTGCGATGAGTAAGAGTGAAAAAAGAAACCGAACCGAACTGCTTCTGGGGATCCGTTGTCTGCCGGAGGAAAAGGCACTGATTAAAGAAAAAGCCGAACTTTCCGGTATGAGCGTGGGGGAATATCTTCGTCGTTGTGCTCTGGGTCGCCGCATCACGCCGCCCACGGATATCCGCATGATTAACGAGCTTTTACGTCTCGGTGGCCTGCAGAAACATCTCTACAAACAGATGCAGTCTCATATGACACCGGAACTGAGTAAGCAGTTTTCGGAGGTACTTGTTGCGCTGAAGAAAGCGGTTGTTGCCATCCATGCCGGTGTTCATCATCAGGAGAAGTAAACGGCGTGATTGTGATTGTTCCGGAAAAAAGGCGCGATGGTCGATCCAGCTTTCTGCAGCTGATCAGCTATCTGATTTGCCGGGTGGACAAGAAGCCCGGTGAATTGCTGTCGCCGGATAATCCTTATGTCCGTCCGGTCCGGTCGCGCGAAGCCATCGTGGAACATCTTGGTCAGTTTATTGAAGAGGGGAAGGATTTATACCGGAATCATGTGCTGTCCCGGAGTGACGACGGGCGTCAGCAGGTGCTCTGTGGTGAGGTTCTGTGTGAAACAAACTGCTTCGGTATTGAAACGGCAGCCGCTGAAATGGATGCGGTTGCGTCGCAGAACCGGCGCTGTCAGGACCCGGTATATCATGCTATTTTGTCGTGGCGTGAAGAAGACAATCCGACAAATGAGCAGATTTTTGAGTGCGCCAGATATGCACTGAAGGCGCTGAACATGAGCGATCACCAGTATGTTTTTGCCATTCACAGGGATACGGAACATGTGCATTGTCACATCACCGTGAACCGTATTAACCCGAAAACATACCGTGCGGCAAACCTGTATGAGGATTACTTCAGGCTGCATAAAGCCTGTCGTGAACTGGAGCAGAAATACGGATTCACACCGGATAACGGTTGCTGTCAGAAAGACGAGAACGGGAACTGGATCAGAAAACAGGATGAGTTTAAATCCATTCCCCGTAAGGCCCGTCAGATGGAATACCATGCGGATAAGGAGAGTCTGTACAGCTACGCCGTGCGTGAGGCGCGTCCCACCATCGGGAAGATACTGCACAGCGGGGAAGCCACCTGGGAGGCACTGCATACTGAACTGATTCGCCTCGGTCTGGAGCTGAAGGAGAAGGGCGAAGGGCTGGCGGTGTATTCCCGTCATGATGATACGGTCACGCCCATCAAAGCCAGCACGCTGCATCCTGATCTGACGAAACGGGTGCTGGAGCCTTACCTGGGGAAATTCACACAGTCACCGGTAGTGGAAAATTACTTTGATGAAAACGAGAACTACCTCGGCAGTAATTATCCGCAGGAGTATGTGTATGACGTGCGTGCACACAAGCGGGATATTGGTGCATCCAGTGCACGCAGGGAGGAACGGGCAGATGCAAGGGAGGCGCTGAAAGCCCGTTATAACGCGTACCGTGCCGGCTGGACCCGACCGGAGATGGATCGTGATGAGATCCGGGAACGTTTTTACCATGTGTCAGGTCAGTTTGCCTGGCGACGTGCTCAGGTGCGGGCGGAGATCCGCGATCCGCTACTGCGTAAACTGGCTTATAACGTTCTGGCGCTGGAGAGACGGCAGGCCATGATAACCCTGAAGGAGACGCTGCGGGAGGAAAGAAAGGCGTTTTATGCCCGTCCGGAGAACCGGCGAATGGGGTACTGGCAGTGGGTGGAGCAGCAGGCGCTGAATAATGATGCAGCGGCGATTTCCTGTCTGCGCGGACGTTTTTATATGCAGAAGAAGATGCTGCAGGAAAATCGCCTTAGTGAGAACGCGATAGTGTGTGCGGTGGCGGATGATATCCGGCCTTATGAGATAGAGGGATATCAGACGCAGATAACGCGTGACGGGCGTATCCAGTATTGTCAGGATGGGGAAGTCAAGCTACAGGATACCGGCGACAGGATAGAAATCGCGGATCCTTACAGTCAGGATGGCCAGCATATTGCCGGCGCGATGGTTCTGGCGGAAGTGAAAAGCGGGGAGAGGATGTATTTTGCCGGTGAGCCGCAGTTCGTGAATAAAGCCTGCAGTATCGTACCGTGGTTTAACGAGGGTAGTGAAAAGTCGTTGCCGTTAACAGACAGGGCACAGCGGCAGATGGCAGGATATGCGGCCAGCCCGCAGAAGGATGAGCCGGAAATTGCCTGGGAGTCATTGCGCTGGCTGATGGAAGGGGCGCCAAAAACCCCTGTGCAGGACGATGTGCGACAACAACAGAAGCATGATTACGTTCATGACGACAATTATTCGTCACGTTACAGACGGCATTAATATCCACAATATGTTGTGTTTGTTAGAAAAAAAAACAATATATATTGTATTGAGGTGAATATCTCTTTGCAGACAGAGTCAGGAGTCCTTTCATCTTATCCTGATAAGACAACTGGACGGGGTTGTTTCTATCACTATAATTATGCCAATTATTTTACATTGTTCTTCCATAAGGAAACATGATGATTTATTTATTGAAACAGGAAAACAGAGATAAAGGAACGGGAACCAGAAAATGCAGTCCTGCGGCAGGTGAAAGTGCAGAAACAGGAAAAGTTGAAGTTTTGAATGAGTTTAGACAAAAGATTTTGCGTGAAAAAGCTAGGGCAAAAGTAATTGCTGCATCTAAGAAAATAACTTGGTAGTGGTGTTGTGATATAAAAATATAAGGTGTAATGAATGCCTAACGCGGTAAAAAAGATAGCATTTGTTAAAATGAACGATGCTAATAACACTGATAGTATTAGAGATATTGAAGGGAGAAGTTCACAGGAACTTATTATTGGACTTTGCGGTGCAATTGGTTCGGGTGTGAAAACTCTTAAAGAACAGATGGTTAATGCGCTGAAGCATAGCGGGTACCATGTCGAACACATTCGAGTTAGCGATCTTATTGCGAGTCGTAATAATGTAAATACAAAAAAATTGAGGAATTTTGAAAGGTATGAATGTCTTCAGAATTTAGGGGATAACTTAAGGAAAAATTATAAGGGTTCTATTTGTGCTGAGTTATCTATTCATGAAATACAGACGCGTAGAGAAATACTCTATGGAGATAATTCAGAAAGTCTGACCAAAAACCAGTCCAAGACGGCTTATATTATTGATCAGATTAAGCATCCAGATGAAGTAAAACTGTTCAGGGTTGTTTATAAAAATAATTTCTATTTGGTTGGGTTATTGCGAACTGTAGCAGAGAGAAAACAAAACTTAAAGGATGAAGGGATCGAAGAAAAGAACGTAACAAACCTGATTGAAAGAGACAGAAAATCATCAGATAAACTTGGTCAACAAGTTGAAGAGTCTTTGCAATTATCTGATTACTTCATTAAAAATTTAGATACGGTAGCTATGAAGGCGTCTGTCCAACGGTTTATTCATTTAATCCATGGTACAAGTTATATGACCCCAACACGAGATGAATCAGGAATGTATGCAGCATACTCTGCTTCGCTGGGGTCTGCGTGTCTTTCACGTCGGGTTGGGGCATCTATTGTTGATCAGGATGGAAGTATAATTTCTGTTGGCAGAAATGATGTACCTCAATATGGTGGTGGTCTTTATACTTCAGAGAGTGGGATGGATGGCCGCTGTTTTAACAAGCAAGGATGCCATAACGATAAACATAAAAATTTGTTAAAAAAAGAAATAGTTAATATATTACGTGATCATAAATGTAGTAATGCTGATGATTTAGCAGATATAATAATGAAAGAAACTAAAGCAAAATATCTGATTGAATACTCAAGAGCAGTTCATGCAGAAATGGATGCTATAGTTGCGTTAGCCAGAAATGCCAATGGCGAGACAAAAGATAGCACACTGTATTGCACAACATATCCATGTCATGTTTGTGCGCGGCATATTGTTGCTGCTGGTATAAAAAGAGTTGTTTATATTGAGCCTTATGAGAAGAGTTTGGCATTAGAGTTACATAGTGACAGTATTTGTCAGTCAGATAAAAATTCGTCGTCAAATAAGGTTTTATTTGAGAATTTTGAAGGGGTGGCGCCTAAACGTTATGCTAAATTTTTTGGTCATGAAAGAAGAAGGAAGGATAATGCAGGAAAACCAATAGAGTATAGCATAGATGAATCGTATCACGTAGATTCTCAATATCTCGATAATTACATAGAGTTAGAATCAAAAGTGGTTCAAAATCTGGGCAGAAAAGATATGGTTGATGAATGAAAAGTACTATTACTTATTGATTAGTAAATTATTCAAAGCTGTTTTTTGGGGCAGCTTTTTTTGTTTTCTGATTCTGAGTTGGTTTTCTGACGCAGAACTGCAACTCACAAATTTATGCCTTTTCCTTAATATAAGACAGGACGAATCCGTCAGGGCAGATTCGTCCTGTAATATGATTAATTACGGTTTACGCTGGTGACTGATTAACGGCAGGCGTAATAACCACGAAGCCCCGTTAACTGACCTTCCTGGCCACCGGGGAAGTAATACGCAATGGTGTTTTTCACGCCATTACCACTGATAACGGTTGTACTGGAGTACAGCCAGTTATTTTTCAGGTTGGTCCAGCCTTCGTAGGTTTCCAGTTCACCCCATTCACTGATAACGCCCTGAAGGGCACCGGATGACGCCACCTGTGCGCCCAGCTGGCGACAGGAGTAAATCGCTGTTCCGTCGTAATCGCTGTTGAGCCATTCGTATTTTGTTGCACTCTGCGCAAACCAGTTGCTGCCCATGTTCAGGGTCACGGTCTGTCCGTCCGTATCCGTGCCGGTCAGGGTGACGCCTGCGGGATTGCTCTTCACGGTCATGACATTGCCACTGATGCTTACGGCCGGTGAGGATGCGGTCCAGGTGACCGTGCCGGCGGCATTCTCCGTATCGATGCGGAATTTCGCGCCCGGCCAGGTGCTGTTGGGGACACGCTTGCCAAAGTTTTTGCCGTCTGCGCCAGTGGCATCGATGCCGGTGACGCTGCTGACTGTCAGGGCTGGCATGACTGTGATGACAGGGGCCGTGTACTGCTGACCATACGCGTCAGCGGTAATGGTGGCCGTTCCGGGCGTGGTACTTTCCCACGTCGTGGTGGTACGGCCCTGTGCATCCGTTGTGCCCTGTGTCTGCCAGAGGTTGCCACTGTCAGCATGCCAGTCCACGCGTTCGCCACTGACAGGGTTGCCTGCGGCATCCGTCAGCGTCAGGGTGACCGTCTGCCTGCTTCCCGGATAAACACGCTCTTTTTCAACCGTGATGACACCACGGACGGTACGGGTGAAGGTGACAGACTGTGCGCTGATTTGTTTACCGTCCACGGTGGCATTAACCACGGCCTGTCCGGCCTGCGTGCTGGTCAGCGTTACCGTGGCTTCGCCCTGTGCACTGGTTGTGCCCTGTTGGGCTGAAAGTGTGCCCAGGTTGGTGGTCCACTGCACGGCCTTATCCTTCACAGGCTGACCTGCTGCGTCACGCACGTTCAGGGTGTACGTGATGGCGTCGTTTCCGTCAGCCACAGCGGTGGTTCTGCCGGCCTGCAGGGTGAGATACAACTGCTGTGTGAAGCTGACGCGGGGAGCACTTACTGTGGTGGTCGTACCGTTCAGGGAAAGCGATACCTGTGCATTACCGGCCTGTGTACTGGTCAGGGTGGCAGATGCGGCACCGGCAGCATTCGTCACTGCATCCTGCTGTGTGAACTGTCCGTTGTCCGTGTGCCAGGTGACAGTCTGCCCGGCGACCGGAACACCGGCGACATCCCGGATGACAGCGGTCAGAATGATGCTGTCCTGCCCGTCGGCAACGGCGGAGGTTTTGTTCACCACAATGGCGGAATCCAGGCGGTTTTCAAACGTCACCGGGGCGGCACTGATAGTGGTGCTGTCCACGGAGGCATTCACCACAGCCTGTCCGGCACGGGTGCTGGTCAGTTGCACAGACAGCTGGCCGTTCTGGTCGGTAGTGCCCTGCGTCCGGCTCAGTTGTCCGGCTGTGGTGGTGAATGTAACGTTTTTCCCGGAAAGAGGCTTACCGTCAGTGGTTTTTAGCGTCAGGGTGTAGCTGACCGCCTCCTGACCATCGGCCAGCGCCTGAGTACGGTCAGCCAGCAGTTCTCCCTGCATGGCGGCAACGAAGGTCACATCAGCCGCTTTTGCCGTCTGGTTACGGGTGGTGGCCGCAACCCGGATAATGCCGGCGGTCTGACTGGTCAGGGTGGCTGTGGCCACACCGTCAGCGTTCGTGGTGTTCTCACCATTCAGCGTGCCGCCGTTGTGTTCCCAGCGTACAGCCTGTCCGCTGACTGGTTTTCCGTCACTGCCCGTGACGGTCAGGGTGTAGCGCACACTGTCCGCACCGTCTGCAGTGGCCGTGGTTTTATCCGTGCTGACAGCCAGCTGCTGCTGTACTGCCGGGGACACCAGAATACGGGTACGGGCAATATCAGAGAGGTTGCCACGGGTATCCCGTGCTCTGCCGGAGAGCGTGACACTCTGACGTTCGGATGACCAGGCGGGTAACTGCAGTGTAATCTGGTTGCCGGTGTTGCTGATAATCTTCCCGCCGGCCTGACGCAGTTCTGCATCGTCAAGCCCGATACTGGACAGTCCGTATTTCGCGTTTACCTGTGGTGTCAGGGTGACGGTCGTCAGCTCTGCACCGTACACATCCGGTGGCAGCTGCAGGGTAATCAGCGTCTGTTTGCGGTATTCCAGCACAACATCATTGTTACGGTTCACCAGTTCCAGGCGGTTAGCGGCCAGTGAACGTTGCGCGCCCACCCGGCTGCTGTCCAGCTGATGCGCCAGCGGTTCACCGATACGGTATGTCAGACCGAGGTTCAGGCGGGTGTCGTCAGCCCCGTTTTTGCCCCGGCGGTAATCGACACCGGTGGTCAGCAGCGGGAACGGCGTCCAGGTGACACCGGCAGTGATGGAGTGAGGATTCTTCTGGCGTTCAGACTCGCCAAACAGCGCCACTTCATTCCCGTAATACTGCTCGTAAACAAGTTTACCGCCCAGCTGCGGGTACGCAGGCAGCCAGCCTTCGGCACGGATATCCCAGCCGTCAGCCGGACGTTCGTCATAATCGGTAACGGTCGGGGACTGCCGCCAGTCAGACAGGCGTTTGTACCCGTTGGCGGACAGTTTCAGGTAATCACGCCAGGCTTCCACGCCAATTCCGTAGCGGCGGTTGGTGTTGCGCCAGTCCACGTCGTAAAACACGTTGTATCCCAGCATCCAGCCGTTATTCGTGAAGTAACGGTGCCCAAGTCCGGCATTGGTGGTGAATCGCCCGTCGTTATCCCGCATCCCGAGCTGGGTGAACAGCACGTTCTTCGGGGTGTTGTAAAACGGCAGCAGCACGTCGAGCGACGAGCCTTTCAGGGAGAAATCACTGTCCACGCTCAGCTGCGTTTTCGCCGTACCGAACTGGTTCAGCCACTGCGTGACCGCATCTGCTGCCTGCCCGGAAGCCTGGCTGGTCAGCAACTGGCGGGCTGCATCACCGCTGTTGCTGCCCTGCAGCACACGTCCGGCCTCCATAGCAGTCTGTGCCACAGACTGCTCATCAGCCTGAAAGACGCCGGCAAATGCCGGGGAAATTTGCGCAAAGAACTGGACGGCCACCATTGAGTAGCCAATCGTTTTTCTCATGGGTTTTAGTCTCCGTTTTATATCAACAGAAGATGAATGGATTAACTGAGGGGAGAGAGGTAAGTGTCAGAAAGCGGACAGACTGCATGAACGGCAGCCCGGCCTCCGTCAGTAGGGCAGTGTCCAGTCCTGCCCCTGTTCCCAGCGGGACTGCCAGTGTTTCAGATACGTTTTCGCAATATCAGGCGCGTTCCTGATCACGATGGCGTTCTCTGAATTTGCGCGACTGGCGGCACGGCTGAAGTTGAAGCTGCCGGTTTCCACATTTATCCGGTCAGTGATGATGACTTTGTCATGCAGTATTTTGTAACTGCTCACTGTTCTGACCGGGATGCCGGCAAGCACCAGTGTGTTGATGGCCGTCCGGCTGTATCTGTTGTTGTTACTTTCGGTATCAAGAACAACCCGGACATCCACGCCCCGCTTTCTGGCGTCAACCAGCGCACGGGCAATGTCCGGTGAGGTGAATGTGTAGCCCATCAGGCGAATTTCCTGTCCGGCGTCACTGATGGTGCGCATGATCAACTGCTGCGCGGAGCCTTCCGGCGAAAAGCCCGCCTGAATATCCGGTGTTGCACAGGCCGGCTGAATAAAGAGTGCGACCATCATGGTGGTGATAGCCAGAGTGTGTCTGAGTTTCACTGTGGATCTGCTCCTTTATCGGTGTTTACAGGAGAAGGGAATGCCGTGCTGTCAGTGGCCAGCTTATGGGCGACCTGATCGGAAACATTGACTGGCCGGTGTCGGGTCTGTGCCAGGAACCAGCGCCCTTTGCTGCGTTTCATGGCCTCCCGTGCGGCTTCAAACAGCAGGATCCCCCGTTGTTCCGGGGTGTAGCTGATATCACACCGGTTATCGAGGTTAAGGGTGATTTCCGCCAGCCGGGCCAGAATGGGATCCATGACCGGAGGCGGATTGCGGGGAGCCATTCCGGCCATGATTTCGTCCGTGCGCTGCAGCACCAGACTGACTTCCTGTGAGTCAGGCGGAAGCAGACGGGCCAGCGACGGATTTTTTTTCACCAGTTCGGCTTCTGACGGACGTCCGATGTCAATGAAGCGGTTGATGCGCATCTGCAGTTTTGACGACAGTTTTTCGTCATCCGGAATGTAAACCGCGTTGCAGGGGACCAGTGCACTTTTGAAGGAGATAAACCCTTCTCCCGGATTCAGGTTTTTCAGCTCATCCAGGCTGATGCGGTCTTTTTCCCGGATATGCGTGGTGGTGGCATCCTCGAACTGATTACCGAACATGCCCGGGGAACGTTTCACTTCGCCCAGTTCGGCAAAATAATCCTTCCCGGCAGTGGAGCGGGCCAGTTCATAGGTGTCCTTTTCATCCTGCAGGGCCATGAACCATTTCACGAGCAGGTTGGCGTTTACGGTCTGGTATTCCCCCCTGAACTGGGCAATGAATCGCTGAATGTCCTGGGCCGAGATAATCAGCATATAGCCGAGGCTGCGCATCTGGGCGGCAAGATCGTCCATGCCTGGTGCAAAATAGCTGCCCAGCTCGTCGTGAATGTCCGGAAAAGGGAAGCGGTTCCGGTATTTTTTAGCCGTCAGGACCTGTTCGCGTTTCCCTTCGAGGTGATAACCGAGGTCGCGGGCAATGACCATACGTTTGGCTGAAATATAGAGCTTACCCAGACTGGCAGATTCTGATTTGGAGAGTTCCAGCGCCGGAATGAGAACGACCAGTGCCCTGTCATTGTGCAGAACGTCGCGTAAATCAATGTCACCGGCATCGTTTGCAAAAATGTGTCCATACACGTCGTTAAACATGGCCAGCATTTTGGAGAACTGCTGGATAAGGAAGCCGTGCTGGTCAAATACCCCCTGATCCCATTCGCCCGGACGACTGACCAGGTCCATCTGAAAGCCGGCCAGTGTCGACAGGTAGTTTTCCAGTGCGTTGATCCCTTCCTGATGCCAGCCGTTCTGTTTCCCCTCGATGTAGAGTGCTGCCATTTCCTTCAGTGGCAGATGCTTGTGCAGCATGGTGAGTGAAAAGCGCAGGTTTTCCCGTTTGCACTTGTAGTGCAGGCTGTACACCAGGCCGTAAAGCATGGGCTTGGCTTTGTCCTGCCAGTCAGCAGAGCTGCCGTCCACTTTCGGGAGCATGGACTCCATCAGCTGAATAATGTAAGACGCGGTGGCGTTATTGCTCAGATTGATGGTGTTGGACTGTGGCCGGGTACGATCATTGCTGAGCAGTTCATCAAACCTGTCGCGCCCGCCATTCAGGAAGTTCAGGACATAGAAGTTATCTTCCAGCCCGAAGCGCCGCAGCAGACTCCATGAGGAAAATGCCAGGGCGGTTTCCGCCTTACCGTCAGAGTAACAGTATCCCCGTCCCAGACAGATGGCGTTCAGTTGCAGGGAGAGTAGGGCTTCGGTTTTCCCGGAACCAGTTGTGGCCAGCAGCTGCATATGACGCAGACAGTCATCACGGGTCAGCCATAATTCCCGCCCCAGAAAGCGTTTCCTGGCATAGCCGAGGCACATGATGCCGCCGGCTTTTTCGATGGTGAGTTTGCGTCTGATAAAACGGAAGAAGCCACCGGGGAGTGTGAATTCATTTGCCTCCTCGCGTTCTGTTGAATAATCAAAACCGCCAATGTCTGTGGGCATCCTCAGCGGCAGACGGAAGCGTTGATCCGTAAAGACAAACAGCCAGATAACGGCACATATCAGGCAGGGCAGCAACAGCCACGGGGCAATGAGGCATAACAGCAGCCCGCCGAGCATGCCGGCCTGCAGGGAAAAAGGGGACAGCAGAATGTCCATCAGCCAGGTGGACTTGATGACATGTTGTACCCGCTGTTTGTCCACCGGTCGGGAATCAATGGCCATCGGTTTTCTCCTGCAGAAAATCCGCCAGGCGTTTGTCACTGGTCAGGACGGAGAGCGGGATTTCCCGGCCGTCATCGGCCAGTAACTGCGGCGTGCCCGGTAGCTGATAGTAGTTAAAGGCCCGGTTGTTGGTGTTCAGGGCGTGCAGGCCGTCTTCGCACTCTGCAGCAGGAGCATCGCTTTTACTGCCCGGTGCCATACCGGCATCCGCGGCAAACAGGGATTTCCAGTGTGCCGGTCGTTCCTCAGCGGGCAGGCAGAGCAGAGGGGACAGCAGTTTCTGTGAGTCGGTGCTGCCTATGACGCTGACCGGGAATATTTCCACGTTGTAGTCCTGTGCGAGAACATCCAGAACAGGCTCCAGTGTCCGGCAGTGCGGACAGAGCGGGTCTGAAAACACGTAGATTGTCCGTGGATGTCCGGTTGAAAGCGTGACAGTGTAACGCCCGCTGGCGGCTGCTTTCTTCAGACTTTCGGCCCGGACTGCCTGTGGAGACGGTATTTTTTCTGTCTCCTGTGACTGTGGAGCTGCACTGGCGGGCACGGTATGGGCCTGCTGCGGTGCAGAAACCGGTTCATCAAAGGTCAGCGTGATGGTGGCCGGCCATGAGATAACCAGCCACAGCAGGGCAGTCACGAACAGGATACCCGTGATAATCGCGGCCACGGCTGACTGATTCTGGCGCTGCCGGCGGTGTTTCTGTATCGCCAGCAGCAGGGCCTGTGCATCCTCAACCGAAGGGGCTTTGTAAATCATCCGCGTGGCGTGATGGTCACTGTCGTGCATCAGGCAGTTACCCTGCAGAAAGAAACGGGGGTTTTTACCGGGGAAACACATAAAAACGGGCTGGTTGTTGTCGGTGAATGCGCTCAGGCATCCGTACTCCATACGAATGGTGTAGGTGTTCATCTGGACTCCTTAGTTTTTCCTGCCCGGGCGGAAACGCATCTGCTGTTTCTGCTCCGGGCTGTCGGATGATGTGGGGGGTTGTGGCTGTGAGACCACGGGGGCGCGTTCTTCAGAAATGGTGTTGTCTGTCGGCCTGTCCGGCTCCGGGGCGACGGGCGCTGACGGGGCAGGCTCTTCCTGCTGCAGTGCCTCATTGGGGGCAAAGAAGAACAGGTCGTCACGTTCTCCGGCGTCCGGGGATTTCAGGTTTTCCGGATCGGCACGGTGCATCTCCACCACCATACCGGTGCTGATAAGATCTGCTTCCAGTCCGTCAACTGCCTTTGCGGTCGGGTCATCCACCGGTGGAATGGCCACCTGCAGGCGGGCTGACATACCGGCAATCAGGGTTTCCCATTGCGCGGTGGCTATCACACCGGCACCCTCGACGAAGACTTTCGGGCGGTCGGATGAAGCCAGAACGTAGAACAGCGTTCTGTCCAGCCCCTTAAGCCAGCGGAACTGGATACAGGGAAGACGGATATCACGGGCATGCAGTGCGGACAGGGCTGTCCGTGTGGTGCTGTGCTGCCGCAGCCAGGCTCTGGCTGCCGGTGTGGTCATGACGCGACGGAATGCCTTGTCAGCCAGGCTGAGACGAGGATAACCGCGTTTACCGCCATGTTCTTTCTGTGGCTGGCCACACGAACGGTTCAGGGTATCCAGCAGGTCGATGGCAGCAGCGCGATCATTACAGAACTCCTGCAGACCAAAGGCGGCGACCAGTGCGCGTTCTGCCGGACTGAAACTTTTCGGTCCCTGCAGCGGTGTACCTGCCTGCGCTTCGAAGACCTGTCTTGCCCGTTCCCGGTCAAGGCGCTGTCCGATCACCAGTTTATGTTTTGTGGCAAACTCGTCCGGCGACATGGCACTCCGGTGTTCCGGGGGATCGGTGTTCAGAAGCTGGGTTCTGGGATCGCCATACTGCAGTAAGGGGATAACCGTTGGTGAAAACGCGGACATGATGCGCGGCAGGGTATGAATGTTAATGGGCCTGCGCGTCCGGTTTGCCGGATGGTTCCGGCTGATGATGATGCCACCGATGGCCACCGGAATGAAAAAGAGAAAGAGAATGCCGGCAGTCTGATTCATGAGTTCAATCATCTGCCCGGCAGAGAGGGTTTCGCTGCGCTGACTGCCCCACACCAGGAGATTCATTTTCCCGGCGACGGTGACGTGTATGACAGGAAAATCAACGATGCCCCACAAATAATAGAGCAGCACGCAATACCCGTAGAACAGGGAAGGATGTATTGCCCAGACGACAACGCAGACCAGAGCAATGCAGATGAGGATCATCATACCGGAATCGTTACCCTGCTGAGGGTGAGGATATTGGGACATAGTGGTTTCTCACATTAAGGAAATAACAAACAGATACAGCACGCTGAATGCGTTCTGCATGACGAAAGAAAACGTAAGATGGCGTTTATCGGAAGTCGTGATGGCTACAATGGCCGGAGTAAAGCAGCCATGTGTTGCCGGGATAGAAAATAAGGAATGAATTCTCGCAGTTTTTACGCAGCGGAGGCTTTGCTTTAACTGCTTGTTCATATGTGAGGGTAGGGTGCCACTTCGGCCAACCTTGTTACCGATTGACGGGGGATTACTCCCCCGTCGCGGTTTCCTTACTACTTACACTGTAAGTACGCCGCAAACTCCGCTCCCCAGAAGTTCATCCGTATTTCACACAGCGAACCGTGCAGCATCCAGATGATGAGGATTGTCGTCACGCAGAACGTGATGACTGTAAGCGATTTTTGCGACATAGCGCTTGCTCCTTTATTGGAGAGGCGCTAACCTGTCACGTGTCAAGGTTATGTGGTTAGTGCCCCGAGTTGAACGTAAAGTTTAATCGGGGCCTTTCTACATCTGGCCTTCGGGTATTACCTCCGACCATTAGCCGAAAGGCACCCGCACGAATTCTAGCCTGTTTTTTTTCTTTGTTTCAATCTGTTGACATCCTCCACGCCCTGAAGGACGGGGTTTTACGGCGCACCGGATAAATGAGAAAGAATAAAAACAATCAATACAGGTCGATATCTGGCAGATATATCAGTGCCAGCAAACGGATGTCCGACAGGGGACACCTGTTGCGGCAGACCCCGACGAATGTCGGGGCTTATTGTCAGATGATTTTCATGAAAGGAAGCCATTCACCGGCTGTGGCAAAACTTTCTTCAGCGCCACAACGAAAGTGAAGATGGGACAGAGAAGTTCCGCTACACGAGGCACTGAATTCCTGCTCTATCCTGTAAAGGACTATACGAGACGCAGCCTCCTGCGAATCCGGAGAGAATGCACTGTCAACTTCGCAGTGTAACTGGAAGTCTCCTTGTTTCATATGGCAGTGCTGGCAATGATTCATCCAGTAACGCGCATTCACTGTTTTACTGTAGTCTTTTGCCAGGTAATGACGTATCTGCTCCAGTTTTTTCAGATTTTGCTCGGGGATATCATCCACGTAAAAGATAAAGGCGGGCAACTCCTGCATTTGCCAGTAAAGCTGCCCATCTTCATCCTGCTCAAGTGTTTTATGGCCGGCTGGTAACAGGAAAGACGTCATTACCGTTTCCCTGCCACATTTCCAGCACTGGTCTGGTGTCTGGGCAATGAACCAGTAAGGCGACAGCACATTTCCGGATGGTAACCATCGGGTAAAATCACTTGTGGGCACACCATCAGGTATATACCAGGTTTTTCTGGTGGCATCCCAGCGAGCACCGAGTCTTTTAGCCTCATCCTTTTCATTATAGGGAACATTAATATCAATTCTTGCCATAATAACTCCCGTATATAAATATTCCTGTCAGTACAGGGCTATTTTACAGGCATGACGACGATCCATTTATCACCGTCTTTTATAAAGGGTAGAGATGTCGTGGCTTTCTGGACGCCTGCCATAGGCACTTCACTCTGAATTTCAACGGTGCAGTTGTATTTATTTTCAGAACCAGTTTGCTCACATGATATTTTGCGAGCCGAGATGAACTTCATCCTCATTGATTCCAGTAGTTTTGAACCGACAGCTCCGGCTGATTTTGATATCTGCGCATTTGCTTCTTCAAACGAGGCTTTAAGTGTGTTGTTGATTTCTGCTTCAGTTGGTTCCGTCTGACCACATCCGGAAAGCAGAACACTGAGGCCAAGAACGCAGACAGGAAACATGCTTTTCATGAATTAAGGAACTCCTTGTTACTGTAAATGGGTACAGATTAACTTAAATTATCTGGAGAGAGAGCTTCCTGTCAGGTGAAGGTAAGAAAATCAGACTTTTTCGGTGAAATTTAGTGGTATAAAGGAGAAGGCGTTATCAGTCATAACGCTTTCTCCTTACCCTGACAGATGTATTGCGTCTGTTTGCAGGAGTTCGGTTGGTATGCCCCGGACTCCTGCTTTCTTTTATGCGTAAATTGATATTTACAATTTGCAATTCTCAGACCAGAGACCAGACAGGTTTAGGTATTTTATCGTAAAGTTTGCCCATTTTTATTTCGGCGTAACGGTGGTCAGCGGCAGAAAGAAATTCAATAAACTCCTTGTCTGACATGAGATATCTGTTTCGCTCGATGACTTTGTCCAGTGTGGTGATGTTTTTACAACGTCGTAACTTGTATAAGTAGTCCTGTTTATTCACGCACGATATTCCTTCAGTGTTTATGCTGGTTTGACAGCCTGATTTTCAGTGTTTTATACTGAAAATGCTCGAACTGGTAGTTTCTTATAACAAAGAAACGAACCAGAGACAGTAGGCAGGGTAAGCCAGAGGTCCGCAGAAATGCGGACCTTTTTTCTTATGCGGTAGCCAAACTTTGCTGAACGTGTTTATAGAAACTGCGTTCGTCTTTAGGGGAGTAAGACGGGCTGCACATTATGTCCAGTTTGTTGCAAAACTCTTTGGCATTAGGCTTTGTTTGAGAAATTGTAATGGACGGGAATTCAAAATCATTAAACTTTAATGTGATATTTCCATTTCCGTCATAATCATACCCCCCCCACTGTCGGAAGTTATACCCTTTAACGACAGTAGAAGATGTCTTCCCATTTATTATAATTAAGAATTCCCCGCGAATTGGATCTATAAAGGCATATTTGCCATCAATATTATTTGAGAGAGAGAATGTGTTTGATGAGAAATCTATTTTTTTCAATATTGTTTTTACTTTTGATTTGTTTTTATTTTGATAAGCAAAGTAAAGGGCAGGATAAGTCATCCCTAGCAATAAAAAAACAATAGCTCCGTATGGTGGGTGTTCAACATAAGGGATACTTTTCATGTAAGAATAAAAGAGCATGCAGCCAATCAAAAGGCAGGGGAAGAACAGTATATAACTAAAAAAGAAAACTACTCTTTTCATTTACTCAACTCCGTATTCTATTTTATTCCATCTGCGTTAGTTGGTTTCTGTGGTTGTTTAGATAAGTGTACACCGGGTGTTCTCTGTAGTCCATGTCCAAAGGAGGCAAAAATGCTTTTGGTTTCATCGACCATGTTGCCGAGTATACTGGCTGCTTCTCTGCCACCAAGCCATGAAATGACATAATCAGGCATTGTGACTAATAAAGAGAATATCCTGCAGACGGTAGTTGTACAAATTCTTGCGTATATCATTAAGATGGCTAATAAGGAAACAATCCCTGTTAATGAATTCATCTGAGAGTTAGCTAGAGCCGGGCCAAATAGAATGTTCAGAAGTGTGCCAATGGCAACGATTGCTAGGCTTGCAAATGCAAAGCCTAAAACCATTAACATAGGTCGAATCATTCCATCTATCAGGAATATATATCCATAAGCTGCTCTGCTACCTTTATCATGCTCCGTGCCAATATGAGTTGCTGCCCATAATGATCCTCCAGTGGCTCGAACTGGTAGTTTCTTATAACAAAGAAACAAACCAGAGACAGTAGGCAGGGTAAGCCAGAGGTCCGCAGAAATGCGGACCTTTTTTCTTATGCGGTGGCTTGAAACCGAAACCTGATACGAGGAACTTAACAGGGAGACAATTTTCGCTGAACTAGTTCTTTAAAGCCATTTGTGGTTGTATATTTATTTGAACCAAAGGCTTCTAGTTTGTGACGAAATTCTCTAATTTTCCCGTTGCTTTTTATTATAAAAACCGGCGCATCAATATCATTGAATTTCATGGTTAGTGTACAGTCGTCCAATTCAAATCCACTCCATTCATGGAAAGAATAACCGTTAATTTTATTTTTGTTAACGTCGATTGTTAATATGTCACCGTTATTTGTGTTTAAGTGAATACTTTTTCCACTTATAGAATCCATATAAGATATTATCTTCCCATTGAGACCAATGGTATTGATTATTTTTTTAACTTTGTTTTTTTGCAGTAAATAGTATGAGTAGATATAAAACCAAGAAATTATCGAAGATGCAAAAAAGAGCAAGAAAAATAATGAAAAACTCTTGCCGCTCAGTTGTTCTGGTAGCAAGACGATTGTTATTATAGAAGATATCGCAGCAATGAAATGAGTAGTAATTATCATGAAACTATTTCTAAACATAGAGTATACCTTTATTTAATTCCATCCATATTGTCTGATGCCGACTTTTTCTGGAATTTTACACCAGGAGTTCGTTGCAGTCCATGTCCAAAAGAAGCAAAAATATTCCTAGTTTCGTCCACCATGTTGCCAAGAATGCTGGCAGCTTCTCTTCCTCCAAGCCATGATATTACATAGTCAGGCATTGTAACTAATAACGCGAATACTCTGCAGACAGTGGTTGTACAAATTCTTGCATAAATGGCTAGAAATGCGAGTAAGGATAGGATCCCTGTCCAAGAATTCGCTTGAGCATTTATGAGCATTGGCTCAAATAATAAATTAAGGAGGGTGCCCAGAGCTACTATAGTTAGGCTTGCAAATGCGAATCCTAGAACCATCAGCATTGGGCGTATCATTCCATCAATTAGAAAAATATAACCATATGCTGCTCTGCTTCCTTTGTCATGTTCAGTTCCTATATGAGTTGCTGCCCATAATGAACCGCCAGTGGAGCCGACCAGAACGCTGACAATCCAGTTGCCACTGCCGGAAAGCCAATAAATAAATGGAATCGTGGGGATAAAAATAGATAAATTTATGCTGGTAGCTCCTAACACTAGCAACATGAAATAAACAAAAGAAGCGATGTTATCAAAAATATGCTTTGGTATTGATGTTAGACCAAAACTGCCAATCTTGAGTAACCATGATGAATCTGCTGTATCTGCACTTATCTTGGCTAAAGTGAACGCTGTGTAAGCAATTTCTGTTGCCCCTAATCCTATATCACCAATGTATTTCATTTTTAATAAAGGATTCATTTGTTGGGATGAATTCCCCAACTGCTTTGTTGCTATTGCATTGGTGAGGGATAGCATAGGGCTGTTAAATATTTTTACTATTGCTGCTCCTGGTTCTTTGGATTCTGACGCAGATATGCTTTCATTACTGGTTGGAGTTCCCAACGGCGGGGTGTACGATGTGTTCTGCAGTTGTGCCTGATAGGCTGTCATGACACCACCAAGTGTGTCGCCTGCCCCAATTTCACCAATGCCGGATATCCCGGACACAACGGGTTTCAGTGCAGCATCATCATTCACCTTCTGGTTGGCTGTGGCGAAAGTCTGATACCAGCTGCCCAGCGATAACCAGCCGTATTTCTTCAGTTGTTCCGTCATGGCACTGGTAAGTTTATTTCCGTTGTCCTGAGCCTGTACTGCCTGATTAACGCGGTCTTCAAATGCCCGTGCCGCATTCTGTATGTCCGTTTCAGCATCCGGCAGTTCACCGCTGCCCGTCTGTTGTCTGTTTATCAGCGCGGTCACAAAACGGGAGGCAGCCTGATTCAGATCGTTCTGCATCTGGTTAAGCCCGTTTTGCTGGGCACTGGTGATGTTGCTGGTATCGACGGAAGCGCCGAACAGCCCCCAGAAGCTGTTCTTGCTGCCGGATGCAGCGGGCAGACGAACAGAACCACAGCGGGCATTGCCGTTTGAGATTTCGAAACCGTCAGACAGTTTTCGGATAGTCATCAGTGGCGTTCCACCCTGACCATAGCGGCTGTACATGCTGCTGAGTTCGTTATTGACGCCATACATGCACAGGTTCATTTCATAAATTGAACGGGCGGCGCTGACCGTCTGGGGCGCGACGGGCTGGTGAGTCAGCGAAAAACCGGATGCCAGCAGGTCGGCAATTTTGTCCGTCATCAGATTGGCACTGCCAATCCCCATAACCGAAACTGCCCACAGGAACATCAGCTGAGCCAGAGACCAGCCGGATACTGTAGGGGCCAGTGTGATGAAGCCGGCAACGGTCGTTACCACGGATGCTGATGTGTCACCACCGCTGAAGACCTTTCCCAGATGACCTGCGCGGGCAATGTGTTTCAGGCCAATAATCAGAAACCAGATAACGGCCAGAACAAAAGCCACACCGTTGAAGATATAGAACAGTTCGCCAATCATGGTGGTGTTCGTGGAGAACGGATCTGTCACTACATCGCCAAAAATCATCACCAGTAACTGGCGTGAAAGGTCAGAGCTTCTTTTGGCTGCCGCTTCTATCGTGTCAAAATTCACGGAAGAGTCTGCGAAAGCCAGGGGGATCCACATCATACTTATCATGATGCCGGCAAAGAGTTTACGCAGGTATGTCATAAATTATCCTGTAAGAGAAGGTGCTTTTATCAGGTGATAAACCGGGTGGAGGTACAGTGACTGCGGGAAGTAAATACGACTTTATTTAATTCCTGTCAGCCGGGAAAGAAAGGCCGCCAGACGGGAGTTATGGTTAAAACCGGTATTGCCGCAGAACAGCCACTGAAAGGGCATAAAAACGAGATATAACGGAATAATCCAGAGCCGGTTCAGTCGCTGGATAAAGGTGGCATCTTCATCAGCATGAAAATGGTTTTTGCAGATGACATAAGGTGGTGTTATGTCATCGTCAATAAACCGGGAGCCATAAATAATTTCCATAACCTCAGAAATATATCTGTCAGGTATTTCCTGGTCCGACATTAATTTACGGAAATCCTGTTTATTGAGCAGGGGGTAATGACCGCGTTTATAAAACATGCTCATATTAATGGCCCCCTGACCTGTTTGGGTTATGTCTTTCGTGGCGTTCAAGAAATTCGGCTGTCTGCTGTTCCAGTTCATCGGGGTGAGTGCTGTAAAATGTCAGCATGGCGCTGACTTTCGGCAGAACAAGCTGCGCTGTTTTTTTATGCCACGGCGATACCACTGCAAGCCATAAGGTCGGTTTTATCTTCCTGATAAACTGACAGGGAAGGGTATCAAGATATTCGTTTAACTGATGCCTGAGCTCAGGTGTTATCGGGGATGCAATAACAAACAGAAATGTCGCAAGGCTTTCATCCGGAGACAGATACTGTATTCTTTTTTCCGGTGAAACGGCATCCTGCCGTTCCTGTGAAAAATAAAGCGCTGTTCGACAAAGCGCGTCAGCCCGGCGGATTCTTTTTTTGCAGATAAAAGACAGCGTGTAGCCTGATTCATCTCTGAAATATATCGGGAATATATGTTCTGCCAGATAAGTGATGTTGTTTTTACTCAGAATCATAATTAATGCCATCATAAAAACGGGGGCATTAATTGCCCCTCTGGTTTACCGGTGACAGACCGTTATCAGTGCCACGACAGCAGTGATTCACGTATCCACGGTCTGCCATGCGTAAAGTCACGGAACGTGCCCTGTTCCTCAACGCTGACCCGCTGTTCGCGCAGTTGCCACAGTCGCCAGCTGCAGATCACCACCTGCAGCCCCGGAATGCTGGCCAGCCCCAGCAGGATCAGAACCATTATCACGACCCGCATAAACGCCATCGGGGTGTAAATACCGCTGATCAGCAGGGCCAGCAACAGTCCTGTTGCCAGCAGTGCCGGCAGGGCGCTTAACACCAGGTACAGCCGTTTCCGGCGCAGAAATCGTTGTTCCAGCTGTGCTGGCGTCATCCCGGTGAGGGCCACGGCCTCAGCCCATGTGTAAGCCGCCTGATTCCGCTGGCGACGTCCCATCAGTTTTCTGGCCACACGGATACGCTGAAACTGCTTTTTCCATGACGGGATGATGGTGTTCATGGTCAGACGGGTTTCTGACAGGGGAATAAAGATATTGGCCGTATACCAGGCCGTTTTTTTCAGTCTGTTACCTTTCATCGCACTGTACCTGCCTTAACCTGCTCCATTTTCCCGGCCAGCTGAGGACGGAAGTGTTCGGTCGCCTGTATGGCCAGTTGCTGACCAGCGAGAATGTTGGCTTTCTGCTGCTCCTGTTTCAGTCCCAGCAGTAACCAGTTACCCAGCGACTGAACGCGAATGAGTTCCCGGATCAGGTTGTCACCGTCCATTTGCTGAAGGTCACTCAGCCAGTCTGTGCTGGCGTATCGTCGGCCCACTTCGAAGGCCTCAAACTCACGGGCGGACATTTCACCGCGTTTTTTCGCCTGGTCTGATGCCGTGTCGTTAAAGAACTTCTTCGCAGAAGGCACCTGCAGTACTTCTTTCAGAACATCACGGGTGGTGGCGTCAGGCTGACTGGCGGCAATCATGGCCAGCTGGGGCTCCCGGGCTGCATCGAGAATGGCCTGATACTGTGTCAGCAGTCCGATGTACTGCTTTCCTGACGTGGTTTTGACTTCGCCCTTGCTGAGCTGCCGGCCAGCACCGGGAGGCGTGCTGTTCAGTGCATACGTCATGGCGGCGTCCGTCTGCTTCTGCTCAAATGTCAGGGTGGGCGTTTTGCCCGGTTTACCGGCACCGTCAAGCAGTGAACTGAGTTGTTTGTCACCGCCGGGGTAATCCGATACTGACGGGCACAGGTCGGTTCCGCCATAAGCGGCGTAATCCGTGGCATCACACCACTGGCTGTGCAGTGTGGCACTCCGGAACTGGAGCTGATCCGGTGGTGGTGTGGGGGTGTTGTATGCCTGTGCCAGTTTGTCACTGATACCTGAACCGCTTTTCAGGGCACCCTGCGTGGCTCTTGCCTGCTGGCCGACCTGTACGGCGCTGCCGGATGCGGATTCAGTACAGAGGGTTTCCGGAACGGCAAAATTGCGCCGGGCGGTTTCCAGTCGTTCTGTCTGACGCGCAAAGGTCTCCTGTGTCTGGATGGCCTGTGTGGACTGCTCAATCATGGCCGCCAGCTTGTCGCCGTTGGCGTTAATGGCCGCGCCAATCTGATTCTGCGTCTCGCTGATGGCACTGAGTGTCTGGTTAGCCTTTCTCAGCTCCGGGGTGACCTGCTGTGTTATCGGGACACTGGAGTTGACGTTAACCGTCAGCGCCAGTCCTGACAGTGGCCATAACAGGCAGCCCGGAATGGCGGCACACAGTGACAGGCGTATGCCTGTCTGAAAAACATTCTTATTCATGAAGATGTCTCCGGGGCAGAGCTCAGCCCTGCAGATAGCCGTGGCGGGCGATAAGCTCAGCGGCCAGTTTGTTGACGGCGCTGGTGTGGTCATCATCACGGCTCTGTGATTTGAGGTTGTCGATATGGGCGCTGGCGCTGCCCTGCGGAAAATGCGTGGCCAGCAGTCTGCGGGCGGGCGCGGAACCCAGCTTCTGCGTCAGCAGATTACGCAGTGCCCTGTTCTCCGGTGTACTGTTCAGTGCCCACAGTTTCAGGGGGCCGACCGGTAAGCGAAGTATCTGGGCCACGTTCCCGCGTTGCGTCCTGAAGATGCCCAGGAATGTGGTGCCGGAACCGTCCGGGGCCGGACCTGCGGGCGTTTTCAGCATTCTGTTCAGGGTGACGCGGGGCACGGAGAAGTTTTTCTCCAGCAGATCAAAATCCCGGGGCCTGACGCGCATCAGGTAAACGGAGTTTGCCGATCTCAGCATGTCTTCCGGGACGTCATCCGGATACTGTGAGGCGAAAACCGTCCGGACGCCGAACTTACGCTGCTCCCTGTCCTCTGTCTGCAGGGCTTCCCACAGGATCTGGATCCCTTTGATGTTATGCATTTCATCCATAAAGATGGTTTTGGTTTCCTGGTCCAGCTGCTCGATGCGCTGGCGGTGTAACGGAATGTAGCGGGGATCCAGACTGGCATACAGTTCGCTCTGGATCTGCGGAAGATAAAAGTCGTTACCGCCGGCCAGCTGACGGGCAAACTGGTACATGATGCCGGTGCGCAGTTTTCCTTCCGGGGTTTTGCTGTTGCCGGCAACGTTATTGACGTCAACCACAATGATGCGGGTTTCCGGGTTGACCACCAGTTGGGTGCGACCGGAAAGCATCGGGTAATCGGTCAGGGCACGGGTCAGACACCGGGATATGTAGTCCAGCAAAGGATCCTGACTGCCGGGGCGGGTGACTTTTTTAAATTCACTCCGCAGGACCGGGTTGTTGAGCTCGTTCTGCAGGTCATTCAGCAGCGGAACGGCCTGTGCCTGCGCCTGTGCCGCCTCTTTGACAAAACCGCTGTCAAACAGCAGGTCACGGATTTCGTACCAGGTGGCCGTTTCCCACCATTCCGGCGGGTGGCGGCTGAAGATGTCGGCTTCCTGAAGGGCCGCATCCACGTCCGGCACCAGACCCGGACCATACCGTGTGGGGCGTTCCGCTTTTTCCTGATAGGCCATGTCCACCGCCCGGCCCAGAATATCTGCACAGGTGGAGGCATCCGGCGGCAGACCGGTGAGGGGATCGGCACACAGGCTTTTCAGCAGGTTGAGAATATACTCCCGTTCGGTACTGAGTGGGGCTTTCAGGCCCAGCTGGATATCCATCGGGTTACGGCAGTGATGGTCATCATTTTGCAGGATGATACTCAGCACTTTGTGGCGCTGTTCCGGCGGCAGGGCATCCCGGATGAGTTCATAAACCCCCTGGGCGGTAAAGCCTTTATCGATAAAGGCCATAAAGGGCAGATCGGTGTTGCTGTTTGCCAGCATGGCCAGCTGAATACTGTTGGCCAGCACGGATTTCCCGGAGCCGGGGGAGCCAAAAATCATTTCCGTGTGTTTTTCCTGCAGTGAGCTGGCCAGCTGTATCACAAAGGGCTTACCGTCCGGTGTGATGACCACAAAATTGCCCTTTTCCCACGGGCTGCAGGGACGCTGCAGGGGAAGATAACGCAGGGCTTCGGTCAGCGGGGCAAACAGCAGGTTCGGGCCGCTGTAACTGGATACCGTCGGCAGGGTGGAAATCCAGGCACGGATCGGATCACCGAAGATACCGGTCACGTCTGCGATGCCCCAGCCCTGCAGGGATTTTTTCAGCAGCGTCAGGTTGCGCTGCATCCGGGATTTATCCCTGTGCCAGGTACTGGCCGTGATGCTCATGGCCACGACCGGATCAATACGGTCCCTGTCCAGCAGCCATTTAACGGAGTCATACTGCGGGCGCAGGGACGGGAATATAGCCAGAAACATCAGCAAAGACTCTTTTCTGCCCAGCTGATGGCGACCGCCCGGCATCAGATCGATGCGGAGTCGCCAGGGAAGCTGACGGGGCAGCGTCCGGAACAGTTCCGGGAAAGTCTGCGGGCGTTGCGGCGCCAGCGTCATGGCCAGTTGTCCGTGCCAGATATCGTCAACCCTGACGGCCTCACCGTCCGTCTCCACGTTGCTGTTGCAGTACTGGAAGTTCAGATGTGGTGCCAGACAGGCGCTGATATCGTTCTCCCGCAGACGTCCGTGAGGCAGGACGCGATCGCCAGGGAGCAGGGGCTGCCACGTCGTTGAGGTGCTGTTGCGTTCAATTTCGTCGCGGATCACCTGCCCGGTTTCATGGGCATCCATCATGCGGAGCAGAACGCCGTCATTATTGTCCGCAATATCAGCCGCCAGTTTATCAATGAAGGCATCGTGGCGCATTTTGAGACCTTCAAACATGGCGTACAGTGGTAGCTGACCAAAACGCGCTTCCGGGGGCTGAGTTGCTTCATTCTGACGTCTGATCTCAGCCCTGCGTTCTTCCGGTGGCAGTGAGGCAAAGGCGGTATAGACAACCAGCAGAACGCGCTCCCGGGCCACGTAGGGGGAAATTTTCTGCATTTCCTCGTCAATCAGGTCGTCAAGCGCCAGATGCAGGCGCTGACAGGCCTGTTTTTTAGGCGTCAGCAGTCGTTCTGTTTCTTCTGCGCCCCGCAGGGGATCGGATTCAAAAATGATGCTGAGTTTGTGGCCCGTCTGCCGGAACTCGCCGCTCAGGGATTCACTCAGTCGCCGGATAAAGAACTGAAAGGTGCCCGGCTCCGGTTCAGTGTCCTCCGGCACCTCGTGAAAACTGAATTCGCGGAAAGCCCCCTTGATTTCAAAGCAGGTGACATAATCGTTATTCCGGGTGACCTGAATATAGGGCGCATCCAGCGAAGGGTGCCGCACCTTATCATCCGCCGTCAGGCCGATAACCGTGCGCAGGTCGCAGTAATCCGGAAACGTTTTTCCGAGGGTGTAACGGGAAAGATGCATCAGTGCATCTTCAATTTTGTTAATCAGCATGTGTCAGCCTCCGGAAAGATAATGCTGATACAGAAGGGGCCACCAGGCAGGGGTGGCCTCCAGTCGGGTCAGGGTGTCGGGGGACGGCGCCGGCAGTCTGTGCAGATTCAGGATCAGCCTCAGGTTGCACCAGGCATCCAGAACGGCAGGGACAGCCTCTTCCGGCGTTCGCTGCAGGGCCTGCGCACAGGCCTGTGGATGTGCCGAACCGATTTGCATCTGTGCAATGGTCTGGTGTTCTGTCAGCCAGTTCAGAAGGGCTTTCGCATCCTGCTGTTTCTCTTCGTCACCGCAGTGCAGGGCCAGATGCAGCGTCCGTTGCAGGTGATTACAGTCTTCGGCGCTCAGGCCCGGCAGAATGGCCATCACGCCCCGATCCGCGTTAATGGTGTCCAGCTCCCGCCATGCACGGCAGAACGGGTCGGCCACGGTCAGATTGTCATCGCTGTCATGCAGGGGATTGTTATCCCGCCACAGTGCCGTGTTCCGGGGCGATTCATATCCGCAGTATTCACAGTGTGTGCCGGCCTGACGGGCGCGGTCATTCAGCTGCTGTTCTTCCGTTACAGAGGGGGTATGGCCGGCGACCGGACGTGTCAGTGAAAACGTCAGCATGGCTGATGCTCCTTGTTCTCAGGGGATGCGGAATACGCCGTCAGGTCTGTCAGTGCGTGAGGATGTTCCGGGTCAATCTGCTCTTTCAGGGTCTGCAGATTTGCCAGCGATTTGTAAAGGGCGGCAGCATGCATGTAACGCCCTTCGCTGGCGGCCAGTGCGGCCTGTTGCTGCTCCTGATGGATCAGGGCATCGATGGCGTCATGAAGGCGTCTGCCGCTGACGCGGGCAACCAGGCCACATCGTGGAGACAGTATGTTCATGGTGATCTCGTGACTGAAAATCCCCTGCCGGCAGGCAGGGGAGTAAGGGAGGAAGTTACACGCCGACCGGGTTCAGATTCATCTGCTTCTGACCACGGCTGATGAGCTGATCCAGACCAATCAGGCAGAGACCGACAAAAAATGCGATGGCAATTTTACCGCCAGTGATCTGCGGATTGTTTTTCTTCGCCGCCATCATGACGAAGCCGGCAATGACAAAAAACAGCCCGAGAGGCAGGGCGGCGGCTTTTACCGGCTCCTTCAGGTCCGTGAAGAAGTTGGCAATGCCACTGAACATAGCAGCCAGGTCGTCACCGGCGGCCAGTGCAGGCTGCGAAAACAGCCCGCCGGTGAGGAAGGTCAGGGTGACCAGCAGGGCTTTGCGTTTCAGTTCGTGCAGTTTCAGCATCAGCATGTACAGACGCACGGAAACACGGAGGGCAATATTTTTTACGTTGTTCATAAAAATCCTTTTGAGATTAAAGTGAAGATAATTACCAGTGAAGCTGGAGTGTGTTCTGAAGGGCGTTAATGACCTGCGGACCGAAGATAAGCATCAGGCCACTGAAGACTTTTTTGGTCCCGGACGAGATGTCGTCTCCCCGGGACAGTCCGGTGTGGCCGTCTTTCTGTGAGCGACGGTATTGCAGCAAACCGTTTAACACAAAACACCATCCGAGGGTCCGCAGGGCCGTTAAGCCCGCATTGACCGCCACGGCAGCGGGGCCGTAGCGGGCTTCGGGGACGTAAGCGATTTCATCAAAGGAAACGCTGCCGAAACCCAGCTGGTTACCGCCGGCGTTCACCACGCTTTCCAGCGCAATCACGCAGCAGGCCAGCAACAGGACAGCAAGGAATGTGCCGCCTGAATCCGTGTACTGGCCCCGCCGGCTGCGACCGGCGACGCCCGATAAATACAGAATGACCATGGCGATCCCGCCCACACTGGCAATGGTCAGAACAAGCCGGACACCCAGTCCGGCGAGTTCGTTAACGGCATTTGCCAGCATCTGGACCATATCCATAGAATCAGCCTCCCTGACGGATCACACCGGCACTGGTCACGATTTCCCGTTTCTGCTCATCGATGCTCAGAATGGTGGTGCCGGCGAACTGGTCACCGGGGCGCAATGCCCAACTGCTGCCCTGCCAGGTCACCCAGGCCAGTCCCGGATAGAGACTGTTGATTTTCACGCCGGAGAGTGGGCTGGCACTTCGGGCAGTACGTGGGGCCTTTCTGGTCGTGGCGGTTGTTGGCTGAGGGGAAGGCGCGGTGGCGGTCGGAACCGGAACGGTATGTTTCTGAAGCTCGTTGATACGGCTTTCCAGCGTATCCAGTCGCCGGGCCAGTGCCGTCAGACCTTCACGGGTTTTCTCGCCGTGGATCCGCAGGGCGGCGAGGGTGTCATTCAGGGCATCCGTTTCGTCGTCCGGCAGGGGCTGTTCCTCCGGGACGGTGCGAACCGCTGATGGTGTCACTTCGACCTGAACAGCGGTATCCGTGCTGACAAACTGCGCCTTTTCACCGGACGATGGCGTATTGCCGCTGATACGACAACTGACAAATAACACGCACGCGACGGCGGCAGCGCCCAGATGGAACGGGAGTTTTTTCCAGAAGGGTGTGGAAGGAGGTGTTTCCTCTTCCGGGGTATACGTTATCTGCTCATCCTGTGAGAGCGCCTCCGGTGCCGGTGCATCGGGATCAAAATGCGGTGAAGATTTCATTTATGAATTTCCTGTTGATGAGGGGAGACAGTCTTTGTCAGAAACGGGTTTCATAAACAGGATGGAGACGACCTGTTTACGATCCACGACTGCCTGTGTCGGTGGCAGCCGGGCGGCATCCTGTGTCATCACCTGGGCAGTCTGCTGACCGATGCCACCGGCGATAACACCGGCAACAGCCTTGCCATCCGGCGTGCCGGTACGGCCCGTCACGGTGCCGCTGTTGGTGGTCAGAATTTGGGTATTGCTGTCTTCGTACAGCTGCCCCACCTTGCCGATCCCGTTCGCCAGTGCCGGTAATATGATCCGGCTGAAATAACGGTGGTTGATGTTGCTGGCCACGGAAGAACGCTGCGTTTCATCATCGAGCGCATAAGCATCGATGGTGCAGGTCTGACCGGCGTACTGCATGGTGGTGAAGTGGATCACAACGCCGTCACCGGCCAGCTGGACGCCCCGGGCAGACAGTACGGCACCACGCAGTTTTCCGGCCGGAATGCTGGCCAGTACCACTGACCCGGCATTATCCGAATCCACGGACGTTTCCATCGTGCCCGGATAACGACTCAGGCCCGGAATGGAAAATGACGCTGTGACCGGCGTGCTGTCCGGCTTTCCGGCTGTGCGCTGTGCGGCGGTGGTCTGTGATACCGTCTGCAGACCGGGCACGCCGGCGGCCCACTGACTGAAGTGTTCACCGCTGTTGCCCTGTGTATTCCCGTCGAATGTGGCGGCCAGCGTCATTTCACCCGGTGCCCATCGCTGATCCAGTTTTGCCAGAAAGGCCTGGATTTGCTGCCGTTTTCCGTCGGATGTGCCACCGGAGCGCTGTTCGTTACCGGTGCCGGCAGGTGGGGTCGTCTGCAACTGAACGTCCGGTTGCTGAGGTGGCGGGGCTTCCGGCTCCGGATTTCCTGTACTCAGGGCAGCGAGAAAGCTGTCGCCTTCCTGCTCGGCCTGGCGGGCACCCATCCGGTTTGCCTGTGATAACAACTGACGGTACTGCTGTGACTCCTGACTGGTGACGGGCGTGCTGCTGGCGACCCGCTTCAGGTTGTACTGTGACTCGGGCTCTTCGCTGCGGGAAAGGTATCCCCAGCCCAGATAGGCTCCGCCCAGCACGCAGACCGCCGCCGCACCGATGATCGCGATTGTTTTTTTGCCGTCGCGGGCGGCATCCTGTTCGATGGCCATGATTACTCCAGGTCGATGGTCAGGGGAACGTTATTTCCCTGAACGGAAAACATGACGTAAGGGGTGACCGGCAGTTTCCAGACGTGTGTACCGTCAGCCGCCGTCAGCGTCTGTTCAAATTCATCACGAAGGATCGCGCCGGAACGCAGGTACAGGTCGTCTCCCATCTGCCAGGCCTGCGTGGCCGGTACATCACCTTTCACGCGCAGGGCCCGGGCTTCTTTAGGAGGGACACCGTCCAGAAATGCCTGCAGGGTGTCGTCATACAGCCCGACTTTTTCTTTTGCCTGGCGTACAGGCCGGGATTTTCCCGGCTGAGTCTGCGGAATGCGCAGATCCAGACGGCTGTCACTGAACTGTGATGCCGATTTGTCCGAGGGCGAACCACTGGCCAGACTGATGGTGACCGGTACGGCCAGCCCCTTCAGGTACACCGTCACGCTGCCGGTGTCATACACACGGCTGGCCTGAACCACGATGGAGGGGGAGTCCGGCAGATACACCACCCGGAATCCCTTTTCATTTCCGTTAATGGGCGGTGCGGCCACCGGCCAGGGGGCACCGTTCTGATCGGTGAAGTTGATGACACCGGGATAATTGGGCAGAACCTGCATCATGGGCAGTGACGCCCCCGGCGTCAGTTTCACGGTCAGGGAACGGATACGGGGCACCACGGTTAACGGGTTAAAAGCACTGTGTCGCTGCAGGTCGTCGTACTCTTTCCGGAGCTGCGTGATGTCTTCCGGTGGCAGGGGAAGGGTGACGGCCCGGGCGATATCTGTGGCACTTTCTGCCTGTGATGCCTGTGATGCCTGTGAGTTTCCTGACTGCGGGGGCGGAACATCTCCCTCCACAGGTCGTGCCGGCACATCCGCCAGGGCCGGGGTGCCTGATGTGGGTGTTGCCGTATTATTCAGGCTGACGGCCGGCTGCCATTGTTGTCCGGTTGCGGTGTTGCCCTGTGCGGCTGCGTCAGCCAGAACGGCATGACCGTACAGGAGACAGGACGCAAGAATGACGGACTGATATCGGGTCATGAACGGGGCTCCTGTGTGATCACCTGGGTGATGTTCAGACCGTCCTTTTTCAGCCGGGGATCGGCGGTCTCAATCATCATGGTCAGAATGAAATTCTGGGGCGGCAGTGACGTGCTCTGGCCGTTCAGGCGCAGCGTGATGGGGTACTGCACCCGCCAGGCATAGTGACCGTTATCGAGCACGCCTTTACTCTGGATGATGCCCGATGACGTCAGGACGGAGAGGTTCATCCGCTTTTCCTTCACTTTTTCCAGAATGCCGGATGACACCAGTGCGTTGTAATAGCTGACGAAACCTTCGTCAGAGAAGCTGTCCTGACGGGCGTTGATTTGCTCCCGGTAATGCACAAAATCCAGCGTGAAGTTTGCCCGGGTTGCCCGTGCGCCGTAGTCAATGATGTCGGCATCACTGTAGGTGGCCTTGTTCATGGCCGGCAGCGGGATAATGCGTCCGTTATCGCTGGCCACGACAGCCAGAGGCGGGTTTGCCACTTTCCAGGCCAGATACCCGTTGATGACGATGGCGCCCGTCAGGGCGATGCCCAGCCAGCCGTTACAGCTCAGCAGACGCCGGGTAAAGGCGACGTTAAGCCGGGCCTCCTGGTGCTGTGCAATGGCGGCAGAATACGGTGTCTCCTTCGGTGAAGGCGACACGGGAGTTTTTTTCATAATGCGTCCTCACTGGTGCTCAGAGTGAAAAGGGGTAATCTGGTGTGGCCCCGGATGAAGAGGCCCGTGGAACAGGTGTGGATTGCGGTGCCGGAGAGGACTGACGAACTGAACTCCGGCTGACGGCCCGGGATTTCACCGGGACAGACGTGGTCGGAAGATTAACGCCCAGGTCTCCCCACGGGTCGATGGTGCCGGGCAGGTAGTCATGAATTTTGTCCCGTGCGGCACTGCAGATCTGATCCTTTATTTTGTCGAGTAAATCGCTGATATCAGGAAAAACCGGTACGGTGACGGAGGTACTGATCTCCCCCAGACACTGCTGAAAGCCGTTTGAGGCCTGTTTTTCCCGCTCTGCCCAGGATTCTGCGGCTTTCTGTGCCTGTGCGTAACCGGCCTGGGCACCGGCAAGCGCCGCTGTCGATGCCCGACAGCTGGCCGCACTGGCGGCAGCACAAAATGAACCGCTGATGATGATGGCGGCAATGAGTGTTTTCATGGTCTGACTCTGTGTTATACGCCGGGGCGTGGTGCGTTGTGATTTCTGCGTGGAGCGTTCTGTGGTTTATTGCGCATTTCAGTCACCTGTTCAGGCGGCACCGGCGGGCGACTGAAGCCGAGTTCCTGTTGCAGTGCCGCCGGACGCTTTTCCGGGGCGCTGACCTGCGTCAGAATGCGTTCCCGCTCGCCCTTCAGCGTGAAGACGAAACTGTTATAGTTGCCGGTTTCGTTGTTGATGGCATTGCCTTTCCCGATGGGCTGGAGTCCCTGTGGTGTCACCTCATTCAGTATCAGATGGCGCTCGCCGTTCTGACCGACAAAACGTCCCAGCACCGGTTTGTGCCGGCCTTCATGCAGAACCAGCCCCTGAACAAAATCCCCCCGGGCTTTCACCAGAAGGAGCTTTAGCTGTTGTGTGGCTTCATCCTGAAGCTGCATCAGCAGTTTTCCGGCTTCCGGGTGGGGGGATGGCAGTTCCGGTGACGCCGGTGTCTGTCGGGGTGTCGTCACACCCTGTCCGTTGTGTTGTACCCACAGGACTTCCGGTAGTGCAGGAAGCGTCGGGGGCGTGGTGCCGGCTTTACGGGCCATGTCATCCACTGCCGCCTGCAGTGCCCGGTAATCGCCCAGATGATAGGGGCGCAGCTCACCTGGTTGGGCCAGTTGCCCGGTATGGCGGGCAACCACATAGGGATCCACAGCAGGGCGGGCTTCCCACTGGTTGCGGGTGACCTCCTTCTCTTCGTAGATCCAGCCGCCATGCTCGTTCTGAAGAGGCTTACCGTCATCGCCCAGCTTTTTCACCTGAACGGTCACTGGTTTTTTCCCCAGCATGGTCAGTGTGGCCATGTCGCCGGTTTTCAGCCCACTGTTCCGTATGGCCTCCTGGAGTCCAATCCCCCATACAAGACGCTCACCATGTCGGGTTCTCAGGTGTGCGTAATAACTCCGGTCTTTTTGCTTGTCGAAGTTATAGTGCGCCGGTCCGAATGCCAGTAACTGACCGGTAATGCCACTGGATGCCTCCTTGTGACTGGCGTTTCGGGGCAGTGCTGTTTCCATCCGGGTAGGCAGGATATCCAGTGGTAGTGCCGATTGTTGCGGGGCGAACGCGGCGTTTGCGGAACGCTCCTGCCACAGAATATGATTCGCATCGGGCGACAGGGGCTCTGCTTCGGCTCCCGGTACCGGCTCAGACTGCAGTCTGGCCCGCGCCTGATTCAGCATTTCAACCTGTTCCGGGTTTTTCAGCTTCAGTTTCAGGTCGTAGGTGGCAATGAGCGTGATGGCGCGTTGTTTGAATTCGTCGCTGCCGGTCAGTTCAATTTCACCTTTAAGCTGGCAGTGGCTCTGTGCCGTCAGTAAGGCGGCCAGCACAGCACGATCATCCCGGCTGGCTTCCTGGCTGGCCATCGTCAGGTGTGTGACAAAGTCCGTAAAGACATGCTTTCCGTCCAGAAACATTTCCAGCGGATATTTGATGTCTTTCGGGTCCATCCCTTTATACGGATGACTGAGGCCTTTCATGATGGCGTTCAGATCATGAAGCGGAGAAGGGATGGCATTTTCCACCGGGGGTTTTTCTATCCGGATCCCGTCCGGCTCCGTGGTGTCAGGAGACGCCTGTTTTTTCTTTGGCGGCTGAAACGGCAGGGGCGCGTCTTCCTGTACGGGGGCCTGTGTTTCCGCCTCTGAAGTCCGGGGGGCCGGGGAGGACGGTATGTCATAGTAACCGTAAGCCTCGTCGTCTTCATGTTCCATAGCCGCAGCCAGTCTGGCATTGATATCGTCAGTGTCAGCTGGCGCCTTTGCCGCATTCATCTCCGGTGCACCGGCAGGGGCCGGGGTGTCAGCGACGTCCGTTGTGGCGGTTTCAGCCGCAGAGGCAGGTTCCGCAGCGGTGTTATCTGCCGCATTCATCTCCGGTGCACCGGCAGGAGCCTGGTTGTCAGCGACGTCCGTTGTGGCGGTTTCAGCAGCAGGGGCAGGCTCTGCAGCGGTGTTATCTGCCGCGTTCGTCTCCGGCTCACCGGCAGGGGCCGGGGTGTCAGCGACGTCCGTTGTGGCGGTTTCAGCCGCAGGGGCAGGTTCCGCAGCGGTGTTATCTGCCGCGTTCGTCTCCGGCTCACCGGCAGGGGGCGGGGTGTCAGTGACGTCCGTTGTGGTAGTTTCAGCCGCAGGGGCAGGCCCTGCGGCGGTATTATCTACCACCTTCATTTCCGGCATGTCGGCAGCATTCGTTGCGACCGGTGTTGCCTGATTATCAGGTGTCTCCTTCACGATGTTCTCCTTCGCCGGACACCGGGCAAGCACCTGCTGCCAGACGGGCGTCAGCTGTTCTGTCAGGGCTGCCAGCCCTCTGGCCTGATGCAGATCGTTGAAATCGGTCAGCCCCTGCTCCCGCTCTTCACGGGTGAACTGTGGGACAAATGCGGTTCCTTTGGTGAGGCGGGCGGCTTTTTCGGCGGCTTCTTTCCCCGGATTCCCCGGACGCTTGGGTTTGGGGAGATCATCATCGCCCAGAAATAACATCGGGCTGCCGGGGTAACGGGCGTGAAGATTTTCCGCGACTTTTACCAGATTCCCGGAGTCAACTGTCATCACAACAGGGTGACGCAGTGCCATCGCGCAGCTGGCCGCCGTGGCGTAACCTTCGGCCAGTACAATGGGGTGGTTATCCTTCAGCGAACCGCCGACGACAAAGAAGTTACCGGCTTTTTCCGCATCTTTTGCCAGCCGCTTGTTACCTTCCGGGTCAATCGTCTGAATCGAACGGATCTGCCCGTCCGTGTTGTACAGCGGAATAACCAGCCCCTGACGGTTGTCAATATGTACGCCCCGCGCGGCCTGAACGCCCTTTTTCTGCAGGTAAGGGTGATCATGCCCGGCCTGTGCAGTGCGCTTATATCGCTGTGCCGATGTCCTAGCTTTCTGGTCATGCAGGAGGCGGGCCTGTACTGCCCGGTCCCAGGCCTCCTGGGCATTGACGGCGTTGATATGCAGGGCGGCCACCGGATCCGGTTTTTCACCGCTGTAAGACCAGGTGGCGTTAATTTCACTGCCACCATCCCGGAAATCGTTAAACCAGCCATTGGGATGACCGTCGAGATGCCCGACGTATGAGCCGGATTTTTTACCACTGCGATCTCCCTGCAGACGTATCCGGTGCTTTTTACCATCCATTACAGGGTCACGACGATCCAGGATGGCACCGTTTGCCCGAAGAAAATCCTCGAACTGCGTTTTGGCTTCGGCGGAGGAGACACCGGAATGGTGTTTATCCGGCAGCCAGGGCTTCAGTTTTTCCAGGTCTGCGCCAGCCCGGGCATACCAGCATTTTTTTTCACGATCGAAAAGCACGGCCTGACGACCGTCTTCAAGTTTGCCGGCCAGTTTTTTTACGTCCTGATGCTGGTCGTGGGGGATTGCCAGATAGGTTCTGGAAGGGGTCATAAATGTGTGTCTCCCTGTCAGAAGAAGTTACGGTACCACCAGGGGCGTCCGCTGATGCGGGTGCCGCGCAGGCGATGAACAAGTTTCTGGCCCAGCACAGCGGTGGTGATCCCCATGCGGGTCAGAATGGCAAAGAAAGCAATAAGGGCGATGCAGAACATAAACATGAACAGGGATGGCCACCTGAACCACAGCAGCAGCGTCAGCCAGGCAAGAGGGGGAACGCTGAACAGTCGGACAGGTGGTGAGGCATCCCGGGACATGGAGTAATCAGCCATGTTTTTTCCTCCGGGTGAATTCCTGAAAGCCGATGTATTCCGTCGCGGTGGCTTCGGTGATCCGGCCTTCCTGATACAGTGACCATGCGGCATCCGCAATGCGGGCACCGTTCCGGGTCAGCATGTCGTTAAGTACGGACGGCCACTGGTTCCAGGCATGCTGACGTAACTGACTGCGGACAGATTCATCAAACAGAATGTATTCCCGTACCGCCTGCCGGCGTCCGTCCGTGGTGGGGATCAGGCGCTGGACGATAATGAACTGCAACAGTTCAAGCATGTCCCAGGCCAGCGGCTCACGGTTGTCTGACGGCAGCATTCGCACGCTGCGGGAGAAGGCGTGTCCGGGAGAAAAGGCATGTTCGGTTCCCAGACAGTGGTGACCGGAGAGGGCGCAGTTCACCATGCCTTCAACGGTTTCTCCGTCCCTGATTTCGCCAATGCCGATAATGGTGGGGGCCTGACGCATTGAGAGGCGCAGGCCGGCGGCAAAGGATGGAACGTCCTTACCCACTTCGCACTGCTGGGGCTGCAGTACCCAGTCGTTACCACCCAGCAGCGCCTCCACGGGATCTTCATAGGTGACGATTTTACAGTGAGGTGATGTTCTGCCGTGGTGCTGATAGGTGGCCGTCAGCAGGGTGGATTTGCCGGAGCCGGTCGGCCCGCAAATCAGGCCGATGCCTTCATGGGGAAGGGCGGCCAGTGCCCGGAATAAATCTTCCGGCAGCCCCATATCAGCCAGGTCGGGAATATGGTTATTGATGATACGCAGGGTGACTGCCGCAGCCGTACTGAGTCCCCTGATGGTGGCCTGGGTAAAATTGGCCCGGAAACGCAGTCGTTCTCCCCGCTGCAGGCCAAAACGGCCGTCACTGTTGCCTTCCAGTTGCAGGGAACGGTCGGCCCCCGTTCCCCGCTGTATCAGTGCCTTAATGTCAGGACTGAAAATCTGGTCAGTCAGATATAACAGTGTGGGATGATCCAGCGTGAACGGGCTGCAGCGGATCATCCGTCCGTGGTGGCCAACAATCAGCGGACCGCCGCTCTGCAGGTGGATATCGGACACACCGTGACGGTAGCAGTGCACGAGAAAGCCACGCAGCCTGTCCGGGGTGACGCCACCGGCAAAACTGAATTGATCAAGAGGCAGAAGGATATCCACGGCGCTCACTCCCCGATCGTGATTTGTGGAACCCAGCGTTTTTTATCCAGTTCAAAGCCGGCTGGTTGTTTCAGGTCGCGAACGCGATCGCCCAGCATTAACTGGTTGCGGGTGCCGGTGACGCTCTGATGCTGTTCGGTAACGACAGGGGGCGTGATCATGTTCTGCCGGGCCAGCTGCGTGTATCGCATCATCCCGGTGTAATCACGGGTCAGCCGGTTAAAGTTTGCGGTCAGCGTTTCATCCGCGCTTTTGCGCCCTTCCTCCCATCCCTGCTGCACGGCTTTCGTCCAGACTTCCCGTTCAGCACTGTTACGGGGAATCACGCTGTCGTCAGGACGGGCGGTGGTGGTCAGTCCGGCAAACAGATACTGTCGCCAGCCGGGAGGATTACTGACAAAACGTTCAGGACGCAGGAGTCTGTAAGTCTGCTGTGCCGTGCGCATCTGTTTGTCGGTAATGGTGGCCAGAGAACCGGCGCTGGCAATGACCGGCGGCAGCCATCCCTGACGGCTGATGAGGGGGGCAAACTGATACAACTGATCAAGCTCTGTTCCCCGGGCGGTCAGTGCCTGACGCAGTTCCCAGGCACGCTGCGCTTTTCCGCCCCGGAAGCCTTCGGTTCTGCCGGCCTCTGTCAGCATCTGCCAGACGGTTTCATTCACCCCGTCAGGCAATTTTTTGGCGGCATCGATATAACGCTGAATGTCCGGCGGGGCTTCCTCTTCAGCACGGGCGATGCCGGTCATGAATAAGAAGGCCATCAGACACCACGGTGCATATTTCATGATGAGACTCCTTTCAGGGGCGGCAGAAAGGTGACTTCCAGTGACGTGGCTGTCTGGACCAGCGACGCCCGCCAGTTGATCTGAACCTGAACCAGACGCAGGAGTGTCTCAAACGTGATGTTCTGTTCATGGATGGTGACCGGAAGAGGGAGGTGAACACCGGTCATGCGCAATGTCAGTCCACGCCGGTGAGCCAGCTGACTCAGCAGTTCGGCAGCATCACCATCCCAGTCCACTGAAAGGCGCTGTGAGTTGGCGGTGATACGTCCCGGGAACTGCCAGCCTTCAGGCGTCAGGTTATTCAGGGGAATGCTGATGGTGGTCACCGGGCGGGGGCTGGTGACCGGGGCTTTTCCGGTGGAATGACAGCCGGCAAGCAGCAACAGTGGTGCTGCCAGCCAGAATGGATGACGTAATTTCATGGGGAAACCTCGGAGATGACAGAGTGTTAACCGGTTTTTTCCTGGCGCCGAAGGTACAGCCAGATGGCGCGGATATCCCGGGCATAACGCTGACGCAGCCCGGCATTGCCGGGGCCAAAACCGGCGTTGTAGGAGCCAATGCAGTCCCATGTCGGGCCACACTTCTGCAGGTGTCGCGCCAGCACCCAGGCTCCGGCCTGAACGTTCAGACAGGCATCGGTCAGCAGGTCGTTACCGGCGGTGAGCACGCCATAACGACGCAGAACCGGAATATGTCGCTCATTGATTTGCATCAGGCCATAGTCCCGGCTGGTTATCTGCCCGGCTTTGTTCCGGTTATAACCGATGGCACGGGTGTTCAGGCGGCTTTCTTTAATGGCGATGGCCTGCAGCAGAAGGGGATCAATCTGATACCGCTCTCCGGCCTGCCGGAAACACCATGCCCCGGCAGGGGGGAGCCAGAGCAGTCCGGTGACAAGCAGCAGAACGCGCCACATCACAAAAGGTCCGAACCGGCAGGTGAAACCGTGACTGTATGGCGATCGAAGTCGATCGTCATCCTCAACTGGTGCTCACGGGTAATTTTCTGCAGAACATATGGCCACTGATCGTTACCTGCCCATGATACCGGCAGGCGGGAAGCCACTCCGGGCATCAGGTGCTGCTGCCAGCCCGGCGGCAGGATACGCTTCAGCGCCGTTGTCAGGGGAACCTGCCGGCCACGCTGTTGTGTCAGGGGCAGCGTGGCCGGGCGTTTTCCGACAAGGGTCACACCGGGAAGGTGCTGCTGTGCTGTGCGGGCTGATGATGACGCGGGGCGTGGTGATGGTGTCGGTTGTGAGAGTGAGTCTTTCTGTAGTGCCCGGATTTTTTCAGCATGTTCCGTGATGAGCGTGCTGACAAAGGATGCTGCCGGTGTGTCAGGCGTCCGGGTTGTGGTACTGCAGCCTGACAGAACGACGAGCAGGGGCAGTAACAGGCAGCGATAATGCATGAAACCTCCTCATGATGTTGTTTTTCTGGTGCGGCGGACGGATTTATTTCTTCTGTTCACCCGTTTTTTCAGGTGCTCCATGAATTCATCATGGATGTCCGGTGCAGCGTGAATTACCGTGTCGATAGCAGCACGCAGGACTTCTGATTTTCTGACGGGCTGTTCCAGCTTAGTGGTTGCTGCTACAGCAATCCGCGTCAGTATCTCTTCCTGTTTCTGTTCAACGGTATAGCCGTACACTGGGTTTCTCATAACGACTCACTCCTTTTCAGATGTGTCGGTATTATTTGTGGAATAAATCTCTTTCAGGCGTGTATCATCCGCCGTCAAAAGAATCAGTTTCATTTTTCCGGAAGACGTGGGATATTTTCTGGTGACAAGCGCCATGGCCACATACATCAGCGCCAGTGTGCACCAGAACATCTGAAACAGATTTACCAGCGAGCGATTTGTGTTTTCGATATATCCCGCAGCATCCGTGAAAATCACGGAGCAACGTTGACTGAGTGGAACGTCTGTCGGGCAGTCATGGACCGGGAACTGCCCGGCAGGGGTAATTGCCCTTACAAATTCAATTTCTTCGGCCAGTAACTGACCCGGTGTGGTGTTGTCCTTCCAGAAAATAAACAGAGCCATCAAAGCTATTGTGGCCAGTGGCAGGATAACGGCATATTTTATTCCCCATGAAAACCAGTGCATGCTCCGGGTAACGAGGGACAAAACTGCTCTGCCAGCCAGACGGGCCTTACTGTTATTTTTCATTGGTATTCCTTTTCTGCAGATACAGACTCTGGGGTGATAAACCGGTGCAGACAGGCACCGGTATGGAGAGAATGAAGGGGATTTACCACCCGCCGGCGAAGCCCACACCGAGGGCAGAGTTGTGGGCTGAATCCCACGACACATTCAGTCGGACATTTGTGTTCGGGGAAGTTTTGTACTGCACGCCAGCCGCCAGCGCATTTCCGTTCTGGTAATTTCCCAGACCAACGCCCCAGGAGAAGTTGTTTTCGGCAACGTAAGGGATGGAGGCGATGGCTGTCACACCGGCAATGCCCGCGTTGAGGCGTTTTTCTGCCCGCTCTATTTTTTTGTTCAATTGTTCGAATCGCTGGTTTGACTGCTGATTTAACTGACTGAAGCGATTGTCGGTGTACTGGTTGGCGTTTTGTTCCGCCTGGTCAGCTGCATTCTGCGCATACTGGATACTTTGTTGATAGCGGGAATCGGTATAGTTATTTGATTCCGTAATCGCTTCATTTTTAGCATTATTAATATTCTGATTAATGACGGTATTGTTCTGGGCTATTTTGTTATCTGTATAGTGATTGGATGTGATAATGGCCTCATTTTTGGCATTGTCTATATTTACATTCAGTTCGTTTTTGGTATCCGTTATTTTACTGTCTGTATAGTTATTGGAAATAGTGATGGCTTCATTTTTTGCATTATCAATATTGAGGTTTAATTCGTTTTTGGTTTTATTGATTTTGGTGTCGGTGTAATTGTTGGATGTGTTGATTGCTTCGTTTTTTGCATTTTCGATATTGAGATTTAGTTCGTTTTTAGTTTCGTTGATTTTTGTGTCGGTGTAATTATTGGATGTATTGATTGCTTCATTTTTTGCATTGTTGATGGTGGTGTTCAATTCATTTTTGGTTTCTGTAATTTTATTATCCGTATATGAGTTTGCTGCATTCAGTGTTTCGGCGGCCTTATCATTTAATTGTTTAACATTTACGGCATCAGTATCTGCGGTACCTGCGGCGATGTTGGTGATCTGGCGTTCATTGCCTGCTTTACCAACAGATACCGTGTTTTCCCGATCAGCAACAGAATCTGAACCTAATGCAACACTGTTGGTCGCTGATGCTGACGACCTGGTGCCAAGTGCGGTACTGTCGGTACCGGTTGCGCTGCTGTGGGCACCGGTAGCTGTCGCCCGGATTCCCTGCGCGACAGAAAAATATCCGGATGCGGTAGATAACTCACCGGACGCCGAACTATGAGAACCAGTAGAGGTGCTGTTATTACCAGAAGCTGTGCTGTTCTCCCCAAAGGCAGATGAACTTTGTCCTGTAGCCCAGGCCGTATGGCCCACTGCCGTGCTCTGGTTCCCGCTTGCTTTGGCGTTAGAACCGATGGCTGTGGCATCACTGGCTGATGCATTTGCATATGAGCCAAATGCAGATGCTGTTGGTGCACCCGCAGAAGCATTATCTCCATATTGAGTGGGGGGTGCGGTAAGTGCTGCAAATGATGAGGGGGCAAACAGAATGTTAGCAACAAATACAGCTAAAATCGTTCTGGAATATCCGGATGTTTTTTTCATATATACTCCTGTATTAAAGGATAGGTTAATAAAGATGATTTTTAGCGAGGGAATAAACGAGCGGCAGGAGTGACGCCTGAAAATATATGGAGACAGCATTATCTTTTCTGCTGTTTCTTCCTCAGTGACATTCTGACTTCACGGGATTTTTTCATTTCTGACAAATACAACGGAAGGTAATTCTTTTTACCGGAGGATGTCAGTGTTGTTCCGATCGTGGTTTCAGATGGGTGAACTTCTGAAAGAGAGAAGTTACTGAACATATTTATTTCCTGCGGATACGGATGACATTGTGGGATGCCATAAATCACTATGCCTGGCGCCCCATTTTGAAGAGGGAAGCGTGTCCTGACCGATATAAATCGTTCGCACGGAAATACCCTTCTCCAGCAGATTTTCTTTTCCCGACATGACCTGAAAGTTTTCTGCGTAAAAAGCCTGTTCTGCCGCAAAGCTGTCCTTCTGTTGTTGTTGAATCAGGTGGAACGCCACCGGGGCCACCATGTCGCCAGTGCTGCTGAAGCAGTTCTCCGTCGCGGAGAGTTGAAGAATGTGATTTCTTCTGCCTGATGAGCGGGAACGCAGCAGGGCTTCATGGAGAATGTCATCCGGGAAACGGCAGATGCCAGGGCGCCAGCCCTGTTTCATCAGATTACTGAGAGCTGCGCGGAAGCGGAAAATGTCACAGTTCCCGGCACGTCCGGCATTTACCAGCAGAGCATTCAACAGGTTGCCAATTGGCATGGTGTGGTTTTTGCGTAACAGTTGTCGCAGGGAGGCGATTTCATCATGCAGGCCTGAATCCCGGCAGGCGGTATTCAGCCACTCGTTCAGGAAGCGACGTCGTTCTGCATCTGTTGTCAGATGTACTGCCGCATTCAACGCAGCCAGCATGCGGGATAGCAGGTTTCTGACAGGATGTTCTGATTCTGTTGTCATCGGGAGATCCTTACATTACGGGAAAACAGCAGCGCGGAGACGTGACATTCAGGCAAAAAAAAGCCCGGCCATGAAGGCCGGGAAAATGCCTGGATATCATTGCTCCGGAAGGCCTTTCTGTACCAGTTCCAGGAGCATGGAAATTCTCGACACCGGACGTGGGAGATCTTCCAGGTGGAGAAGGTACTGGTACTGCGCCGGGGTCAGCCTGTCTGAAGCCGTGTCCAACGCTTCACAGACTCCCGAATCTGGCGCGGGATCCGGGTAAATCATCATCAGCCCGTCAACAATACTGTTGTGGACTTCAGGAATACGGTTTCCGAAACGCACAAAGTCAATAAAGGCCGTGTGCTGTCGGATGGCAGAAACCGAATGGATATTAAAGTCCGCCTTCAGAAAAAAATATCCCGGAAACACGGGGGCTATCTGACGACGAAAGGAATATACGGTATCAGTACGTCTGAGCATTCTGATATGCAGGGGTGTCCAGGGATACATGTCCCGGTCACTCAGCCACCCGAAAAGGGCTTCCCGTTTTTTCCCTGTGGTAATGTGCCTCGCCAGATACCAGCGATAGTCTGAAATTTGTTCTGTTGTCATCAAAAATCAACGCTTCGCGCGGAATTCATCCAGGTGGATGAACTCTCTGTATTCCGGGATGTTATGAAAAGCACAATAAAACAAAGGCTTATACATAACATTTAATCTCTGTGGTAATACCACCCGTTCTGGCGGTGAAAGGGTGATGCGTAAAAGTTTAAATAACTAATAAATCAAGTCAAGACGATCGATAAAACTGCGTACATCAATTTATCCAGATGAAATGATCGTTTAAATACAAATATACAGAATAATGTTCTGTATGTGATCTCGATTTTAGATCATTCGATCGTGTTTTATGATATGGGCGATCTTTTCTACCAAAAACGGATGAAATGGCAGACAAATGTTCTTTTTGGGGGCACCTCAGAAAACGGAAAATAAAGCACGCTAAGGCATAGCTGACCTTGCCAGGCCTGCTTCGCCCTGTAGTGACGCGATCAACGGGCAGGAAACATTCCCCTTTCGTGCATGGCAGGCGCACACGAGTTCAGACAGCACGGTTTCCATGCGCGCCAAGTCGGCCATCTTCTCGCGCACGTCCTTGAGCTTGTGTTCGGCCAGGCTGCTGGCCTCCTCGCAGTGGGTGCCATCGTCGAGCCGCAACAGCTCGGCAATCTCGTCCAGACTGAACCCCAGCCGCTGTGCCGATTTCACGAATTTCACCCGAACCACGTCCGCCTCCCCATAGCGGCGGATGCTGCCGTAAGGCTTGTCCGGTTCCCGCAACAGGCCCTTGCGCTGATAGAAGCGGATTGTCTCCACGTTGACCCCGGCCGCCTTGGCAAAAACGCCAATGGTCAGGTTTTCCAAATTATTTTCCATATCGCTTGACTCCGTACATGAGTACGGAAGTAAGGTTACGCTATCCAATCCAAATTCAAAAGGGCCAACGTATGTCTGAACCACAAAACGGGCGCGGTGCGCTCTTCGCCGGCGGGCTGGCCGCCATTCTTGCATCGACCTGCTGCCTGGGGCCGCTAGTAGGGGTCTGACGCTCAGTGGAACGAAAACTCACGTTAAGCAACGTTTTCTGCCTCTGACGCCTCTTTTAATGGTCTCAGATGTCCTTTGGTCACCAGTTCTGCCAGCGTGAAGGAATAATGGCCGAGCATATTGATATGTCCGTGGCAAAGCGGGGAGAGGCGTGCGATATCTTCATCATTCAGTGTTTCACCCTGCGCCCGGAGATGATCCAGGGCTGCCTGCATATAAATAGTGTTCCATAACACGACGGCGTTAGTGACCAGCCCCAGTGTGCCCAGTTGATCTTCCTGACCGTCGGTATATCGTTTTCTTATCTCACCTTTTTGACCGTGACAGATGGCTCTGGCAACGGCATGGCGACTTTCTCCCCGATTAAGCTGGGTCAGAATGCGCCGGCGGTAATCTTCATCATCAATATAATTAAGCAGATACAGCGTTTTGTTGATGCGCCCCACTTCAATGATTGCCTGAGTCAGTCCGGAAGGACGTTCACTTTTCAGCAATGAACGGACCAGCACTGAAACCTGTACTTTGCCCAGCTTCAGGGAGCCAGCGGTCCGGATCATTTCGTCCCACTGAAGGACTATTTTTCGGGGATCTGATTGCCCTCTGGCAATATCATTCAGCACGCCATAGTCGGCATCATGGTCCATTCGCCAGAAAACCGAAGCACCGGCATCAGCCAGGCGTGGAGAAAACTGGTATCCCAGCAGCCAGAAAAGGCCAAAGACAAGTTCGCTGGCACCTGCTGTATCGGTCATAATTTCGGTTGGATTCAGCCCGGTCTCCTGTTCCAGAAGACCTTCCAGCACAAAGATAGAGTCCCTCAGCGTCCCCGGTATAACGATGCCATGAAAGCCGGAATACTGATCGGACACAAAGTTGTACCAGGTGATCCCTCTGTTATTACCAAAGTATTTGCGGTTCGGTCCGGCATTGATTGTTCTGACTGGCGTAACAAAGCGCATTCCATCTGCAGATGCCACTTCTCCTCCACCCCATATCTGTGCCAGTGGCAGCGTTGCCTGAAAATCAACCAGTCTGGCATTAGCGCTGGTGATAGTTTCAGCCCGCAGATAGTTCGCTTTTGTCCAGTTCAGCCGGTGTCGGGTCAGTGCAGGAACATTTGATCTGATCAGTGGTTCCAGACCGATATTGCAGGCTTCAGCCATCAGCACGGCGCTGATGCTGACGGGCAGATCATCAACTCTGGCACTGGCTTCACTAGCATGGAAAAACTCATCAGCAAATCCGGTATGGGCGTTAATTTCGAGCAGCAACTCCGTTAAATCCACCGGAGGGAGTAGATCACTGATCATTTTGCTCAGTCGTTTCAGACTGTCCGGCTCATCAAGACTGGCGAGGGGAGAAATTGTCAACCGGGGCTTCGGGCCAGAAACATCGAGTTCGACAGCCTCATTTTCGCAAAGACGTGCAGCAACCTGTCTGTAACGACTATCAAGCTGATGACCCAGAGATTTTATTGCTTCCTGCGGGTCTGTCGGGTGCCCCAAAGAACGATAAACCTTAATCCGGTTTGCCTGCCAGTCAGCACCCTGTAGTAATCTTGCACGAGGATCTCCCCACCGGTTACTGCCGGTAACGTAGACATCCCTCCGCCTCAGACTATCCTGCAGTTTACTGAGAAAGCAGAGCGTGTATCCCCTGCGGGTGATATGTTTTTCCTTGTTAATCACCAGCCGTTTCCATGACCGACTGATAATTTCCGTTGGTGCGTCGTCAAAAAACTGCCGCCGTGAGCTGAACTCCCGGCTGAGGTAGTCACAGGCATTCAGAGTGGTAACCCCGGCAGGTGCGGATGAAAATTTAACGGTATTCAGCAGATGGGGCAGGAAACGACGAACGCGCCCGTACTGCTCCACCATTTCTTCATGAAAATTATCGTCTGAGGGCCGGGCAATTTCACGGACAAGCGTGATGATTTCAGCCAGCTTTTGCCTTGGGATGTAGCTGAACACCTCAGCACGAATCGATTCGTCCGGTGTTTCTTCTTTCAGCAGGTACGAACATGCGCTGGCGAGCGCCAATGCAGATTTATCCAGATCCTTCAGCGAGCGGAGCCGTTTTTTCTGCCCAATCTTTCTGGCGTCACGGATGATAACGGCCAGCATGGCGTCCAGAACGTCCAATGCATCATCCAGCGCCAGCGTTTCCCATGCAAGGACAAAGGCAACCAGAACCGCCATCCTTTTCTGCGGTGACATCCTGGCAATATTGAACACCGAAGTCATACCAGCATAACGTGCGAGATTTTTCAGGCGCACAGCCGGGAGTGTACTCAGGTTTTCAGCATGCAGGCCAAAATCGTTCAGAGTTTTCCAGCGTTCAATTGCTTCATTAAACGCCGGACCACTGATGGTCACAGGGCCCTTTTTCAGTGATTCCAGTAAAGACAGGCGGCTGCAATCAGTTGGCCCCAGCAGCATCTCCAGCTGTGAACGCTGTTCGGCTGACGGTATCAGTGCCAGTTTGTTCCACAGGCGCAACGTCGCCTTTTCCCTTACCTCTGAAATCAACCGGGTCAGCGTAGTGGCTCCGGGGAGAATAATACGATGTTGCATAAGCCACCCTGTCGCCAGATCGAAAAGCAGGCCAGGACGTTCGTTGCTTATCCAGCTCCGGGTATATAAAAGACGGGTAAGGCGAAATGTCCAGGGCCAGGCAAATTCACGATACTGATAGTGCTGACGTATCAGCGCTGCATGCTCACGGCGGGTATTTTCCCTCTGACCGTATTCTGCAAGAACGGTGATATCACGAATCCCGAGCTGTCTGGCGGTAAAATGCCGGACGCCGGAAGGAATATGATTCATATCGGTGAGGAAGGTGCCCAGAAAACGGACACATCCAATTTGCAGGGCAATGCCCAGACGGTTGTGATCACCTCTGCTTTTTCCGATAAATTCCTTGTCTGCTTCATCAAGGTGAAAATATCGTGCCAGCTGAAGCTCATCCGGTTCACCGGTGAATCTGCCATAGCTTTCAGTCTGCTCAGTGGTCAGAAAGTCAACGGGCATATCGGCCTCCCTGCCTGACGGGCATTTAGTAACATTTTTCCAACCGTACGAAATGTTATAAATTATCGGACATCGTAAAACTGTTACATTAATATGTCTATTAAATCGTAAATTTGTAATAATAGACATGAGTTGTCCGATATTCGATTTAAGGTACATTTTTATGCGACTTTTTGGTTACGCTCGGGTCTCAACCAGTCAGCAGTCTCTTGATCTTCAGGTCAGAGCACTCAAAGACGCAGGTGTGAAAGCAAACCGTATATTTACCGATAAGGCATCCGGCAGTTCAACAGACCGGGAAGGGCTGGATTTGCTGAGGATGAAGGTGGAGGAAGGTGATGTCATTCTGGTTAAGAAGCTCGACCGTCTTGGCCGCGACACTGCCGATATGATCCAACTGATAAAGGAATTTGACGCTCAGGGCGTGGCAGTCCGGTTCATTGATGACGGGATCAGTACCGACGGTGATATGGGGCAAATGGTGGTCACCATCCTGTCGGCTGTGGCACAGGCTGAACGCCGGAGGATCCTAGAACGCACGAATGAGGGCCGACAGGAAGCAAAGCTGAAAGGAATCAAATTTGGCCGCAGGCGTACCGTGGACAGGAACGTCGTGCTGACGCTTCATCAGAAGGGCACTGGTGCAACGGAAATTGCTCATCAGCTCAGTATTGCCCGCTCCACGGTTTATAAAATTCTTGAAGACGAAAGGGCCTCGTGATACGCCTATTTTTATAGGTTAATGTCATGATAATAATGGTTTCTTAGACGTCAGGTGGCACTTTTCGGGGAAATGTGCGCGGAACCCCTATTTGTTTATTTTTCTAAATACATTCAAATATGTATCCGCTCATGAGACAATAACCCTGGTAAATGCTTCAATAATATTGAAAAAGGAAGAGTATGAGTATTCAACATTTTCGTGTCGCCCTTATTCCCTTTTTTGCGGCATTTTGCCTTCCTGTTTTTGCTCACCCAGAAACGCTGGTGAAAGTAAAAGATGCTGAAGATCAGTTGGGTGCACGAGTGGGTTACATCGAACTGGATCTCAACAGCGGTAAGATCCTTGAGAGTTTTCGCCCCGAAGAACGTTTTCCAATGATGAGCACTTTTAAAGTTCTGCTATGTGGTGCGGTATTATCCCGTGTTGACGCCGGGCAAGAGCAACTCGGTCGCCGCATACACTATTCTCAGAATGACTTGGTTGAGTACTCACCAGTCACAGAAAAGCATCTTACGGATGGCATGACAGTAAGAGAATTATGCAGTGCTGCCATAACCATGAGTGATAACACTGCTGCCAACTTACTTCTGACAACGATCGGAGGACCGAAGGAGCTAACCGCTTTTTTGCACAACATGGGGGATCATGTAACTCGCCTTGATCGTTGGGAACCGGAGCTGAATGAAGCCATACCAAACGACGAGCGTGACACCACGATGCCTGCAGCAATGGCAACAACGTTGCGCAAACTATTAACTGGCGAACTACTTACTCTAGCTTCCCGGCAACAATTAATAGACTGGATGGAGGCGGATAAAGTTGCAGGACCACTTCTGCGCTCGGCCCTTCCGGCTGGCTGGTTTATTGCTGATAAATCTGGAGCCGGTGAGCGTGGGTCTCGCGGTATCATTGCAGCACTGGGGCCAGATGGTAAGCCCTCCCGTATCGTAGTTATCTACACGACGGGGAGTCAGGCAACTATGGATGAACGAAATAGACAGATCGCTGAGATAGGTGCCTCACTGATTAAGCATTGGTAACTGTCAGACCAAGTTTACTCATATATACTTTAGATTGATTTAAAACTTCATTTTTAATTTAAAAGGATCTAGGTGAAGATCCTTTTTGATAATCTCATGACCAAAATCCCTTAACGTGAGTTTTCGTTCCACTGAGCGTCAGACCCCTACAAGCGTGGAACACATCTACGCCGCAGGCGACTGCACCGACCAGCCGCAGTTCGTCTATGTGGCGGCAGCGGCCGGCACTCGCGCCGCGATCAACATGACCGGCGGTGACGCGGCCCTGAACCTGACCGCGATGCCGGCCGTGGTGTTCACCGACCCGCAAGTGGCGACCGTAGGCTACAGCGAGGCGGAAGCGCACCATGACGGCATCAAAACTGATAGTCGCACGCTAACGCTGGACAACGTGCCGCGCGCGCTCGCCAACTTCGACACGCGCGGCTTCATCAAACTGGTGGTTGAAGAAGGCAGCGGACGACTGATCGGCGTGCAGGCAGTGGCCCCGGAAGCGGGCGAACTGATCCAGACGGCCGCACTGGCGATTCGCAACCGGATGACGGTGCAGGAACTGGCCGACCAGTTGTTCCCCTACCTGACGATGGTCGAAGGGTTGAAGCTCGCGGCGCAGACCTTCAACAAGGATGTGAAGCAGCTTTCCTGCTGCGCCGGGTGAGGACAAGGAGGTGTGCGATGAGCGCCTACACGGTATCGCAACTGGCCCATAACGCTGGGGTGAGCGTACATATCGTGCGCGACTACCTGGTGCGCGGCTTGTTACGGCCGGTGGCCTGCACCACGGGCGGCTACGGCGTGTTCGACGATGCGGCCTTGCAACGGCTGTGCTTCGTGCGCGCGGCCTTCGAGGCGGGTATCGGCCTGGATGCCCTGGCGCGGCTGTGCCGTGCGCTCGACGCAGCGGACGGCGCACAAGCCGCAGCGCAGCTTGCCGTGCTGCGCCAGTTGGTCGAGCGGCGGCGCGCGGCGTTGGCCCATCTGGACGCGCAACTGGCCTCCATGCCAGCCGAGCGGGCGCACGAGGAGGCATTGCCGTGAACGCCCCTGACAAACTGCCGCCCGAGACGCGCCAACCCGTTTCCGGCTACCTGTGGGGTGCGCTGGCCGTGTTGACCTGCCCCTGCCATCTGCCGATTCTCGCCGCCGTGCTGGCCGGGACGACCGCCGGTGCCTTCCTTGGCGAGCATTGGGGTGTTGCCGCGCTCGCGCTGACCGGCTTGTTCGTTCTGGCCGTAACGCGGCTGCTGCGCGCCTTCCGGGGCGGATCATGACGAGTTCGCAGCCCGCCGGATGGACGGCGGCCGAGTTGGCGCAGGCGGCGGCGCGCGGACAGCTTGACCTGCATTACCAGCCGCTGGTCGATCTGCGCGATCACCGGATCGCTGGCGCGGAAGCGTTGATGCGCTGGCGGCATCCGAGGCTTGGCCTGTTGCCGCCCGGCCAGTTCCTGCCGCTGGCCGAGTCGTTCGGCCTGATGCCGGAAATAGGCGCGTGGGTGCTGGGCGAGGCCTGTCGCCAGATGCACAAGTGGCAAGGACCGGCATGGCAACCGTTCCGTCTTGCCATCAATGTGTCCGCCAGCCAGGTTGGGCCAACGTTCGACGACGAGGTAAAGCGGGTGCTGGCCGATATGGCCCTGCCCGCCGAGCTTCTGGAGATCGAACTGACCGAATCGGTCGCATTCGGCAATCCAGCCCTGTTCGCCAGTTTCGACGCCTTGCGCGCCATCGGCGTGCGCTTCGCCGCCGACGACTTCGGCACCGGCTATTCCTGCCTGCAACATCTGAAATGCTGCCCCATCACCACATTGAAAATCGACCAATCCTTTGTCGCCAGGCTCCCGGATGATGCCCGTGACCAAACTATCGTGCGGGCGGTGATCCAGCTCGCGCACGGGCTGGGCATGGATGTCATTTTCAGAAGACGACTGCACCAGTTGATTGGGCGTAATGGCTGTTGTGCAGCCAGCTCCTGACAGTTCAATATCAGAAGTGATCTGCACCAATCTCGACTATGCTCAATACTCGTGTGCACCAAAGCGAGGTGAGCATGGCGACGGACACCCCACGGATTCCAGAACAAGGCGTGGCCACTCTGCC
>ERZ1026894.149-NODE-149-length-52923-cov-18.079689_pt1 | contig 52923 bp, 68 predicted proteins | sample MGYA00380177_ERZ1026894 | MGnify/ENA primary metagenome ERZ1026894 (study PRJEB33269, sample SAMEA4719813) | human gut metagenome | biome: human-associated habitat; feature: organic feature; material: feces | place: Cameroon | collected 2013-10 ... | reverse complement strand
ATTTTGTCAGAATAAGCCCCGTCGCTACCAGACCAGCGGGGCTTAGCAAGAGATTCTGTCAGAATAAGCCCCGTCGCTATCGGACCAGCGGGGCTTAGCAAGAGGTTTTATCAGAATAAGCCCCGACGCTACCAGATCAGCGGGGCGTAGATAGAGATTCTGTCAGAATAAGCCCCGGCGATACCGGGGCAGCGGGGCTTAGCAAGAGATTTTGTCAGAATAAGCCCCGTCGCTACCAGACCAGCGGGGCTTAGCAAGAGATTTTGTCAGAATAAGCCCCGTTGCTACCAGACCAGCGGGGCTTAGCAAGAGGTTTTGTCAGAATAAGCCCCGGCAGCATCTGAGAGCATCCATGGGCCGCTTTCATTTGTTATAAAAATAGTGGGCGGTATTATATTGGGCGATATAATACTGGGCGATATTATATATTAAGAAGAAACTCACAAAAATACAGTGGCGAAGCTATGCAAAACGACAAAAACAGATTGTATTCAAAAAAATACAATTTTTTGAAAAAAAGTCTTGCAATGCCCATAAATTCAATGTATACTAATCCTTGCTGTGGCATGATAGCTGTGAAGCGTGAGGTTGCCGGTTCCCAGTAATGGAGATCGGGTTTTCCGTGGAGCGAATGTCAAGTTAGAAAACTGACGGCAAGTCACTGTACCAATTAACATCTGCCTTGAGCAGTAACAACGTGTAAGTTTATGACCGGAGAGAAGAAAGCGTTGCACGAAGGTCGCAGACACACACGGGAAAGTGTACAGTCACCGCTTGTCCGTACAAAAAGTAAGTATTAACTTACAAAAGTGCGAAAAGGAGGCGACTTTTTTTATGGCAAATCAGGTAATGAGAATTACATTGAAAGCTTATGAACATCAGCTTGTTGATGCATCTGCCAAAAAAATCATCGAAACTGTTAAGAAGACCGGAGCTCAGGTGAGCGGTCCCGTGCCTCTTCCTACTAAGAAGGAAGTTGTTACCATTCTGAGAGCAGTACACAAGTACAAGGACTCCAGAGAACAGTTCGAGCAGAGAACTCACAAGAGACTGATCGACATCATGGCTCCCACTCAGAAGACTGTTGATGCTCTTCAGAGACTGGAAATGCCTGCCGGTGTTTACATCGACATCAAGATGAAGAACAACTAATAAGTTTTTCAAAGTAAAGCCAAACAACAAAAACCTCTACTTAGACGTAAGAACACAGGGCGATAAATTCGCCGGGGAAATACGCTGTGCGTATTTCTAAGTGTTTCGAAGAAACACTTTGGGTTTCGAAGAAACACTTTGGTCCGCTATGTAGAACACAGGAGGTAAAAATGAAGAAAGCAATTTTGACAACAAAAGTTGGAATGACCCAGATCTTCAATGAAGATGGCGTGCTCGTTCCCGTAACCGTGCTTCAGGCTGGTCCTTGCGTGGTTACTCAGGTAAAGACCGTGGAGAATGATGGCTACAGTGCTGTACAGGTAGGCTTCGTTGACAAGAAGGATAAGGTTGTTAACAAGGATGCCAGCGGCAAGAAGCAGATCGTACACAGACATGGTGTTAACAAAGCAGAGCAGGGCCACTTCAAGAAGGCTGGCGTAAGCTCCAAGAGATATGTAAGAGAGTTCAAGTTTGAGAACGCTGAGGAGTACACCCTTGGTGCAGAGATCAAAGCTGACATCTTCGCCGCAGGCGATAAGGTAGACGCTTCCGCAATCTCCAAAGGTAAGGGCTTCCAGGGCGCAATCAAGAGATTTGGACAGCACAGAGGACCTATGGCTCATGGTTCCAAGTTCCATCGTCATCAGGGTTCCAATGGTGCATGTTCCTCCCCTAGCCGTGTATTCAAGGGCAAGGGAATGCCTGGACATATGGGTTGTGTAAAGGTAACTGTTCAGAATCTTGAGGTCGTAAGAGTAGATGCTGAGAAGAATCTGCTTCTGGTAAAGGGCGCAGTTCCCGGACCTAAGAAAGCTTTAGTAACCATCAAAGAGACCGTTAAGGTTGAGGCATAGTTTAGGACGAAAGGAGGACCAATCAGATGGCAAACGTATCTGTTTACAATATGGAAGGCAAAGAAGTTGGTACAATCGAATTAAACGATGCAGTGTTTGGTGTTGAAGTGAACGAGCACCTGGTACACATGGCAGTTGTACAGCAGCTTGCAAATAATCGTCAGGGAACTCAGAAAGCAAAGACCCGTTCTGAGGTATCCGGTGGCGGAAGAAAGCCCTGGAGACAGAAGGGAACCGGTCATGCAAGACAGGGTTCAACCAGATCTCCCCAGTGGGCAGGCGGCGGCGTAGTATTCGCTCCCGTTCCCAGAGATTACTCTTTCAAGCTTAACAAGAAAGAGAAGAGAGCAGCTCTGAAGTCTGCACTGACCAGCAAGGTTCAGGGAAGCAGCCTGATCGTAGTAGATGAGCTGAAATTCGACGAGATCAAGACCAAGAACTTCGCCAATGTTATGAATAACTTAAAGGTGGAAAAGGGACTGGTAGTGATCGCTGATAACGATACTAACGTAGTTATGTCCGCTAGAAACGTAGCTGATGTAGATACCACCCTGGTAAATACCATCAACGTTTACGACGTAATGAAGGCTAAGACAGTTGTCCTGACCAAGGATGCTGTTGCAAAGATTGAGGAGGTATACGCATAATGGCTGATATTAAATACTATGATGTAATCCTCAAACCCGTTATTACCGAGAAGAGCATGGCTGGCATGGGCGAGAAGAAGTACACCTTCCTCGTTCACACCGAAGCTAACAAGTCTCAGATCAAAGAGGCTGTTGAGAAAATGTTCGAAGGTACCAAGGTTAAGAGTGTTAACACCATCAACATGGATGGCAAGAACAAGAGACGTGGAATGGTTACCGGTAAGACCGCTAAGACCAAGAAGGCAATTGTTCAGTTAACAGCAGATAGCAAAGAGATCGAGATCTTCGCAGGTCTGTAAGAGTAAAGCTACTGCTTAAGATTCAAGTATGCGGCACTTAAGTGTTCGCGCAAAAAATCATCGTAAAGGAGATACAGTAATGGGAATTAAGACATATAACCCCTATACACCTTCCAGAAGAAACATGACTGGTTCTGACTTCTCTGAGATCACCAAGACCTCTCCCGAGAAGAGCCTGTGTGTTTCTCTGAAGAAGAACTCCGGCCGTAACAATCAGGGTAAGATCACTGTAAGACATCGCGGCGGCGGTTCCAGAAGAAAATACAGAGTAATTGATTTCAAGAGATACAAGGATGGCATCCCTGCTACCGTAATCGGTATCGAGTACGATCCTAACAGAACAGCAAACATCGCGCTGATCTGCTACGAAGACGGTACCAAGTCCTATATCCTCGCTCCCGAAGGTCTGACCGACGGAATGAAGGTTATGAACGGTGCAGAGGCCGAAGTCAGAGTAGGTAACTGCTTACCTCTGTCCGAGATCCCTGTAGGTACTCAGGTACACAACATTGAGTTATATCCCGGCAAGGGCGGCCAGCTGGTTCGTTCCGCCGGTAACAGCGCACAGCTGATGGCAAAGGAAGGTAAGTATGCTACTCTTCGTCTTCCCTCCGGTGAGATGAGAATGGTTCCCCTGGTTTGCCGTGCAACTGTTGGTGTTGTAGGTAACGTTGATCATAGCCTGGTTAAGATTGGTAAAGCCGGACGTAAGCGTCACATGGGCATCCGTCCCACCGTACGTGGTTCCGTCATGAACCCCAACGACCATCCTCATGGTGGTGGTGAAGGTAAGACCGGTATCGGTCGTCCCGGCCCCAGCACACCTTGGGGTAAACCTGCTCTTGGTCTGAAGACACGTAAATCTAAGAAGGCTTCCAACAAGCTGATCGTAAGAAGACGTGACGGCAGAGCAATCAAATAGTTAAGGAGGAAAGATCATGGCTAGATCACTGAAAAAAGGACCTTTCGCAGACGCAAGCCTGTTAAAGAAAGTCGACGCTTTAAATGCATCAGGACAGAAGCAGGTTATTAAGACCTGGTCCCGTCGTTCTACAATTTTCCCTTCCTTCGTAGGACATACGATTGCTGTTCATGATGGTAGAAAGCATGTTCCCGTATACGTTACTGAGGATATGGTTGGCCACAAGCTCGGTGAGTTCGTTGCAACCAGAACCTTCAGAGGTCACGGCAAGGACGAGAAGAAATCCAAGGTTAGATAATTTAATTGTTGACCTGGAGCTTAAAATATGCTATCTTATATAGATGGCTGGGAGAGCTATGCGCTCTCCCGAGGGTCTTCCCTCGAAATTATATATTAAGAGGAAAGAAGACAGGATATTTTTGTGCGCAGCACTTAGGAAACACACGGGTGCGTTGCGCGGTTTCAGTTTGAAAGGAGGACCAAATCTATGGCTAAAGGACATAGATCCCAAATTAAGAGAGAAAGAAACGCTCAGAAAGATACAAGACCTTCAGCTAAGCTGTCTTACGCAAGAGTATCTGTTCAGAAGGCTTGTTTCGTATTAGATGCCATCAGAGGCAAAGATGTACAGACTGCACTTGGTATTCTGGAGTACAACCCCAGATATGCTTCCAGCCTGATCAAGAAGCTGCTTGAGTCAGCGATCGCTAATGCTGAGAACAACAACGGTATGAATACCGAGAACCTTTATGTTGCAGAGTGCTTTGCAAACAAAGGACCTACCATGAAGAGAGTAAAGCCCAGAGCACAGGGCAGAGCTTATAGAATCGAAAAGAGAATGAGCCACATTACCATCGTTCTTGATGAGAAGAAGTAGGGAAAGGAGCTATTAAAAGTTTATGGGACAGAAAGTTAATCCTCACGGCCTGAGAGTCGGTGTTATTAAAGATTGGGATTCCAAGTGGTACGCTGATGCAGAGTTTTCTGATTATCTGGTAGAAGACTACAACATCAGAAAGTTCCTGAAGAAGAAATTATACAGTGCAGGTGTTTCCAAGATCGAGATCGAGAGAGCATCTGACAGAGTAAAGGTTATCATCTATACTGCTAAGCCCGGTGTTGTAATCGGTAAGGGCGGTGCTGAGATCGAAGTAACCAAGAAAGAACTCTCCAAGTTAACCGATAAGAAGGTTATGGTTGACATCAAGGAGATCAAGAGACCTGACAGAGATGCACAGCTGGTAGCTGAGAACATCGCTCAGCAGCTGGAGAACCGTGTATCCTTCAGACGTGCAATGAAGTCCTGCATGGGCAGAACCATGAAGTCCGGTGCTATGGGTATCAAGACCTGCTGTTCCGGTCGTCTGGGCGGTGCTGATATCGCTCGTGCTGAGTTCTACAGCGAGGGAACCATTCCTCTGCAGACCTTAAGAGCAGATATCGACTACGGTTTTGCTGAAGCAAACACCACCTATGGTAAAGTTGGAGTTAAAGTTTGGATTTATAAAGGCGAGATACTTCCTACAAAAGGAAATCAGATGGAAGGGAGCGATAAATAATGTTAATGCCGAAGAGAGTAAAACGTCGTAAACAGTTCCGTGGATCCATGGCCGGAAAAGCTTCCAGAGGTAACACCCTGGCATATGGCGAATTTGGTCTGGTTGCTACAGAACCCTGCTGGATCAAGTCTAATCAGATTGAAGCAGCCCGTATTGCGCTTACCCGTTATACCAAGCGTACCGGTAAAGTATGGATTAAGATTTTCCCCGATAAGCCCGTAACTGTAAAGCCTCTCGGTACTCGTATGGGTTCCGGTAAGGGCGCTGTAGATTGCTGGGTAGCAGTTGTTAAGCCCGGACGTGTAATGTTCGAGATCGCTGGTGTTCCCGAAGAGGACGCTCGTGAAGCATTACGTCTTGCTATGCACAAGCTCCCTTGTAAGTGTAAGATCATTGCTAAGGCAGATGTGGAAGGCGGTGTGACAGAATGAAATCAAATAAATTTGTAGAAGAATTGAAGACAAAGTCCGATGCAGAACTGGCACAGGAGCTGGTAGCTGCTAAAAAAGAACTTTTCAATTTGAGATTCCAGAACGCAACCAATCAGTTAGATAATACTGCAAGAATCAAAGAAGTCAGAAGAAACATTGCACGTATTCAGACTGTTATCACCGAGAAGGCTAGAGCGTAACGCGTGGGTGCGTAGAAAGGAGATCAAACCGTGGAAAGAAATTTAAGAAAAACACGTACTGGTAAAGTTGTCAGTAATAAGATGGATAAAACTATTGTAGTTGCAATCGAAGAGCATGTTAAGCATCCCCTTTACAAAAAGATCGTAAAGGACACCTACAAGCTGAAGGCTCATGACGAGAATAACGAGTGCAACATTGGCGATATCGTAAAAGTTATGGAGACAAGACCCCTGTCCAAGGACAAGAGATGGAGACTTGTTGAGATCGTAGAAAAAGCCAAATAAATTTGGCTTCGGCTAAATAAATTAGCACCGAATATTAAGTTTGTAAGAAACCGCGGAAGCGGTGAAGGAGGAATAACATGGTTCAGCAGGAAAGTAGACTGAAAGTTGCTGATAACACCGGCGCAAAAGAGTTACTTTGCATTCGTGTTATGGGCGGTTCTACCAGAAGATATGCACAGATCGGCGACGTGATTGTTGCTTCCGTTAAAGATGCAACACCAGGTGGCGTTGTAAAAAAAGGTGATGTAGTAAAGGCAGTTGTAGTTCGTTCCGTAAAGGGCGCTCGTCGTAAAGACGGTTCTTACATCAAGTTTGATGAGAACGCTGCAGTTATCATCAAAGATGACAAGACTCCCAGAGGAACCCGTATCTTTGGGCCGGTTGCAAGAGAGCTTCGTGAGAAACAGTTCATGAAAATTGTTTCCCTGGCTCCCGAAGTATTATAAGGAGGTTGCCACATGTCTACAATGAAAATTAAGAAGGGCGACACCGTTAAGGTTATCGCTGGTAAAGACTTAGGTACAGAGGGCAAGGTTCTCTCTGTAGACGTAAAGAATCATAAAGTCCTGGTTGAGGGCGTTAACAAGATCACAAAGCATGCAAAGCCTTCTCAGGCAAACCCCAATGGCGGTATTGTTGAGAAAGAAGCTCCTATTGATATTTCAAACGTTATGCTTGTTGTAAAAGGCAAGACCACAAGAGTTGGCTTCAAGGTTGAAGACGGCAAGAAAGTACGTTTCGCAAAGTCAACAGGCGAAGTGATTGACTAATCAATAGGAAGGAGGAAATATAAGTGAGCAGACTGAAAGATTTATATAACAATGAGATCGTCGATGCTATGGTTAAAAAGTTCGGTTACGCTAATGTAATGGAAGTTCCCAAGCTCGACAAGATCGTTATCAACATGGGTGTTGGTGAAGCAAAAGAAAACGCTAAGATCCTTGAGAATGCAGTTGCTGATATGGAAGCTATTACCGGACAGAAAGCAGTTCTGACCAAGGCTAAGAATTCCGTAGCAAACTTCAAGATCCGTGAGGGTATGCCCATCGGATGTAAGACCACTCTGCGTGGTGAGAAGATGTATGAGTTCCTGGATCGTCTGGTTAACCTCGCTCTTCCTCGTGTCCGTGACTTCAGAGGCGTTAACCCTAACGCATTCGACGGCAGAGGTAACTATGCACTCGGTATCAAAGAGCAGTTCATCTTCCCTGAGATCGAGTACGATAAGATCGACAAGACCAGAGGTATGGATATCATTTTCGTAACAACTGCTAAGACCGACGAAGAGGCACGTGAGCTGCTGAGACTGTTCAACATGCCTTTCGCAAAGTAATCAAGGAGGTAAATTCTGATGGCAAAGACATCAATGAAGATTAAACAGCAGCGCAAACCTAAGTTCTCTACTCAGGCTTATACCCGTTGCAAGATTTGTGGTCGTCCCCACTCTGTACTGAGAAAATACGGAATTTGCCGTGTTTGCTTCCGTGAACTGGCTTACAAGGGCGAGATTCCCGGAGTTAAGAAAGCTTCTTGGTAAAGACGAAAAGAAATTCTAAGGCGTCGAAAGACGCCGCCTAAGAATTTCTATGTTTCGTCTCTAAGAGAATTTTGCGGGGCAAAATTCTCCGGGATGAAAAGTAAGGCTGGTAAAGCGAAGCTTCGTCTCCGGAGCGAAAAGTTTAACTTAGTTTATAAGAGTAATCTTATAATATAGATGGTATATACAAAGTGTATGTACTGAGCATGATTCAAGTCAAATAATAAGGAGGAAACTAAATCATGACAATGAGCGATCCTATCGCAGATATGCTTACAAGAATCCGTAATGCAAATACTGCAAAACACGACACCGTAGACGTACCTTCTTCCAAGATGAAGCTGGCTATTGCACAGATTCTGCTGGACGAGGGATATATTAAGAAGTACGACATCGTTGAAGACGGTGGTTTCAAGACCATCCACATCACTCTGAAGTACGGCGCAGACAAGAACGAGAAGATCATCTCCGGTATCAAGAGAATCTCCAAGCCCGGCTTACGTGTATACGCTGGCAAGGAAGATCTGCCTAAGGTTCTTGGCGGTCTGGGTATTGCTATTATCTCTACCAACCAGGGTGTTATCACCGACAAGAAGGCTCGTGAGCTTCAGGTTGGCGGCGAAGTATTAGCATTCGTTTGGTAAGGATGAAAAGATTTTCTAAGTCAGCAAAATACGCTGACTAATAAAATCTAAGTTTCATCCCTAAGAGAATTCCTTGCGGAATTCTCCTGTGTAACTATTGTTTTTCTATAGAATTATAGGAGGTACGGGCATGTCCAGAATAGGTAGAATGCCAATCGCAATTCCTGCAGGTGTAACTGTAGAAGTTGCAGAAAATAATAAAGTGACTGTGAAAGGTCCCAAGGGTACTCTGGAAAGAGTATTACCCTCTGAGATGGAAATTAAAGTAGAAGGAGCAGAAGTTCTCGTAAGCAGACCCAACGATCTGAAGAAGATGAAGTCTCTTCACGGTCTGACCAGAACTCTGATCCACAACATGGTAGTAGGTGTTACCGAAGGCTATCAGAAGAAGCTGGAAGTAAATGGTGTTGGTTACAGAGCTGCTAAGTCCGGCAATAAGCTGACCCTGAACCTTGGTTACTCTCATCCCGTAGAGATGATCGATCCTGAAGGCATTGAAGCAGTAGTAGAAGGCCAGAACGTGATCATCGTTAAGGGTATCGACAAAGAAAAAGTTGGCCAGTACGCTGCTGAGATCCGCGACAAGAGAAGACCTGAGCCTTACAAGGGTAAGGGTATTAAGTATGCCGATGAGACCATCAGACGTAAAGTTGGTAAGACTGGTAAGAAATAATAGATAAGGAGAGTATGAAGATGGTTAGTAAAGAGTCCAGACAGTTAGTACGTGCAAAAAAGCACATGAAAATTCGTAACCGCTTCAGCGGCACTGCTGAAAGACCTCGTCTTGCAGTGTTCAGAAGCAATAATCATATGTATGCTCAAATTATCGACGATACAGTTGGTAACACTTTAGTATCTGCATCTACTCTTGAGAAAGAGATCAAGGCAGAGCTGGAGAAGACCAATAACGTTGATGCAGCAGCATATCTTGGAACTGTTATCGCAAAGAGAGCAATCGAAAAGGGCATCAAGGAAGTTGTTTTCGACCGTGGCGGTTTCATTTATCAGGGTAAAGTAGCAGCTTTAGCCGATGCAGCCAGAGAAGCTGGCCTGGAATTCTAGGAAAGGAAAGAGGAATACACCATGAAACACACAATCATAGATGCAAGCCAGTTAGAGTTAAATGATAAAGTTGTTACCATCAAGCGTGTAACCAAGACCGTTAAGGGTGGTCGTAACATGAGATTCACCGCTCTGGTAGTAGTCGGCGACGGCAACGGCCATGTAGGCGCTGGTCTGGGAAAGGCTGTAGAAATTCCCGAAGCTATCCGTAAGGGTAAGGAAGACGCTGTTAAGCACATCGTAGAGATCAATCTGGATGAGAACAATTCCATCACCCATGATTTCATCGGTAAGTATGGTTCTGCTAACGTTTTACTGAAGAAGGCTCCCGAAGGTACCGGTATCATCGCTGGTGGTCCCGCTCGTGTCGTTTGTGAGCTTGCAGGTATCAAGAATATCCGTACCAAGTCTCTTGGCTCCAACAATAAGCAGAACGTCGTTCTTGCAACTATCTCCGGTTTAAGCCAGATCAAGGCTCCCGAAGAAGTAGCAAAGAATCGTGGAAAGTCTGTTGAGGAAGTTCTGGCGTAAGCCGGATCTTCCCGTTAAGTTGACAGGGCCAACAGAAAGGAGTAGAGTATGGCAGACAAGAAGTTAAAGATCACTCTGGTAAAGTCCACTATCGGCGCAGTGCCGAAGAATAAAGCAATCGTGGAGTCTATGGGACTGCGTAAAATCGGCAAGTCCGTAGTACTGCCTGATAATGATGCAACAAGAGGACAGATCCGTCAGGTGAGTCATTTAATCAAGGTAGAAGAAGCATAATCAGATAAGGAGGTGTTAGGAATGGAATTATCCAATTTAAGACCTGCAGAAGGTTCCAAACACAGTGATAATTTTAGAAGAGGCCGTGGACACGGTTCAGGAAATGGCAAGACCGCAGGTAAGGGTCATAAGGGACAGAAGGCTCGTTCCGGAGCTCCCAGACCTGGTTTCGAAGGTGGTCAGATGCCTTTATACAGACGTATTCCTAAGAGAGGTTTCACTAACAGAAACACTAAGGAAATCGTTGCTATCAATGTAAGTGCTCTGGAGTGCTTTGACAACGGTGCTACCGTTGATGTAAACGCATTAGTTGAAGCAGGAATCATTAAGAACCCCAGAGATGGAGTAAAGATCCTTGGAAACGGAGAACTTACCAAAAAGCTTGATGTAAAGGTAGATGCTTTCAGTGCATCCGCAAAAGAAAAGATCGAGGCTCTTGGTGGAACTGCTGAGGTGATGTAATGCTTACAACACTGAAAAACGCATTTAAAATCAAAGAAATCAGACAAAAGATTCTTTTTACACTGGGAATGTTAGTTGTGATCCGTATCGGATCACAGCTTCCCGTACCCGGAGTGGACACAAAGTTCTTTTCTCAATGGTTTGCCCAGCAGACAGGCGGTGCGTTCAGTTTCTTCGATGCCATTACAGGCGGTTCTTTCCTGAACATGTCTATTCTGGCATTGAATATTAACCCTTATATTACATCTTCCATTATCATGCAGCTGCTTACAATTGCTATTCCTAAGCTGGAAGAAATGCAGCGTGATGGTGAAGACGGCCGTAAGAAAATGGTCGCTATCACCAGATACGTAACCATAGCGCTTGCACTGATCCAGTCCACAGCAATGGCAATCGGTTTCGGCAGACAGGGCTATCTGATCGAGTTTAATGCTCTGAATGTAATTACCGCTATCACAGCACTTACCGCCGGTAGTGCTTTCCTGATGTGGGTGGGTGAACGAATCACAGAAAAAGGTATCGGAAATGGTATTTCCATCGTACTGGTGATCAACATCATTTCCAGACTTCCTCAAGACCTGAGCAATCTGTTTGAGCAGTTTGTGTTCGGAAAAGCTCCGGCAACCGCAATCCTTGCTGTCGTTATCATCTTCGCAATTATTATTGCTATGGTGGTAATGGTTATCATCTTAAATGATGGTGTCCGCAAGATTCCGGTACAGTATGCTAAGAAAATGCAGGGCAGAAAGATGGTTGGCGGACAGACTTCCAACATTCCGTTGAAGGTAAATACTTCCGGCGTTATTCCCATCATTTTTGCACAGTCCATTATGCAGTTCCCGATTATTATCTGTTCCTTTATTGGATATAACGGAACCGGCGTGTGGGCGGAGATCCTCAAGGGTCTGAATTCCGGTTACTGGTGCAAACCCAGCCAGCCGATTTATTCCCTGGGACTTTTGTTTTACATTGTATTGATTGTATTTTTTGCATACTTCTATACATCCATTACATTTAATCCTTTGATGATTGCCGATAATATGAAGAAGCAGGGCGGTTTTATCCCCGGTATCAGACCCGGTAAACCGACCAGCGATTATCTGAATAAGATTCTGAATTATATCGTATTCATCGGTGCGATCGGTCTGATCATTGTATCTGTGATCCCGTACTTCTTCAACGGTGTGTTCGGTGCAAGCGTATCCTTCGGCGGTACCAGCCTGATCATTATCGTAAGCGTAGTACTGGAGACCATGAAGCAGGTAGAGTCTCAGATGCTTGTTCGTAACTACAAGGGATTCCTGGAAGATTAGTAGCATAACAGTAACCGGATGGTTTATGATCATCCGGTTATTTTTGTATTATGGGAAAATCTATTGCAAAAAAGCCGCATAAAAGTTAAAATATAAATGTTGGGCTGTATTTGTAGCTTATCCATAGAAGAGCAGAGCCTGCAGCAGCAGGCAGATAGGAGCAGATATGAAGATTATCATGTTAGGCGCACCCGGCGCAGGTAAAGGTACACAGGCAAAAATGATCGCCGAGAAGTATGGAATTCCTCATGTATCCACAGGAGATATTTTCCGTGCAAATATCAAGAACGGAACTGAGCTTGGTATGGAAGCGAAGAAATACATGGATCAGGGTCAGCTGGTTCCCGATGAACTGACCGTCAAGATCCTCTTAGACAGAGTTGCACAGGATGATTGCAAGAACGGCTATGTACTGGATGGATTCCCCAGAACCATTCCCCAGGCAGAAGTACTGGACAAGGCACTGACCGAGCTGGGCGATGCGATTGATTTTGCAATCGACGTAAATGTTCCCGATGAGAATATCGTGAAGAGAATGTCCGGCAGACGCGCATGTCTGTCCTGCGGCGCAACTTATCATATCGAGCATATTCCTCCCAAGAAGGAAGGCATCTGTGATAAGTGCGGACAGGAACTGGTACTGCGTGATGATGATAAGCCTGAGACCGTATTGAATCGTCTGAAGGTATATCATGACCAGACCCAGCCGCTGATCGATTTCTATACCAAGAAAAATGTATTAAAGACCGTAGACGGCACCAAGGATATGAAAGAGGTATTTGCGGATATCGTAGCAATCCTTGGCTAAGAAAAGTCCGGATCACTGAAAAACAGCAGTAAGGTCCGGAACAGAAAGGTGAAGAAAATGGCAGTAACTATCAAATCACAGCGTGAGATCGAGCTGATGAGAGAATCTTGTAAAATTTTGGCGGATGTATTCAGCCAGATGGAGAAGGCAGTACACCCCGGTGTATCCACTCTGGACATCAACAATCTGGGTGAGAAGCTGATCCGTGCCCACGGCTGCATTCCCAATTTCCTGAATTATAACGGATATCCGGCATCTATCTGTGTATCTGTGAATGATGAAGTCGTACATGGTATTCCTCACAAAGATCATATTCTTCACGAGGGTGATATTGTAAGTCTGGATGCAGGACTGATCTATAAGGGGTATCATTCCGACATGGCACGTACTTTCCCGGTAGGCCAGGTCAGTGAAGAAGCAAGACTTTTGATGGAGAGGACCAAGGGAAGCTTTTTCGCAGGCATTGAGATGGCAAAGGCAGGTAACCACCTGTATGACATTTCCAATGCAATTGATGCCTATATCAAGCCTTTTGGCTACGGTATCGTAAGAGACCTGGTAGGTCACGGTATCGGCACCAGCCTGCATGAGGATCCCCAGATCCCCAATTTTGCACAGCGCAGACACGGAATTAAGCTCCAGGCAGGTATGACCCTGGCGATCGAGCCTATGATCAACATAGGAAGACCGGATGTGGCATGGCTGGATGACGACTGGACAGTAGTCACCGAGGATGGATCCCTGTCCGCACATTATGAGAATACGGTCCTGATCACGGACGGCGAGCCCGAGATCCTGACCATGTATTAAGAGTAATCCACTGCGATTATAATGCGTAAGAAAGGTTAGACTTACGGTATGATAGGAGAACTTGCAACTTCAAAAGCCGGTCATGACAAGGACAGATTGTACCTGATCATCGGAGAAGAGGGTGACAGTGTATTTTTGTGCGATGGACGGCTTCGCGGTGTGACAAATCCCAAAAAGAAAAAGAAAAAACATATTCAGATCATACATTTTGCGGCTAAGGCAGGACTTATGCAGAAAGTGCAGCAACCTGCCGCAGACCGTGAAGAGGAGATCAATGAGCAGATCAGAAGTCATTTAAAAGAGTATCATGACAGAGTGGAACTATTGCAGCTTCTGAGAAGCATGAACAAGAACTAGAATCAAAAAGTAGAAAGCTATGGAGGAAATTTATGTCTAAAAGTGATGTAATCGAAATCGAAGGAACTGTTGTGGAGAAGCTTCCCAATACCATGTTCCGTGTAGAACTGGAGAACGGACACAGAGTACTGGCTACCATCAGCGGTAAGCTTCGTCAGAACTTTATCCGTATCCTTCCCGGAGATAAGGTGACACTGGAGCTGTCTCCCTACGATCTGAGCAAGGGACGTATCATCTGGAGAGATAAGTAAGCTATGGCTAAAAAAATACGCAGCTTTGCTGCGATTCTGGCGGTCAGTGCGGTAGTGGGAACCCTGCTTTTGGTATTGGTATTCCTGCTCCCCGTAGGTCCTATGCGTAAGAATGTGGAGAAAAGTGTCAGCGATATGCTCAAGACCGGCGATGAGATCCCGGAGGATGCTTTTTCCCAGTATCTGTGGAAGAACAGAGAGACTTATACCGATGCGATCATGGTGCAGAATGCCATAGAGAGATTACCGGATAAGAATGCCTATGAGCACGCCATGTGGATGTATCACTATGATCTGGAAGAGGATGTGTGGACACCGGAGGATTCCCTGAAGGCATTCTGCGAATCCCACGAGAATGTGAACAACATGTATCTTCACATCTATGCGAGATACTGGCATGGATATCTATTGTATCTGAAACCGTTGCTGCTGCTGTTTTCCTGGCAGCATGTGGTATGGTTGGAACTGTTGGCGCAGATCGCGCTTATGATCTGGGTACTGGTTACTGCGATACGAAAGAAAAATGTTTCTGTTGCGATCGTTACTTTGGGAAGTTTTCTCTTCATGAAGCCTGTGCTGGTACTGGTATCTCTGACTATGTCAGTATGCTGGATCCTGACACTTCTGGCAGTGGAATATATGCTGTTACACCATGATAAGCTGCATGAAAGACAGCACTATCCCGAGTTTTTCCTGATCGTCGGTATCCTGACTTCTTATTTTGACTTTTTGACGTATCCGATCGTCACTTTAGGAATTCCTCTGTGCTGTTACTTCTTATTAGAAAGTGATAAGCTGTGGAGCAATATCAAGAAGCTGATTGGCTTCGGCATAAGCTGGGCAGTCGGCTATGCCGGCATGTGGGCAGCCAAATGGGTCATCGCAGATCTGACACTGCACACAGGTACGATCAAGGATGCCATCTGGTCCATCATCGGACGTACGGAAGCCATCGGTGGAAGACCCCGTATGAACGGCGGTTTCTATGTCATTGGACTGAATCTGCAGGAGTATCCCGCATATATGGGAATCGCTGCAGGAGTTCTGGCAGCGGTGGCAGTGATACTGCTTGTGACAGTGTTCGTCAAGGGCAGATGGAAGGATGAGTATGCACAACTGCTTCCTTTAGTGATCGTGGCTGCAATTCCCTTTGCATGGATCGTTGCAGTACAGCATCACTCTGCGCTGCACGCGAGATTTACCTTCCGTATTTTAAGCGTAGCGGCGGCTGCAATCATTACTTTTATCGTTTTGATCGTAAAGCAGGCAAAAAGATCACAAAAAAGTTGAAAAAACTTAAAAAATATTGAAAAAAGCGCAAGAATACGCTTGCAAAGGAAAGACCGTCATGCTATAATGTAAGACGGTCTTTTTTGAAAGGAGGGTTTAACATGAAAGTTAGATCATCAGTAAAACCGATTTGCGAAAAGTGCAAAATCATCAAGAGAAAAGGACGCATCAGAGTAATCTGTGAGAATCCGAAGCACAAACAGAGACAGGGATAATCACCGCTTGATCGTCATTTGATCAGGTATGTGAGTTCTTGTCCGGTTATTATGTGCGGCTGAATTGATCATTATCAAAATATCAATTTTCATAATAGATTTGGATAGAGCTTACGGGAGATTACTTGTTGATACCACGGTGAAAAGAATTTCTAAAATTGCAAAGTACGCAATTTAAGAAATACTATGTTTCACCGGAAAAAACGCAAGCGTTTTTTCGTTGGTGTAGCAAAGCTTTAATCGTGGAAAGATCGGATCGTGTCCGATTGGGTGAGAGCCCCAATCAATTAGTAACTATTGAGCGTACAACTAACAGACCAAACGTACGCACACGCAACGAAAGTTGTGAGCGCAGAAATGTTGCGCAAAGCGTAAGAGATTACGCAGGAAAATGGAGGAAACGTAAATGGCTCGTATCGCAGGTGTAGACTTACCTAGAGAAAAACGAATTGAGATCGGTTTGACCTATATCTATGGAATAGGCAGACCTACTGCTGACAAGCTGTTAGCAGAAGCAGGTGTAAATCCTGATACCAGAGTGAGAGATATTACCGATGATGAGGTAAAGAAGATCAGTGAAGCTATCGAAAAGCTTGGCGTTATGGTAGAAGGTGATCTGAGAAGAGAAATCGCTCTGAATATCAAGAGACTTCAGGAAATCGGCTGCTATCGTGGTATTCGTCATCGTAAAGGACTTCCTGTTCGTGGTCAGAAGACTAAGACCAACGCAAGAACTCGTAAGGGACCTAAGCGCACGGTGGCAAATAAGAAGAAGTAATTGAGATCGAAATGTAACTGTGAGAGGGAAGCAAATGTAAGCATCCCCAGGAAATGAGAAAGTAGGTTAGTTTAAAATGGCTAAAAAAGTTGCAAAGAAAGTAACAAAAAAGCGTGTAAGAAAAAACGTTGAACGCGGACAGGCACATATTCAGTCTTCTTTTAACAATACAATCGTAACGTTAACTGATGCTGAAGGTAATGCTCTTAGCTGGGCAAGTGCCGGTGGTCTTGGTTTTAGAGGTTCAAAGAAATCTACTCCATATGCTGCACAGATGGCTGCTGAAACAGCAACAAAGGCTGCTCTTGTTCACGGATTAAAGTCCGTTGACGTATTCGTAAAGGGTCCTGGTTCAGGACGTGAAGCAGCAATCAGAGCTCTGTCTGCAAGTGGACTGGATGTCTTAAGCATTTGTGATGTAACTCCTGTACCTCACAATGGATGCCGTCCTCCTAAGCGTCGTCGCGTTTAGTGAGAATTCGTCAGAAGACGAAACAGTTAATTTTAATGAAGTAACATTAGAACAAGTTGGATGAAAGTGCCGCATTGCGGCACTGTAAACAACCCTCGGAAGTCACTTCCGAAGTATAAAGAAGGGAAAATAAAAAAATGGCAGTAAATCGCGTACCTGTACTGAAAAGATGTAGAGCCCTTGGCCTTGAGCCTTCTTACCTGGGCTATGACAAGAAGTCTAACAGAACCTCTGCAAGAGCAGGCAAAAAGGTATCTGAGTATGGACTTCAGTTAAGAGAGAAGCAGAAGGCTAAGTTCATCTATGGCGTTCTGGAGAAGCCTTTCCGTAACTACTATGAGAAGGCTGATAGAATGAAGGGCATGACCGGTGAAAACCTGATGACCCTGTTAGAGAGCAGACTGGACAACGTAGTGTTCAGAATGGGCTTTGCTAGAACCAGAAGAGAAGCAAGACAGATCGTTGACCACAAGCATGTACTTGTAAACGGTAAGTGTGTAAACATTCCTTCTTACCTGATCAAGGCTGGCGATGTTATTGAGATCAAAGAGAGCGCTAAGTCCATGCAGAGATACAAGGATATCCTTGATGTAACTGCTGGAAGATTAGTACCCGAATGGATCGATGCTGATGTTGAGAACTTTAAGGGAACCATCAAGAATCTGCCTACCAGAGAGATGATCGATGTTCCTGTTGACGAGATGCTTATCGTCGAGTTGTACTCCAAGTAAGTTTTATTTAACCCCAATGAACATTTCCTGTGGAATAATATTCCATGGGATATTGTTCGTAAGAACATGTCAACATATAAAGTTCGCAAAGGAGGGTATTGGCAGTGTTTGATTTTGAAAGACCTAATATTGAGGTTAGCGAGATTTCAGAAGACAAAAAGTATGGTAAATTCGTAGTAAAACCCCTGGAAAGAGGCTATGGTATTACTCTGGGTAACTCCCTGAGAAGAATCATGCTGTCTTCCCTGCCCGGTGCTGCAGTGAGCCAGATCAAAATTGAAGGTGTTCTTCATGAGTTCAGTTCTATTCCCGGCGTAAAGGAAGATGTATCTGAGATCATCATGAACATCAAGAGCCTTGCTATCAAGAATAACAGCGAGACCAACGAGGCTAAGACTGCATATATCGAGTTTGAAGGCGAAGGTGTTGTAAGAGCTTCTGATATCCAGTGTGATCAGGATATTGAAATTCTGAACCCCGACCTTGTAATCGCAACTCTGAGCGGTAAAGATACCAAACTTTACATGGAGTTAACTATTACAAGAGGCCGCGGCTACGTAAGTGCCGACAAGAACAAACACGAAGATTTACCAATCGGCGTAATTGCCATTGATTCTATCTATACACCTGTAGAGAGAGTTAACGTTACGGTAGAAAATACCCGTGTAGGTCAGAGTACTGATTTCGACAAGCTTACATTGGATGTATACACCAACGGAACCCTGGCTCCTGATGAGGCAGTCAGCCTGGCAGCTAAGGTGCTCAGCGAGCATCTGAACCTGTTCATCGATCTGTCCGAAAATGCTAAGACCGCTGAGGTTATGGTAGAGAAGGAAGACGACGAGAAGGAAAAGGTTCTGGAGATGAGTATTGACGAGCTGGAGCTTTCCGTTCGTTCTTACAACTGCTTGAAGAGAGCAGGTATCAATACTGTAGAAGAGTTAACCAATAAGACTTCAGAAGATATGATGAAGGTTCGTAACCTCGGACGTAAATCTTTGGAAGAAGTTCTGGCTAAACTGAAAGAGCTGGGATTACAGCTGAACCCCAGCGATGAGAACTAATTTCGGCTGAACATAAAAAAGTTAGATTTCCGTATCCGGTAAGCCCAAAGTGTTCGGATGCGGTTTATCTCTAAATGGCAAAAAACAACGCATTCGGTAAGTAAGTCCAAAGTGCATGGCCGGATGTACCATGAATGGAGAAAGGAAAAATATCATGGCAAAGTACAGAAAACTCGGCAGAACATCTGCACAGAGAAAGGCATTATTAAGAAATCAGGTAACTGCAGTAATCAACAACGGCAAGATCGTTACCACCGAAGCTAAGGCTAAGGAAGTACAGAAGATCGTTGACGGACTGATCGCTCTGGCAGTAAAAGAGAAGGATAACTTCGAAACTGTTAAGGTTACCACCAAGGTTGCCCGCAAGGACAAGGACGGCAAGCGCGTAAAGCAGATCGTTGACAAGGAGACCGGTAAGGTCCTGGCTGAGTCCCATCGTGATAAGGATGGCAAGCTGGTTAAGATCGAGAACGGTGTTACCGTTACTGTATACGACGAAGTTGAGAAGGAGATCAAGAAGGATCTGCCTACCAGATCTCATGCACGTCGTCAGATGCTGAAGGTTCTGAACCCCGTAGTTGAGGTTCCCGCTGATGCAGCAGGCAAGAAAAAGAACACCAAGGAAGTTGACCTGGTTGCAAAGCTCTTCGATGAGTATGCTCCCAAGTATGCTACCCGTAAGGGTGGTTACACCAGAATCGTTAAGATCGGTCAGCGTAAGGGTGACGCAGCTATGACTGTTGTTCTGGAGTTAGTTTAATCCATAACTTATAAGCAGACATAAAAATAGCGCTTTCGGAAATGAGATGGTTCATTTCCGGAGGCGCTTTTTGTGTACACAATGAGCCAAGTACAGATTTGTGTCTGTACAAGAATCTGTATTTGGAAAAATATTGTTGACAATCGTTTTACTCCGCTACCTTCTGGAAGTGTTGGTAATCCTTGCAGGAGTTCCAGTGTCCACCCCAGGTGAAGCCATGCTGCTTAAACAGCTGATAGCACAGATCATTTTCATCAATTTTGTAGGGGAAGGAAGCGTTTCTGTCTGCGTATGCGGAAGCATTTGCAGGAGATACTTTTTCGCTGCCATCCTTATTGTAAGTAATATAAGGATTATAAAAGGGATTGATATCAATTGCCAGCCCTAATGCATGCTTAGACAGGGAGGAAGTTCCTTCCACCGGGCGGTAGTTAAAGCAGGAGGTATTGTTGTCCTCCATGGATGCGAGGTCGTCCCCATCATATTCATCGATCAAAAGTACCTTTTCCAGCTGATATTCATTACAATAAAGCTCATAGAAGATCTCTGTCAGGTCCTGCGCGATCGCTTTGTTGCAGATCAATTCCCCTTCTGCAGGATTTCCTTCAAAATCATAATGCCTTATATGCACATAGCGCAGATCATCATAGCCGATTTCGACAGATTTCAACAGTGTTTCTGAAGAACTATCGGAGTTATCCACAGTGGCTGGATAAGAAACACCTGTTATGTATCTCTGTAATTTTTCGGATAATGGCTCATAATAGAAGCCGTCGGACAGTGTGGTCCGCTGGTCGGTCAACAGCTCTCCATTCAGTGAATATCCTGTCAAAACAGCAGTTTCCGCCATGGAAGATTCTTCCTGCAAGTTTTCTGCCGTATTTGCTTTGGAATTGTCGACGGCCGGTGTAGACTCCGGAGTAGGAGACGGCTCTGCCGTCTGATAAGCCAGGGAAGGATTGTCTGCTGCATAATCTCCCAGAGTGTAGGAGCTGTGCTGGGATACTCTTAGCAGTCCTCCTGCAACGACAGTGATGAGCGCCAGGATGCCCACCATCTTCCATATTTTATTGCGATCGATCGGATTCATAGAATGCCTCCTCGTTTTACTTTCTGAAATTTTCTGCAGTAGAAAGATACAAGCATAACTATAAAGGTTTTTTGAAAGCAGTACAAGAGATTTCGAAAAAGTCGGATCAGTTCCCTGTTAAGTGTTGTAAATCTGTGCATAATCTAGTAAAATAGGAACGATATCTTGCAAAAGCAGAAGATAGCAGATTCTCCGGCACTAAGCGAATATGGAATGGAGATTATTTATGGAGATCATTAAAGCAAATAATGTAGTGTATGAATATATTCGACGGGATGAAGAGGGAAATGTGGAAGGGATCACAAGAGCGGTGAATGATGTTTCTCTTGATATAGAGCAGGGACAGTTCATAGCTATCCTCGGACATAACGGTTCCGGCAAGTCTACCCTGGCAAAGCACATGAATGCCATCTTAAATCCGACAGAGGGAACACTCTGGGTCGATGGTATGGACACGAAGGATGAGGACAACATCTGGAAGGTTCGTCAGACAGCCGGTATGGTGTTTCAGAATCCGGATAACCAGATCATAGGCCAGGTAGTGGAAGAAGATGTGGGATTTGGTCCGGAGAACATGGGGATTCCCACGGAGGAGATCTGGCAGCGTGTGGAAGAGAGCTTACGTGCGGTAGGCATGTACGAATATCGAAAGTATTCCCCGAATAAGCTGTCGGGTGGGCAGAAGCAGAGAGTGTCTATTGCCGGAGTACTGGCCATGCATCCCAAATGCATTGTATTGGATGAGCCGACTGCCATGCTGGATCCCAGTGGACGTAAGGAAGTCATCCGCGCAGTCCGCGGATTGAATCAGGTGGAAGGCGTTACGCTGATCCTGATCACCCATTATATGGAAGAAATCATTCATGCGGACAAGGTATTTGTCATGGATGAAGGGAAAATCGCCATGCAGGGTACACCCCGGGAAATCTTTTCACAGGTGGAGCAGCTGAAAAAGCTACGGCTGGATGTGCCGCAGGTAACGCTATTATCGTATGAATTACAGAAACGCGGAATTCCGCTGCCGGATGGCATATTGACAAGAGAAGAGCTGGTCAGTGCACTCGGCTATGGAAAGACCGACAGGAAATAGTGGCGGGGATGGCAGCGAATGAAAGTACCCGGGAAAGGATCGAAAAAATGTCTATCATATTAGATCATGTGAATTATGTATACGGTGCAGATACACCGCTGGCGGTTCATGCCCTGAACGATGTCTGCCTGAAGATACCGGATGGACAGTTCATTGGTATCATTGGGCATACCGGTTCCGGTAAGTCCACGCTGATGCAGCATATGAACGGATTGATCCGTGCTACCGACGGACATATCTATTTTAACGGAGAAGATATCTACGACAAGGATTATGATATGAAGAAGCTCCGCAGCAAGGTAGGACTGGTGTTCCAGTATCCGGAGCATCAGCTGTTTGAGATCGATGTATTCAGCGATGTCTGTTTTGGACCGAAGAATCTGGGACTTGATAAAAAAGAAGTGGAGCTTCGCGCATACGATGCTCTGAAAAAAGTAGGACTGCCGGATGAGCTTTTCTATCAGTCCCCCTTTGAACTGTCCGGTGGGCAGAAGCGTCGTGTGGCGATCGCCGGAGTGCTGGCAATGAAGCCGGAAGTGCTGATCCTGGATGAGCCCACTGCCGGGCTGGATCCTAAGGGAAGAGATGAGATCCTGCAGCAGATCAAAAAGCTGCAGACCGAGACAGGGCTTACGATTCTGCTGGTATCCCACAGTATGGAGGATGTGGCGGAATACGTAGACCGTATTATTGTGATGAACAAGGGAAGCGTCATGTATGACGATACCCCGAGAGAAGTGTTCAAACACTACAAAGAATTGGAAGAAGTAGGACTGGCGGCACCGCAGGTCACCTATATCATGCATGATCTGCAGGCCAGAGGCGCAGATGTGGATGTGAATGCAACGACGATCGAGGAAGCAGCGGAAGAGATTGCCAGAGCCTGGAAATCGAAGAATACGTAAGAGAAGCATGAGGTAAGATGCGGGTTCCGACCCGGAAAGTGAAAGCGGGCGGAAACCCAGTAAGGAGCAATATGCTTAGAGATATTACATTAGGACAATATTATCAGACGGAATCCCTGATCCACAGGATGGACCCCAGAGTAAAGCTGGGAGGTACGATCCTGTTCATCATTTCTCTGTTTTTCTTTAAAAATTATGCAGGGTATGTGATCGCGGCACTTTTCCTGGGAATGGTGATCCGTCTGTCGAAGGTACCTTTTAAATTCATGGTAAAGGGAATGAAGACCATTGTTATGCTCATGCTGATCACAGTGGTATTCAATCTCTTTCTGACACCGGGAACACCGTTACTTACGATCTGGAAGCTGACCATCACGCAGGAAGGTCTGAAGATGGCCATTTCCATGGCGATCCGCCTGACACTTCTGATCATTGGATCCTCTGTGATGACGCTGACCACCACGCCGAACAATCTGACGGACGGTATGGAGAAAATGATGGGACCCTTAAAGGTATTCAAGGTGCCCGTACATGAAGTGGCCATGATGATGTCCATTGCACTTCGTTTTATTCCTATATTATTAGAAGAAACGGACAAGATCATGAAAGCGCAGATCGCCAGAGGTGCAGATTTCGAGAGCGGCAATATATTCAAACGTGCCAAGGCAATGGTGCCCCTTTTAGTACCGCTGTTTATCTCCGCATTCCGCAGAGCCAACGACCTTGCCATGGCAATGGAGGCCAGATGCTATCGCGGCGGAGAGGGCAGGACGAAGATGAAACCGCTGATCTATCATAAGAGAGATTACATTGCTTACGGCTGTATTGCTGCATATATGGTGATCAGCATTGTGGTAGGAAGGTTACCGTTTTTACCGTAAAAACAGAGAAAGCGGGTGAAATACAGTGGGAACGGAAATGACAATGGAACAGCTGTCAACGCTGCCGGAAAAAGAAAAAAAGCGTGTGCGCCTTACCGTGGCGTACGACGGTACGAATTATCACGGCTGGCAGATCCAGAATAACGGAATCACCATCGAAAGCGAATTGAACCGGTGTCTGACCGACCTGTTGCGGGAGCCTGTCGAGGTCATCGGTGCCAGCAGGACAGATTCCGGAGTACATGCACTGGGGAATATCGCTGTGTTTGACACTACCAGCCGAATGCCTGCGGAGAAAATATCGTATGCGCTGAATCAGAGACTTCCGGAGGACATCCGGATACAAAAATCGGAACAGGTGCCGGAGGACTGGCATCCCCGCAGATGCGACAGCCGCAAGACCTATGAATACCGGATCTACCGGGCACAGTTCCCCATGCCGGTGAAACGTTTGTATTCGCTGTTTACTTATTATGAACTGGATGTGAACCGGATGCAGGAAGCGGCGGCTTATCTGGAGGGAGAACATGATTTCAAAAGCTTCTGCCAGACCGGCGCCCAGGTGGAATCCACCGTACGCACCCTCTATTCCGTGGAAGTGGAAGAGCAGGGAGAAAATGATCTGGTGATCCGCGTCTGTGGTAATGGCTTCTTATATAATATGGTGAGGATCATTGCCGGAACCCTGTTAGATATCGGACAGGGCAAGCGGGATCCTATGGATATTTTCACGATCCTAGAGGCAAAAGACCGCAGTGCAGCGGGACCTACCGCACCGGCCCATGGACTGACACTGATGAAATATGAGTTTTTGTGACCGTCATCCGCAATGTTGAGTTATTGTGTTTTACGACTGAACTGTAAAAAGTTTTAAAATTATCTTGACACTAATTGCCTGGTGCCATATAATATATGACTGTGACAGTGTTTCAATATGCTGAGTCAAAGCCCCGACGAAGCATTGAAATAAAGTATTCAACCGTTTTGGGAAGAAGTAAAATGTAGCCGGACATCTGCAGATTACCATCGGACCAGAACACTGAAAAAGTCGATCAGGAATCGGCGAAAGTAATATGGAGGGAACATAATGAAAACATTTATGGCTAGTCCAGCTACAATCGATAGAAAATGGTATGTAGTAGACGCTACTGACATGACCTTAGGCCGTCTGGCATCTGAGGTTGCTAAAGTGCTGAGAGGCAAGAATAAGCCTATCTTCACTCCCCACATCGACTGCGGTGACAACGTTATCGTTATCAATGCTGAGAAGATCAAAGTAACCGGTAAGAAGATGGATCAGAAGGTATATTATCATCATTCCGATTACGTTGGTGGCTTAAAAGAAGCTACCCTGAGAGAAAAATTAGAAAAGAAGCCTGAGCAGGTAATCGAGCTTGCAGTTAAGGGCATGCTTCCCAAGGGACCTTTAGGAAGACAGATGTTCACCAAACTTCACGTATATGCAGGACCTGAGCACAAGCATGAAGCTCAGAAGCCTGAAGTACTGACATTCTAAAGGACTGAGAGGAGGAAAATAAATCATGGCTAAAACAGAAAGATACTACGGAACCGGTAGAAGAAAGAAATCCATCGCCAGAGTATATTTAGTACCCGGTAATGGTAATATTACAATCAATAAGAGAAGCATTGATGAGTACTTCGGTCTGGAGACTCTGAAGGTTATCGTTCGTCAGCCTCTGGCAGCTACTGAGACTGCTGAAAAGTTCGACGTTCTGGTTAACGTTCGCGGTGGCGGATACACCGGTCAGGCTGGTGCGATCAGACACGGTATTGCAAGAGCACTGCTTCAGGTAGACGGTGATTTCAGACCCGTTCTGAAGAAGGCTGGATTCCTTACCAGAGACCCTCGTATGAAGGAAAGAAAGAAGTACGGTCTCAAAGCAGCTCGTCGCGCACCTCAGTTCAGCAAGAGATAATCGACTGCTCAGACTATATCAAAATGGTTCAAAAAGCCCGGAAAATCAAGGTTTTCCGGGCTTTTGCTATATCTAAACGGGCTGATATGGTTTGACCAAATTTGGCAAAACGAGAGCCGATTTCATCCAATTTTTAGTGGTCCGCAAGTGGTTAACTGGCTAAAAAGAGGGCAAAAAGAGGGGGAAGTGGTTCCCAAAGTGGTTAACCGAGAGCCGATTTTTGGGGTGCTTTTCAGCCCTCCTTCCCCTCGTTTTTTGGCTGTGGCAGTTTGGCATAGTTTCAAAGTCAACGGTTAGATACCATCATGGAGCAGATGAAAATTGCCGAGGGCGTAACCGAGAAATTAAAGTGTACCCGTCAAATGGAATGGGTGCAGCGTTGCAATAACATTGGCAATCGGGCAGAAGAAATCGTTTTGCATGAGATGATTTATTTATAACGGTATGGTAGAATGATTATCGCAAATTGATATCTATTCAACTCAACGTTGAGACTCCCTTCAACGCTTAGTATGTTCCAAATAAATTCTCTATTTGATATACTGAGGTCAAATATAGTATAAAGGAGATTTGTTTTATGGATCAGAAAAAAATAGGTGCATTTATTGCACAGTGTAGAAAAGAAAAAAGTCTAACACAAATACAGCTTGCCGAACTATTAGATATTACCAATCAGGCGGTTTCTAAATGGGAAAATGGTAGAGGAATGCCCGATGTGTCGCTTTTACAACATTTATGTGATGCTTTGGGCATTAGTTTGAACGAGCTTTTTTCTGGGGAACATATATCGGCAGAGGAATATAAAGGAAAGGCGGAAGAAAATATTTCCAAACTTTACAAAGAAAAGCAAATTGCCAATCTTAAACCAATAAAATACTTATTCTCTACATGTTCTAATGTAACATTGCTTGTAGCAGTGATTGAATTAGCTGTTGGCTTTATTGGGAATTTTTTTAATCCAACTATATTGAAGGTCATGTTGCTCAATGCCTCTGTGTGGATAATGTTGTTTCTGATTTCAGTGGGTAAGCTGACATACGATAAGAAAAAATTGAAAAACCTGAAGCATTCAGGTACTTGCATAGACTCTGAAATCAAGGATATAATTCCAGCATCATGGATTACGATTGGAAATTACATCTGTTGCAGAATTGTATGTGGATTTATTTACGAGGGTAAGGAATACAAAGCAGTAAGTAATTACTATGTTTTGACACCATTTCACCGAAAGGAGGATTTATATGCGAATGTTTTTATCGAGCAAAACAATCCTACCAAATATAGTATAGAACTTTTTCAAGAAAGTAGGTAATTCAGTCAAGAATTCAACTTTCTTTCTTATCGTTTTTTCCGCTGGCTGATAGGCGGTCCCATTTTCTTTGACTTTTTGAGAATACGAATGCGGGTGTAAAGAAAATCCTTACCCAACTCTCCAAACTTTCATAACAGGGATAGATACTCCATTTGCGGAGGGAGGAACGGCGTTTCTTCGCCGCACCTTCCTCCGCTTTTTCTTTTTTGTCTGTATCCTTGTCTTTTGCCTGTCCGTACCGGATAATATGAGTAGAATAAGAAGCGTAGCAAAGGAGTGAAAACAGATGCTGACCTTTGAAAAGGTGCTGGAGATTGAACTGACCAAAGGAAAACGGGAAGTGACGGAAGATGATGAGAGAGAAGCGGATGCCCTGTGCAAACGGCATCTGGAGCGTTGGAAGGAGGAACAGGAATGAAGATTTTGAAATGTCTGCTGATGATCGTAACTGCACCGGTCATTTTGGTGTTGACACTTTTTGTCTGGTTCTGCATGGGGCTGATCTACATATCCGGTCTGGTGCTTGGTCTACTAAGCACGATAATTGCTCTGCTTGGCGTGGCTGTGCTGATTACCTATTCCCCGCAGAATGGTGTGATTTTGCTGGTTATGGCATTTTTGATTAGCCCGATGGGGCTGCCGCTGGCTGCAATCTGGCTGCTGGGCAAGGTGCAGAGTTTGAAATTTGCGATCCAGGATTGGGTGTATGGGTAAATGATGTGAATATAATTTGGAATGAAAAGAAGCAGGACAATGGGAGCTGAGACCCAATGCCCTGCTTCTCTGTTTATTCAGAACGAACTGTAATATATTTTTGTTTTCGACTGTTTGGCTTATCTGGAATAGTCATTTTAAGCTGGCCACTTGCCAGTAGAGGATTCAAATATTTTCTTGTAAAATAAGTGAGATTTCGATAACCAATAAACGAGCAAATTTCTTGTTTGCTTTTTTCTGTTATACAAAAATCCAAGACTGCGTGTAGGATGTCCTGTGATTTATCTTGGTCACTAACTTGGTCACAATCTTGGTCACTGACTAAGTCTTTCTGACTAAGATGGTAATTCACATTTTTCAAAATGACTCTGAAATCTGTTGCTGTTGAGGTAAATTCAGGCTTATATGCCGCTGTATATCCAGGTAGCTTTTCGGTTTCACTGACGATTTTGCGTAGGCCACTTCCACGGCGTTCCATGTACTTCATGCGGTGGAACAGGTCAGCAATCACAGGGTTTCGTCGCATCGAACGAATACTGTAAATATCGTATTCCTGAATTGAGCCGCCGCCAAACATACCGCCAGGAGATGTGATTTCCACCCGATCATCAAACATATCAATATGGATTTCGCTGCCAAGCACAATATAATCACGATGGATAAGCGCATTGACAAGAGCCTCTGTCACAGCTCGTTCAGCATAATCCGGCTTGTCTACACGATACTGTGCCTCTTTGACAAAACGGACTTTGGAATTATTGCGAATAAATTCACTGCCGCTTTTCAGTAGATAAATCAGATTCCCTTCGTATTCTTTATCGTCCAGTGCATCATCAAAGATAGAGCCTTTTTCCAAGCCATTCCACCGGGTACAGAACATACGAGAGTTATAGACTGTGTGCTGATCGGTCATGAGCTTTCCGGCATTGGTCAAGACCCCATTTTTGTCAGCCAAACCGAAGGAGACATAATCGGATGGCTCAAAGCGGAGGCCGGTTTGTTCCAGATAGGTTGCTTCCAGAAGTGTAAAGCTGTAATCCTTTTTTACCGCGTCTGTTGTTAGGGTATCAAAGGACTGATTGGTTCCCTTTAAGATCAATTCATTCACAATGTAATCAGGGGCAATTACGCTTTCATTTCCAACACGGATATATGCCTCCATCACGCCGTCTGCCTTGTAATAATATGGGGTGCTACGGCCGGGAGAAACCTCCAGAGCTAATAGATTTTTACCATCTTCCTGTAATGGTTTTAAGATAAACTGAGGTAATGGTGTGATACGTTCTTTAATTAAGCGGCTGATCGCCTCAGCATCCTTTTGAACATCGGACAAGCCGATAGGTTTCCGGTCATCAGAGATTCCGAAAAACAGAGTGCCGCCGATTCCATTGGAAAAGGCACTGACACTTTTTAACCAGCTTTTGGGTTTCTTTATTTCAAGTGCAACTTTGAAATCACATTCTGTTGCTTCAGCAATGAGCTGTTCTATCATAGAAATCCCTCCTTTGAGGTTGTAGAATGTTCTTTTTTATTATACCCAGCGGAGAAAGTTATTGCAACGATAGAAGCAAAGAGTTCAGCGAAAACAAAAATATTTATGAGAGGAGGGTCTTCTATTATGGCAACTACAAGAATCATGCCGCTTCATGTCGGCAAAGGCCGCACAGAGAGTCGGGCGATCAGTGACATCATCGACTATGTGGCCAATCCAAAGAAAACAGATAACGGCAGGCTCATTACCGGCTATGCGTGTGACAGCCGGACTGCGGATGCAGAGTTCCTTCTGGCAAAGCGTCAATACATTGCTGCTACCGGACGAGTGCGTGGCGCGGATGATGTTATTGCCTATCATGTGCGCCAGTCCTTCCGCCCCGGTGAGATTACCCCGGAAGAAGCAAACCGGCTGGGCGTAGAATTTGCAAAGCGTTTTACCAAAGGCAATCATGCCTTTGTGGTCTGCACTCACATAGACAAAGCCCACGTTCATAATCACATTATCTGGTCATCGGTCAGCTTAGAATATGACCGGAAGTTCCGAAATTTTTGGGGTAGCACCAAGGCGGTTCGTCGGCTAAGTGACACCATCTGTATTGAGAATGGACTGTCCATTGTAGAGAATCCGAAACCTCATGGAAAGAGCTATAACAAATGGCTGGGCGATCAGGCAAAGCCCTCTCACCGAGAGCTGCTGCGTGTGGCGATTGACAACGCATTATCACAAAGTCCTGCTAATTTTGAGGAGCTGCTGAAGCTGCTGCAAGAGTCCGGCTGTGAAGTATCAAAGCGCGGAAAATCGTATCGCTTGAAGCTCCACGGCTGGGAGAAAGCAGCCCGTATGGACAGCCTGGGCGAAGGATATGGATTAGAGGATTTGCAGGCAGTTCTCTCAGGGAAGAAAGCACATACCCCACGAAAGAAAACAGTTACACAGGCAGAGCCGCCGAAGGTCAATCTGCTGGTGGACATTCAGACAAAATTGCAGGCAGGAAAAGGTGCTGGCTATGCTCGATGGGCCAAGGTTTTCAATCTGAAGCAAATGGCGCAGACCATGAATTACCTGTCAGAGCATAACCTGCTGGAGTATGCGGTTTTGGAAGAAAAGGCTGCGGCTGCCACGGCACATCACAATGAACTTTCGGCGCAGATCAAAGCGGCTGAAAAGCGCATGGCAGAGATCGCTGTTCTGCGTACTCACATCGTAAATTATGCCAAGACCCGTGAGGTCTATGTGGCATACCGCAAGGCGGGCTACTCTAAGAAATTCCGGGAGGAACATGAGGAAGAAATTCTGCTCCACCAGGCTGCTAAGAATGCCTTTGATGAGATGGGCGTCAAGAAGCTGCCAAAGGTCAAAGAGTTGCAGACAGAGTACGCAAAATTGCTGGAAGAAAAGAAAAAGACCTATGTCGAGTATCGGCGTTCCCGTGAGGAAATGCGGGAGCTTTTAACGGCAAAGGCAAATGTAGATCGAGTGCTGAAAATGGAGGTAGAACAGGATGTTGAAAAAGAAAAAGACCACGGCCAGCGGTAAGCTGGTCCTGGTCAAAAGCGTTCGCAGAACGCGCAGCCACAGAATGAAATTCTGTGTTCAAAGGGGCTTGGGGGCGCTGCCCTCAACAAGCAAGCGGAGAGGAAAATCACGGAGGGATTTTCTTCCCTGCGGGCCTGTGTGTATTAACACAGGCATTGCTTGCCTCTTTTCTCCGAAAATGAAAAGAACCAGTGAGAGAATCGTTAAATTTCACTCACTGGCTCAATTCGTTTCAAATTTTTCGGACAACTCTGTCAGTTCCCTCACCGTTTCCTGGGTGTGATGCAGCAGGGTGTCACGCATTTCTGGCGGACAGCTGGAAAAAGCATTTTCATCTGATTGACACCCTCATCCTCCAGAGAAACATCTGGATTTATAAGTGTATCTAAAGAGATGTGCAGGACCTTTGCCAATGCTCTCAAAATCAAATAGGAAGGATTCATTTTCCCTTTTTCGATATTGGCGATTTGCTTTACAGAAACATGGCTCAGATCAGATAGCTCCTGCTGTGTTAGCTCTTTATTCTTTCGGGCTTCTCGCATTTTTTGCCCTAAAGCAGTTAAATCATCAATCGGCATAATCGTTCACCTCAATAATATTGTATCGTTCCGGTTTATATGATGGAATGACCTTATTATGCCTGACAAGCTGTACGATTATGCCGATTATATAAAGCTGCGATTGGTGATAAACTTGTATTGTTCGAGACAAAGAACTATAATGTACTCTGTGGAGGTGCATAATGGATTATATGACACTAAAAGAGGCCGCCGAAAAATGGGGCGTGACACCTCGTAGAGTAAATTACTATTGCGCTGCTGGGCGTATCTCTGGAGCTGTAAAGATGGCTGGTGTTTGGCTGATCCCAAAGAACGCAGAAAAGCCGATTGACGGAAGGACAAAACAAGGAAAGGAATTAAAACATGAATAGAATATTGCTATTGGAGGATGATGTCAGTCTAATAGATGGCTTGGTCTACTCTTTGAAAAAGAATGAATTTGATGTTGAAGTTGCCCGTACTGTATGTGAGGCAAAACAATACTTGTCCGAACTCGACAGATACGATCTATTGATTTTGGATGTCACCCTACCAGATGGAACAGGATTTGACATATGCGAAAAAGTAAGAAAAGAAAATCAGCAGATACCTATTATATTCCTGACTGCATCGGATGAAGAAGTCAGCATAATTCGTGGATTAGATAGCGGTGGGGACGATTATATCACCAAGCCTTTCAAGCTGGGGGAATTGTGTTCCCGTATCCGGGCGCTGCTACGTCGGGCCAGAGTTTCCAAAAGTGAAAAAAACACTTCTATGGAATGTGGCGACATTACCATTGATCTGTTGGGTAGCCGTGCAACCTTAAAGGGAAAAGCATTGGATTTGACAAGCGCCGAATATCGTTTGCTTTGTCTGCTGGTAAGAAACGCAAATCGTGTTGTGACAAGGGACATCATTCTAAATGAGCTGTGGGATGATACAGGAAATTTTGTGGATGATAACACCCTGTCCGTCTATGTACGGCGGCTTCGTGAAAAAGTGGAAACCGATCCTTCCCATCCAGAACACCTTATAACCATCCGTGGGTTCGGCTACCAATGGAAAGAGGTGTCTATATGAGTTTGTGCCAAGATAGGCAGATTAAAGGGTTCCTGCTATTTTTGACTTTGTTTGCTCTGCTATTTGTAGGTACAGCAACCGTTTTGACTATTTATCAGGTGAACGGTGCGGAAGCCCTGTGGCTCAAACACGATGAAGCGGTTTCATCCTCGCTTTTGGAACAGAGTGTTCCGAAAGAAGTGATTGCAGTCGCCTTTACAAACACAGACATCAGTGACGATGGTAGGTCATTATTAGCGACTGCGGGTTTGGGAAAACAGTCAGAAAGCAGTATGCGGCCTTATTTCAATCAATTTCAGCGTTCCGCTTTCTGCACCATGCTATGCACTGTGCTATTTTTTCTCTTTGTGCTTGCCATAGGAATATTTATTTTTTTCTGGAAAAGGAAGCGATTGTATCAACAGGCCGACAAAATATTGCTAAATTACATCAACGGGGATTACTCTTGTCATTTACCGCAGAATTATGAGGGGGCTATCTACCAAGTGTTTTCTTCGATAGAACAGCTTGCAACTATGCTCCAATCCAAAAATGAAACAGAACGTAAAGCAAAAGAGTTTTTGAAAGACACCATATCCGATATATCTCACCAGCTCAAAACGCCTCTGGCAGCCCTCACTATGTATCAGGAGATCATTGAAAATGAGCCAGAAAATGCAGAAACGGTCAAACAGTTTGCGGCGAAGATGGGTATTTCTCTAAAGCGTATGGAGCAGTTAATCTTATCCATGTTGAAGATAACCCGACTGGATACGGGAAACATCATTTTTGAGAAAAAAAGTTGCCGTATGTCCGAGCTGATAGCTCATTCAGTCAATGACCTAACCACAAGGGCTAAAAGCGAAAGCAAGCAGATTCAGATAGATGGCGATGGTGAACAGCAGCTTATTTGTGACATGGAATGGACAGGTGAAGCGATTGGAAACATTGTAAAAAATGCACTGGATCACACGCAAGCTGGCGGTATTGTCCGTATTACATGGGAGCGCACTCCTGCTATGTTTCGGATTTTTATTTCTGATAATGGTAACGGCATAGTCCCGGAAGATATTTACCATATCTTTAAACGCTTTTATCGCAGCAAACATTCTCTTGATACACAAGGAATCGGGCTGGGGCTTCCCCTTGCCAAGTCCATTATTGAGGGTCAAAACGGTGTTATCTCCGTACAAAGTGAAGTCGGAAAAGGTACGCTGTTTACACTATCTTTCCTTACGGATCTGTAAGGTCAAATTCACCTGCTTGTAAGCTGTTTTTGCTATCCTTTTGAGAAAGGAGGTACTGATGACTATGGAAATATTGAAAGTACAAGATTTATGTAAAACTTATGGCAAGGGTGAGGCGAAAGTCGAAGCGTTGAAGAAGGTTTCCTTCTCCCTGGATAAAGGCGAATTTGCTGCCGTTGTGGGTGAATCCGGTTCTGGCAAAAGCACATTACTGAACTGTATTGGAGCTTTGGATACCCCTACTTCCGGCCACATTTGGATTGATGAACAAGACCTGTTTTCCATGAAAGAGGAACAGCGCACGATTTTCCGCCGTCGTAATATCGGCTTTATCTTCCAATCCTTTCAGTTGGTTTCCGAGCTGAATGTGGAGCAGAATATCATGTTTCCGCTTCTTTTAGACTATCGCAAACCAGACCCGGCAGCAGTAGAAGAAATTTTGGAACTCTTGGGACTTACCGAGCGTCGACATCACCTGCCGAGCCAACTATCCGGCGGACAGCAGCAGCGTGTTGCCATTGGCCGGGCGTTAATCACAAAGCCCAAACTGATTCTGGCAGATGAACCTACTGGCAATCTGGACAGCAAGAATAGTCAGGATGTTATCGCCCTGCTTACGCAGGCGTCCCGTCGCTATCAGCAAACAATCCTGATGATTACCCACAATAAGGATTTGACTGCATCCGTTGATCGGGTGTTCCGGGTATCAGATGGCGTTTTGACGGATTTGGGAGGAAAAACAAATGAAGCATTATCTTGACCTTGTTCCCATATCCGCAAAAATCCACAAGAAGCAAAGCAGAATGTCTATTTTCTGCATTGTGCTGGCGGTATTTCTGGTTACAACTATTTTTGGAATGGCAGATATGTTCATCCGCAGCCAGATTTTGCAGGCACAGCAGGAGTCTGGGAATTGGCATATTGCCATTAAGAATATCAGCAATGAAGAAGCAGCAATTATTGCTTCACGCCCTGATATTGAAGTATTTTCACCGTATGGCGTACTCAATTATCGTGGAGATTTAGGCTACACTTTGGGTGGAAAAGATGTAGCGATATGCGGTTGTGATGAAAGCTATATAACTGAAATCTGGACTGACCAACTTGAAGAAGGTGTTTTTCCACAGACAAGTAATGAAGCGTTGGTGACTGAAAATGCAAAGCAGATAATGGGTGTTGCGATTGGTGATCCCATTGCCGTAGAAACTCCTGATGGCGATAAACTGAATTTTACCATATCAGGATTTATGAATAATACCGCCTCGATCATGAGTGGCGACTCCTACGGCATCATTTTGAACACAGAGGATTACTGCGCAATTTATCCGAATGTATCAGACGGGGAGCCGAATGATTACAGCATTATGTTTTTTACTCAATTTGCAAACACAAGAAATATACAAGGGAAAATTGCAGATTTGAAAGAACAATGCAATTTATCGAATGAACAAATATCTTCCAACAACAATCTGCTTGGATTGCTTGGACAAAGCCGCGTTCCCTTTTTGTTACAGGTTTACTTGGCTGCGGCTGTATTGTTTGTACTGGTAATGTTAGCTGGTATTATGATGATTGCAAGCAGCCTGAACAGCAATGTAGCCCAGCGTACCGAATTTTTCGGCCTTATGCGCTGTATCGGTGCAACACCAAAACAGGTTATGCGCTTAGTACGGAAAGAGGCGCTTAGTTGGTGCCGTTTGGCAATCCCTGTGGGTATTTCCATCGGTATAGTTGTCATTTGGGTCTTATGTGCGATTTTGCGTTTCCTAAGTCCGGAATTTTTCAAAGCGATGCCTACATTCGGATTTAGCGTACCAAGTATTCTTGCAGGAATCGTTGTGGGCTTGGTAACGGTTTTGTTCGCTGCCTATTCTCCGGCAAAGAAAGCAGCAAAAGTATCTCCGTTGGCAGCGGTTTCCGGTAATGCAAACGACTTGGAGCCTGCAAGAAATGCTGCTAATACACAACTGCTTAAGATTGATACAGCACTTGGAATTTATCATGCAAAAGCAAATCGGAAAAATCTGTTTTTGATGACAAGCTCATTTGCTCTCAGTATTATCCTTTTCCTTTCATTCTCTGTAACAGTTGAGTTCATGCAGCATACCTTAACACCGCTCCAACCTTGGACAGCAGATTTATCTATCATAAGCCCTGATAACGCCTGTGCTATTGACAAAGCATTACTTGATGATCTAAAGGAAAATCCTGTTGTGGATTTAGCGTATGGAAGAAAATTTGCATACGAGGTTCCGTCTGTCACAAACGGTATTGAAAAAAAGATGGATTTAATCTCTTATGAGCAGTATCAATTTGATTGGGCAAAGGACTATTTATTAGAGGGTTCTCTGGAATCTGTGCAAACTGATTTAGGGACGGGCTTAATTGTTTATAATTCGCAGAACACAATACAAATAGGCGATACTGTATCGTTGAATACAAACGGACAAAGTAAAGAAATCCAAATCGTGGGAATGTTGTCCGACTGTCCGTTTTACAGTGCCGCCGGTGTTGGAACAATTATTTGTTCAGAGGATACATTTGAACAAATTACTGGCGAGTCGAAATATACGGTTATTGATGTGCAGTTAGTGAAAGGCACAACAGACGAAGATGTTTATGTGATCCGCCAAATGGTAGATTCCTCATTTACTTTCGCTGATGAACGCATGGGTAACAGCAGTACCATGGGAACTTACTATTGTTTTTGGCTGTTCATCTATGGATTCCTCGTCCTAATTGCAATGATTACAATTTTTAACATAATCAATAGTATTTCCATGAGTGTGTCTGCACGGTTGAAACAGTATGGCGCTTTCCGTGCCATCGGCGTTAGCATGGGACAGCTAAGTAAAATGATTGTTGCAGAAGCCTTCACCTATACCATAATCGGCGGTGTAGTTGGTACGGTGTTGGGACTGTTTTGTAACAAGCTATTGTTTGGAATGTTGATAAGTTATAGATGGGGGGATGCTTGGACTCCTCCATTACCAGAGGTAGCTGTTATTCTGTTGATTGTCGTAAGCTCTGTAATTCTGGCTGTGCATGGGCCAATCAAGAGAATACGCAATATGTCCATTGTTGATACAATCAGCGCACAGTAATTCTACTTTTGAAGCGGGTGGCTTTAGAAGCCGCCCACTTTTGTCTTACAAATTCGTAAGTTGAAATTCACCTGTTTGTAAGCTGATTTTTTTATAATTAAGTTGATGAAAGAGAGGAAAAAATGAAAAAAATCCTTTTCACCAGAGTATTGGTGAAGATTTGTGTATTAACAACTATACTGCTGGTTTTGATAATCTATACTATATGGGGCAATTCAGCATTGATGGTAAGTATGGTTAATATCTCCAGCGATCGCATAGCATCTGCCTTTTCTAATTTTCGGATTGCACAAGTGTCCGACTTGCATAATGCTGAATTTGGAGAAAGCAATACAGAATTGATAGAATTGCTGTCTGAACACGAACCGGATATTATTGTGATAACTGGAGATTTAATCGATGCTGGACATACAGACATTGAGATTGCGTTTGATTTTGTAAAAAAAGCTGTTCAAATAGCTCCTGTCTACTTTGTAACTGGAAACCACGAAGCTAACTTCTCACATTATGATCAATTCAAAACAGGGCTTGAAGCGTCTGGCGTAACTGTCCTTGAAGATGAAGCAATACAGTTAGTGCATAACAACGAAATGATTACCCTTATCGGGCTTTCTGATCCTGACTTTACGATTAAGGGCGATATGTTTAATGAAGTACCAGCCATGGTCAACACAAAATTGAATAGCCTCATTGATGACGAAAACAGTTACACTATACTGCTATCACATCGGCCAGAGTTATTTGAAACCTATGTATGCTGTGGTGTTGATTTGGTTTTATGTGGTCATGCACACGGAGGGCAGTTTCGATTGCCTTTTATTGGGGGGCTTGTTGCCCCCAATCAAGGGCTGTTTCCTAAATATGATTCCGGTCTTTATACAGACGGAAAGACAAATATGGTTGTTAGCCGCGGCCTTGGAAATAGTATTATTCCATTCCGATTTAATAATCGTCCAGAGGTTGTATTAGTAGAACTTAACACCGAATAACGATACTTCAACCGAATATTGAAATGATCTGCTGCACGACGGCAAAAGAAAAAAAGCCGTCGTAGAGCAGACAATTTGACACGCCCATTTGAAACGGCGGCTTTGATTTTCAGAGCCGCCGTTTCTTTGCGTTTGCACAAACCTATGACGACTTGCAGGGACACGGTAGCCGATTGGAGGTTATTTTGCCGTGTCTCGTTTGCTTTTTCAAAGCTCACATGATCTACATCAGTTAAAAAAAGCATTGCTCCTCCTCCGGGCAAGTATAACATTGCATCGGCATTATCGTTCCATGTAATTCAGTATAATAATGGCTGTTCTTGGCGCGCCAGTTTTCCCTCACGGAAATCTGGCGTTTTTTGTTGCCATTTTTTCGGAGATGACCCGGTTGTCTGCCGGTGTCGGTCTCCACCTCCATTCGATTCACCCGTCAATCACCCGTGAATCGAAATGGAGGTACATAATGAAGAAAATTAACCTTCGGGAACTTTATCCTGATGTTTATACAACAGACTTTTTTGTAGATGTGACAGAGGAAGTAATGGAGACTATTCGAGCAGCTGAACGTGCGGAGGCTGCGTATGAGCGAAAGATGTATCGTTATAAAGCACAGTATTCTCTGGATTGCGAGAATGGCATTGAAAATGCGGTGTTGTTGAAGCCGCAGACACCGGAGATGGTTCTGGAGGAAAAACAGTTTCAGGAGCAGGTCTATGCCGCTGTGATGAAGCTGCCGGAGAAACAGGCAAAGCGAATTTATGCCCGATACTATCTGGGAATGACGGTAAATGAAATTGCCGAAGTAGAAGGTGTAGACCCAAGCCGTGTCCGAGACAGTATCCGCCGTGGATTAAAGCAGCTTGTAAAATATTTTTGATAAAATTTCATTTGATGCGCCTGTTTTTTGCCTTTTTTGTCAGTGTTAATAAGAAGGACAAGTTTTCCTCCTTCATCAGTACATTGACAATCGAATAGACAGCACAACAGGTACATAACCCATGTACGAGCGAATATGAAACGCCGCGAAGATGGAGTAGTCAGGGAGGTGATGAAAAGACTTCTTCGGAGCGATCTACGATTTCATAAAACGGATTGTGGCAGATTCGGCGCGATGACTGCATGGGGGCTTAAAGATACTTCCTCACGGCCCGCCAAAGACTTGGGGGGAACCCTGCGGCACACGATACGAACGGTGCTGCGGAGTTATGACAGCCGCGCCAGCGGAGACCTGTTGTGTTCCCATCGTCAGGGGGCGTGGCAAAGGTGACGAAAGCTGAGCTTTATAAATAGGAAGCGTTTGCAGCTTCCTGTTCAAAATCAGATACCATGCGCTGGCAGTTTCGGCTGCCAGCGTATTCATGTGGCTTTGAACAACCACTCTTAACTCAAATATTGCATCTTAACTCAAAAAGAGTTAAGATTGCAGGTGATGACATGGAATATCTCGATAAAGTTCTGGGAGTCAAGGTTACCTATGAGGATGTAGAGTTTAAGCATTTGCCCAATTTTATAGCCACGAGGTACCGTTTACAGATGGTGTCTATGAATGAACAGAAGATGATTTTTCTTTATCCTAAGACAGAACTGGAGCAGATTGAAGTGCTGAAAAAGCATATTGCTCGGATACAGAATAATGAGAACTTGCCTATTGTGCTGGTGCTAAAAGAACTTAGCTTTCGCCAGAAAGAATATTTGATTCGTGAGAAGCTTCCGTTTATTGTAGATGGAAAATAAATTTATTTGCCCTTTATGGCAGTGTATTTGCAGGAACGGTGCAGCGCGGAAAAGATGCCACGGGAGGAAATACTTCCATCGGCGCAGATGCTTCTGCTACATTTCATTTATGGAGGCGCACAGGAACTATCTACAAGTCAAGCTGCAAAGGACTTGGAACTGACACCTACTTCTATATCAAGGGCATCAAGACAGCTTGAAGAAATGGGATTGCTGCATATCCGGAAAGTGGGTGTGCAGCGGATTCTGTACTCGGAGGATTCTCCGAAAATACTGTTCCAAAAAGCAGGAGATAAGTTGCTGAATCCAATAAAACGAACGGTTTATGTTCCGAAAGAATTGCTGGGAACAGAGCTGTTGGAAAGTGGATATTCGGCATTGGCAGAGTATTCCATGCTGAACACACCGAATGTCAGATATTATGCGGCAGAAAAAATCTCTCAATGGAAAGATGTTATGACCAATAGCTTGCAGAATTCGCATGTGCAAGTGGCCGTAGAGATGTGGAGATACAATCCACGAAAATTGTCCACATGAAATACTGTAGATGAGCTTTCGCTGGCATTGGCATTGAGAGAAGATGAAGATGAACGAGTTGAAGAAGCCGTGGAAGAATGCTGAAGGAACTGTGGAGGAATAAGATCATGTCAAAAGATGAGTATTTGATTACCGATGCGCCGCTGAAAGCGCTGACGGTTTTTGCAATGCCGATGATTCTCGGCAGCTTTTTTCAGCAGGTATACAATATGGCTGACTCCATTATCGTCGGCCAGTTCGTGGGTTCCTCCGCACTGGCAGCGGTGGGTGCCTGTGCAGCCCTGACGAATGTTTTCATTTGTGTGGCACTGGGTGCCGGTGTCGGTGCAGGTGTGCTTGTGAGCCGCTATTTCGGCGCCAAAGAGTATGGCAAAATGAAAACCATTGTGTCTACGTCGCTGATCAGCTTTTTACTTCTGAGCATCATCCTTGGTATCTTTGGCTTTTGCTTTTCCCATGCGATGATGAGCGGGTTACAGACTCCTGCTGATATTCTGGAGGAAGCGGTACTGTACTTGCGGGTCTATTTTGTGGGATTTCCGTTTTTGTTCATGTACAACATTCTCTCTACCATGTTCACTTCCATCGGTGAATCAAAAATTCCGCTGGGGCTGCTGATCTTTTCATCCATCCTGAATATTGTGATGGATCTTTGGATGGTAGCCGGTCTGGGGCTTGGTGTATTCGGTGCGGCGCTTGCAACTCTGATTGCCCAGGGTATTTCCGCTGTGTTTTCACTTTTGATTTTCTTATACCGGATGCGGCGATACCAAAGCCCGTTTCAGTGGTTTGACGGGCGTAAGCTGCGCTCGATGCTTCGGATCGCAGTGCCGTCGGTTCTGCAGCAGTCTACCGTGTCGATCGGTATGATGATCGTACAGGCAGTGGTAAATCCCTTCGGCACACAGGCTCTTGCAGGATATGCGGCGACGATGCGGGTGGAGAATGTTTTTTCCCTGATATTTGTGTCCATCGGTAATGCAGTTTCGCCGTATGTTTCCCAGAACCTTGGGGCAGGCAAAACCGAGCGTATCAAAAAAGGTTATCATGCGGCATTGGTGTTGGACGTGTGTTTTGCGGCGCTTGCCTTCCTTGTCATTGAAATGCTGCACACGCAGATTTCCTCGCTGTTTCTGGGAAAGGACGGAACAGCCCTGGCCTATCAGGTGTCCGGAGATTATATGAGATGGCTTGGATACTTCTTTATCTTTATGGGAATTAAAATGGCAACCGATGGAGTTCTTCGCGGACTCGGAATCATGCGGCCATTCCTCATTGCCAATATGGTTAACCTTGCGATCCGATTGTCTGTGGCTTTGATCTGTGCACCGCGTTTTGGTATTGACTTTGTCTGGCTTGCCGTGCCGGCTGGTTGGCTTGCCAATTTCCTGGTTTCCTATGCGGCACTCAGAAAATCCTGGCCGGCTGAGAAAGTGGAGCCATCTCGATAAATTTGGATAAAAAACGGAGGATGCAAAGTGACGAACACATTGACAAATGATCGTTCAGATCATCAGATTGACTATCGATTTAAAATCTTATATGCAGTTGGAATTCTTATGGTTCTGTGTGGACACTGCGAGGGAGGAGGAATCTCCCTGAGCCTGGCAGACTGGTTCCCGTATGCAGGCCTTCATGTGGCATTGTTTGTTTTCTGCTCCGGCTATTTTTACAAGACAGAGGCAGAAGAAAATGTACCGGGGTATCTGTGGAAAAAGATCAAGACACTGATCATTCCATTATATCTGTATAATATTGCATATGGAGTGATCGTACAGATCTCACATATCAAATATTTTAAAATCGGTGGTGAATTCACCCTGTATAATCTGTTCGTTGCACCGATTATTGACGGACATCAGTTCGAATATAATCTGGCGGGCTGGTTCATTATGCCGCTTTTTATGGTGCAGGTGTTGAACATTCTGTACAGAAAAGTTCTGAAGAAGATATGTAAAAATATTCCTGAAGTAATCTTTTTCGTGATTGGAATTGCTTTGGGACTCATTGGTAACCTGCTTGCCTGCAAAGGCTATAATACCGGCTGGTGGCTGGCACTCGTCAGAATGCTCCACTTCATGCCTTTTTACAGCCTGGGAATTTTTTATAACAGAACCCTGGAAAAGTATGAAAGAAAGATTCCCGGTATTCTTTATTTTGCAGTGATTATGGGAATAAAGCTTGCACTGACGTATCATTACGGAAAGTTTCTGGTATATACTCCGTCCTGGTGCAATGATTTCACGGAAGGCCCGTTGATGCCGATTATCGTGGGTTACCTGGGAATTGCCATGTGGATGAGAATAGCAACTGTGTTAGAGCCCGTTGTTGGAAAAAACAAATATGTTAACCTACTGGCTGATAACACCTATTCCATTATGATGAACCAGTTTCTGGGCTTCATGATCGTGAAAACGATTTATGGTGTTTGCGCAAAATTATTCCCTGTGTTTACAGATTTTGATTTTGTCAGTTATGAAAATAATCTGTGGTGGTATTATACGCCGCAGAGAATCGGATATACCAGAATTTTCTATTTGCTGGCAGCAATTATTTTTTCCGTATGTGTACAATATGCTATCAATTTTGTAAAAGGCAAATACCGAAAAATGAAAGGTATTTAGAAGCCAGGAATTATGGATATGTGTCAATATCCTTGAAAATGTCCTTGAAATATGTCATCATTAGTTCATGGGATGCAAAATCATTAAAGGTTTAGAAAGAGCAGGTATCATATATGAAAAAGAAGATCATTGTTGCAGTAGTGGTAGTTGTTGTGATTTTGGCGGCGATCGCGATTATCTCTGTTCTGGCACAGACACCGGCGCTGATCTGACCGGAAAGGAAGCAGGACATTGCTTATGAAACTGTTATACGGTACCGGCAATCCGGCAAAGGCAGCTGCCATGCAGAACCGCATAGTCGGACTTGGCATCGAATTGATCAGTCTGCAGGATCTGCGGGCACAGGGGGTGGAGATCCCCGATGTCCCGGAGAGCGGCAATACGCCGCTGGAGAATGCCAGGCAGAAAGCGCATGCTTATTATGAAGCTTTTCGTATGCCTGTATTTTCCTGTGATTCCGGGTTGTATTTTGAAGATGTCCCGGAGGCGGTCCAGCCCGGGGTACATGTGCGTACGGTGAATGGTGTGTATCTGACGGATGAGCAGATGCTGGAGCACTATACCGGACTGGTCAGACGCTATGGAAGGCTTACGGCAAAATACCGCAATGCCATCTGCTATGTGCAGGATGAGGAACATGTATATGAGGCGATGGAGCCTGACATGGAAAGTGAGAAATTCTGGCTGACGGATGTACCACACAGCAGCATCCGCAGAGAGGGGTTTCCGCTGGACAGCATTTCCCTGGATCCCGAAACCGGGAAATATTTCTATGATCTGTCTGAGGCGGCGGTGGATCAGGTGGCGGTAGAGGAGGGTTTTCTTACCTTTTTCCGGAGAATCTTACAATACAGATGAAGAAATGATAAAACAACAGAGTGCAAAGAGGCATCTGGATAGGAGAATATATGGCAGTAGAGAGCATAACGGAAACAGCAATGACCTGGGGAACTGTAAGCAGTGCAAGTATGGTGGGGATGGTGATATCTCTGCTATTATCCGTGGGTTTACCCATATTTTTAGGTATCTTTATTTATAAGAAGACAAAGGCATGGGTGCCGGCGTTCTTCATCGGTTGTGGAATTTTCGTTGGCTTTGCCATGATCTTAGAGCAGATCTGTCATGCCATCGTGCTGACGGTGACCGGAAGCGTGATCCGTGACAATATCTGGCTGTATGCGATTTACGGTGGGCTTGCAGCAGCACTTTTTGAGGAGTGTGGCCGGTGGATCGCCATGAAATTCTGCCTGAAAAAACATCTTACCCGGGAAAATGCATTGATGTACGGTGCCGGACATGGCGGCATTGAGGCTTTTTTGATTCTTGGTATGTCTTCTATGAGCAATCTCCTTACTGCAGCCATGATCAACGGTGGCCTGATGGAGAAGACTATGACGGCATTGGAGCCCGCACAACAGGAGGTAACCTACCATCAGCTCTCTGTTCTCTGGACCACACCGGCTTACCAGTTCTATCTCGCACCGGTGGAGCGGATCAGTGCGATCGCTCTGCAGATCGCGTTGTCGATTCTTGTATATAGTGCGGTGAAGACAGGCAGAAAGCTGCATCTGGCAGCAGCCTTCGGACTGCATTTTGCAGTGGACTATCTGACTGTGGTGTGTGCCTCCACGATTCCTACATGGGCATTGGAACTGGGACTGTTATTGGTGGTTGCAGTGATCTGTGTAGCGGTATACAAATTGGTATATGTACAGATGGCAGAGAAAAAGGCCTGACGGAGACAGAAGCCTGCAGAATAAGAGGGTATGGATTTTAAGGAAGGCGAATACGTCATGAGACATGATATGCGAGATAAGAGGCGATAGGTGATGAAAATTAACAGAGAAAAAGCACTGGCAGCATTTAAGGAATACACGGACCGTTATGACAGTAGCCGGGACATGATCCGCCTGAAAATAGAACACACCTACCGGGTCTGTGGATTGTGCCAGCAGATCGCCAGATCTCTTGAGCTTCCGGAGGAAGAGGTGGATATTGCGTGGCTGACCGGACTGCTTCATGATGTGGGGCGGTTTGAACAGCAGCGGGTATATGGAACCTTCACCGATGCGGATTCCATCGATCATGCGAAATACGGAGCAAGAATTTTATTTGGTAAGGTCTGGGAAGAGAAAAACGGACCTGCTACCGGAAGCGAAGAAAGCCTGCCCGAGGAAGTTCAGGCAGACGCCGGGATCGGTATCCGGGATTTCGTGGAAGATGCTTCCTGCGATGAACTTCTGTGGACGGCGATATTTTATCACAGCGCCTACCGGATTCCAGAGGGACTGGAGGAACGGACGGCAATGTTCTGCCATATTTTACGGGATGCGGATAAGATCGATATCTTGAAGGTCAATGTGGAATTCCCGCTGGAAGAGATCTACAATGTGGACACCGAGGTATTATATCAGGAGGAAGTGACACCGGAAGTGCTGCAGAGTTTTGATGAGGAACACGCGGTGCTCCGCTCCTTGAAAAAAACGGCGGTGGATAACGTGGTGGGACACATTTCCCTGGTGTATGAGCTGGTCTATCCCGAGAGCTGCCGTATTGTGAAAAGACAGGGATATCTGGATCGGCTCATGAATTTTGAGTCGAAAAATCCTCATACGAGAAAACAGTTTGAACATATCAGAGAGCATATGAGAGAATATCTTGCAGAAATATAGAGAAGAATATTAGGAGGCTGGCATTATTGCCAGCCTCCGTCGATGGTGAGGATCTGACCGGTGAGATAGGCCGGGGCCTGGATCAGCTGGAGGACAAGTTGTCCCACTTCCTCCGGTTGCCCCAGACGGTCTGCGGGGATCTCTTCCCGTAGAGCGTCCATTTCCTCCGGGGAGAAAAAATGATTCATGGCAGTGTCAATAACACCGCAGGAAATGGCGTTGACCTGGATATTGCTGGGCGCCAGTTCCTTGGCGAGGGCTTTGGTGAAGCTGTTTATGCCGCCCTTGGAAGCGGAATAGGCGACTTCCATGGAAGCTCCGACGTTTCCCCAGACGGAGGAAATATTGATGATACGTCCGCTGTGCTTTTGCAGCATCAGAGGAATCGCCAGACGACTGGTATAGAAACAGGAACTGAGATTCGTATTTATGACACTCTGCCATTCTTCGATACTCATATCCGTGAGCAGACCGATGTAGGAGATTCCGGCATTATTGACTAAAACATCCAGATGATCCAGGGAAGCAAATATTTTTTCAATCGCAGAGGGATCCGATGCATCCGCTGCCAAAGCAGTGCAGTGGATGCCGTATTTTTCTTCTAAAGAGGCAGCTGCTTCCTGAAGCTTGGCGAGAGTGTGACTGCAGGTGAGGATCAGATCGTATCCGGCACCTGCCAGAGTTTCCGCAATGGCTCTGCCGATACCGCGGGAGGCACCGGTGACAAGAGCAAGCGGTGTGTTCTTTATTGTATTCATGTAAAGTATCCTTTCTGAATTCTACGGCAACCTTTAGAGATGAAACAGTGCCGAATGCAAATAACCTGTAAAACGAGTGTAGCACAGATGGACTTGCTTTTCCATAGGGGAACTGCTACACTGGACAAAAGGAGAGAAAATTATGTACGATTTGATCATTATCGGTTCCGGTCCCGCAGGTCTGTCCGCGGCAGTCTACGGAAAGCGTGCGGGGCTGAACCTACTTATTATAGAAGAAAAGCCCATGAGCGGCGGACAGATTCTCAATACCTATGAAGTGGATAACTATCTGGGACTTCCCGGGATCAGTGGCTTCGATATGGGAATGACTTTCAGACAGCATGCAGAGAAGCTGGGAGCGGAATTTTTGGAAGCCACGGTACACAGTGTGGAAGAACGTGGCGATTACAAATGCGTCTATGCGGGAGATCAGGAACTGGAGACCCGTACGGTGATTTTTGCCACCGGTGCGGAGCATGCGAAGCTTGGCGTGCCCGGTGAGGAAGAATTAAACGGCATGGGTGTGTCCTACTGCGCTACCTGCGACGGAGCTTTTTTCCGGGGCAGAACGGTGGCTGTGGTCGGCGGTGGAGATGTGGCGCTGGAGGATGCCATCTACCTGGCGAGAACCTGTGAAAAGGTATATCTGATCCACAGAAGAGACAACCTGCGGGGTGCCATGGTATTGCAGGAGGAATTAAAGAGCCTTCCCAACGTGGAGATCCTCTATGACCATGTGGTCACGGAGATCTGCGGTGAGGATATGGTGGAAAAGCTGCGTATCAAAAACGTAAAGACGGAAAGCGAGAAGGATCTGGAAGCAGCGGGCATCTTCATCGCCGTTGGTATCCATCCCAACACGGAATTGCTGCAGAGCCTGGTGACAGTCGGTGAGGATGGTTATATTCCGGCAGGTGAGACTGGAGAGACTGACCGGGCAGGTATCTATGTGGCGGGTGACATCCGCAGGAAGCCTCTGCGCCAGGTCGTAACGGCAGTGGCGGACGGTGCGAATGCCGCGGTCAGCGCCGGGAACTATTGCAACCGTTTTCGTAAACAGTCATAGTTTAGTAATAGATTCATTAAGAAATTTGAAAGAAAATCGAAAAATATTTAAAGAAAAGAGTCACCCATGTGGTGGCTCTTTTTACGTGAAAGTCCCGCAAAGCCGCATGAAATGGGAACTTTTGGAAATATTGACAATTAATTTACTATATTGACAAATGAAGGACTGCGTGATATATTTGTTAACAGATGTAACAAATTCGTAACAAATCATTTAGAAATGTAAAGCAGTAAGTTAAGAAAGCAAGATAGCTCCAAGAGTTTCAGGAGGATAGAATGGCTCATAAATCTGTAAAAATTACCGTGTGCACCATGGCAGCGGTTATGGCTTTTTCCGGAATGAATATCACCGCAGATGCAGCAGCATCTTCATCGGTACTTCCCAGCGGCGGTATTGAACTGACTCTGGCAAAGGGGAATAAGTTAGAGAGTCTGTCCGCAGGTACGAACAATACCAAACAGATTGAAAGTATTATTGAAACCGTACTCCGTGATGATCAGATGGACACCACCCCGGAAGCATCCGAGGAAGAATCTTTTAAGAATCTGGTCATTGCACAGGTAAATGATTATGTAAATGTAAGAAGTATACCCAGTGAGCAGGGCGACATCGTTGGTAAGCTGTATGACGATTCCGTAGGTCTCTTCATCTCCGAAGAGAACGGATGGTATCAGATCTCTTCCGGTTCCGTAACCGGTTATGTAAAGGCTGAGTACTGTGTGACCGGCGATGAAGCGGTTGAGCTTGCCAAAAAGGTAGGTACAAGACTTGCAACCGTTAACACCACAACCTTAAAAGTACGTACCGAACCTTCCTTAGAGGCTTCTGTATTAGGTCTGGTTCCCTTAGAGGATGACCTGGTAGTATCCGATGAGACCGATGGCTGGGTACAGGTAGATACCGAGGAAGGTCTCGGATGGGTCTCCACAGAATTTGTTTCTCTTCATACGGAGTTCGTCGAAGCAGAATCCAAGGAGGAAGAAGCAAAGCGTCTGGCTAAGGAGAAGCAGGAGAGAGAAAAAGCCCGTGCCGCAGCGGCAGCGAAGGCAGCGGGAAGCAGTAAGAGTTCTTCCGCTAGTGCCCCCGCAGTTACTTATGCAGCCAGCGGAGACAGCGAGATGGGTACTGCAGTTGCCAACTACGCATTACAGTTCGTTGGTAATCCTTACGTATATGGCGGATCCAGCCTGACCAACGGTACCGACTGTTCCGGATTTGTAATGAGTGTATATGCGAACTTCGGTGTAAGCCTTCCTCATTCCTCTTCCGCAGACCGCAGCCAGGGTGCAGCAGTTGATGGACTGGCTAATGCACAGGCAGGAGACCTGATCTGCTACTCCGGTCATGTGGCGCTGTATATCGGTAATGGTCAGATCGTTCATGCATCTACCGCCAAGACCGGTATCATCGTTTCTAATGCCGATTACAAGAAGGTACTGGCAGTTCGTCGAATCTTCTAATTGTATAAGATATAACAATAAAACTAAGGCACTGTGTGAAAATACACAGTGCCTTTTATAGTTTGTGCGTCATGGACACACTCTGCCGGGAGAAAGTATATAGAGTTGTACAATGAATTGTGCAATTTGTCAAAATATTATTACGCGATGAAAAAAGAATTGACAAAACAAAACTATACAAAGTATACAAAAAAATAGGCAGAAACGTAATAACGACAAAAAAACAGCAAAAATACAAAGGAAGTTATCCACAAGGGAAAAGCCCTAAAACAGGATAAAAGTTACTTATACACCAAGTTATACACATTATCCACAGGAAAAATCACATTCCTGAAGCAAGGAATTTACGAAAAAACAGGAACAAATGTTTTGTGAAGATGTAATAAAAATCAGAAAATGACGCGATTTGTCGATTTTAAGGTTGACATACAGAATGTCAAAAACAAGTAAAAAACTCCTCAAATTGTTGCAAAACGTTGTGCTATTATGCTATAATGACTATACAATAAATGCAAGGGTTGCTACAGTGATCTTTGTAAATAAATACTTGGAAGGGATGATCAGCATGAAGTTTATTATTGTTGGCAGAAACATCGAAGTTACACCAGGATTAAGAGCAGCAGTGGAGGAAAAGATCGGCAAGCTGGACAAGTATTTCAATCCCGATACAGAAGTACATGTAACATTAAGCGTTGAAAAGGATCGTCAGAAAATTGAAGTAACCATTCCGGTTAAGGGAAGCATTATCCGATCGGAGCAGGTAAGCAACGATATGTATGTATCTATTGATCTGGTAGAAGAGATCATTGAGAGACAGCTGAAAAAATATAAGAACAAGATCGTTGACAAACAGCAGGCGGTTGCTTCCTTCAGCAAAGCCTATGTAGAGAATGACTATACGGATGATGAGGAGATCAAGATCGTTCGTACCAAGAAGTTCGACATCAAGCCTATGTATCCTGAGGATGCCTGCATCCAGATGGAACTGCTGGGACACAGCTTCTTCGTATTCTGTAATGCAGAGACTGATCAGGTGAACGTAGTTTATAAGAGAAAAGGCGACACCTACGGACTGATCGAGCCGGAAGTATAAGCCGTAAAGCAGCGTAAAAAGGTACAATTAAATAAGCAATGACAGACAGCCTGCCGGACTTACGGCAGGCTGTTTAAAATTGTATCAGTTATTTTGTTATTTTTTTGACAAAATCATTGCAAAACAGATTTCGCTATGTTAAAATAGGAACAGTGAAATGATAAAAAAATAACAATCTAAAAACATTTCAGAAAGCAAACCAAGCAAAACAAAAAAATGGAGGACAAACAAATGGCAAAGAAAGTTGTATTAGCAGGCGCTTGCCGTACCGCGATCGGTACCATGGGCGGAACCTTAAGCACAACTCCTGCACCGGAGCTGGGCGCTATCGTGATCAAGGAGGCTCTGAAGAGAGCAGGCGTTGCTCCCGAAGCAGTTGACCAGGTATATATGGGATGTGTTATCCAGGCAGGTCAGGGACAGAACGTAGCACGTCAGGCTGCTATCAAGGCAGGACTTCCCATTGAAGTTCCCGCAGTTACCATGAACGTGGTATGTGGTTCCGGTCTGAATTGTGTGAACCAGGCTGCACAGATGATCATGGCAGGCGATGCTGACATCGTAGTAGCAGGTGGTATGGAGAACATGTCTATGGCTCCTTACGCAATCCCTCAGGGACGTTACGGTTATCGTATGGGTAACGCAACCATGGTAGATACCATGATCAAAGATGCACTTTGGGACGCTTTCAATGATTATCATATGATTAAGACCGCAGACAATATCTGCGAAGAGTGGGGACTTACCCGTGAAGAACTCGATGAGTTCGCATTAAAGAGCCAGTTAAAGGCAGAAGAAGCTCAGAAGAACGGTGCTTTCAAGGCAGAGATCGTTCCCGTGGAAGTTAAGAAGAAGAAAGAGACCATCATCTTCGATACAGATGAAGGCCCTCGTCACGGTTCTACCATCGAAGGTCTGGCTAAGCTTCGTGCCATCAATCCCGGCGGATTCGTTACCGCAGGTAATGCTTCCGGTATCAACGATGGTGCAGCAGCTGTCGTTGTAATGAGCGAGGAGAAGGCTAAGGAGCTGGGCGTTAAGCCTATGGCTACTTTCGTAGCAGGTGCTCTTGCAGGTGTTCGTCCTGAGGTTATGGGTATCGGCCCTGTGGCTTCTACCAAGAAGGTAATGGCTAAGACCGGTATGAAGATCGAAGACTTCGATATCATCGAGGCTAACGAAGCATTTGCAGCTCAGTCCGTAGCAGTTGGTAAGGAACTGGGTATTGATGTAGATAAGCAGCTGAACCCCAATGGCGGTGCTATTGCACTGGGTCATCCCGTAGGAGCTTCCGGATGCCGTATCCTGGTAACTCTGCTGCATGAGATGCAGGCAAGAGGTGCCAAGACCGGTCTGGCTACTCTGTGCATCGGCGGTGGCATGGGCTGCTCCACCATCGTTAAGATCGAGGATTAATTTTATAAATATTCGCTGGGGCGGTAGAATCTCTATCGCCTTAGTGTGGTTTTGAAAACACGAATAGAAATGTGAAATGAGGTAAAAACATGGATTACATTTTGTATGAGCAGAATGGCAATGTGGCAACCATCACCATTAACCGTGAGAAAGCGCTGAACGCTCTGAATTCACAGGTGCTGGATGAACTGAACGCTACATTGGATGCAGTAGATCTGGCAACGGTTCGCTGCCTGGTGATCACCGGTGCAGGTGCCAAGTCCTTCGTAGCAGGCGCAGATATCGGAGAGATGAGCAGCCTGACCAAGGCTGAAGGTGAAGCATTCGGCAAGAAGGGTAACGATGTGTTCCGCAAGATCGAGACTTTCCCCATTCCCGTGATCGCAGCTGTCAACGGCTTCGCTCTGGGTGGTGGTTGTGAGATCTCCATGAGCTGTGACATCAGAATCTGTTCCGATAACGCAGTATTCGGACAGCCCGAAGTAGGACTGGGAATCACTCCCGGCTTCGGTGGAACCCAGAGACTGGCTCGTCTGGTAGGTGCAGGCATGGCAAAGCAGATGATCTACACCGCACGAAATATCAAGGCAGCAGACGCTTACAGAATCGGTCTGGTAAATGAAGTATACAGCGCCGAGGTAGATGCTGATGGCAACGTAGTAAAGAGCGCACAGGAAGTAATGCTGGCAGCAGCACAGAAGATGGCAGCAACCATCGCCAAGAACGCTCCTATCGCTGTCCGCAACTGCAAGAAGGCTATTAATGATGGTCTGGATGCAGATATGGATCAGGCAGTAGTCATTGAAGAGAAGCTGTTCGGAGACTGCTTCGAGACAGAAGATCAGAAGTATGGCATGGCTTTCTTCCTTGACAAGAACAAGGAAAAAGTAAAAGAGCCTTTCCAGAATAAATAGTTATAATAGTTTTTTAAATAATGATAGAATGTATAGAAAACAGGAGGATTTACCATGAAAGTAGGTATTATCGGTGCAGGTACCATGGGACAGGGCATTGCAAAGGCATTTGCCCAGGTAGACGGATATGAAGTAGCTCTCTGCGATATCAAGCAGGAATGGGCTGAAGGCGGCAAAGCAAAGATCGTAAAAGGCTATGCAAGACTGGTAGAAAAAGGAAAAATGACCCAGGAAGCAGTTGACGCTATCGTAGCTAAGATCACTCCGGGTCTGAAGGAAGACCTGTGTGCAGACTGCGATCTGATCGTAGAAGCTGCATTCGAGAACATGGAAGTTAAGAAGACTACCTTTGCTGAGCTGGACAAGATCTGCAAGCCTGAGTGTGTATTCGCTTCCAACACCTCCAGCCTTTCCATTACCGAGATCGGCAATGGACTGACCCGTCCTATGATCGGTATGCACTTCTTCAATCCCGCAGACCGCATGAAGCTGGTAGAGGTAATTGCAGGTGTGAATACTCCCGCAGAGACCGTGGATACCATCAAGAAGATCTCTGAAGAGATCGGCAAGACTCCCGTACAGGTGAACGAGGCAGCAGGTTTTGTAGTTAACCGTATCCTGATCCCTATGATCAACGAAGCAGCTTTCATCAAGATGGAAGGTGTATCCGATATCGCAGGTATCGATGCCGCTATGAAGCTGGGTGCTAACCATCCCATGGGACCCCTGGAGCTGGGTGACTTCGTAGGTCTGGATATCTGCCTTGCTATCATGGATGTTCTCTACAAGGAGACCGGTGACAGCAAGTATCGTGCATGTCCTCTGATCCGTAAGATGGTACGTGGCGGCAACCTTGGTGTGAAGACCGGCAAGGGCTTCTATGTATACAATGCAGACCGCACCAAGACTCCTGTGGATGCACAGTAAGTGTAATCTGTTCAGAGCCATGCAAATGTCCGTAAATATGTGAAGCATGCTTGCATGATGTCACATATTTCGGAACATTTATATGGCGAGAAGCCATACATGAGCAAAAGGAAAGCCTCGCAGAGGCAATTTTGCGAATGTAGCTCTGAACAG